>Ga0315283_10004934_pt1 | contig 11705 bp, 12 predicted proteins | sample YL17G09_0_MG_FD_204541 | JGI IMG/M metagenome (GOLD analysis project Ga0315283, IMG submission 204541) | Sediment microbial communities from Yellowstone Lake, YNP, Wyoming, USA - YL17G09_0 | ecosystem: Environmental > Aquatic > Freshwater > Lake > Sediment | place: USA: Wyoming | collected...
TAAGTAAGCAGTCCACCTTCCACGCGGATGGAATCCCCTTAAGCAGTTCTAATTAGCTTTCCAGCCAGATAACTGTTCTGTTCCCGAAATTTTCCATGTCCTCCCAATCTTGCACACAAAAGACCACACCGCAGTTGGCTATACTTATAAATTTCTGGGGCTTTTTTGGTCGTTACTTGCGTAAGGCACTAATTAGCAAAAGTGTCCTTCAACCGCTTCTTGGGGGTATTTGTAAATGTTATTCTCGTCCAAGATAGCCAGCTTAACCTCATTTTATCGCTATAGCTATGCCCCTCTCTCATCGAGAAAGGGGCATAGTATGAATAGCCATTACTTATTACTGCTTCTTGAATAAATCTATTAATTATTAACCGATTAAAACACAATTTATTACAGTAAATTGGGTTCACATCTTTGCAAAGTAGACAATTTTCATTCTTTTGGGACAATCGTAACTTTACGAGTTGGCTCTTCGCCCACAGATTGGGTGGTTACACTGGGATGATCACGCAGTTCCAGGTGAATGATGCGGCGATCACTGGCAGACATGGGTTCGAGTACCTGACGGCGACCGGCCTTCATGGCTTGGTCGGCCATACGCTGCGCCACCTGGCGCAACTGGCGTTCGTGACGCGCCCGATAACCCTGCACATCAATGACTACCTGCACCCAGTGTTCCACTTGCTTGCTGACGATCAAATTGACGATATATTGCAAGGCATTCAGGATTTCGGCCCGACGGCCAACCAGCACACTCAAGTCATCACCCTGAACGTCTACTAAAACAGGGCGCTGACCTTCCTCGTCAGGTTCGCCGTAGCGGACTTCGATGTGTGCTGGGACTTTCATCTTTTCCAGCAGTTCTGCAACCGTCTGTCGCGATATGAACAGGAGGTTGTCGTCCAGTACGCTGAATGCATCTTCCGAGGCTTCCATCGAAGCTTTTTTATCCGACCGGGAAGAGACTTTTGCCTGGGTTGATCCCGATTTTTCGACACCTAAATCAGGTCCGGATGCGAGGGTTTTAACTGTCAGACGGACGCGTGCCTGCCGGCTGCCAACACCGAAGAGCCCTCGGCTGCCGTTATCCAGGATTTCCACATCCACAGCCTCGGCATTCAGACCGAGTTCGGTTAATCCTTCCGCTACGGCTTCTTCAACTGTTGGAGCGATTCTTTCAAGCGTGGTCCGTTCGTTCATTTGTTCCTCGCCAGTAATGTTGTATCAGGTTTATAACCTGGTATCACCGCACGCCAATTGACTTTACCCAGTAGGGCATACTGCGCAATGCCGACCAGGTTACCCGTGACGAAGTAGATGGACAGACCAGAGGCAAAGGTCAGAGCAAAATAACCCAGCAGGAGTGGCATGTAGAGCGCCATCATTTTGTTCATCATGGCTCCCTGGTCGTTCGGGTTGGTGGAGGCCGGCATGGTTACTTTAGATTGAACATAGGTAGTGATCGCCACGATAATAGCCAGTAACGGAACGCCAACCCCAAACATGTAGACGCGCTCCGGCTGGCCTAGGTTCATCCACAGAAATTTGCTGTTGAGTGGCACGAGGTGGGCGGTGATGATGTGGAAAAAGTTTAAGAGGGGAGAAACAGCCCGAGTCAGGATAAGCAACTGGCCAGGCGTGGCAGCCAGGGCACGCATGATGCTCTGGTAGAGGCCAAAGATGAGCGGGATTTGGACAAGCGACGGCAGGCACGAGGCAAATGGACTGATGCCAAGTTCCTTATACAGTTTCATCTGTTCCTGAGCTAATTTCTCTTTATCACCCTTATTCTTCTTCTGAATATCCTGCCATTGCTTCGATTGCTGGAACTCAGTCATCTTGGCGCTGGATTTGATCTGCGAGGCCATAAGTGGATGAGTGATCAGGCGGATCAGAATGGTGAACAGGATAATCGCGATCCCGAAGTTGCCGCCAATTAGTTTATAGATAAGCAGCAATGCGGTCGTAAAGGGGTTGACAATAATGGTTTCCCACATGGTTCAATTCCTTATTTAACAGGTGTGAATGACCACTTGATGACCCCGCTTTGATCGAGGGCCACGAGCAAGTTATCTCCTCCGGTAGGCGCAACCAGGACCAGAGTCCCGGCAGCCACGGGGGTAGCATATATTTTCCCAGAGACTGAAACGGGCCGGGCGTTCTGGCCGGTATTGTCCATGAAGTAGACATTTCCCGACTCAGTCCCGACAACGATAGTACTGCCACTGACCAGCGGAGAGCCAACGATGGCCCCGTTCAACTGCTGGGTCCAGGGCTGTCCTTTACTGGTCAACGGAAATGCGTAAAACAGGCCATTGGCATCGCCCACGTAAACGTTAGTGCCGTCCTGGGCCGGGCCAGACCAGATCCAGGAGGAAGTCGTTTCCTGTTGGATGATTTCGCCGTTGCGAGTGTTCAATGAGACCAGAACTCCGCCATACGTGCCGAGGTAGAGGCCGTTGTTTGGCCCCAGCACCGGCGAACCGAGCATGGCTCCGTCCACAGTCTGAACCCAGGTCTGCCGGCCGGTTTGGACATTTACTGCGTAGACATGCCTTCCCAATGTACCAAAATAGATGTTCGTGTCATCCGAAACCGGGCTACCCCAGATCGCCTGGTCGGCTTGGAATGGAGAGACCCACTTTAGCGTACCAGTGAACGTCAGGGCATACAGGTTGTAATCGGCATTAGTTGCATATATCGTATCATCGGTGATCAAAACACCACCGATCCAGCGATCCTTGGCCAGTTCAAAGCGCCAGTTCTCAGCGCCGCTCTGCGGGTTGAGACTGTAGAGTTTGTGGTCAAAACTGCCAACGATCAACTGCCCGTCGGGAGTCAATTTCGGCGTGGCAAAGAAGGGTGTGGCAGTGGCAGCCTTGGCCGGGAAACGCCAGACTTCTGCGCCGGTCTGCAGGTTGACAGCATAAACGTACGGGCCGCCGGCAATGTAGGCATTGTCTGCATCAGTTGTTACACCAGGCCAGGAAGAGGCCGCCAGGCCAGTGGCGCACCCGCTCAGAACCACGGCCAAGGCCACCATCAGACCAATCAAAACCAGATATTTTGTCTTCATAAAGTCTTGTCTCTCCTAATGTACGGGGTCGTAGCCCCCGGGATTGAACGGGTTACAGCGCAACACGCGCCAGATTGCCATCGAACCACCCTTCAAGACGCCGTACTTGTAAACCGCCTGATACCCATAATGTGAGCAAGAAGGGTAGAAGCGGCAGGTGTTGGGTGGTACGACCCTGGCATAACTCGCCTGGTACAGACGGATGAGTCCCAGTAAAGCCAGACGCGGCCAATTCCAAAACGTGCGGGGCAGGTCGCGCAGACGCGGCTCGTGGGAATAATCATGAGGCAAGTACTCAAACGTCTTGGGCATGGGAAAGGAGACCGGCGCGCTTCAGCAAAATGGATAACGCTTCACGTGTCTGGTGGACATTCGCGGCAGAGAGCGGGGAACGGGCGATCAGCAGTAGGTCGGACCCGGGAACTGTCACCGGGATAAGGTCATTCATCGCCGCCCGCAGCAGACGCTTGGCCCGGTTGCGTTTAACCGCTTTCCCGACCGCCAACCCGGCGCTCACCCCGACATGCGTTTCGGGCACATCCGATTTGAGCACATATAAAACCATCAGCGGGTGGGCATACGACTTCCCGGAACGCCGCACCCGCTTGATATCTGTTGACCGGGTCAGGCGAAAACCTCTTTTCACCTGCGCCTTGCCTTCGCCCGCGCGGACAACAAACCGCCGCGCTGCCAAATCCCTACCAGCGGACGTGCTTGACGTGCGAATTGCTGCGGACGGTCAGGCGAATGCGACCCTTCAGGCGCCTCCGCTTGAGCACCTGGCGGCCATCTGCGCTGGACATGCGCTGGCGGAAGCCGTGCACACGCACGCGCCGCCGGATTTTGGGTTGATAAGTTCGCTTAGGCATCTACTTACTCCGAATAAAAGTGATTACTGCTGCATGCATAAATCCGTGAACCTTGAACCATCAAGTTACAGGGGCCTTCGGTAGAAATTTAGGTTCACATCTTTGCGCAGAACCCTGTAAAACACCAAACAGCGGTTTTTTCGCCGGGGTTTTCATGGACGGGTCGCAATTATAACCGAGGGGGGTGATTCGGTCAAAGGTAAATCAAGTCAGAAATCTGTCAGCAAATTAATCCTCGACATACGCATAAACTCCGCGGTACTCTGGAGGGAGTTGACGGGCGAGTGCCTCCATGATGAGACGCGTCCCCTCCTGCAGCGCATCCTTGCCGCGGGCGGGCTGCGGCAAAACGAACGGTCTTCCCACTCTCAGAGTAACTGGCGTACGGTGCAATTTTTTCAGGTTATTCTCAATGCACCGGAACTCGCTACCGGTAATGGTGATTGGGACGACCGGAACCCCGGATCTGAGCGCCAGGAAAGCGGCCCCCTCCGTACCAGCTTCCAGCGCACCGCTGACAGACTCGCGTCCCTCCGGAGCGATGATAACATGCCTTCCCTGATGGAACGCCTCCAGCGCGGCGGAAACCGCTCGCCGGTCCGGCTGGCCGCGGTGCACCCAGATAATGCCTAGAATGTCTGTCACCAAGCGGAGCACAGGGATGTTGCGCAATTCAATTTTTCCAATCACTTCAGGAAAATCCGGCAATGCCGCCAGCACTAGAATCGCATCCGGGTCACCCAGGTGGTTGATGACGACCAGCGCGGGGCCGGAGCGGGGATAATTCCTCAACCCGTGAATCGTTGCTTTGGTGCAGACAAAGACAACACCGCGGCATAGGTGTTGGATAAAGCGCCGGAAGAGACGCCGCCCGCGGGTCAAGGCAGGCAGACGGGTCAGGTCCGGGCGCCAAACTTCGCTAATGGGTTTCGGAGTCGGGGAGGATGGCGTTCTCGGTGTAGACACCGCGATAGTCCTCGGGCAGCATGCCAGCAATGGTACGCATTACCAGGTCGGCATTGCGCTGGCGGGACTCGCGCCGCTGCTCGCCTTTTCCTCCAACCGGAGGCAAATTGACCGGCTTTCCGATGCGCATTTCCAACTGCGGTCGTTTGCCTTTCGTGGCCCTTTGCCAGAAATCGTCAGTTGTGCCGACGATGGCTGCGGGGATAACCGGCAAGCCCGTCTGTTCGGCGAGATAAGCGATCCCCAGCTTGGCAACCCGTAATCCCGGCGCATGCGAACGTCCACCTTCCGGAGCGATCAAAAGCGGGTATCCCGTTCGAAGTACCGCCAGCACTGTTTCAAACATCGCACGATCATACTCGCCGCGATGGACAGGGATGCCGCCCCATAGGCGGGCAAGGATGTTCTGGCCCGGCTTGTCCCAGACCTCCGCCGCGCCCATGGCTTCCAACTGCTCCGGCCAGAACACTCCGATAAAGGGTGGGTCAAATAGCGAGACGTGGTTGATGGCCACGATATACGGTTTGCCGAGTGGGACGTTTCCCTTGCCGGTAATCTTCACCGGCGCAAGAATGCGGAAAACTGCACGCAAGGCCACTCGCACAAACGGGCGGGCAAGCCAGCGCCGCCACCAGGCAAGACGATATCCCATTACCGGCATAATACCTCCACTTTGGCAAGAACTTCGCCCGCGTTCAATTTATCAGAGTCGAGGATGATGGCATCCTCGGCCGCGCGCAAAGGTGAGAACGCCCGGGTCGAGTCGATCTCGTCCCGTTTGCGGACCCCCGCCAGGACTTGCTCGTAATCAGCCTGGCTGCCACGCTGGAGGATTTCGTCGTATCGCCGCCGGGCGCGTTCCTCCGCGGAGGCATCGAGGTAGATTTTCAGGTCAGCTTCGGGCAGGACGACAGTCCCGATATCGCGTCCCACCATGACCACCCGTCCGCGCAGACCGATGCGCCGCTGCTGGGAAGCCAGCGCTTGGCGAACCCCTCGGTAGGCGGAAACGGGTGAGACATTGGCTTCCACGTCGGGGCGGCGTGTCTCCCAGGTGATGTCCACACCATCCAGGAGAACATCACAGGCACGACCATCATCCTTTGAAGGTGAGCGTACGTCAATTTGGGCAGTTTCGGCCAGATTCGTGACGGCCGCCTCATCAATTATTTCCAGACCATTTTGGAGAGCGCCCCATGTCACAGCACGATACATGACACCGGTATCAAAGAAAAGGTAACCCAGAGAATCGGCCAACCGCCGTCCCAGGGTGGACTTGCCCGAGGCTGCCGGGCCGTCAATGGCGATGATATTGGGGATAGGCATAGAGTTCAGGAATAGGGCAATCAGGGGGTAGGGAGTCCCTGGCTGTCAAGCATCAGGTCAGTCCGCACCCACAGGATAATTTCTTCGCGCAGGATGGGCATCTGGCGGTAGACGAACCATTTCAGCCAATCAGAAGGGGTGGCATGAGCCCAGTCCGCCACTTCGTTCAGCGGGAGCGCCTCACCGCGATAATCCGCTGCCAGGTTCAACTGGTCTATTGAGGAGATGACCATTTCGGGGGTCGCATCCGGAGCCAGCGCACTAACATCTTGAACCTGCCAGTCGCGGAACAGCCAATGTAAAGCCGGAGAATCCACGCCGAGCACCGTCAGAGGCAATTGACCGATATAGCCGGTGTTCAAGTCCGAAACTTGGTTGGCAACTTTCAGCAGCACTTCCACTCGACCAGTACGCGGCTCTGGCTGCCAGAGTTCGACCGTCAACGGCTCACGCACGCCTGCCGCGCCGGTGCTCATGGCGAGTGTGAAAGCCGTCAGTGCGAGTACGCCGCCCCACACTCCGCCCAGGCGGGCCACATTTGCCGACCAGCCCGCCCCCACCAATACCAGGCTCAAACCGATCAAGAGTACCACCGCAATCAGCACATAAAGACGCATACGCGTCTGTTCCATGCCCAGGTCCATCGTCGTGACACCTGCCAGGTCGAGCCAACCAAAGACCAGCAGCGTGACGACCAGCGTGACCACACCGGCCAACTCCCAGCGGTTGCGGCCTTCAAAATCGAAATGATGACTAAGCTCGATGGCTGCCAATGCCCAGAGTGGCAGGAGCGCCCAGGTCAGGTCGCTGGTCTGCTTGCCGGGATAGATGAGCGCCAGCACCAGCGCCACCAGAGCCCAGATCCCCAGGCGGATTGAATCGGCGTCCCGCTTATGGATTCCGCGCACCGCACCGGCGATACCGAATCCGAGGGGCAGGATTTCGTAAGCAGGCAAGGCCAGCAACGGCCGCCAAAGCGAGACATCCGAAAGCGTCCACCAGCCGCGCAGGGATTCCACGAAGGACATGACAAAAGCGGATAATCCTTTTGGAGAAAGAATGAACAGACTGCCCGCCACAAGCAAGGTTCCAAATCCCCAGGCAAGAGCACCTCTTAAATCTTCCCAACGAATGGGCGCGGGCTCTGCCTCCGTCTTTTCACTAATTGGATTTTCCTCCGCCTGGGCGGGGATGCGCCTCCCAAACACAGAGGTAAGAGCCCAAGTCAATGCCAGCCCGAGGAGGCCGAACCAGACAGAAGGTCCGGAGAGCAGCGCCAACCCGGCGCAGAGGCCGGCTGCGAGGCGGTGTCCGTAAAGCCACATCAACCCGGTCAAGACGAGGAAGGTGATCGCCAGGATCGGTCCGCCTGCCAAGTGCGACATCGCCACCAGGCCAGGGTCAAGCGCCAGCCCAAAGGCCAGCACAAGCGTCGAAAGCCTTCCTAAGCGGTTGCGCAAAAACCACGGAGTGAGAACAAGGACGCTACCTGCCAGTGCCGGCCAAAAACGGGCCAGGAAATTCGAAGCACCGAAAATGTAAAAGATCATGGCGGTCAGGTGAACATAGGCCGGGTTGGGGCCGAGGCCGGGTTTCAAACCCTGAGCCACCCGCAGAGCCTGGAGCGCCCAGTCCGCTTCGAAATCGGAAAGTGACAGTGCGCCGAGGTGCAGAAAACGTAGGCCGATGGCAATGGCAAGTGCCAAGGCGTAAAAGGCATGTTCAAAAGTGATGGGACGATTATTCATTGGCGTTATTTTACTGCTTCTTGGATAAATATTGGCATTTTCCTTTATCGAAAGACCCGGAAACACCGGGTTTTGATTCGGATATTTGCCCAATACTCTATAACACTTAGTAGCATTTTATTGTTACTTCAATCAGGGTACTTCGTATATAGTCACTTGCCCCTGTTGAAAGACAGGTGTAAGGTGGCGTTGAAATTTGCTTTCGTTGAGTTGATAAGTATTCCGCTCCAGAGTACCGACACAGACGTAGCGAATCCCGTACTGCGAGAGGATGGCCTGGGCTTGCTCCCAACTACTGGTTTCGTACAGGCCGCGAATATCGTCTTGACGGGTACCTTGCGGATCATAGGTGCCGCGCCATTGACCTTCGTGCATCGGCCAACCCAGGACGGTCGGTAGTCCGCTGTAAGTGGAGATTCGACTGTAGTCCGAGTAGCTGGCATCCACTTTGCTGGCCTCCACGATAACGCCGTAGGTTGCGGTGCGCAGCCAGGCCGCGGCAGCCATATCGTCGGGATAGATTTGTTCGAAGAAGACGCCCCCGTCCAGAGTCCAGACTTGTGCCGCTGTCTGCCACGGGGACGGATCATCGGCCGCACGGGCCGCTTTCAGGTTTTGGTTGAAAGCGGGGATCTGGAAGTTATTGGTCTTGGTGAGCACGCCAAGAATCGGGTAGACCAGCGCCATGATCAAGACAAGCACAAGGCTAATCCGGTAAATCCAATTCCAGGCACCGCGCAGGTCTTGCAGCAAAACCGCCACGCCAAAAGCCGCCGCCAGGCTCCATAACATCCAGGCCTGGTAGTAGAACTTGAAGATAGTGTTCATGCGGTTGCTGAACTGATCGCGCAGGAAAACAAATTCAGGAGCCAGCACAAGAAGTGCCCCAAGGAGAATTAGAAAAAGGATAAAGGATGCAGATTGAAGGATAAATGGTGAAGGGTGTTCCTCGAAAGCTTCAACCCTCTCAATTTTCTCCCCGCCCCCTTCCACCTTTAATAGAAATGCCAGCACCGCCCCAAGCAGGACAAGCAGCGTCAGCAAGCCGCCGATAAAAGAGAGACGGCGGAGCGAAGTCTCTGAGAAATACAGTGCCACGCTCAAGAAGCCCTGATTGGCCAGATAACTTGTCACGAAATCGGGCATCTTCAGTTTTGCCAGCAAACCAAGCAGCCATGAGAATATCCACAAGATGACAGCCAAAATTGCCGTCAGACCAAAACCGATTGTCCACTTTGCAGGACGCTTTTCAATGCGCCAGAGATTGATCAAGTAAGCAATAAGCGCCAGGAACAACGGACCAAACATGATCCACAAATGGACGCCGCGGGTCGGGTTTTCCAGATTAGGCAGGATGCCACCCGCCTGGGAAGAAAAGCCCAGGTAGAAGGGCAGGTAGAGCAGGATCGCCATCAGACCAAGCGGCATACCCAGAGCGAAAACATCAACTAGCCGTTTCGAGGTCCAGCCGGATTCGACTGCCCGCCCCAGTGCATGTGCGCCAATGAGCAGCGCAAAACCAATCAGGATATCCCAAGTATTCAGGAATGCCAGTCCACCTAAAACAAGCGCGCCGAAGAACAGGCCCACAGGACAGACAGGCAGCCGGTAAAAGCCCAGATTCGTTTCCCCCTTCCAGCCTCCCATGAACAGGTTGAGCGCCACTCCCACAGCCAGGAGTCCGAACGGCATCGCCAGGACGTGCGGGTGCAAGTCACCGAGAAGGTATGAAAAGAACGGGAATTCGTCAATGATTTCGTTCCATTGGTGGGCCAGGTTGTATTCCGTAATGACACGCGAGGCGCGCCACCACCAGTAATACCGTTCCGGCATCCAGCCGAGAGGCAATGAAGGCGCATCGCGCAAATTCTGTAAGTCAAGCCATTTCCAGAAGGCCGAGGTGGCTGTGCCATCCGAGCCGTATTTCCAGAACAGGCCGAGACGGTGGAGAACTTCGAAAAAGCCCTCGAAGTTGGAAACAATCAGGAGGAATAAAGGGCCAAGCAAAGGTATCCCGGTCAACGAGCAGTGATGGACTGGTGATGGGTGACTCTTCCGCCAAGCCGTCAACAGGTTATAAAGCACACCGTATGCCCCCACCGCACTCAACGCGAACACCAGCGACAGCATCAGGTTGAAAGCCACACTGCCAAGTGTCCCAGTCGCTTTGGCCAGCATGGCCGTCATCACGTAGCCAAAGTAATAGTACGAGATGGCATAGCCAGAAAGCCAAGGGTCGTGTGGCGGGAAAGTTGGCGAGTGCAGGATGGCATTAATGAAGGCCAGTTCCATTGGTTTTTCAGTGCCAATGATCTCCGGGTTCCCGGCACGGACAAAAGCCAGGAAGACAAAAGCCAGAAAAAACAGGACCTCAACCATCACAATCACTCGCCCATTGGTTCTAATCCAATCCCCCAGCGACTTGCGCGTCTCCTTCCGCACCAAAACAGACCCGGAAACCGCCGCCAAAACCACCAGTCCCAGCAGCAACCCGCCGGCGTCATTCTGGACGATTCCCAGGGAAGCCATCATCCAAAAAGCATAACCCCATACCAGCAATCCAAAGGTACGCGCCAGGCTGAATCCCCGGTCGGCAAGCGCCGGGAAAAGACGAAAAACCAGCGGGAAAGTCAACCAACCGAGGGCGGAAACAAGCAGGTACCAAGCAAGGAAAGAAAGCATAAGAATCTGTCTTAAATCATCCTATGTAAGGGCGCGGTGTGAGTATTTTTACCATGCGATGATAACCGCCGCTGCCTTCAGCAACCTTCGGGTGTTCTCGTAAATAGGAACGGACAATCTTGTAACCCAGATGCTCATACAGATGGCAAGCATTCTCATGGCCAAAGGCAACTATTAATGAACACTTCTGTAGACCAGACGCGCGTGTCATCTCTTCGGCATACGCCATCAAATTCATCCCGATCCCTTGTCCTTGGAACTCTGGGAAAACAGCCAGGTTGCTGATATAGAATTCATCAGATTCAGTCTCTTTCAAATCACCATAAACAGATTGCATACGCGCCAAGCGGATGATCGCGGCCAGACCATATATTCGCGAAAAATGCCAGCCCGTCATCCAATTCAGGCGGAAGAGAAGTCTCCCCGGATAAGCCAATAATAGACCAGCAACCTGTCCGGCGCGTTTCGCCAGATAAGCCAAGTTAAAACTCACCCGAGTTCCACGGCGCAGGAAAAGGCTCGCCAATACTTGCAATGTGAATTTTCCTTTTTCCTGACCAAAGAGCCAATCTGCTTCGATACCCATCGTCAAATAGATGAGCCTGGCAACCAGGTCTCTATCACACAGTCCTGCAGGGCGGATCGTGATAGCTTGTGTCATTTCAATTCTGCAGGCAGAGAAAACATGCCATCCGGGCCCGGCTCGAAATCAAGCACAATTCTAACGGCTTCCAGGTTTAGCGGACCGTAGATATGGGGGTAAAACTCGTCGGCATCATCCATGGCGGCTTCCCAGCGGACTTCGGGCTTGAGCTGTGGCGGTTCAATCACCAGGATCACAAGCTCGCGCTGATTTGCAAAGAATTTATTGGCTACGCGCAGAATTTGGCTTATGTTGGAACAATGGATGAAACCTTCCAGGATCACCGAATCAGCGGAATACAGGCCGGATTTTTGCGCTGCAGACCAGGAGATCCGGGAAGTAATATGGTAAATGGGATCGGTCATGGGGTTACCCCTTCCCCTAAGGGGATTTCG
>Ga0315283_10004935_pt1 | contig 11704 bp, 8 predicted proteins | sample YL17G09_0_MG_FD_204541 | JGI IMG/M metagenome (GOLD analysis project Ga0315283, IMG submission 204541) | Sediment microbial communities from Yellowstone Lake, YNP, Wyoming, USA - YL17G09_0 | ecosystem: Environmental > Aquatic > Freshwater > Lake > Sediment | place: USA: Wyoming | collected...
GCGCAGTGCAGCCGCGATCCGCTCGTCCAATCGGTTGTTGCCACACAAATAGTCGGCGATCCGTTCGTCCAGAGAGAGCACCCGCGCCATCACGGCCATGCCTGGGGAGGCGCTGTTGGCGACGTGCACAAGGTGGCGCCGGCGCAGGGGCGCGGTCTCGGAGAAAAGCTCGCGCAACTGGAGCCGATCGACGGTTTCGCCACCCGCTAACGCCAGCGCCAAATGCATCGTCGGCCACGGGCGCAGCATATCGTCCTGGGCGTAGGCATAGAGAGGACCAAAGGTGCTGTCCAGCTCCGGCGCCAGGCAAAGCAACAGCACGTCGCGCTCGAACGCAGACAAGCGGTAACTGTGCGCCAGCACCAACAACGCCGGCGCCCGTTCGCCCATGGACTGCACCAACGCTTCGATATCGGCTTCCGCGGCGCGCAGTTGTGCGCCGACCGTCACTGCCTGCGCGGCGCTGGCATAGAAGCGCGTTTCGGCTGCCACATCCTCGACGCGCAGGAGCCAGTCGGCATGCGCGTCGCTGATGACCTGGGCCGCCGTTTCCTGACGTGGGTCATGATGCCACTGGCTGCGCAGCCACAAGACGCGGCGTTCCAACAACAGCCGCAGCCGGCGTAATTGCAGATCCAGGTAGTGACGGTTGGCGCCGTCCCAGGCGAGGCGTGACGCCGCGATGGCTTCTTCGCGTCTCCTCATAGCGGCAACTCGATCCGATTCACGCCACCGATGCCCTCAACGCCGTTCACACGCACGCGCACGGGAAACTGCGCGCGCAACTGCAGTTCGGCGACCGTTGTCTCGTCTACGCCGGCCACCCCGGCAGCGTCCACCGGCACGTTGGCACCTGGCACGATCAGGAGTTGGTCGACAAGCGGCAAAACCAGGGCGTTGACAAAGGCGGCCACGCCACTGGAGGCCCTGATGACCGCCTGCAGCTTCTGTGCCGCATCGGCCAGTGACGTTGGCATCGCCGGCAGGACGACATCGCGGGTGGTCGCGCCAAGCGTCACGCGCAGGGTGCCAGGCGGCCTGGTCAAGACCGGGAACGGCGCCAGCACGCCAGACAAATAACCGGCGCGCACGGTGAACGTCGTAAGTCCCAACGCCGCGGCGTCGGGCGTGTTGGCGACTGTGACATTGGCAGTGAGACCGCCCGGCACGATCGCGAGGCGGTCGACCATCGCCGCGACTCGCGCTTGGCGATACGACATGTCCGCGCCTGGCACGCTTCGGATGGCGTCTTGTAGTGCAGCCGCCATGTCGGTAAAGCTGGTGGGGATCACCGCCAACTGGACGGTCTGGGCTGGGCCGCCGCCGATGGTGAGCTTGATCTCCGGCGGGGTGCCGACAGCGGGAAATGCCGCCTGTGGCGTCGACAGGAACGTCCTTGCGGCCCGAAAAGGCAACGAATCCGGCAGTGTCAGCTGAATGCTCGTCGACGTGGCGCTGTCATACGAGTCGGCGTCGAAGAGCACCTGCCCAACCAGGGTTTGGGAGTCGAGATCGCCGGTGTACAGACGTGTGCCCGCAATCGTCACCGTGCGCGGAGCGATGCCGGCAACAGCCTGCACGTGAGGCGTCACCATCATGACAGCCCGGTTGGAGGCTGCGGCGGCCTGTGGAAGCTGGGCGGGCGCAACACGCACCTCGACCGTATGCGGGCCGGGCTGCAGCTGTTTGGCCGATGGAATAGCTGTGACCGTGTCGCCGAAAGCATGGCTGGCGTCCGGCACGACAATCTCGATACGCTGCCCCGACACCGGGGCGACCGGCAGCTCCAGGTCATCGAACGCCACGACCACGCTTCCGCCCGCCAGGTTTTGGCCCGCGATAATGAGCGTGTCGCCCACTCGGGCGTAGGGCGTCGTCTGCTCAGTGCCAGGCGGGTCGCCCTGGCGATGCACAGTGAGCGACTGGATGAAGGGAGTCTGCAGCGGGATGACGGTGATGCGCGGCCCAGCCGTGGGCAGCTCGCCCACAAGCTGCGGATAGCGCCGACTGCGGCGGCTCTCGATCTGGATCACGCTCACGGAATAGGCCGCTGACAGGCGGTAGGGAATTGTCAGCGCAGTCCAGATTTTTGTCAGATCCTCGATTGACACAGGATCGAGCGAGATCTTGAGCCGTTCGAACGCGCCGCGCAGGCTCGGATGCAAGATGGACCGTCCCACGGGCGGGCGCAGGGTCAATAGGCTGTCGGTGATGATCGGGTAATCGTGCAGGACACGCATGGCGCTGCCGAGCAGCAATTGCGCCTGCGTCTCGTCCAGGAACGCGCCGGCGCCCGCCGTATTGGAGCCGTACGCCGTGACCAAATAGTGCAAGTTGAGGCTCAGGGGCGGATTGCCGTATGCAGCAGGGTGGCCGCGTCCAGGCAAATCCTGATTAGCCAGCACGGGACTCTCGGTCACCTGGTAAAGAAACAGGTTGATGCGAGGTGACTCCGGCGTGGGCGGCGCGTTAGGCGGCGTCTCGGCATGCGGCAGGCCAATGGTGAAGTGCAGGCCACCGAGAGCCACGCCGCCAGGCAGCTCCATCCGGTCGATGAGCAGGGCCTGGAGCGTACCGCTGACGCCCCCGATCGCGCGAAAATCACTCATAGCCACTCCTCCACACTGCGATAGCTGCGGCGAGCGGTGTAGTCGCCAAAGCCAGCCGGCGGTGTGACGGGCGCCGGTGGCGCCTCCGCCGGCCTGACCGCCTGCTGTGGACCTGACAGGCGCACTTCAATGCTGCCGATGTGCACGTCGACCGAGCGCTGCGTTGCGGCCGGCCTGGCCAGCTCCCGCGACGACGAAGCGAGCTCCGCCCTCGGCAGAATGACGGCGGGCAATTGTACCTGTTGGGGGCTCGTCGCTGCGGGCGAACCTGATTGCTGCTTCACCGGCGCGATCACCGCCAACGCCGGCGAGCTGGGTTGTACCCGCGGCCGGATCGCGGCGGATGGCTGCGCCTCTTGCCGGCTCGTCGTTGGAGACGGTCCCGATTGCTGCGGCGCCGGCGCGATCACCGCCAACGCCGGCGAGCTGGGTTGTACCCGCGGCCGGATCGCGGCGGATGGCTGCGCCTCTTGCCGGCTCGTCGTTGGAGACGGTCCCGATTGCTGCGGCGCCGGCGCGAGCGCGGGTACGACACGGGGCTCTGGTAATGCGGGCGGCGAAGCTTCGTCGTTGCCAGTCGTCTGACGGGGCGTGCGTAGGCGGATTGCAGATGCTTCTGAGTGCCGGTTCTCTTGCGCATCCTGTGCCTGACCTCCCATCGTCGCGGGCAAACGACCTTTCGGTGCTTGAAGCGTACCAGGGGCGGTCGGGGGCTGGATAGCGGGCGGTGACGGAGTCGTCGGTGTGGCTGGCGGCGTGACTGCCACCACCGGCGCTGGGCGCGGCGCGATCGTGGGTCTTCCCGGTGGGGACACGGCCGATGTTGTTTCCGTGGCGGCCGGCGCCTCCGCAATTGGCGCACTTCCCTCTGGAACAGGGCCGGACGGACGCGGCGCGAACACAGGGGGAGGTATCATAGCGGGAGTCACGGGCTGCGGGCTGATTGGTGCTGGCAGATGCTCCAGGTGCAGTGAGGACCGGACTGTGCTTTCCACAGGTTGGCCGGCCGGCTGCGGTCTGGCAGTGAAGTCTGGGCCTGACGACGGCGTTTGCAGTGCTTCCAGCCGGCCAAGCGCGACAGGTGGTCGTACCGTGGGATGCAGCGCAGGAGGCTGTGGCACGACTTGGGGGACGCCATTCCCGGCCAGCGCTGGCGGTGCAAGAGGTGTATCCGCGGTGTCCGTGAAGGTCCCAGCCGGCAGCTGCGCTATCGCTGGCCGCGGAACCGCTGCCGCTGGCGGCAGACCAGGCGCCGGCAGCGCGGCCAGCGCGCCGGCCCGGTTCATCGATCGCTGCACCAGGTTGTCAATGAAATCCGTCACAAGTAGCGTTCTCCGCTGAGCGACTCGTCCAAGAGCTGCAAGTACCGCTGTCGCCGGCGATAAGACATATCCAGGATGTCGCTCTCGCTCCAGTGATAATACAGGGCCAGCGCATGCACTTCGCGGAAGATAGCATCCGCCCGATCCTCGATTTCCTGCCCTAGATAAGCTGCCGTGTCGAACAGGGACGTAAAGCCGGCGCCGCAGTTCGGGCAGGTCATCTGGATGTTGAGCTCGGCCTGTGGATCGATCTCGGCCATGGCTTCGGCAACGGGCCCCTGCAGGAGGGCTGGAATGCTATCCAGCAACTCATCACCACGACGGAGGTCCGTGACGCAGCGCGCCAGCAGGGCCTGCGCAGCCGCCGCGGGGTCGGCCGCAGCCAGCGTCGCAATCGCCAGTTGATCGGCGCCGTTCGGGACCCGTAGCCGCATCGAAAAGGACTGATCGTTCGCATCGACCGTGAGGGCACGCCAAGGTTGTGGCTGTTCGTATGGCGGGAGCAATAAGTCATCGACGTGCAGCTCCAGGTCGAGCCTTTCAGCGCAGGAGGGGCACTGCAGCACGCAATCCATACGGTTGCCAAAGGTAAGCCCGCGTAGAGCCAGCAGCAAAGCCTCGCGATCGCCGACCGTCAGCGTTGCCACCGCGCCCATGGATGGCGGGGCTTGATCACCCAAGCGCGTGATGCCGCGTGAGAGCAGGGCAGTCATGCGCTGCACCCGCGGCCAAGCAGCGGGCATCTCCAGCCAGGCGATCTCGTCGCCGCCGGTCAATGGGCGCAACTCTGCTCGATGCTGGTGAACCCCGTCACGCCAGAAGCCTGTCGGCAGATCGACCATAGCGCTAGGTCCAGACATGCTGCGCTGGCGAGCGGCGCCAAGGGCAGGCGCACGCTACATCTATCACAGACGCGGTTCGGCCGCCTCGGCTACGGCCTCGTCGCGCACCCAACCTTCATTCTCCAGCTTGATGGTCTGGATCGCAACGGCATTGGCGCTGGCGTCCAGCTCGGGCAGCGCCTGGTACTCCGAGACCCAACAGCGAAAGACCTTGTAGGAGAGCACGATCTGACCGGCCTCATTCATCACGTCGATGATGACGTCCTTGCGAAAATCGGCCAGCGAGACTTCGGCGCCGAGCCCGGCGCCGAAGTTCCAAACCTTGTTCGCCCACGCTTCGAAGTCCGGATCGTGGGTGACGCCGCGCTCCAGGGTGATGGCCTCATACTTGGTCTGGCCAGGCGACTTGCGTTTGCTGCTCGGGTCGCCCCCCTCGCGGTGTTCTACGACCTCGGTCGTGCGCTTCAGAGCGCTGACCTTGCTGATACCGGCCACATAGCGACCGTCCCACTTGACGCGGAACTTGAAGTTCTTGTAGGGGTCGAATCGGTTTGCATTGGCGGTGAACTGAGCCATCGCTCATCCTCCCTTTCTTACGCCTGTTCCTGGCCGGCGAGCTGCGTAATCTTGATGATGACGAACTCAGCGGGTTTCAGTGGGGCAAAGCCAACGATGATATTGACGATGCCGCGATCGATGTCGCCCTGGGTCGTGGTCTCTTGATCGCACTTGACCAGATAGGCCTGGCGCGGTGAACTCCCCTGGAATGCGCCCTTGCGGAAGAGATCCTGCATGAACCCGCCCACATTCAGCCGGAGTTGAGCCCACAACGGTTCGTCGTTCGGCTCGAAGACGGCCCATTGGGAGCCTCGGTAGAGGCTTTCCTCGATGTAGAGCGCCAACCGTCGCACCGAGATGTACTTCCATTGGGAAGCAAACTGGTCGGCGCCACGGGATGAGCGTGCGCCCCAGGCCACGTTGCCGATGATCGGGAAGGTGCGCAGACAATTGACGCCCAAGGGGTTGAGCCGCCCGTTCTCGCCATCGGTCATCCGATAGGCCAGGTCGCTGACGCCGAGCAGGGTGGCGTCGATGCCAGCGGGCGCCTTCCACACGCCTCGCTGGGCGTCCGTGCGGGCCATGACGCCAGCCATCACGCCACAGGGCACAAAGGTGCCGAGCCGGTTCTCATGAAGCGGGTCGCCCATGCGCAGGCGCGGGAAATAGATCACAGCATTTGGATCCTGGGGAAAGGCGGAGGTCAGTGCGCCACTTTCCGCAGCGTCTACATCGACCCAGGTCTTCGGGGGATCAACGATCAGCATGGCGCGGCGCTTCTGGCAGTATTCCAGCGCCGTGTCGTAGTCCGACTTACTGGGTTCGGTGTCTGCTTCCGGGTCGTAGGGCGGAATACAGAGCAGGTTGAAGATGTCAGCCTTGTCCAGCGCCCACAAGCCCCGATGTGTCCCCGCCAGCCCCGGACCGGTAATCTGGGCAGCGCCCATCGCAGCGCCGTCACCGCCGCTACCGGCGTTCGCGGCGAGCGGCGTCTCGGCCGGCCGCACCGCCGACAGCGTCTTGAGGTTGACCAGGCTGGACTCTTGTTCAAGCACCGTTTCGACAAAGCGGGGCGAGGCGGAATCAACCGAGACATTGCGGAACGTTTCCGTCGTCAAGATTGTGCCGTCGAGCGCCACCTCACGCAGGAACAGGTTGAAACGCTTGAGGTCTGGCATGGGGTCATTGTGGTCGTCGGTCAGGTGGTCAACGCCCGCGGCCAGCGCATTGCCCCACTCACCCGGATTATCGGCTTCGAGCACGGTTGGCGGACCGCCGTCGCCAGGCAGGTGAACTTCGGCATTGGTAGCGCCGTTATGCACGCGCACGATGAGCGCGTCCGTCCCGCCGTTCAGAAAGTATTGCTGCACAGCGTAGCTCATGGCGCTCTTCGTCCACAGGCCACCGAAGCGGCGCTCAAAGTCGGCGAAACTCTGGATGCGCACCGGCTTGTCGATCGAACCACGCCGCGCACGGCCAAGAAACGCGGTGATCGAAGTCGCTACGCCCACGATCGTACGCACGTTGCTTGGTAGTTCTTCGATATACACACCGGGATAGGTTGGTGCAGTAGGCATGAGGTCGGCTCCTTCTCAAGCAGCGGTCAAGGTGTCGCGTCTAAAGCCACCAGAATGTCAATCGTGACATCCTGGGTCAGAGTGCTGGTGAAGGAAAGGCTGGTGAGACCGGTGGCAAACTTCTCGACCGCCCCTTGACCGAACAGCAACAGAGGCGCATTCAGATCGATGGCCGTGCCGGCGTCGTTGATCTTGTACGTGAGCTTTCCCGCGCCAGCCGGGTCTGGATATGCGCTTGATGTGACGACCAGCATCTGCGCGCCGACCGGAACGTTCACGACCTTGCCCGTAGCGCCGGTGAGAACCGTGATCTGGGTTTTCTCATACGCGTCGGTAGACGCGCTGCCGGCGGCGGTCACCGTCGGACCGCCCTTGACCTGGACATTGAACATCCACTTGATGGACTCGGACATTGGCTTTGCTCCTTGTACTGTAGAGTTGTGTTGTTCTCGCCCCCCCCGCTGATGCGGAGAAGCGCGGAAACCTCCAGTTTCTCTGAGAAGCTGTTTGAAGAGTAGTGACTGGCGGCCAACATCCAACCGTCAGCTTGTCTGGATAGCCAGAGCGTCAGAACTACGACGGCGCTGGGCGAGCGAGGCCACGACGACTATCAGGTCAATGGTCGCAAGCGCCACATCCTGGTCGATGCTCGACTGGGTTTCAGAGCACTGTCGCTGCCACCTACAGGTTGTGCGCCACTCTGATGCGCACAAGGGCTTCGTCGTCTTGCCACGGCATGCAGCGGTCGACCATACCCACAACTAGGCCCACTATACAGGAGATAAGCGCGGTTGTCAAGCGGGAAAAACCCTAGCAGCCTGTCGGAGAGAACAAATACACGGCGGTACAGACGGCTATTTGCCCTCATTTTGACCCGAATGCGAGCGATTTCGACCTGCGGTTACCCGAATCTGACCTGCTATAGCTTCAAAACTAGACATAAAGTCGATGTGAAGTTTTCTCTCCGACAGGCTGCTAAACGGGTCTATTAATGTCCTGAGATCAGAATCAGATTCTGTCCACGATGTCCGAGTAGTCCGCGTTCTATTTCCTCATCAGCGCCGTCGCGCAATCCACAACCAGAGCGCGGCGGCGATCAGCCCGAGCGCGATGACCCCGGCGAGCGCCCATCCGACGCGCCACAGCGGCGGCTCGAACCGCAGCTCGACCTGGTGCGTGCCGGCCGGAACGGGCACGCCCTGGAACAGATAATTCGTCCGCAGCGGCGCGCCCTGCGCTCGCCCGTCGATCCAGACCTGCCAGCCCGGATACCACACCTGGCTGACCGCCAGCAGCGCCGGACCATCTGCCGTCACCTGCATCGAGAGACGGTTGGGGCCGCTGCGGATCTCCGACACCTGCCCGCCGCCGTTCGCTATCAGGCCGGGCGCGCCTTCCACGACCGCCGTGACGCGCGGATCAAAGCCCGGCGCATGGATCGCGGCCCAGGCCGCCTCATGGTCGGACACCGATTGCACCTGGCTCGCCAGGAATGCGCGCGGCAGGACGCGTTTGTTCTCGAAGACATTGAGCTTCGGATCGCCATCGAACGCCAGGACGAACTTATCCCGATCCAGCGGCGCATCCTTGTGGACGATCACATAGCGAGTATTCAGCAGGTCATAGAGCGGCGACGAGCGGGAGCCCAGGCCGTCCCAATAGCGCCCCGCATCGGCCAGTAGCAGCGGATTCGCCACCCCGTCGATGTCTTCCAGGCCGTAGAGGAGGGCCGTGTCCGCCTGCCATTCGCGCTCGATGGCGGTTTTCGTGTCGATGCGGAACGGCCCGGCCTGCTGCTTGAGGAACGCGGTGATCGCCGGCTGGTCATAGCTCAGGCTCGGATCGCGATTGCCGAGATCCTGGTACGCGGCGAGGCTGGCCACATCCACAAACACCAGCCCGGCCGCCAGCCAGCCGAGCGTGGTCAACTGCGCCCACTCGCCGCGGCGCGCGCTCAGCCAAAGGAAGCTGGCGGCCAGCAGCCCCGCGAACGCCAGCACGGCGATCAGCGTGACGGAGATGCGGCTGATGATCCCCGGCTCCCGGTCTTGGGTCAGGAGCAGGGCAAGGTAAGCAAGTGGCACGCCGACCGCCCACACCGCGGCGGTCGCGGCGCCCACCCAGCGCCAGACCCGCTCGAACGCGGCGCGCGCGCGCGCATCGAACGTGCGCAGCGTCGCATCCAGCCCGATCGCCGCCAGGATCGCCAGTGCGAAATCGGTCAGCAGCACCAGGCGCGCCGGCGCGCGCAACTGGCCGAAGCCGGGCAACAACGTCAGCCAGCCGTGCACGATGGCATGGGTTCCGAGCGCCAGCAGAAAACTGGCCACCGCTATCCCAGCCCAGAGCCAGGTGCGGCGATCTCGACGGAGCGCCAGCGCCAGTCCGGCCAGGATCAGCGGCAGGATGCCGAGATAGCCCACTTCCACGCGCGGCCAAAGCCCCCAGTGAAACTGCGGCCCACGGCCGAAGAAGCCGGGGATCAGCAAGCCGATCCACTGCGCCGGCGCCAGCGAGTAGCCGCCCGCCTGCGCGTAATTCCAGCTCACCCGCGCCGTGTAGCCGGCGAGTTCGAGCGAAGGGAGCAGGATCGGCGCGGCGAGTAGGAAGGTGACGAGGAGACAAGTAGATGAGTAGATGAGTGCGAAGGTCGCTCGTCGCCCCGGCTGTGGCTCAGCGCGGTTCAGCCAAAGCCACAGCGCGGTGTAGATCGCGAGCGCCAGGATGATGAAAAGAGTGGCCTGGATGTGACCGGCCAGCGTCGCGACGGCCAATAACACGCCGGCGAGCGCCGCGGCGAGCAGGTGGCGAATTGCGAATTGCGAATTGCGAATTGCGGACGCTTCGCTGCTTGAGCTTCCAACCTCCAGCCTCCAACCTCCAGCATCCAGCCCCCAGCAATACGCCCAAAACACCCAAGGCAGCCAGCTTGCCGCGGCATTGAGGTTCAGATTGCCGAAGTGCGTGATGAATCCATCGGAGAACATGAACGCCAGCGCGGCCGTTAGCGCAGCCACGCGCCGCACGCGCAGCCCGCGCGCCAGCAGCAGGTACATCCCCGCGCCGGCGAACCAGATGTGCGCCATGCTGAGCCACTGGAGCGCGACGTACGGGAAGTCGGGCCGCAGCAGGAAGAGAACCAGATTCGGCGGATAGAGGAAGCCGGCCTGGATATCGCCGATATGCGGCGCGCCGCCGTACAGACCCGCGTTCCAGAGCGGCCAGGCGCCGGCGCTCAGGGTCGCGGCCGCAAAACGATAGGTGGGGAAGAGGAAGGAGACGAGATCCCCGCCGTCGGCCGGCATCCAATTCTGCCCGGCGACAACGCGCCAGAAGAAACCCAACGTCGCCAGGGCCAGCAGCCCCAGGGCGGCGACATCGCGATGCCAGGGCGTGCGCAGCCGGCTGCGCCGGTATGCGCTCAGCGTTACGCCCCACATAGCCACACCGGCGACTATCAACAGGAGCCAACCCATCGGCGGCCTATCCTTTCGATCAAGACCTCAATGTGCTTCGGAAACAGGTCGCACGACGCGAATCATACCACGAAGCGGGCCGCAGGCCAAGCAACGGGCCGCTCGCCCAGGCAGCGGGCCGCAGGCCAAGCAGCGGGCCGCTCGCCAGGCAGCGGACGCTTGGCCTGCTGTTTGTCGCCAGCGTCGATTTCGGTTATGATGATCGCACTTTACCGAGTCAGGTAGGCCCAATCATGCTCGATATTCGTCGTCGTTTCTGGCCGCTCATCGGCCTGTGCGCCGTGGGCGCCGCGCTCGTCCTGGCGCTGATGCCTGCCGAGAAAACCCTCGGCCAGATCATCAAACTCGTGTATCTCCACGGCGCGTTGAGCCGGGCCGGCATGATCGGCTTTTGGGCGGCAGCGATCGCCGGCGCAGCCTATCTGATCCGGCCGAACCCGCGATCATTGCGCTGGAGCCAGGCGCTGCTGTGGAGCGGCTGCGGCTTCTGGCTGGCACACTTCATCGTCAGCATGCCCGCCACCCGGCTCACGTGGGGACCATGGATCGCCTGGGGCGAGCCGCGCGTCACCATGACGCTGCAAGTGGCCGCGGCAGGCCTGATCGTCATCGCGGTCACGTGGCTGGTGGACAGCAGACGTTTCACCGCCGTCGCCAATCTCCTGCTCGGTCTCGCTGTGCTTTTCCTAATCGAGCGTACGGGCGTGCTGCGCCACCCCCTCGATCCCATCGGCGCCTCCCCGTCGGCGGCGTTCCGGTTGATCTACCTGCTTCTGGTGCTGCCGATCATTGCGAGCATGTTCCTGGTGGCGTGGCGGCTCACGGCGGCGGCGGCTCTGCGCCGCGGAGAAGACGAGCTTGAGGTATCGACACATAACCTTGAAGCGAAAAGCCGAGGCAAATCATGAAAATCGTCAATGTCGAAGAGATGCGCCGCATCGAGCAGGCGGCAGATTCCAGCGGCCAATCCTTTGCCGCGATGATGGAAATGGCCGGCGGCGCGATCGCCAACATCAGCCACGCACTGATGGTGCCCGAAGCCGACCAGCCCATCCTGCTGCTGATTGGGCCGGGCAACAACGGCGGCGATGGGCTGGTAGCCGCTCGCGAGCTGATGCAACTCGGTCATCCGGTCGCCATCTACGTCTGGAAGCGGGACACGAAAGGGGATCAGTTATTCCGGCAGCTCAAGCGCAAACGTCGCGGCATCACGATTCTGTACGCCGACAACGATCCCGGCTTCGCCAAATTGCGGGAGGAGCTGCGCAACGCCGATCTGGTGATTGACGCGTTGCTGGGCACGGGTGTGATGCGGCCCAT
>Ga0315283_10004937_pt1 | contig 11700 bp, 7 predicted proteins | sample YL17G09_0_MG_FD_204541 | JGI IMG/M metagenome (GOLD analysis project Ga0315283, IMG submission 204541) | Sediment microbial communities from Yellowstone Lake, YNP, Wyoming, USA - YL17G09_0 | ecosystem: Environmental > Aquatic > Freshwater > Lake > Sediment | place: USA: Wyoming | collected...
CATGAAATGAGCTGCGTAATTATACGGGTAATGGTTTTAATTATTGAACATATATCTGATCGTTCAGACTAAAGAAGAACTAGCCGTCATAATTAAAAATAGCTTTCCTTTAAACCTGTTTACTCTCTTCTTTTCAGTTCACTCATTAAAGGTTGATTGAACATGGTGGAATAGTATTCATCATCCTTTCCTGAGATTTGCTGATGAAAATGTTCCATCCCAAAAAAGACCAAGGGAATATCCCTGTGATGAACACCTTCCTGATTGACCACCGGTAATCTTATCGGTTACAAAGTGACTCGGGCAATGTGGTTCAAAAAGGTGGTAGATTTTTTATCCGGACTTTGGGTGATACCATATCTGGGGTCAAGAGAGCGTATTACAGATATTCCGGCGTACTATCATAAATTACGAAACTTCGGCTCTTTAGAAAGGGTCAATCACAGGATAAACGCTCATGGGGGTTTCACCCCCGCCGCTATGGCTCCCCCAAATGCGATAGACCCCGAACGGGTACTACGTCATCCTCGCTCAGCGCGGGGGCGGCATGAGGGGACAGGCACGGTCACCTCCTTCATCATACCAGTGCTTCGTATTTCATATCATAGCAAAAACGTTTCTACAGACCCAAAACTTCATCCTAACTTAAATAGAATCGCAACGGTAAATTTTAAGAGATAACTCAATCATGGCAGGAAAGATATGAACCCGGACAAAGAAAATCTCCCTTCTGAAAATGGAGAAGCACAAAATACCTGTGAGGGAAAAAAGGGCATTCATTCGTTTGTCGAAACTATGGCATTATCCAGTACATGGCTCTTCAGTCTTGCCGTGATTGGTACCGGAATAATTTCCGCCATGCTTTTTATCTATGGATTTTTATTGAGTCTCGCCGGTGCATATCATATGATCACCGCGTTTACCCTGGATATTCATACCGTAAAAGAATATTTGGGTACCTCTATCCAGATTATCGACCTTTTCCTGGTGGCAACCGTATTTTACCTGATATCAATGGGACTGTATGAACTGTTCATCGCAAAAGCACCTCTTCCCGGCTGGGTGGAAATACGCAATCTTGACGACCTGAAAACGAAACTTCTGGGTCTCACGGTCATTGCCTTAGCGGTTGTATTCCTCGGTTACGCTCTCACGGTAAGTGCCGGGACCAGTATCCTCGAACTCGGTGCTGCAGTGGGCATAATGATTGCAGCCATTTCTGCCTATCTCTGGGTAAAACATTAGAAGAGATCAACTAAGCTCAAGGTTTTTCCCTCGAAATAAACTTCCCCACCAGCCATGAAATCAGGATTGCAATATAAAGCGTCCCAGTGATCATCTCGAACATCATTATCATTCGTGCAAAGGGAGTGGCGGCGGAGACATCAAAATTTCCCGTTGTTGTCAGGAACGAGAAACTATAACTGATAAAATCAGGCAGGTATCTGAGCTGGTTAGGGTCAATTCCACCCAGGGTGAACGAGTAAGGGACTAAAAGCTCCAGGACCAGAATCCCATATGCCCAGGTAATCCCGATCAGAAAATATACCGATATTGCACCGGCAATAATATCGAAATTAATCTTCCGTTCACGGATTATGCCGGAAAAAATGATGAGTGTCACGAATCCGAAAAAGAAGAGCGGTACGATAACCGAAGCCTGGTAGTAAGGGGCTTCTCCCGTCAGGAAAAACAGAATATTAAACATTATACTCAATGCTGCAAAAAAACTCCCGATAATCAGGTGCAACCGGTTCCCGCTGAGGGTAAAGATGGCACTCATCAGTACAAGGATAATGAGAACATACACAAGGTACTGACTGGCTATATGACCGGAAAAAAGTGGCAGCAGGATGAGAAATAAAACAATCGCGATAAGATTAGACGTATACTTATTGTGGTCTCTCCATTCCAGAAATGCTGAGAATCCCGTTTTTTGGGGTTTTTCAGGATTTGTCGGTTCAGAAAGGTTTGTCAAGAGGAAATCACCAGGCATATACAGCGGATTAGTATGAACTCAAATTCTTATCCTGATCGTTGATAAGGATTTTCATACAAATGTGTCCCTCCCGATTACCCTGTCCCACGATAAACCGGATTCTTCCTGGTCACTCGGGAACACGGTAATTATTCTCTCTGTGGCGATCAATTCCAGAATATCCTGCACAATACTAGTTTTTTTCTTCCTGCCAGTACATACTTAGTCAACTCCACCGGAGTCGGTATGATCAGCTCTCACCATCATAAAATACGTAATAATTCCCCGCTTCTCCACAAAATCAGGGAGAAGGGGTATACCCCGGTGGATATGCATATTCATACGCATCACTCTGATGCCGCCATCAGCATTCCCTCCCTCCTCAATCGTGCAAAACATCTTGGGATGGGGGTTGCGATTACGGATCATAACGAGATCAGCGGGGTGATCGAGGCTTATAATCATTCACACGATATGCTTGTCATTCCGGGCATTGAACTCAGTTCATGTGAAGGCCCTCATATCCTCCTGTATTTTTATTCTGAGGATGACCTTGCTGATTATTTTGCTACCCATATCAAAGGAACCCTGAGAAAAAGCCAGTATATGGCGATTCAATTGTCGGTTGAGAAGATCCTTGCATCGGCAGAGAATTATAAGTGTGTGAAGGTTGCTGCCCACCCGTTCGGGTATTTTGGCATCAACCGTGGCATCCTGAAATGTATCGATAATAAGACGCTTCCTGAAGAAATTATCAACCATATTGACGGCATCGAAGTGATATGCGGGGGAATGGGCCACGATCTCAATGATAAAGCGGCCAGGTACGCAGGAGAGCATGATCTCCCGATCACGGGGGGGTCCGACGCACATGTGCTTCCTTCAGTAGGCGGTGTAGTCACCGGAGTGAAGGCAGATACGGTCGAGGGATTTCTTAACGGTGTCCTTGCAAAGGAAAGCATTGTCATCGGATCCACAGCTAACCCCCTCCACAAAGGGATGACCGCAGGAGTAATTGCCTGGAACTATATACCCTTCACAGTGTCCTCACTTCAGGTCCACTACGAGCAGAATATTCCCCGGATGAAACGGTACCTCAATGATTTGATGAAATAATCCGGTATCGCTGTGTTCATCGTAAAAAAGAAATGGTCCCGGGATTACAGGACAGCGGAGAAGAGACGGGAAAACGAAGATCGTGCCTTGAAATACCGTGTACGGCTCGCATACCATGCAGGAGTCAGCTCGGTGCAGACTGAGAGGTCGTTAAGATATGCCTGTTTTAATTCTCCCGCCACACGTTCATCATACATGAGTGCATTGGTCTCGAAGTTCAGCCGGAAACTCCTGATGTCCCAGTTTGCACTCCCGACAGAGGCCACGGCGCCATCGATCACGATCGTTTTGGCGTGAAGGAACCCGTTATCATAGGTATACGCCCTGACACCCGAATCAAGGAGTTCTTCAACATAGGAATGGCTGGCCCAGTATACAAACATGTGATCCGGTACTGCAGGGATCATTAACCGCACGTCAACTCCTGACTGGGCAGCGATGCGAAGTGCGTCAGTTATACTTTGATCGGGAATGAAATAGGGAGTCTGGATATACACCGATTCTGTCGCCGTATTGATCATCTTGAGGTATGATTCCTTCACCGGGTTCCATTTTGTATCAGGCCCGCCGGAAACGATCTGGATCGTAGAACCTTCCGGGAGAGGACTCTGGTGGAAATAACGCGGCTGGACCTCCAGGTTTTCCTTTGATGCGAAATTCCAGTCGAGATAAAACCGCATCTGGGCAACCAATGCACCGGTACCTTTGATCCGTACGGCAGCATCCCTCCAGTATCCCCAGCGTTTGTCCAGCCCCAGATAATCATCACCAATGTTAAAGCCACCGATAAATGCCGTTTCACCGTCAATGACCGCAATTTTCCGGTGGTTCCGGAAGTTGACCCGGAAGTTAAAATAGGAGAACAGGGAGGGGAAAAAGACTGCATGCTTTCCTCCGGCAGCAGTAAGTTCATCATAAAAATGTTTAGGCAGGCCACCACTTCCCTCCCCGTCAACAAGGAGCCGTACTTCCACTCCTGCACGAGCCCTTTCGGTGAGTGCCTTCATGATGTCCCTGCCGAGGCCGTCGTCTTTGAGAATAAAATATTGCATATGCACGTGGTCACGGGCTGAGCCAATTTCCTTAATCAGGTCAGCGAACTTGGCTTTCCCGTCCGTGTAGGGGGTGATATGATTGTTGGTCGTGATCAGAGCCCGGTTATTCTGGAGCAGCAGAAGGGCCATCCTCTGGTAGGCACCGGACCATCGATCGGTCAGCTTGCCCTCTTTTGTTTTTATCTCCTTTATCTGCGTTGCCATCAGGTCGGTTAATTTCTGATCGGTTTCATTCTTGAGGGAAAACATCTTTTCTTTCCGGTAATTCTGACCAAAGACTAGGTATAAAAAAAATCCGAGAAACGGTAGTAACAACAATACCAGGATCCATGAAACTGCACGGTTCGGATTTTTTCTCTCAACAAACACAATAGTGATAACAAAAAAAATATCTGCGACAAACAATATCGGATACAGGAAATAGTAAATCGCCTGCAGGAAATCCCATATCTGGACCAGAAGATCAGAGACCATAATACACCTCAGCACGGTATAATTTCAAAACACCGTTGAAGGATAGTTTAATACCCAAACCTAAATAGTTAACTAAAATTTTTGGGAATGTACCCCGCTTTGAAAAAATGGACTGCAGACCTCTACGGGACTTTTTTTTCAAAGGATCCTTTCGTAAAAAAATATGCGAGGGCTTGCACGTTGAATCCCCTAAAAACCATGTTTTAATATCATTGAATATTCATAAATAACCCGATGAGTTCCCAACATCCTAAACCGACACCCGCCCCGGATTGCCATTTTTGCAAAGCAAAACATCCCTATCGTGAACATCACACCCCATCAGGAATATGCCCCCATTGCCAGACCAAGATAGGAGTTATCATCCTTGTAATCATGGTCACCATCACGGGGATGATATTCTACGGGTTTGTTTAACGAGCCGGGTAATTTTTCCAAGGAACAATAAGGATCACCTTTTTTTGGACGGTTTCAAGAACAAGGTAGTTCAGATCATTCATTTCGTGATAGGATACTATCCCGAGAGGGTTGATTTATTACTTACAAGAAACCAGAAAAACAAACCGAGACTGTGAAAAAAGCCAAAATTCTGCACCATTGTTGCCAGTTTTTTCCGACTTGATTTTTTTAAAAAACTGGTAGTACGGTCCGGGCGAGAATCAGAACGTCTCTTTATGGAAAAATGAGTGGGCTGACCGGGATACAATCCCCGGCTTCCCGCCTTGCTTTCATTTCTTTTCTTCAGTCTTTGCAGCTTCTTCTTTTTTCTCTTCTTTACCGTCTTTGCGTCCCTTAACTGCTTTAACTGCAACAACTTTACCTAATAGTCCCATTCAGTGTTCCCCCCTGGCCCAACTGTACAACAAAGACTTTTTCGTCTCGTGAGGTTGGACTGACAAATAGTCCTACTCGCTCTGATATAAATTTTTGTGTCATATGCAGCGATGAGAATGTTCTCTGGGATGAGAGAGAAAATTGGCTCTGGAAAAAGGCTCTATTCAGAACTGAACGCTCAACGGGGTTGAACCCCTGCCGCTTTTGCATGAAAAAGGTAGTGACACCAGATGATGAATCACCTGAAATAAGTACCCTAAAAAAAATTATTAATATCTTGTTCGTCTCATCGCTTTTTGATCAGAACTACGGATAGTAAGCCTATAATTGAGAGAGCTGCCACGATCGGAATCAGGGAGAGAGGGGATTTCGTGGTTTGCTGCGGTAAGGGAGTAAGAGCAGCATTGATTACTACCGTCTGCCCGGGGCTTATCGAACCCGAGTCGGTATAGGATTTATAGCCTTCCATCCGGAGTTCAATCGTATAGGTTTTTGTTGCATCTATAGGTACATTCTCGAGAGACAACGGGGTGACACCCTTATAGGCATTGTTGATGTAAATATCCGCCCCGCTTGGCTGGGAATAGATCTCTGCGCTTGCAGTTGTTGGTTTCGCTGACGCAGGCTGAAGAACCGCTGCCACCTGTGCGGTAGTTCCTGCCACAATCTTTGCCGTTGTCGTGTAATCCTGGTATCCTGATTTTTTCAGAACCGTGGTATAAGTCCCGGGAACCAGCGATGTGATGTAAAGAGGACCGGAAGAGCGGGTTTCTCCCTGGTAATCTCCATTGAGATAGACCGAAGCACCGGAGGGGGTTGAGGAGACGTCGAGATCACCCGTGGTCGGGCTCGAGACCGGGGAGAGGGTAACAGAAACGGATGTGGTCTGTGCGTTATATACCGTGGCTGTCTGTGAAAAATCCTTATAGCCGGATTTTTTCATGGTTACCGTATGAGTTCCTACAGCAAGGTTGCCGACAATCTGGTTGGTGTATCCCTGGTAGATGGTATCCACGTACAGGCTGGCACCGACGGGAACTGAAGTAGCTGATATTGACCCGTATTGAGCATTCGGAACCAGGGTTGCATACACGTTGCTTGTTGCACCAGGTTTCACTTCGATGCTGGTCGAGTAGAGCTGGTACCCGGACTTGGATACCTGAACATTGTGCCATCCGGTGCTGACTGCATTGAACGTCCCGGGAGTGGTAAGCTGGTCATATCCGTTATCCAGGATCGCGGACGCACCTGCCGGGTTGGAATTCACATAGATGTTTCCCGTCTGGACAATAGGGACAAGGCTTGCGTGGACAGCGATGTGTTGTCCTGCAGCAGGATTCCCGGAATAATACTGGCTCCATGGCTGATAACCCGCTAAATTGACTGCAATCGTATGGCCCGGAGTTCCTGTCACGTATACGGTTGCCGTTGTTGGTGTGTTGCCAATCGGCGTGCTGTCAACGGTTACAGCTGCACCGCTCGGACTTGACGTGATGTCATAAAATCCCGATTCTCCACCAATTGGCTGCGAGATAACAGCCGCAGATGTTATCCCAATCATCGCTATTGCGATGATAAGTACTACCAGAAACAATTTTTTCATAATAGATCTGAACTGGATTTTTAGATTTATAAACGAATCGCTCTTTTTCTGGAAAATGATGATTTTACCATAAACGAAAAAATTACCCTTAAAAAAAGATTCAGGTAAGCCTTGTTATTTTGCACAAGTGCGTATTACACAAGTGCATACTAACATATGATAATCAGAATTCTGTAATTCAGAAGTTCTCATCAAAAAAAATAAGTGTCTTGTTAGTCTCATCGCTTTTTCATCAGTACTACGGATACTAAACCCATAATAGAAAGAGCTGCCACTATTGGCATCAGAGAGAGAGGAGACTTCGTAGTTGGCTGAACCAAGGGAGTAAGAGCCGCATTGATCACTACATTCTGCGCGGGGCTGACCGAGCCGGAGCTGGTATAGGGTTTATAGCCTTCCAATCGAAGTTCAATATTATAGGTCTTTGTTTCAGCTATCGGCACATTCTCGAACGATAACGGGGTGACTCCCTTATAGGCATTGTTGATGTAGACATCTGCCCCGCTGGGCTGGGAATAGATCTCCGCACTCGCTGTTGTTGGCTTCACTGACGCAGGCTGGAGAGCCGCTGTAACCTGCGCTGTTTTCCCTGCGACGATATTCGCGGTTGTTGAATAATCATTATATCCTGATTTTTTCAGAACCGTTGAATAGGCTCCTGGAGATAGTCCGGTGATATAAAGAGGGCCGGAGGAGCGTGTTTCTCCTTTATATGCACCATTGAGGTAGACCGAAGCACCGTAGGGTGTTGAGGAGACATCGAGATCACCCGTGGTCGGACTTGCGAGCGGGGAGAGCGTGAGAGACAGGTACGTGGTCTGTGCGTTATTCACCGTAGCCGTTTGTGAATAATCCTGGTAGCCGGATTTTTTCAGGGTTACCGTATGGGTACCGACTGCAAGGTTGCCGACGATCTGGTTGGTAACTCCCTGATAGATAGTATCTACGTACAGGCTGGCCCCGGTCGGATTTGAAGATACTGATATTGACCCGTATTGTTTAGTCTGAACAAGGGATGCATACACGTTGCTGGTTGCGCCCGGTTTTACCTCAATATCGGTCGAGTAGAGCTGGTACCCGGACTTTGAAACCTGAACATTGTGCCACCCGACAGGAACAGCATTGAACGTTCCCGGAGTAGTAAGCTGGTCATATCCGTCATCCAGGATCGCTGATGCACCTGCCGGATTGGAATTCACATAGATGTTTCCTGTCTGGGCAACCGGGTTGAGGGTGGCAAAAACACTGATAGTCTGATCGGCAGTCGGGTTCCCGGAATAAAACTGGCTCCAGGTCTGGTAGCCGGATTTGGATACCGTGATGGTGTGATCAGGAGTCCCGGTAGTGCTGACCGTAATGGTAACCGGGGTTATCCCATAGTTCGTACCATCGAATAAAACACTTCCCCCGGTGGGGTCTGAACTAACCTTGTAATATCCCTTCTGGCTGCCGGGAGGGGGAGTCGGTGTTGGAGTCGGGATCGCGACCAGGACTGCGTTGACTGCAACGTGTTGTCCTGCTGTCGGAGCATTAACATATTTACTCCATGGCTCAAATCCCGCTTTATTGACGGCGATTGTATGCCCTGAAGCACCCACGATCACAGTCGCCGTCGCTGGTGTTGTTCCGACCGCTGAGCCATCAACCGTAGCAGCTGCACCGCTGGGACTTGATGTGATGTCATAAAATCCCGATTCTCCAACGGGCATGGTGCTAATATTAGCAGATACTATTCCAATCATCGCAAATGCGATGATAAGCAATACCAGAAACGCCTTTTTCATAATAAGGTGAACTGGATTTTTAGATTTATATAAGAATCGTTTTGCTTTAAAAAAAAGATAGGTGAACCCAAATTTTCATCGGGACACATCTATTCTCCCGAGAATTAAATGCGTGAATCCTGTAGATCATGTCCTGTTGTCAGAAAAACACGATTCGGTTTACCACAAACCCTGTACTTATCCCGGCTGTCTGAACTGTAAACGGTTGAGCAAACGTATCGAAAATATCAATGATAGTTCTCTTTCCAGTCCATTCCTTTAGGATGAAACAATGGTTCAAACAGGTTGTTTAAGATCGGCTTATGCCTTAAAAAAGAATGAATGAAAAATGAGGATTTTTATTCCCCTCAGAGTGGATTGACCTTAAGGCCAGCTGATTTGTAGATCAGGATCTTTGTTCCCGCTGAATTAAACATCGTGAGCTGATCACCGGAAATTTCATACTTCGCTGCTGTTGGCAGTAACGAGAGGTATTGGGTTTCCTGTTGATTAACCGGCTCCGCACAGGCCATCTTCGTCGAAGTTGGCTGGGTAATGGTGATACCATTCGATGCGGTGGTCGTGTACTCTGCAGAATACTGGTTACATCCGCCAGTTCCGGAAAGTTTCCAGTTCGATCCGAAAACTGCATTCGTTGTACTGCCGATCATAACTGACTGAATGGCTCCCTTGCCATTGTTATAATTAAACAGGTTCCAGGTTCCCGTGAGGGGAACAGGTACATGTTTTTTGTAGATCAGGATCTTTGTTCCCGCTGAATTATACATCGTGAGTTGATCACCGGAAATTTCATACTTCGTTGCCTGCGGGAGCAATGAAAGGTACTGGGTTTCCTGTTGCATAACCGGTTCCGCACAGGCCATCAGGGTGGTTATCGGTTGGGTTATGGTAATACCATTCGATGCAGTGGTAGTGTACTCTGCATTATACTGGTTACAGCCGCCAGTGCCGGATAGTTTCCAGTCCGCCCGGAAATCCGCAGTGGTCTGGCTTCCCGTAATTACTGTCTGAATGGCTCCCTTGCCATTGTTATAGGAGGTCAGATCCCATACACCTACGATGGGTGATTGTGTTGCAATGGGCTGAGTCACTGCAGGCAATTGAGTCGCGACCGGTACCGGGGTAGCTGGTGGCGTAGCGGGCTGACTGGTGCATCCGGCAAAGCAAATCATGAGCATAAAAATGCCCAGAATGAACAAAAGTAATTTTTTCATAACTGATATAGAAAGAACCATTGCACTTAAACGTTTCTTTATGTTTTAAAAATTGAGAGTACCGTAAAACTTCCCGTTCTTCATCAGGGGTTTTTTAAAAATTAAGAAAAATAAAGGGAATTTTGGCTCTGGAGAATTCCTTTTCCATTGATATGAAATCCAGGATGCTGGTATGATGAAGGAGGAGACCGTGCCTGTCCCCCCATTCCTTCCCTGCGCTGAGCGAGGATGACGTAGCACCAGTTCAGGGATTATCGCATTGGGGGAGCCGCAGCGGCGGGGGTGAAACCCCCTTGAGAGTATGCTTGTAATTGAGCGTTTCCCATGAAAATCGTTTTATTCAGATATGATACGGGGATGGTTACAACTCTCTCCCACAGATACGATGATTGCCGCCGCCCCCGAAGGGACGCCCCCGCGGCGGATCGGTGAGCAAAATTCACAACAACTCCCTGCCCCGCCGTGCCTCGCAGAGGCCCTGAGGTGGGAGTCTATCGTATGGAGAAGATTCTCATGGTCCATGTGTGAACTCCCGTTCATGTCTGTTTCTCCAGAGTCCGAATTTTAAGAATAAAATCTGGAAAAAATTACCATTAGATTATCCGCAGGTAACTTCATTCAGTGATATATTCTAAAAGGATTCTGGGTAGTCACCAGCAACCTGAAAGAGAAATGGTGATACGGATATCATCACAACCCGGCCTTCGCTGCAGCACGTTTCTCCCGGGTCTGCCGGACTGACATTCCCATAATCAATGCAACAACCGATGACAGGACAATAAGTGCCATCATTTCCTGGTTTGTCGTACCTATCACGATGACAAGGAGAATTGCTGTCAATGGTACCCCAAGGGCGAGGGTAATCACCGCTGCCATAAGGCATAATACAAATATGGCAACCGGTACGCCGGGGAACACCAGGCTCAAGGCAAGTCCGATCATCGTGCAGGTAAATATCGTAGGGAATATGGGACCACCGAGATATCCGCTTTTAAACGATAATGCAAGGAGCACTATCTTCAGGACTGCCATGACAAGCAGCATTGCAATCCCGATCTCGGTATAGCTGGCAATAATCGAATGGATCTCTGTCTCTCCTGAGAACATCAGATAAGGTATGAAATAACAGACAACTGCAATGATTATCCCGGCAAAAAGAATACGGGTGATAATCTTATCCCCGAATGCCTTTTCTATCGCGATTCCCATGCCGTTCATTATCAGTCCCATGAGTATAGCAACAAAGGCACCGAGGATACCCAGCACGATTGCGAAAAAGACGTAAGGTAGGGTGATTTCCTGGATCATGGGAAACTGGAGGAAACTGGCAAAGGATGGCAGTCCGAGAAGGCTGTAAAACATAAATCCAATTACGCCTGCGATCAGGTTCCATGCCAGAAATTTCATTCCGTCTTTTTTACCCACATTGAACTCGGTCGCAAACACCGCGGTAAACAGGGGACTTCCGATGATACCATTGTATGCCGATGCCAGCGCAGCCACGTCAAATCCAAAGGCTGCCTCGTTGAGGATGTTCAGTTTTTCCCGGAACCAGGCGGATATTTCCATAACAAGGAATGCAAGAGGACCTTCCGGCCCGACACTGGCCCCGGAGAACAGGGAAAAAAATGAAGAGAGCAGG
>Ga0315283_10004938_pt1 | contig 11699 bp, 12 predicted proteins | sample YL17G09_0_MG_FD_204541 | JGI IMG/M metagenome (GOLD analysis project Ga0315283, IMG submission 204541) | Sediment microbial communities from Yellowstone Lake, YNP, Wyoming, USA - YL17G09_0 | ecosystem: Environmental > Aquatic > Freshwater > Lake > Sediment | place: USA: Wyoming | collected...
GAACGGATCAGGCTCGTCGTCGCCGAGAAGAAGGACGAATTCCGGCGCAAGATGGAGACCGCCCCGCAGGCGGTCGGACTCTTCGATGCGCTGGTGTTTTCCCTGCTCTGGACGGACATCATCTACGGGAACATCCCCCGGGACAGGATCCGCCTCATCGTCATTTCCTACACGCTGATCGCCCTCGGCGTCGTTGCCGCCTTTCTCCAGTTCGGACCGGGCCTGATGCCCCTGGTGGTCTCCGGCGCCCTCGTCCTCGGTGCGGTGAACCTTGTCACCTGGGTCATCTCTCTCGAGCGGGGCGAGAAGGAATCGCTCCAGACCGAGCTCAAACTCGCACACGATGTTCAGATGTCCCTGATGCCCAAGGCGGATCCGGTGCTGGAAGGGTTCGATATCGCCGGCATCTCCATCCCCGCGGCGGACGTCGGAGGTGATCTGTTCGATTATTCGCAGCTCGGTACGGAAGGCCGGATCTTCGGGGTCTCGGTCTTTGATGTGTCGGGGAAGGGGATGCAGGCGGCCATGTCGGCCGTCTTCACCTGCGGCGCGTTCGCCGCCGAGGCCCTCCACACCTCGTCGCCCGCCGCCATCCTGACGCGCCTCAACCGCGGGATCTTCGCCCATTCGCGGCGCGGCCATTTCGTGGCGTTTCTCCTTGCCGGCATCGACCCGGAGCGGCGGGTCGTGACCTTTGCCAACGCGGGTCAGACCAAACCGATCCTCATAAGCGGCGGAACCCTTTCGTGGCTCGATCCTTCCGGTCTCCGGTTTCCGCTCGGCATGAAGGAGGACAGTGCCTACGAGGAACGGCGCGTGCAGCTCTCCGGCGGGGACGTGCTCGTCCTGCTGACCGACGGGTTCACCGAAGCGATGAACCCCCGTCAGGAGGTCTTCGGCGATGAAGGGATCGAAGGAGTCCTCCGGCAGAAGGAAATCGGCGGTCTGCCAGCGCGGGCGATCATCGACCGGCTCACCGCCGCGGTGCAGACCCACGCAGGCGACGCGCCGCAGCACGATGACATGACCGTCGTCGTGGTGAAAGTCCTATGATCCGCTCCCTTCTTCCTCCTCTGCTCGTCCTCCTTCTCCTCACCGCGCGGGGGCAGGAAAACGACAATTTCAACGTCGTCCTGGCAATCAACTACGAATCTGCGGAGAAGACCCTCGAGCTCTATCAGGGGTTTTCCGGAAATCCCGCCTCCATCGCAGGCCTGCGCGGCAGCCAGATCGCCCTCGCCACCACCGCTCTCGTGAGCCAGCGGCCGCTCGACACCCCCTCGCTGGAACAGGCCTTGGAGGCGGTGAAGTTCAATCAATCGCTCGGGGACGACATCTTCCACATGAAAGATGCAAGGGCCAATGTTGCGGCGATCAGGGATCTGCTGACGGAAGCCCGGCGCCGCAACTTCGGTCAGAAGGTCGTCAGCACCGTCGCGCAGCTCTTCCCGTCGGGTTCACGCATCAGCACCGTGATCCCCGTTTTCTTCGTGGCGTTCGGCGACCGCAACGTGGATGCCTTCGTCCGCCGGATCGTCTGGCGCGGCACGACCCCGGTCTTCACAGGCGAGGGGGAAGGCGAGCTGACGATCGTGGTGAATCTCGCGAAGGCGGTCAACTACGGGCGTGAGACCGACGATCGCTTCATCGGCATGCTGAGCGTCGTGGCGCACGAAGTGTTTCACGCCGCCTTCGGCGTGTACAAGGACGGCTCGCCGTTCTGGCGGGAGTACTATGCGTCGAGGCGCACCCCGCTCGAGCACCTTCTCGACCTCAGCCACAACGAGGGAATTGCGTACTACCTTTCCCTCATCCAGGGGTCGCACGGCAGGCTTCCCAACGACGGGCTGGAACGGGCACAGCGCTGTTTCGCGGCATTCAACGGCGCGGCGGCGGAACTCCTTTCCCCCCGCACTTCGCCCCGCCGCGCCGAGGAGATCATCCGGCTCTCCAACACCTCGGGCTACTGGGACAATTACGGGGCGATCACCGGAATGATCGTCGCGCGACAGATCGATCAGACCCTCGGGCGGCAGGCCCTCGTTGCCACCATCGCCGGCGGACCCGGGGGATTCTTCTCCACGTACGCTGATCTGATGAAGCGCGACCCCGGCCTCCCCTCCCTCTCTCCCCAGATCCTCGACGCGCTCGGCACGAGCCGCTGATCCCCGAATCCTTGCGGGTCGCCCCCTGATTTCGTATCTTTGCGTATTCCCACAACGCCCATCCGCCGTGAATCTGTTTCTCAGGAATATTTCCCAGCTCGTGACCGTCCCATCGCGGGGCCGACGCGCGAAGACGGGGGCCGACATGGGGGATCTCGGCCTTCTCAAGGACGCCGGCGTCCTCTGCCGGGACGGGAAGATCGCCTGGGTCGGGACGATGGCAGAGTGGGAGGGAAGGTCCGCGGGCGATCTCAACGAGTTCGACGCTTCGGGAATGGTCGCCCTGCCGGGGTTCGTGGATGCGCACACGCATATGATGTTCGCAGGGAGCCGTGAGCTGGAGTTTGCGATGCGCGCGCAGGGAGCGACCTACCAGGAGATCGCGGAGCGGGGGGGAGGTATCCTGAGCACGATCGCCCATGTGCGGAAGGCCGACAAGAAGTCGCTGAAGCGGCAGACCGCGCGCTATTTGATGGACATGATGCGTCACGGCACAACCACGGTGGAGATAAAATCCGGCTACGGACTCGAGATGGAATCCGAGATCCGGATGCTGGAGGCCATCAACGAGCTGAGAGTTGAAGAGATCATGGGCGTGGTCCCGACATTTCTCGGCGCGCATGCCCTCCCCCCGGAGTACCGGGGACGGGGGAGCGACTACGTCGATCTGGTGGTGGACCGGATGATTCCCTATGTGGGCAAGAAAGGGCTTGCGGTGTTCTGCGACGTGTTCTGCGAGAAGGGGTATTTCGGTCTGGAGGAGGCGGCGAGAATTCTGGAGGCGGGAGCCCGCTGGGGGATGAAGCCCAAAGTGCACGCCGATGAACTGACGCCCCTGGGAGGCGCGCAGCTTGCGGCCCGTGTCGGCGCGGTTTCGGCCGACCACCTGGAACACGTGACGCCGGAGGGGGTTGCGGCGCTGGGGGGCGCAGGCGTCGTCGCGGGACTCCTGCCGGGCGTGTCGTTCTTCCTCCGGCACGGGTACGCGCCGGCGAGGGCGTTGATCGACGGCGGCGTTGCAGTGGCCATCGCCAGCGATTTCAACCCGGGCTCGTGCATGTCGTACTCCATGCCGCTGATGATGACGATCGCGTGCACGCAGATGGGGATGACGCCGGAGGAAGCAATCACCGCGGCGACTCTCAACGGCGCGGCGGCGCTCGGGCTCTCCTCAACGATCGGCAGCATCGAGGTGGGGAAGAACGCGGATATCGTCCTTGCCGCCGTGCCCGACTACCGCTTCCTTGCCTATCACTTCGGGACGAACCACGTCCGCGTGACGATCAAGAACGGCACCATTCTGGAATTCTGACACGGAGACCGCATGATACGCATCGTCGAATGTGTCCCGAACTTCAGCGAGGGGCGCAACATCAAAGTCATCAACGCCATCGCCGGGGCGATCAGCGCCGTCGCGGGGGTGAAGTTCATCAGCGCCGAGCCGGACAAAGACTACAACCGGACGGTCGTGACGTTCGTCGGCGAGCCTGAGGCGGTGGCGGAAGGTGCGTTCCAGGGGACCAGGAAGGCAGCCGAGCTGATCGACATGACAAAGCACCGGGGAGAGCACCCGCGCATCGGCGCGACCGACGTTGTGCCGTTCGTCCCGGTCGCCGGGGTGACGATGCAGGACTGCGTGCAGCTCGCGCGGGGTTTCGGCGCGAAGGTCGGCGAGGAATTGCAGATACCGGTCTACCTCTACGAAGAGGCGGCCACGAAGCCCGAACGGCGCAACCTCTCCAACGTCCGCAAGGGGGAGTACGAAGGGCTGGCGGAGAAGTTGAAAGATCCGGCATGGGCTCCCGACTTCGGTCCGGCGGCCTTCAACGCGCGTTCCGGCGCGACAGTCGCCGGCGCGCGGATGTTCCTGATCGCCTACAACGTGAATCTCAGCACCAACGATGTGAGGGTTGCGGGGGAGATCGCCCTGCGCATACGCGAAAGCGGGCGTGTGAAAAAAGACGAGAAAGGCAAGCCGCTGCTGGACGCAGAAGGGGGAAAGGTGACGATTCCGGGTTCCCTGAAGGCCGTCAAGGCAATGGGGGTGCTCCTCGAAGCGCACGACATCGCGCAGGTCTCCATCAACCTGGTGAACTTCCATGTCACGCCCCCGCATGTGGCCTTCGAAGAAGTCCGGAAAGAGGCCGCGACGCTCGGCGTGCAGGTGACAGGGAGCGAGATCGTCGGTGTCACGCCGAAGGAAGCGCTCCTGATGGCGGGCCGATTCTACGCCCCCCGCGCGACGTCCGACGACGCACGGCTGGCGGCGGCGGTCGCATCACTCGGGCTCAGCCAGCTCGAACCGTTTGACGTGGAAAAGAAAATCATCGAGGCACAACTTTAACAGGGGAAGCTCATGTCCACGAAGAAGACGCTGAACGCATTTCTCGACGAACTCGCATCCTCCTCCCCCGCGCCGGGTGGAGGGAGCGTCGCCGCGCTGGCCGGAGCGCTCGGTGCGGCCCTCACGGCGATGGTGTGCAATCTGACAATCGGCAAGAAGAAGTACGCATCCGTGGAAGAGGAAATGGAGAAGATCCTCGGTCAGGCCGAGGAATTGCGCTCGGGCTTCACGGCCCTCATTGACAGGGATACGATCGCCTTCAACAAGGTGATGGAAGCGTACGGATTGCCGAAGGAGACCGAACCGCAAAAAGCGCTGCGCGCGGCCGCTGTCCGCGAGGCGACCAAGGAAGCGACGCTCGTGCCGCTGGAGGTCATGAAGCACTGCATCGACGCCCTGGCGCTGGCGCAGCAGGTGGCGGTAGGGGGGAACGTGAACTCGATCAGCGATGCGGGGGTGAGTGCGTTGATGCTCCACGCCGCCGTGGAGAGCGCCGCGCTCAACGTCATCATCAATCTTAACGGACTGTCGGACAGCGAGTTTGTGGGATGGAAATCCGAGGAGCTCCAGTCGTTGCGGAGCACGAGCAGGATGATGCTCGAGGAGATCCAGGGGATCGTGGCGGAGAAACTCAGGAAAGAGTAGCGGGACGCCGCTGCGCTCCCGGGTCGCCCTCGAGGACCGTGGCGAGGGCGACGATCGCCGCCGTTTCGGTCCTCAGCCGCCTCGGGCCCAGCGTCACCGCGGCAAACCCCGATCGTATGGCCAGACCCACCTCCGCGTCACTGAACCCCCCTTCCGGGCCGATGCACACCACGACGGCCCGCCCCTGTCCACCGAGGTCCGACGAACGAAGAGCGTGATCCGCCTTTTCGTGCGCCATCAGGGTGATCGCTCCCGCGGGAGCGGATTTCAGAAAATCGTCGAACGCTGTCAGCTGCCGGACGTCCGGCAGGATGCTCCGCCCCGACTGCTTCATCGCAGCGAGGCAGAGTTTCTGCCAGCGGTCGATCCTGGCGTGCCGCGGGATGGTCCGTTCGGTCTGAAGAGGGACGATCGTCCGGACGCCGAGCTCGACGCATTTTTCGACAAGAAAATCGAATCGCGAAGGGTTCTTCAGGATTCCCGCCCCGACGGTCACCTCCCTCTCCGCCTCATGCAGGAGTGGATGGCGTCCGGTGATCGTGCAGAGGGCCGCCTGGCGGGAGATCTCCGCGATGACCGCGTCGTAGGCGGTCCCCGCGCCGTCGACCGCGCATATCACGTCCCCGGGGCGCATGCGCATCACATGCGCGAGATGGTTCAGCTCCTCCCCCTCGACGGTGAGCGTCGGCGGTGTGACCTGCCGCGGCGGCGTAAAGAAGTATTCCATGATCAGATCGATGTCCTCAGGTCGACGATGAACTGTCCCCTGCCGTAGTTATCCCACGCATATTCGACCCGCAGCACTGCTCCGTAGGGAAGCAGAAAGTTGATGCCCGCGCCGTATCCCGATCCGAACGACGCGAGCTGCAATTCGTCGTGACGATACCAGGCCGCGCCGAAGTCGCAGAAGAGCGCCAGGCCCACGCCGAACCGCCATACCGAGAATTCGACGGGCATCGGGATCGCCGAAAAGACGAAGGTCCTGGGGTCATAGACAAGGTAGCGCAGTTCCACCGTTCCTCCCGCAAGGTCTTCTCCTTCCCAGACCGTATGGTAGTAGCCCCGGATCCGTTCGGAAGAACCATAATACGCGCGCGCATAGGTCGGGATGGTGCTTCCGGATACCAGAGAAGCGTGGCCACGGAATCCCAGCGAAAAGTCGGTAACAAGAGGTATGAAAGTCCGGAGGTCGAATCCAAACCGGCTGAAATTCACCGCCGATTCTCCAAACCCGTTCTTGGTGAAGTAGAAATGGGCTAACGACCCTCTCATGGAATACTCGCGCAGGTCGCGCGTATCGTGGTTATAGCTCGCCGTCGCGTAGAGATAGAGATCCGTGCCGTCGGGATCTGCGGTGCGCCCCTGGCGATAGATCGAGACCTTGACGTAGTGGACGCCGGGACTGATGTCAGCCGTTTCGAAGAGGCCGAAGCGTTTGCCGAGGGTGCCGCTCAGGTCGACGTGCCGTTCGTCAAAATCGCCCGTCAGGCTTGCCTCCACCTCGCTTCGATTCCTCACGTTGGCGGTTGAGACGGACGTCGCGATGTAGGTGCTGCTTTCCCGGTCGAACAGCGGATCGGCGAACGAAAAGGAAAATGCGGGGTCAAACCCGAAGACCGCGGAGCCGTAGAGCTTCTGGTTCCGTCCCCGGAAATTGGTATGAAGGAGGCCGGCGCCGTAATAGATCTTCTTGGGATCGCCGTCGCGAAAACCGAGGATCGGGACGGGGATGATATACCAGCGTTCGCGCACATCGACGAACAGGAAGCGCTGGGTTCCGAGGGAGTCGAAGAAGACGTCGACTTTCGTGAAAAGGCCGAGGCTGTAGATCCGGTTCCGGTCGTAGGTGATGGCTCCCTGGGTGACCGTCGAACCCGGTTTCAGCGTCATCTCATCGAGGATGACGTAGGTCTTGGTTTTCTCGTTGCCGGAGACGATGATGGTATCGACGATGCCCAGGGGAGTTTCCCCGGGAGAGACCGCGATCTCCTGGGCAGGAAGGGGGGACGTCACGCCGGCGAGGGCGGCGGCGAGGCAGGCGGCGGCGAGCAGGGGCCGGGTCATGCCAGAAGACGCCGGTGCTCGACCATGATACAGCGATCAACGACGACGTCCAGTCCCGCGCGGGACGCCGTGCCGGCTGCGGCAGGATGGACCGTGTCGAACTGCATCCAGACGGCCCGGGCGCCGGCGCGTGTCGCGTCCTCGACGACTCCCGGCATGAATTCGGGCCTGCGGAACACGTTCACGATGTCGACGGGGAAGCCGATGGAGAGAAGGTCGGGATAGGAGCGTTCGCCGAGCACGGTGCTCAGCGCGGGGTTCACGGGAATGATCGTATAACCCTGCTGCTGGAGGTACCGCGCGACGCGGTGGCTGTCGCGAACGGCTTTGTCCGAAAGTCCCACCACGGCGATCGTCCGGGCGGAGCGAAGCAGGGAGGCAAGGTCGGCATCGTTTTCAATGATCGGCATGGCTCCCCCTGCGGAGACGGTTGAATGCCTCCCCCGCGGCGGCCTGTTCGGCCTCCTTCTTGTTTTTCCCGCTCCCCGTCCCTTTTGACGCGCCTCCCAGAGACACGTCGACGGTGAACGTCCGGTCGTGGTCCGGTCCTTCCTCGTGCACGATCGTATAGCGCGGGGTCCCCAGCCCCTTCGCCTGCGCGAATTCCAGCAACATGCTTTTGTAGTTGTCGTCGGCCGTCGCCACATCGCCATCCTTCAGTGCGCCGAGAACGCGGCGTTCGACGAACCCCCGGGCGGCGGAGAACCCGCCATCGAGGTACAAGGCAGCGATGACGGCCTCGAAACTGTCCGCGGCGATGGTATCACGTCCCTTGCCGAGTGAACCCGATGCGCTGGGGCTGGTCAGGATGAAGTCCGAGAGCCGGATCTCGTTCGCATAGGCCGCGAGCGCCCTCCGGTTCACGAGCCGCGAGCGCATCTTCGTCAGTTCCCCCTCTTCGGCCCGCGGAAAGTGATGATAGAGGTATTCACCGACGATGAGGTTGAGGATCGAATCGCCGAGGAATTCAAGACGCTCGTTGGATGCGCTGGAGGGATGCCGTTGCTGCAGCGAGGATCGGTGCATGAGGGCGTGGATGAAGAGGTCGGTGTCGCCTATCCGGTATCCGATGAGTCGCTCGAACTCCCGGATCCGCCCGGTGAAGCGGGGGTGGGACGACTCCTCGCCGGGAGGCACCACGCCACGCCGGCGCCGGAGCAGCCGTCCGAACAGTAGTTGTAGCCGGGTCATACGCCGGTCATACGGTGTACTTCTTGACCAGGAGCGACGCGTTGTGTCCGCCAAATCCGAATGTGTTGCTGAGTGCGTAGGTGACGACCCGCCGGGCGGCGACGTTGGGAGTGTAGTCGAGATCGCACGCCGGGTCGGGATACTCATAGTTGATGGTGGGGGGAACCATGTCGTGCTTGACGGCGAGGATTGCCGCAATAGCTTCCACGGCACCGGCCGCGCCGAGCAGGTGGCCGGTCATCGACTTGGTGGAGCTGATCTTCACGTCTTTGGCATGATCGCCGAAGACTGACTTGATGGCCTGTGTCTCGCTGATGTCGCCGAGCGGGGTCGATGTGCCGTGGACGTTGATGTAATCCATCCGGTCGGGCGTGATGCCGGCGTCCTTGAGTGCCCGGCGCATGGAGCGGACGGCCCCTTCGCCTCCCTCCGGCGGGGCGGTGATGTGATGGGCGTCAGCGGTAAAACCGATGCCGACCATTTCGCAGTAAATTCTGGCGTTGCGCTTTTTCGCGTGTTCGAGCTCTTCCAGGATGAGCGCGCCGCCTCCCTCGCCCATGACGAAGCCGTCGCGTTTCGCGTCGAACGGACGGCTTGCCTTCTGCGGGGCATCGTTCCGCGTGGAGAGTGCGCGCATCGCATTGAAGCCGCCGAGTCCCATCGGGGTGATCGGTGCCTCCGAACCCCCGCAGATCATCACATCGGCATCGCCGTACTGGACGATGCGGTAGGCGTCGCCGATGGCATGGGAGGCGGTGGCGCAGGCCGAGACCGTCGCGTAGTTGGGTCCCTTGAAACCGTGCTTGATCGAGATGTTGCCGCAGGCGATGTCGGGGATGAGCATGGGTATGAAAAACGGACTGATACGTCCCGGGCCTCCCCCCATCAGGTTCTTGAACTGCGTGTCGTACGTCGTCATCCCGCCGATGCCCGATCCGAAGACGACGCCGAACCGGTCCGGATCCTCGTCTTTGATGGCGATACCCGCGTCGGCGACCGCCTGGTCGGCGGCGATGAGGGCGTACTGCGCGAAGGGATCCATCCGCTGGGCGCCCTTCCGGTCCAGAAATTCGGTGGCCTTGAAGCCCTTCAATTCGCAGGCGAAATGCGTATCATAGGCGGACGTGTCGAAATAGGTGATCGGCGCCGCGCCGCTCGTGCCGGCGAGGAGGCTTTTCCAGTATGCGTCGACCGAGTTCCCGATGGGTGTAAGCGCCCCCAAGCCGGTGACAACGACTCTCCGCTTTCCGTTGGTGCTCATGCGTGCGATATCTCCTTGGTCTACCCCCGCCGGAGAGAACGGCTTCTTCGCCGGCGGATCGTCTGCCCGCCCCCCGGAAGCGGGGGGCGGGGAACCGCGTTGCCGTAATCAGGCGCTCTTCGATGTGATGTACTTGATGGCATCACCCACCGTGGCGATCTTCTCCGCGTCTTCGTCCGGGATCTGCAGATTGAACGCCTTCTCGAACTCCATCACCAGCTCGACGGTATCAAGGGAATCGGCGCCGAGATCGTTCGTGAACGACGCCGCGGGAGTAATCTGACCGTCGTCCACGCCCAGCTTGTTAATGATGATCTCTTTCACCTTTGCTTCAATGTCTGCCATGATGCTGACCTCCTTGTGAGTGATGGAATGTTTTCGATCTACGCGTATGCATTGGCTGATCGTCCTACATAGTCATGCCCCCATCGACGCACAGAACCTGGCCGGTTATGTACGCCGCGCCGTCCGACGCAAGAAATGCCACCACAGAAGCGATCTCATCGGGGCGTGCCGTCCTTTTCAGGGGAATCGACCCGGTCACAATCTTCCGCTGATCCTCCGTGAGCGCGCCGGTCATGTCGGTGTCCACGAACCCCGGAGCTACCGCATTCACCTGAATATTGCGAGAAGCAAGCTCTTTTGCAATAGATTTGGTGAAACCGATGATCCCCGCCTTGGATGCCGCATAATTGGCCTGTCCTGCGTTCCCCGACACTCCGACCACGGACGTGATGTTGATGATCCGGCCCCCCTTCTGACCCATCATCGGGCGGCATACCGCCTTGGTGAAATTGAACACGCTCTTCAGGTTGTTGTCGATCACCGCGTCCCAGTCGCTTTCGCTCATGCGCATCAGCAGGCCATCCTTGGTGATTCCGGCGTTGTTGACAAGGATGTCGAGGCGCCCGTACTGCGCGATCAGCTGTGTCACCAGCGTGGCCGCCTCGGTCGTCGATGAGGCATCCGACCGGTGGGCCGAGACCGTATGTCCGGAGGCGGTGAGAGAGGCGGCAAGGCTCTCGGCGGCGGCGGCCGAATTCCTGTACGTAAACGCCACCGTGGCTCCGGCTCCGGCGAGAGCCTCGACGATGGCCCTGCCGATTCCCCGTCCCCCTCCTGTGACCAGCGCCACTCTTCCCTGGAATGTATTCATGGGTGGGCTCCCGATGTCCGCATTGCCTGATAGTGTGTCCGCATTGCCGCAAACCCTTCTTCACCGATGAGATGGACCAGCTCTTCCCTGCAGCCCTCAAAAAGCGGTATCTCGAACGAGGTGCCGATCGTGCAGCAGGACTCCTCCGACTGCAGCATGTCGTCGAAGCTCACGGTGCCGTTGGTGATCTCGATCGGATAGAGGACGCAGAAGAGCGGTTTGAGCGCCCACTTGTCCATCCCCGCGTTCACCGCCGCCAGCTGGATTGTGCATCGCCCGAGCCCGTCGAGGAACGCGCACTTGTCATGAATGACCTGCGTGCCGACACACCTCCCCGACGGGAAATCATCGTCCTCATGCTCGCCCTCCTCGAACCACGTGGAGGGATCAGTGCTCTGTGTACCGTCCATCTGTGCCGCGATCAGCTCCTTGTGCGCCACGATCACGTCCCGTTCGTGCAGATCGACGAAGACGCCTCCTTCGCAGCAGGCGGAGGAGCAGGTGCAGGGCCCCCCTCCCGCCGGGAATCCTTTGGTGAAGAGCTCGCCCGCAATGGTGTACTGCTTGATTGTCAGCGACTTATCCGGTGTGATCGTCATGGTGTCTCCATCAGGTCTCGAGATTCTCCCATGTGTCCACGCCCGTGGTCGCGACCCCCGGCTCGGTCCTTTTGATGAGGCCCTGCAGGACCTTTCCGGGTCCGACCTCGGTAAAAGTGCCGGCGCCGTCGCGCACCATCGCCCGCACCGTCTGTTCCCAGCGGACGGGATTGGTGAGCTGACGGTAGAGGAGGTCCCGGATCTCCGCCGCCTCCGTCACGGGCTCCGCGGTGACGTTGGCGTAGACCGGGAGAACGGCATTCCGGATTGCGGT
>Ga0315283_10004939_pt1 | contig 11698 bp, 9 predicted proteins | sample YL17G09_0_MG_FD_204541 | JGI IMG/M metagenome (GOLD analysis project Ga0315283, IMG submission 204541) | Sediment microbial communities from Yellowstone Lake, YNP, Wyoming, USA - YL17G09_0 | ecosystem: Environmental > Aquatic > Freshwater > Lake > Sediment | place: USA: Wyoming | collected...
TGTTGGGTCGATAGGCCTCGGCCACAGCTCGCACGAGATCGGGTCGGTCGCCGACGACCGCCACCTCGGTGGTGCCATGGTTCCACAGGTCGACGGCGGCCAGCAGGTGCCCGAAGGCCATCGGGTGCCGGGTGGCCGGCTCGGCCAGCAATCTCAGGATCGCCGCCGCCCGCTCGGTGTAGCGCTCGTCGCCGGTGAGGCCGCCGAGCCGGAGCAGGCTCACCGCCGCGAGGCTGTTGGCCGACGGCGTGGCGTTGTCCATGAGGTCCTTGGGGCGGGTGACGAGCGCCTCGGCGTCGTGGCCGGTGGTGAACACCCCGCCGTGCTCGTCGTCCCAGAACAGGTCGATCAGATCGTCGGCGACCCGGCGGGCCTCGGCGATCCAGCGGGCGTGTCCGCTGGCCTCGGCCAGGCGGGTGAAGGCATCGACGAGGGCGGCGTAGTCGGCGGCATAGGCCAGGTGCTGGGCCCGACCGGTGGTCGCGCCGTGGCTCGCGTCGCTGGCGGGGTCGGCCTGCCACGAGCGCAGCCAACGTCCGTCGTCGCGGCGCAGGTTGGCGAGCAGGAAGTCTCCGGTCTGGATGGCGTCGACCAGCCATCCCCGGTTGCCGGTGGCGTGCGCGGCCTCGGCCAGGGTGGCCAGCATGAGGCCGTTCCATTCGGTCAGCACCTTGTCGTCGAGGCCTGGTCGCGGCCGGCCCTCCCGTTCGTCGAAGAGCTCGCGTCGGGCCTGGTCGACCTCGGCCGGTCGGATCAGATCGCCCCGTACCGGGCGGTTCAGGATCGTGCGGCCCTCGAAGTTGCCGTCGTCGGTGATGCCCCACCAGTCGGCGGCGACCGGTGCCAGATCACCACAGACCGCCAGAACCTCGTCGAGAGCCCAGGTATAGAAGGCGCCCTCCTCGGAATGGCCGGTGGCATCGAGCGAGTCGGCGTCCTCGGCCGAGAAGAACCCGCCGCCGCGGTGGCGCAGGTCGCGGCTGACGTACTCGACCGTCTCGTCGAGTACCTGCAGGTAGCGGGCCTCGCCGGTGACCTGCCAGGCATGCAGGTAGACCCGGGCCAGCAGGGCCTGGTCGTAGAGCATCTTCTCGAAGTGGGGCACGAGCCACTGATCATCGACCGAGTACCGGGCGAAGCCGCCGCCGAGGTGGTCGTAGATGCCGCCCGAGGCCATGGCGTCGAGTGATGTGGTGACCATGGCCAACGTTTCGGCCGAGCCGTTGTGGGCGTGGGCCCGCAGCAGGAACTCGATGCTCATGGTCTGGGGGAACTTGGGCGCCGAACCGAAGCCGCCCCACTGCCGATCGAATTGACCGACCAGCGCGGCGTAGGTGCCGCTCAACACGTCCGGGCCGGGGATCGTGTCGCTCGTGGTGAGTTGCGATCCTTTGCTGATCGAGAGGGTCAGCTCGTCGGCCTGCTCGTCGAGTTCGCTTCGGCGGGTCTGCCAGACGTCGTCGATGCGGCGCAGCAGGTCGGTGAAGCTCAGCATGTTGCCGCGGGTGGTCTTGGGAAAGTACGTGCCGCCGAAGAAGGGGCGGCCATCGGGCATGAGGAAGACCGTCATGGGCCAGCCGCCGTGGCCCGTCATGGCCTGTACCGCGTCCATGTAGATGGCGTCGACGTCGGGCCGCTCCTCGCGGTCGACCTTGACGCTCACCACCAACTCGTTCATCAGCTCGGCGGTGGCGGTGTCCTCGAACGATTCGTGCGCCATCACATGGCACCAGTGGCAGGCCGAATAGCCGATCGACAACAGCACGGGCTTGTCCTCGGCCTGCGCCCGGGCGAAGGCCTCGTCACCCCATGGAAACCAGTCGACCGGGTTGTCGGCGTGCTGGCGCAGGTACGGCGAGGTCTCGTCGGCGAGGCGGTTCATGGCGTCACCGTAGCGGTGTCGCCGGGCGGGTCGACCCCCTAGAGTCGCCGCTCATGGACGTACGAATCGATGGCAGGGTCGCACTGGTCACGGGTGGGTCGAGAGGGATCGGACGCGCCATCGCCACGGCCTTGTCGGCGAGTGGGGCCTCGGTGATGGTGACGTCGCGCAAGATCGACGACCTCGAGCAGACCGCCGCGGCGATCCGTGCCGAGACGGGCGGTGCCGTCGCGACGTTCGCCGCCAATGCCGGCGAGCCCGATCAGGCCGACGCCTGCGTGGCCGCCACCATCGAGCGGTTCGGGACGCTCGACATCCTGGTGAACAACGCGGCGACCAATCCCTACTTCGGTCCGACTATCGAGATCGACCCCGGGCGCTTCGACAAGACGGCCGCGGTCAACTGGCGGGGGCCGCTGATGTGGTCCCAGTCGGCCTGGCGGGCCTCGATGGCCGAGCGCGGGGGAGTGATCCTCAACATCGCGTCGGTGGGGGGCATGGCCGTCGAGCCATCCATCGGCGTCTACAACGGGACGAAGGCGGCAGTCATCCATCTCACCCGACAACTGGCACTCGAACTGTCACCAGGTGTGAGGGTGAATGGCATCGCCCCCGGCCTGGTGAAGACCGACATGGCCCGGGCGCTGTGGGAGCCGAACGAGGAGTCCATGGCCCGGCACACACCGGTCGGTCGACTGGGCGAGCCCGAGGACATCGCCAATGCCGCGGTGTTCCTGTGCTCCGACGCGGCGTCGTGGATCACCGGCACCACATTGGTCGTCGATGGTGGAGCGCTCCTGCGGGCCTGAACCGGTGGCGGGGTGTCGTCATCTCGTCGCCGACGAGGGGCGACCAGGGGGCTGGCCGTCCGACCCGAGCCCATTCAGCCCTTGGCGGACGAGCCGACGCTGCTGAACTTGCTCGACGAGCTCTTGCCGAGGAAGGTCACGGCCAGGATGCAGACCACCGCGATGAGGGCGACGAGCAGGGCGTACTCGACGAGCGACGCACCCCGATCAATACGGAAACGGGACTGAAGCCATGCGCTGGCGAACTCGTATGAAACAAGCATGAAGAACTCCTCTGGATTCGCTCGGGCCCGGAGGTCCGACCATGAGGATGGTCGACACCTGGAGCGACTCTGAAGTCGATGGCGTTCGACAGGTGCCAACGGCCCTGATCCATGGATCGAATGACCCAATTGCGGCCAATTCGGTGTGATTCAGAGCGATCGACGCTCGACCTTGCCGAGCAGCGTGCGCGGCAGCGACGAGACGATCTCGAGGGAGCGGGGAGCGGCGAACGCCGGGAGGTCGACCTTGGTGTGGGCCCGTAGCTCGTCGAGGCGGGGTGGCGCCGAGGCGTGGGTGGGCACGACGACGGCGACGACCTCCTGGCCCCACTCGGGATGCGGACGTCCGATCACCGCGACCTCGGCCACCGCCGGGTGATGGCTCAGCACGAGCTCGACCGCCGTGGGCCAGACGTTCTCGCCGCCGGTGATGATGAGGTCGCCGCGCCGGCCGTGCACGACCAGCCGGCCGTCGGGGCCCCACTCACCGGCGTCGTCGGTGGGCAGCCACCCGTTGGCGTCCTTCGGGTCGGATTCGTCCCGGTAGCACCGCATCACCATGGGCCCCCGCACCTGGATCTCGCCGGCGACGATGCGCACCTCGACGCCATCGAGGGGCACCCCGTCGTAGACGAACGCGCTTCCGGTCTCGGTCATGCCGTAGCTGATGACGGCGTTGGGCGGTACCACGGCCGGTGGGGCCGAACCACCGACGACGAGCTTGCGGAACAGTCTCGGGTCGAACCGGGCGAGTGCGGTGGGCACGACCGTCGAGAGGGTTGCGCCCCGTCGGGCGGCGTCAACGACGTCGGCCGCGTCGAACCGGTTGTGCACTTCGAGGGGTGTGCCGGTGTGCAACGCCCGGGTCACCACCGACAGGCCGGCGACGTGGGCCAGCGGCAGGCAGCAGAGCCACCGGTCGCGAGCCGGATCAACGCCGAGACGGTTGCTCGTGGCGCTCGCCGATGCGGCCACCGTCCGGTGGGTGTGCACAGCCCCCTTGGGCCTGCCCGTCGAGCCGCTGGTGGCCACGACGAGCGCATCGCCATCCTCGACTGGCCGGCCGCCGGCGCGCTTCGACTCGTCGCCGGCGGCGTCGATCAGGGCCGACGGTTGCATGGCGTCGAGCAGGCGCTCGACGGCGGCCGGGGGCAGCCGAGGGTCGAGCGGCAGGAGGGCATCGCCGCGGTCCCAGATCCGCTGCAGCACCTCGACGAACTCCGGTCCACCCGACACCGCCACCGCCACCAGCTCTCGCACCGCGGCCACCGTACCGATGTGGGGCGGCGAAACCCGACTCTTGCTCGACCTGATTCGTGCCGGGCCGGGGTGCCGCGCAACACTTTCGCCGTGACCGAGACGACGATCCGCTCCGCCGCCGACTGGCAGACATCCGGCGACTACACCGACATCCGCTACGACACGGCTGAGGGCATCGCCAAGATCACCATCTGCCGGCCCGAGGTGCGCAACGCCTTCCGGCCCCAGACCCTCTTCGAGCTGGCGCAGGCGTTCAATGTGGCTCGCGACGACGACAAGGTCGGGGTGATCATCCTGACCGGCGACGGCGATCTGGCCTTCTGCTCGGGTGGCGACCAGCGCATCCGTGGTGCCGACGGCTATATCGGTGACGACGAGGTCGCCCAGAAGGGCATCGGGCGGCTCAACGTGCTCGACCTGCAGGTCCAGATCCGCCGCACGCCCAAGCCGGTCGTGGCCATGATCGCCGGCTACGCGGTCGGCGGCGGCCATGTGCTCCACGTGGTGTGCGATCTCAGCATCGCCGCCGACAACGCCCGGTTCGGCCAGACCGGCCCGAAGGTCGGCTCGTTCGACGGCGGCTACGGCTCGGGCCTGCTGGCTGCCAACATCGGTCAGAAGAAGGCCCGCGAGATCTGGTTCCTGTGCCGCCAGTACGACGCCCAGCAGGCGCTCGACATGGGCCTCGTCAACACCGTCGTGCCGCTGGCCGAACTCGAAGAGACCACGGTCGAGTGGTGCCGTGAGATGCTGACGATGTCACCGTTGGCGCTGCGCATGATCAAGGCGTCGATGAACGCCGCCGACGACGGCCTGGCCGGCATCCAGCAGTTGGCCGGCGATGCGACGCTGCTCTTCTACATGTCGGAAGAAGCGCAGGAGGGCCGCAATGCCTACGTCGAGAAGCGCCAGCCCGACTTCGACCAGTTCCCGAAGCGCCCGTGAGCCAGCCGCCCCCCGGCGGATCGCCTGACGGATCACCCGACGGATCGCGCGGCGGATCATCTGACGAATCCGACGAGCCGGGTGCACCGCCCTCGCGAGAGGTGCCCTCCGGTTGGATGCTCTGGCTGGCCGGCGCCCGCCCCCGCACGTTGCCGGCCGCCGTCGTGCCGGTGGTCGTCGGCACCGCGGCCGCGGCCGGGATGGCTCACACCGCCGTCTGGATCATGGTCTCGCCAAGTGCCGGCATCGTTCGTGCCGACGACGTGACGTCGGGACTGAAGGGCATCGTCGTCTGGCGGGCGCTGGCGGCGATGGTCGTGGCCCTGTGCATCCAGATCGGAACGAACTTCGCCAACGACTACAGCGACGGGTTGAAGGGCACCGACAACAAGACGCGGGTCGGGCCGATCCGACTCGTCGGCTCAGGGCTGAAGTCGCCGGGCGCGGTCAAGAGGGCGGCACTGGCGTCGTTCGGCGTGGCCGCCCTGGCCGGCCTGGCGCTGGCAGCGGCGACCACGTGGTGGCTCGTCCCGGTCGGTCTCGTGTGCTTCGCCGCCGGATGGCTCTACACCGGCGGACCGAAGCCCTACGGCTACTACGGATTCGGCGAGCTGTTCGTATTCGTGTTCTTCGGCCTGGTGGCCACCGTCGGGTCGACGTTCGTGCAGATCGAGCGCATCCCCTGGCTGGCCGTGGCCTGCGCGGTGCCGGTCGGCGCGCTGGCCACCGCGTTGCTCGTCATCAACAATCTGCGGGACATCCCCACCGACACCGTCGCGGGCAAGCGCACCCTGGCCGTGCGCCTCGGTGATCCACGCACCCGGGTGCTCTACGTCGTGTTGATGGTCGTGCCCTACCTGGCGCTCCCGTTCATCGCCGGGCTCGGCCGCCGGCCGCTGGCGGTGATGGCCTTCGCCACCATCTTCGTGGCGCAGCGGCCCGTGATCATCGTGCTGCAGGGGGCGACGGGGCGGGCGCTCATCCCGGTGCTCGGTCGCACCGGTCAGGTGCAGCTCGTCTACGGGGTGCTGCTCGCCGCGGGCCTGTTTGTCTCGGCCTGACCTCCGACCGTTCTTGCGACGTTTCTGTGGTGGAATCCGCTCTCTACCGTCGCAAGAACGAGGTGGGTGGCTGGCCGGGTGCCGGTCAGGACGCGGTGCGGGCGAGCCAGTCGCGCAGGATGGCCAGGAACCGATCCGGCTGCTCGAGGTGCGCGGTGTGGCCGGCGCCCGCCACGATCGCCGGCTCGGCGTTGGGGCCGATGTCGGCGGCCAGTTGCTCGGCCAGCGCCGTGAACTTGGCGTCGTCGGCGCCGGCGACCACGAGCACGGGCATCTCGAGCTCGGCCAGTCGATCCCAGAGTGGCAACTGGGTGCCGGTTCCGGCCCGGCGCAGGCTCGACGCGAGGCCGGCGGCGGTGTTGGCGAGTCGGGCCTGACGGTGCCGGCGATCGTCGGTGAGGCCGGCGAACAGGGGTAGTGCGAGCCACTCGTCCAGAAAGGCCGGCACCCCCACATCGAGGATGTGATCGGCCAGTTGCTCATCGGACCGTCGACGAGCCGCCCGTTCGGCGGCGTCGTCGATGCCGGCGGTGCCGCTCACCAGGACGAGCCGATCGACCCGGCCGGGCTCGGCCAGCGCCGCGTGCAACACGAAGCGGGCCCCCATCGAGTAGCCGACGTAGGTGCCGCGACCGCCGGCGGCGGCGATGGCGCGGCCACCCTCGGGCAGGTCGAGGGTGACGTCCGACGAGGCGCCGTGGCCTGGAGCGTCGATCAGAACGAGTTCGTGATCGTCGGCCAGCCGGACGTCGATCGGACCCCAGCAGGCCGACGTCTGGGTGAACCCGTGGACGAGGACCAGGCGGCCATCTGCCCGGCTCGCGCCGGAACCGCTGGTCGCTGACGAACCTTCTGGTCGACCAGCCGCCGAGTCGCGATGTCGGGTCGGTGAGGTCGCCGGCAGGTGCCGGGCACCGAGCACCGGGACGCGCTCGGCTCGACCGGTCGGCGTCGAGTCGGAACGCTCGGGCATCGGAGGCAGGGTCGGGACCATGGCGACGCCAAACGTAGGCTGTCGCCCGTGTCCGAGACGACTGCCGCCACATTCTGCGCAACGCTCATCGACGAGTGGGTGCGCGCCGGGGTGACCGATGCGGTGGTGGCTCCCGGATCGCGCTCGACGCCGATGGTGCTCGCCCTCGTGGCCGACGGCCGCATGCGGTTACATGTGCACCCTGACGAGCGCTCGGCCGGGTTCGTGGCACTCGGAATCGGTATGGCCACCGGACGTCCGGCGGTGGCGCTCACGACGAGTGGCACGGCCGCCGTCGAGCTCCACCCGGCCGTCGTCGAGGCGCACGAGGCCGGTGTGCCCATGCTGGTGTGCACAGCCGACCGGCCGCCTGAGCTCCACGGCGTCGGTGCCCCGCAGACCGTCGATCAGCAACAGCTCTTCGGTCGCGCGGTGCGGTTGTTCAGCGACGCCGGCGTGCCTGATCCCACCTCGTCGGCCTCGTGGCGGTCGCTGGCCGCCCAGGCTGTCGTGCGCTCGACGGCGAGCCCCCCCGGGCCCGTGCACCTGAACCTGGCGTTTCGAGAGCCGTTGGTGGGCGACGCCGGCCTGTTGCCAGCCGGCCGTCCCGCGGGCCGCCCGTGGCACCTGCCGGTGGTTGCCTCCTCGGAGACGACCACCGACCACCTCGATGCGCTCGCCTCGGCCATGGCGGGTCGTCGGGGGGTGATCCTGGCCGGCGGCCGGATCGACGACGCCGGTGGGGTACAGGCTCTGGCTCGCGCCATCGGGTGGCCGGTGCTCGCCGACCCCCGCAGCGGAAGCCGGGTGCCGGAGAGCTTCATCATCAGCCACGCCGACGAGATCCTGCGGGTGCCGGCGCTGGCCGAGGCGCTCCGACCCGACGTCGTGCTTAGGCTGGGCTCACTTCCGACATCGAAGGTGCTCGCCCAGTGGTTGAGCGGGCTCGACGCCTGGCAGGTCGGCGTCGACATCGACGGCACCCGCTATGACCCAGACCGATCGCTCGACGGGCTCATCGCCGCCGCGCCCGGTCGGGTCTGCGCCGAGCTGGCCGATCGCCTCGCCGGGTCCGACGACGCCGAGCCCCCCGCGATCCCAGGGCCCCCCGCGATCCCAGGGCCCCCCGCGATCAATGGCGCCGTCGCCTCGAGTTGGGTCGGGGCCTGGGCCCACGCCGACGCCGTGGTCGCCGAGGCCATCGCCACGACGCTGGCCTGCCATGCGGAGCCGACCGAGCCGGCCATCGCCCGTGATGTGGTGCGGGCGCTGCCCGACGGAGCGACACTGGTCGTCTCGTCGTCGATGCCGATCCGCGACGTCGAGTGGTACTCGGCGCCGCGTGTGGGGTTGCGCGTGCTGGCGAACCGTGGAGCCAACGGCATCGACGGCGTGGTCTCGACCGCGGTCGGCGTTGCCCTGGCGGCCAAGCGGTCGCCGGCCGGTCCCGATCGTCGGGGGCCGACGGCGCTGCTCATCGGCGACGTCGCCTTCCTGCACGACGCGAACGGTCTGCTCGGTGCCGCCCGACGGGGCATCGATCTCACCATCGTCGTGGTCGACAACGACGGCGGTGGCATCTTCTCGTTCCTGCCCCAAGCCGCCGCCCTGCCCGCCGAGCCGTTCGAGCTGCTGTACGGCACGCCGCACGGGGTCGACCTGGTGGGATTGGCCGCCGCTCACGGGGTCGCCGCCCAGGTCGTCGATCGCCAGGTCGACCTGGCCGGAGCGGTCGCGGCGTCGGCGGCGCTCGGTGGTGTGCAACTGGTACTGGTGCGCACCGATCGGGAGACCAACGTCGCCGTGCACGACGAGCTTCACGCCGCCGTGGCCGTGGCGCTGGGCAGCTGAGCCCTCGAACCAACGGCACCACGACGAACCTGTCCCTTCCGCGACATCACACGACGCTTCCGGCGTCGGTGAAGGGACAGGAACCGCGAGCGCGGGATCGGGCCTGAGGGTGAACGCGGGCGTGACGGCGGCCAGGTGTGGGCTCAGGGGCGGATGATGGCGCCGAGCAGGGCTTGGAACTTGGCACGGGTCTCGGCCAGCTCGGCTTCCGGGTCGGAGTCGGCGACGACCCCGACCCCGGCAAACAGGCGGGCGCGGGCGCCGTCGATCTCGGCGCTGCGGATGCCGACGGCCCAGGCGCCGTTGCCGTGGCGGTCCACCCAGCCGACTGGGCCGGCGTAGCGACCCCGGTCGAGGCCCTCGTAGCGGCGGATCAGCTCGAGCGCCTCGGCCCGAGGGGTGCCGTTGACGGCGGGCGTCGGGTGCAGGGCTCGCATCAGCTCGATCACCGACGCCGGCGGGGTCGAGAGCCGACCTTCGACGAGCGTGGCGAGGTGCTGCACGTTGGCCATGGCCACGATCGACGGTTCGGCCTCCTCATCGAGGTACGAGCACCACGGCAGGAGCGTGTCGTGCACCATGTCGATGGTGTGGCGGTGCTCGACCTGGTCCTTGGCCGAGGCCAGCAGGTCGGCAGCTAGTCGGGCGTCGGTCGAGAGGTCGGAGCTGCGTGGCGCCGTGCCGGCCATCGGGTGCGAGCGCACCAGGTCGCCGGTGCGGGCGACGAGCAGCTCGGGGCTCGCGCCGACGAATCCGTCGTCGGCGAACACCATGCAGGTCGGATACGACCGGCGGAGCTGTTCGAGGACGTCGCGTCGACGCAACGGGCGGTCGGTGTCGATCACGAGCTCCCGGGCGAGCACGACCTTGCGGGTGTCGCCGTGGCGGAGCTCGTCGCGAACGGCTCGCACCGCCGCGCGCCAGTCGGCCGTCGGACGGGGGGTGGTGACGGTGAAGCGGGTGGGTCCGCCTATGACGGAGCTGTCCCGTTCGTCAGCCAGCGTGGATCTTGAGAGCAACGCTTCGATGGTCGGTGGTCCAAGATCGGCGTCGACCGGGCTGACCGTGGTGACCCACCGGGTGCCGTCGTCGCCCAGACCGATCAGGATCTCGGGTACGACGAGGCGGCCCGGCGCCGATGGATCGAACGGCAGGGCGCCGAGGGCCACCGGACCGCAGCCGGGGAGCCCGAGGTCGTCGTCGACCTCGATGGCATCGAGGGCATCGTGCACGGCCTGGGAGGCGGCGGCGGGGTCTCCGGCCGGCACGACGATCGTCGTGGCCGCGCCCCGTCCCGCGAAGCCCGACCGGCCGTGCTGCCACAACGGGCCAGACCCGCCGACGACGTCGAGCAGGTCGAGGTCGAGGTCGAGTCGGCGTGTCCGCGCCACCAGGCGTCCGCTCATCCCGTGCGCCTCATGGGCCGGCTCTCACCAGGCCGGATCATCACGGGAGGCGAGCAACAGCTGCGAGACGCCGCCCGAGAACAACGTGCGGGTCGCGTCGGTGAACCCGGCCGACTGCACCATGGTCAGGAGCTCGGTCGGGTCGGGCAGGTAGGCGACCGACTTCGGCAGGTAGCGGTAGGCGGTCGGGTCCGACAGCAGCCCGCCGATGAGCGGCACGATCTTGCCGAAGTACACGCCGTGGACCCAGCGCAGCACCGGGTTCGGTGGTTCGGCCACCTCGAGCAGGGCGATGCGCCCGCCCGGGCGGACCACCCGGGCCAGCTCGGCGAAGAACGGCTCGAGCTCGACCAGGTTGCGGAGGGCGAACCCGCAGGTGGCGCCGTCGACCGAGGCATCGGGCATGGGCAGCCGGAGGATGTCGGACTGCACGAGCGGGGCGCCGGTGGTACCGGCGGCGAGCATCCCGAACGACAGATCGGCGCCGATTGCCACGAGGTCGTAGGCCTTGAGCTCCCGGCAGAGGTCGCCGGTGCCGCAGGCCAGGTCGAGGACCAGCGATCCTGGTCCGAGCCGCAGTCGGCGCACGGTCTTGCGACGCCAGCCGACGTCCATGCGAAAGGTCATCACCCGGTTGACCAGGTCGTACCTGGGGGCGATGGCGTCGAACATCGACCGCACAGCCCGCACCTTCTCGTCACCTTCGGGCAGCGACTCGGGGTCGATGTCGATCACGGCGCGAGCCTAGGGCTTCCTGCCCGAGAGTCGAGCTGACCGGCACCCACGTCCCTTGCCTCTCCGAGACGGGCCGGCCAGAGTGACCACCGCGGCCCCGGGATGTCTCAGAGATCGGCCACCACGTCGCTGGGCCGCCTCGGGAAGAGCACTTCCATGAGGCCTCTCCGTCGTCCGAGGGTTACGTCATCGGCGCGTGACTCGAGGCCGATGGCGCCCAGGCGCCCGAAGACGAGGGCCCCGAACCAGTCGGGGGCGATGCCGACCCCGCCGACCGCGAACGGGTCCTCGACGCCCGGCACGGCGCGCACGGTGGCCACCTGACCGCCGACGAGATCGAGGGCGACGCCCGAGTCGTAGAGCGACAGCACGAGCCTGCCGTCACGGTCGGCGTACCGAGTGCCCGTCAGCCGGCTCGAAAGCAGGGGCCGGAGGTGGTCGAGCAGAGCAACCGGGTCGGGCACCCGCACGTAGATGCCGTGGTCGAGGTTCATCGGCTGGCCCAGCTCGCCC
>Ga0315283_10004940_pt1 | contig 11698 bp, 16 predicted proteins | sample YL17G09_0_MG_FD_204541 | JGI IMG/M metagenome (GOLD analysis project Ga0315283, IMG submission 204541) | Sediment microbial communities from Yellowstone Lake, YNP, Wyoming, USA - YL17G09_0 | ecosystem: Environmental > Aquatic > Freshwater > Lake > Sediment | place: USA: Wyoming | collected...
CGACATTCTCATAGATGCCCAAAGACTTGAGATCGAGGCGCTTAGGAGAGAGATAGACGCTCTGCTCTCAATCAAACATCGTGACTAGAAAGTAACCCCATGAAAGAGACCGCAACCCAAGACGCCGCCACCCTCCTAGCCTTCTACGAGCGCAGTCTCGACATAGAAATCCGAAATCACCAAAGCCGGTGTGACGCCTATGTGTTGGAGACCGCCCGGCTAGCAAGCCTGATTGCGATCCTGAAATCGAAGCTGGGTCTATCAGGACCGATACAAATCGAGCCGACCGACGAGTCATCATGACTACCCCCGCAATCACCTACCGCTGCCTGAAATGCGGCACCGGCAAGCTAGAAGCCGCCGAGGGTATGATTCCCGTCCACTGTGAAACCGTAGCGCGGCGCGAATCGGCAGAAATGACCCTCTGGCACCTACACACTGAATTGATGGAAGTCAAAGAACAATTGAACGCTTTACTACGAGCCGTTACCCCTCTCATTGACAAAGAAAGAAATCGGAGATAGCCATGGCAACCAAGAAAAAAGCACCTCGTGAGACCGAGTATGACCTTGACGCGGACGAAGACGAGGATTCGGACGTGGAAGAATCGCCTATGGCGCTGGCGGTCGAAGTCTTGATGACTATCAGCGTCGAATTGGGCCGCATAGCGGATGCACTCGAAGGGCTTGCGGGTCCGTCGAAGCCGGTAGCGGATGAACCGGCGGAAGATGTCAAGCCTTGACAGGGACTAGGCTTAGACAAGCAACCCCGGTACAATTGACAGAATCGACAACACCATCGGATTCAATGAAAGGGCTAAGCGCCAGACTTACATCCATGCGCGCCGCCCTTTTGTTGACACGCGATAACGGGTCCTATGTGGCAACGGTGGTCGGCCTTGACGTTGCCCGATCTTGTCGTCACCCGCAATTGGTTGACGCGATAAACGGGGCCGTACTGGCGATGCATAGACATCAGAATCCGCCCAAACTAGTTAAGGAGTAACTGACGTGAGGGTTCGGCTCCGTATGGTCTTAGGACTGTACGGGGCCTTTCCGCGTCTATCGTTTGACATTCATGGTAGGTTATGGTATGCTATGGATCTGAGCTGTTTTTCTCTCGACGCATCATGCTAAGTCATGATGATTAGCCCGAAAACCCCCCCTATAAGGAAGCTGAAATCATGGCAAATACGGATCTCGTGTACGACTCGATTGCAAGTAGCAACATGCCCTATCGTGAGAAGTCGATTGTTCGACGTATGTTCGACAAAATGTCGGAAGTCGGCGGCGGCTACGGCGCACACCCCCGCGATATGATGGACCACTCTATCAACGCGGTTCGTCAGAGCGGCGAGGCGGTTATCACGGGCGCGGCACTTGCGGCGATTCATATCGAGCGCGATGGCGGCCTTGAATTCCGAAAGGTTCCTCTCGATCTCGCGATTGCCGTTACTGCCATTGCGGCGTCGGTTGTCATGCCGCGTGAAACGACCAGAGATGCCGCCAATATCGGTGGGACGGCACTTGGTATCTACACGTTCCGTAAAACGGCTGATATGCTCGCGGCAAAGAAGCTCGCTCGGGGCGGGACGCCGGGCGGGTCTAAGCCGGGCGCCAAGGTCCACGGGGACTATGAGGACGCGGATTGCGACGATAGCGATAGCGACGTGGGCGAAGACCCCATCGACGTTGCCGCGCGTAACCTTTAAGCGGTTCGCCGCTTGAGTTAGTCACGATGATTGTTGGTCAATTATGGGCAAGGATCGTCGTGACTTGAAACTGTATAGGAATTCACACACAATGCGACCTAACTCCAAGAACCTGGCTATGCGTGATCCGGCGCTCGCGTCGATTGTCGGCGCTTTCGGCGGCAAGTCTGATTTCGGCTCTGAATTCGGCGGGGGGATGATTCAGGGCGACGACATGGGCGACGATTTCGGTGACGACATGGGCGACGACGTGGGCGACGACGTGGGAGACGATTTCGGCGCGACGGCGCTGGCTCGGCGTCCCTCTCAGGCGGCGATGGTGCGCGCCTGGTCTAAGCAGCGTCGGGCGAATTCTCGCACGAACAAGCGGGAATTGCTCATCAACCCGAACTCGGGCAGCACGGTTAACATCGGACGGTATTCGTTCAGCGTTAACCAGGCTCTCGTGCTTGGTACGGCGGCGGGCATTGTGGCGTCGGGCAATCCCGATGTTACGATCCGTCCACAGCGCGTGACCATGAACGCTCCGGCCATTGGTTTCGTCACCGTGACGGAAATCAAGGTCGCGAACGTCGCGGTTACGGTCGGCGGCATCGGCGATGCGTTCGAGTACTCGCCGCTCGGCGTTGGCATGTCGCTTGATATGCCGACCCTTTCGCCGGCTAACCGTGCGACGGTTCTCGGGTTCTACACCGGCTTCGTCCCGCCGGGCTTCGTGCTGGGAACGGCGTTCACGTTCTCCGCGTCGTTCAAGGGCCCGTCGTCTATCGTTGGATAAGACGACATTGCACTAGCGGTCAGTCATCATGACTGACCGCTTTTGCTACTCAAGTTAGACACGTCAGGACCATAAGTGCAATTCACATTTTCACTTCCCCATGTTTTCGAGGGCCGGTCAACGGACTTGGAAGACGGACGGGCCTTGCGCGTGCTGCTAGATTGTCTCATTGAGATCAATATAGCATACCTCCAGTCTAACACCGTTCCGACCCTATACCGGAGCGGTGTTAGATATGGTAGGACACAAGTTTGGGATAGTATTCCGGCGCTTTACCGCCGACGATATGGTGATTGTAAGAGCCTTTCCGCTGCTCTAATTGCCGAGTATAGGATGCAAGGAATTGACTGCGAGCCGGTCTTCCGTTTCCACCCGAGAAAAAGCGGCGCCAAAGACTTCCATATTCTAGTCCAGGTTGCGAATGGGTTTAGAGACCCGAGTAAGATTCTAGGTATGGGCAAGAACGAAAACTCACGTTAACTCACTCAAACAGTCACGAAGGAATCATCATCATGGGCAACACTTCTTCAATCCGCGCAATCGTCGCCACCATCATCCCCGCCACCGCTGTCGGTATTATCACCACGCAGTCAATCGCGGTTCCCGGCATTGCCGTTGGGGACGTTGCGGTTCCGAACGTGTTTCTTGCCGTTCCATCGGCAATTCTCGTCTCTGCCGTGTGTGCGGTTGCCGGTACTCTCATCCTTTCATATACCAACATCAGCGCCAATAACTATGCCGGTTCGGCACAGCCCATCGAACTGACGATCATCCGTCACACCGGCTCAGTCTAAACCCCGACCTAACCCCTAACAAGGATCGTCAATGCTCCCCCTAATTCCTATCGCATTCGTTTCGCTTGGCGGTCTCGCCTGGTGGAAGTCTCGCAAGCCGCACGGCATGACGCCGCAACGGAAGCAAATCTACGAAGCGGCATTGGCGACTCTCAAATCGCCAGAAAAGCTCCGAACGCTGGCCGATGCTTTCGAGAAAGAAGGTCTCAAGGACGAGGCTACCATGCTTCGCAAGCGTGCCCTTCTTCGCGAGATGCCGCCCGAGCAGCGCGAACGCCGTCAAGCCATCATGGCTAAAGCGTTCAAGTCGAAAGACCCCGCAAAGGTCGAGAAGATCGCCAAGGCGTTCGAGAAAGAGGGCGCTACCGGAGCGGCGAAGAACTTGCGGAACTATGGCAAGGCTCTTTCCAAGTCCAAGGCAGCGTGACCGTTTCGAGCCATGATGACTAACCGCTAGTCATCATGGCTCGAAGGATTTTATGGCGAAATTGTCGATTGGGAAGACCTCTAAAGACTTCGATCCTATCCAGCTTGCGGCTGGCACGAAGGTCGAAATGGAACATACCAACAATCCGAAAATCGCTCAGAGGATTGCTATGGACCATCTGACAGAAGATCGCCGTTACTACAAAAAACTTGCGTGCGTGGAAGATCCATTTTTCACCCCAAAGAAAATCGGCATCGGTATAGCTATCGGAATCGTTGCCGCAAAACTGATAAGCCGCTAATCACGATGACTTGAAAGACTCGCTCATGTCAAAGATGCCTCTGCCAGAAGCCGTTTCCTCTCTAGTCGAACGTGCTCGGCTAGGCGACCAAAACGCAATGGGAATGCTTAGCATGGTTAAGCAGTCCGCCGACAAGGGAGACGCGAAAGCGAAGAAAACGCTAGCTCTCACCATGTTATATATCGAAAAGCACCCGTCGAAGCGAACGGGCACTAGCAATTTCCGCACGGCCCAAACCGGCAAGTTTTACGCCGCCCTTCGCACGCTAAAACAGCCAGATCATGCGGTGTTTGCGGGTGAGGTTACGAAACTAGCGCCTCGCATGAACGATGTTTCCGTGGTTGCCGTCCTACTGGCTGACGGTCCCATGTTTTCGACCGCTAGACTTCAAGCTATAGCCAAGACGCAAGGCGGCCCGAAAGAGCAAAAGCTTTTCACCTATTGTGTCATGGCCGTTTCGCCACGCGCCGTTAACTATCTGGCCAAGAAGCTACCGCCAGAAAAGACCCCCATAATCAAACTAGGCCGTTCCGTAGGTCTAGCAAGGCAGCTACAGGGCATTCGCTCGCGTAGACTGCCGTTTAGCGCCATGTCGCCCATGATGGGTTGGGAACTAGGCGAGTAATCATCGTGACTAGAAGGATTGACCATGTACGTTCCTAACGACGTTTCCGTTTACACCGCCGCCTATGCCGGAGCCATTGCCGGTATGGGCGTTTCTGACAGGGTGCCTACCAGTTCAAACTACCCGGACTATGCGGGCCTAGCTTCCGTTGTGGGCGCATTCGCCGAAGCGTTCGATACCTCCTATGTCGGGTATCCTGTGGACGGGCTGACTCTTGCGGCTATCCAAGAAGTCTGCGAATCTGCTTGGCAAAGTCGCGCCCCGTTGCCCGTGCCGCCGCAATTGTCGGCCTCTACCTATGCGAGCCTTTGTGCCGCGCTAACCGCAATCGTCGCGGCTAGCGAGGTATACTTTAACGCAGAGGGCATAGTGCCGCCGTCGCCAGGCGGGCCGCCAGGCCCACCAGGCCCGCCAGGCGCGGCGGGTCCTCCAGGCCCGGCAGGCCCGGCCGGAACGCCCAATGTGACTCGCTCCGTCCTAGTATTAGGCCCGCAATCAATCCCTGACGATGGGGCGGTCCATGTATTAGCGGTGGGTCTTTCTCATACCTCGCTGACTGGTAAGGTATCGGTATCGTATAACCTCGTAGGGTCTTTCGTTCCGCCGTTTACGGCTGGACGAGTAGGAGAGGTATCATTCCAGATTCTAGCCAATGGAGTACCACTACCTTCCCGCGCCTCAATCGGGTGGGCTATTGACGGCACAGGTACTCTTGTGGCGCCAAGTCAGGCCGCTTTTGTCGGTATCGCTTTTAACAATGCCGCCGGGTTAGGCGCCGTGGTGTATACCGCTAGAATTACGCTAGTGGGTAGCGGCATCCCTACTGGGTTTTCTCTCGACGCTACCAACGCAATCGTTATCGTTCAAGACATTTTGCCCTAGTCACGATGACTCGAAAGACACCCCATGTATACCCCGAATAACGACCAAGTATTTACGGCGGCCTTTGCGGGTTGTCTGGCAGGCATGGCGGTTTCTGGACGTAACCCAACAAGCACGACGGTATCCGACTATGATAACAGTGTCGCTACTGCCGGAGCTTTTGCCCAAGAATTCGACACCCTATGGGCGCTTACCCCGGCGGCAACGCTAGAGATCGATACGATTGAGGAAGCGTGCGAGGGCGCATGGAGTGGTAGAGCACCGCTATCAGATCCGAACGAAATCATTCCGGCTACATGGCAACCGCTTTGCCAGGGCATCATTACGATTGTTCAGGCCGGACTTGCATATTACACGGCACAGAGCATCCCTAACCCTCCGGCTGGCGGCGGAGCGGACCCGCTTATCAAGTACACTTTCTATGTAGGCGAAACGATCCCCGCGACGACTACTCCGAATGGTACGGTTAGCGCGCCGTTTCCTACTCTACAGGCAGCAATTGACTATGTGCTAGCTTTGTCCATAACTGATGGACAAGTTAGCTTCATTCTTTCCGCCTTTCAGCCCCTAGGCTCTGTGATTTGGAATGCGGCTGCCGGTCAGGCGAATTGGAATTTTGAATGTTTGGGCGGATTAGCACTCATTGATACATTCGCTTACGATACAGGGGTTAACGCCCCCACGACCAGCGTTATATTCAAATCTGTAGCAGTATCGGATATGACCCTTGCTGGCGGTGGGACTATAGAAGTCAAAATCCAGACTCTAACTATGTCGGATCAGGATTTCGACGCTGCTAGGATTCCTGGCGTAGATGATACGGCATGGACTGGCTTTCCGCCACGTTTTGTTATTTTCGGCGGTCAGTTCATTAATAATTGGACCGCTTCCCAGACCATATTGGAAGCCGCCCATTCGTACATCGGCTATCCTATCGGCGACTTCTCTCTAAATATGTCTCTCGCCGAATTCACTTTAGGCATAGATTGCGCTATTCGGAATTGCGCAATCATCGTGACTAGCATTCCGACTACCGGACCCGCTCTAGGCTTCATAGGCTGTTCGTTTTCTTCGCTGCCATCATTCACAGGCCCGCCCCTCTCATTCGTCGCCGATAGCACAAGTCTCGCAACATTCGTATCCGCTGGCGGTACTCTCGCTGGCGGCGCTACTGTACGATTCCTAGACGGTCTTCGGAATACCCAAACGATGGTAGCGCCTCCCATTGTGGGAGCGGGCTTTTTCCAGTCTACCTTTACAGTACCAGGCGCCATAGTAGGCCAGTCTGTGACGGTCAATGGCGCGTTTACGACAAGTCTAGGCGTCTATAACTCGTATGTCAGCGCGGCGGATACCGTTATCGTTTCATTCTGTACGGTAGATGGCACCCCAGGCGAAACATTGGATATAACGCTTACCCTGTTTTAATCATCGTGACTTGAAAGACCCCCATGTATACACCAAACAATCTCCAAATCTACCTCGCTGCCAGCACCGGTGCAATGGCAGGCATGGCAGCCTCCTACAGAATCCCAACCGACCCTTCCCCATCCACATATGCCGGTCAAGCCGTCATTGCCGATGCTTTCGCCCAAGCACTCGACACTCTAATCCCCCCATCCCCAACCCAGCTACCGCCCGACTCCGTATCCCTTCTAAATGCTCTAAGCTATGCGGTGTGGCAAGATCGTTCGCCGATTGTTGATGCAAGTAGCATATTACCAGCTACTTACGCATCGGTAGCAGCGGCGATAGCGGCTATCGGAACGGCCCAAAACGCTCAATTCGGCAGCCAGGGTATCGACCCAGGCTCCATTTATAGCTGGACGGATACCGGCGAATGGTCTCCGCCGTTCGTGTGTTGGCCGCATACCAATGCGATTCTTGTCGGCACTTCGACTGGTATTATAGTGCCATTCGGCACGCCGGTTAGCACGACGCCTGCCGACTATCAGATCAACATCACGACGGGCGGCATCGAGGGCACCGCTATTTTTGAATTGACTAGCAGTATCGCCCCCACGATCTCGGGCATCACGGTTCCGGCAGGAGCAGGGCTCTATGTTGTAGCTGGCACAGGCATCACGCTTCAATTCAGCGCCGGAACCTATGACCTAGCAGACGCCTGGAATTGGTCTACTGTCTTCGCTGATATTGGAAACGGTTCGCTGGTAGGCAATTATCGCGTGGTCGGCGACTCGATGGATCTGCGAATCGTGTTTACCATGGGCGCGACGACCGATTTGGGTGGTGGCATCGGCTCACCGACTTCGCTAGGAATCATTCTACCAACCCCTCCAGCGACGATGGTAGACGCGAACAAGCTCCCCGTCGTCACCACCTTTGCCTCCTTTTACACATTAAAGGCAATCGCCGTGATTGCGACGACTGGAGGAGGGACAATTGCATTCCCATTGACTGTAGTCCAGACGTCGGCGTTCACCATGACGAACGTGGCTACGTCACTACTTAGTACGCTGGCCCCTGGCGAGTACGCGGCGATCCAAATGGCAGCAGTACCGCTAACTTCCGTCCAATAATGCTAATTTAATCATCGTGACTTGAAACTGCTCATGTATACCCCTAATAACGACTTCATCTTTACGGCCGCATTCGCTGGCTGTCTAGCTGGCATTGGGGCATCTGAGAGAGTGCCGGTTAGCGGTTTGCCGTCCGATTACGACGTAGCCGTTAACATAGCTGGTGCATTCGCTCAAGAGTTTGATACCTTGTGGGCGCTTACTCCGGCGGCTACCCTACAGGTTACGACGGTTCAAGAGGCGTGCGAGGCTACATGGAGTGGAAGAACTCCGATAGATGACGGCCTAACGTACATTCCGGCGACGTGGACCACGCTTTGCTCTGCCATCATTGCGATGATCCAAGCAGGCGTGGATTACTATACGGCCAATGGAATCCCTAACCCAAGCGCAGGCGGCGCCGGTCCCCAAGGTCCGCAAGGACCGCAAGGGATTCCGGGCGCCCAAGGCCCGCGAGGCGTTCCAGGCGCCCAAGGTCCGCAAGGGAACATCGGCGCCCAAGGACCGCAAGGGATTCCGGGCGCCCAAGGTCCACAAGGGGTTCCGGGCGCCCAAGGCCCGCAAGGCGTCATAGGCGCCCAAGGACCGCAAGGGAACATAGGCGCGCAAGGTCCGCAAGGGACCGCTGGCGCGCAAGGTCCGCAAGGGACCGCTGGCGCCCAAGGTCCGCAAGGCGACATAGGCGCGCAAGGTCCGCAAGGTCCGCAAGGTCCGCAAGGCAACCAAGGCACTACATCTACATCGACTGAAATAGAGGTCGATTTCGGCGCTTCACCCGTTACAGACGCATCATTTACAATCGTCGATGGATCGTGCGTTCCTACATCGAAGATTCGGCCCGTTCTATCGGGCAAAGCTGCCACTTCTAGGACTTACGGCGATGCTCAATGGGATGGGTTACAATTTGCAGCCTTAGCCGGAACCGGCCAATTCACATTATTCGCACTATGCCTTACAGGCTCAGTCGTCGGTAAGCGTATCGTATTTTACACGCTCGAACCGTAAGAAAGTTAATCATCATGGCTGCTATTGATACAGGTAACGACTCCGCTGGAAAAATGAACGTCAATGCGGCGTTCCAGGGAAGCGTATGCACTCCGCTAGACGAGCATCAATCAATTGGAATCGGCTATGTGTCATGCTCTCAAAACGTAGACAGTGGCGCTCTTACCGGCGTTAACTACCAGCTATCGCCAGAGTGCGACACTGATTACCGCTTGCGGGTTGGTCAAGATCAATTGTTGGATCAAGAGCTATTCAATTATACTGCCCAGAACACAAGCAAGCACGCATTCGCTTTTCTTACCCTAACCTGTACGGTCAGTGCTAACGGGCTGTTAACCAATACCGCCGGAATAACCACGGCGACCACCGGCTGCACGTTCGGTACTTTCGCCGCCTTTTCGCTAAACGGTACTGCACCGTTACATTGCGAAATCTCGATGAGTTTTTCGGCTCAGCCGGTATCTAATACCATCATCGACTTTGGGCTATTTCAGAGAGCAGCCGCTAACCCGTTCGCCCCGTTAGATGGTGTCTACTTCCGCCTTGATAGTGCCGGGTTACAGGGAGTCGTCAATAATAACGGAATCGAAACCTTAACGGGCATATTCCCTCTCGCGGCTGGAGCCGGAACATGGGTTTATACTAACGACCAGGTGTATCGTTTTCTGATTCAAGTCAGTAACGTCAACACTACTTTTTGGATCAACAACGAACTTGCCGGAACTATCGTTAACCCCGTAGCACAGTCTCAACCTATCAGATCCGCATCTGTCCCATTCTCTATCAGACACGCTATTTCAGCCGGCGGAGCCGGAGGCGTTCTCAGAGCGACGGTTTGGGACTATAGGGTCGGATTCCGCGGGCCAGCAATATCGGAAGACTTGGGAACGGTAGGCAATCGACTATTCGGCTCATATCAAGGGCTTAGCGGTAACGCTATCGGCTCGCTTGCCGCATATACCAACAACCTTGCTCCGACCGCTGGCGTATTACCTACCAATACAACGGCTGCGCTAGGGACTGGTCTAGGCGGTCAATTCCAAGAGCTATTTACGCTAGCCCTTAACACCGATGGCATAATATCATCTTTCGCTAACCCTGCTAGCTCCACAACCCTTCAAGGTAGACGTCTAAGAATTCATGGCGTCAGAATCGAGAGTTTCGTTTCGACCGTTCTAGTGGGAGGGCCCTCTAACGCTATATGGGCTTTGAATTTCGGGCATACTGCTGTCTCCCTTGCCACGGCAGAAAGCGCAAGTTTCGCCACCGCTACCGCCAAAGCGCCTCGACGCATAGTTCTAGGCCAGCAAGCGGTAGGTGCTGCTGCTGCTGTAAATACAGCACTCGCAGTTATCAGTATGACTTTCAAAGAGCCCATCTACGTCAACCCCGGCGAATTCGTGGCCGTCTCGAAAAAGTATTACGGAACCGTAGGCACCGCCGGAGTAATCCAGAACCTCATAACCTTTGACTACGGCTGGGAATAATCTAATCATCGTGACTTGAAAGACTCTCATGTACGTTCCAAACAACGACCAAGTTTTTACAGCGGCTTTCGCGGGCTGTCTCTCGGGTATCACGGCATCGGGCCGTAACCCCACCGATACTAACCCAAGCGACTACCTTCTAGCTACATCGGTCGCTGGCGCTTTCGCAGCAGAGCTAGATACGTTATGGGGTCTGGCTCCGGCCACCCTATTAGATGTTAACACAATTCAAGAGGCAGCAGATGCCGTCTTTAGCAGTCGCACCCCTCTCGCTGGCGACGCTGAAATTAGCGCGACATGGCAAGGGCTGGCAGCCGCGATTATCGCGATTGTCAACGCTGGTACTGCTTACTACACGGCAGAAGGCATCGTTCCGCCACCTATACCGGGCGGCGGCGGTCCCGTTGTGGTTGTCGGCGGTCTTGGTACGACTACGCTAGACACTAACGCGGTCGGCGCAAAAACCTTGGTTATCCCTGACATACAGGGCCAGGCGGTCGTACAGCAGGACGTTACAGGCCAGATATTCATGGGTCTTGGCGTTACTACGGCTGTCCAGCCGTCTAATGCCGGTATGCAATACAGCACGATTACCGCTAACCGTGCCCAGATCCGGTTTAATCAATATGGCGCCAATACTGCCGGTCCTGGCGCTACGGGGTTTAAGAGCCGGGGCGTTACTATCGGCGCTCTGGCAGGCGTCGTAAATGGAGACCTTCTCTATAGAATTACAGCCATCGGTGTAGCGCCGAATAACGTCGATGTTCCTTTGGCGGCGACGGTCTCTATACAGGTTCCTGCCGGTTTCGTGCCTGCCGCACAAAACTATGTGCCCACAGAGTACGAGGTGGCGCTAGTTCCGTTGGCCGGACCTCAAAACGGCAAGCGTGTTGTTCAAGTAGTATCATCGGAAGGCGAAACCCAAACCCTTAGGGGCGTAAGAGCAGGCGGACCCGGAACACTTCCAACCGCCCTAACGGCCGGAACGCTATGGTCATCCGGTACGGGAGATCCTAACGGGGTTGTCACTGGCTCCCCTGGCGACTTATGGTCACGCACCGACGGCGGTGCCGGGACTACGCTCTATGTGAAAGAAAGCGGAATCGCTACTACGGCGGGATGGGTCGGAAAGTAATCATCAAGACTAC
>Ga0315283_10004941_pt1 | contig 11696 bp, 10 predicted proteins | sample YL17G09_0_MG_FD_204541 | JGI IMG/M metagenome (GOLD analysis project Ga0315283, IMG submission 204541) | Sediment microbial communities from Yellowstone Lake, YNP, Wyoming, USA - YL17G09_0 | ecosystem: Environmental > Aquatic > Freshwater > Lake > Sediment | place: USA: Wyoming | collected...
ACATAGAGCCCCTCAGGAGGGCGCACCTGAAGGCACGGGAGGCCGCAGCAAGCTTTAAATCGGGGACCACCATGGCCAATCCGTAATGAAGGTACTGGTATTCGGCGCCGGCTCGGTGGGAAGCTTCGTGGGGGGGCTCCTGTCCGAGAAATACGATGTCACGCTCATCGGCAGAAAGCAGCACGTCGATGCCATTGAGGCGCAAGGGCTCAGCATATCCGGGAAGACCAACAAGCTGGTCCATCCGAAGATATGCCATGACATCAAGGAGCTCAGGGACCCCGACCTCATCATTCTGACCGTGAAGGCCTACAACACCGAGGCGGCGATGAAGGACCTAGTTCCCATAATCAAAAGGGACACCCTTGTCCTATCGCTCCAGAACGGACTGGACAACATCGAGCGGATGCGAAGGGTGATGAAGAAGGAGGGCCGCATCCTCGCCGGAATCACGAGCCACGGGATAATGAGAGAGATCGACGGCCACATAGAGCACACCGGTTTCGGCGAGACCGTCATTGGCGAGATAATCCCGAGCCGCAAGAAACCGGCGGAGCACATAGCGGAAATGTTCAATGCCGTCAACATACAGACCAGGTGTTCCGAGAACATCATGGGCGAGATATGGGCCAAGGCGGTCGTGAACGCAGGCATCAATCCCATCACCGCCATTACCGGGCTCCAGAACGGCTACCTGCTGAGGGTGACCCATCTCACTGCACTAATGGAGAGGACATGCCACGAGGCCATCCAGGTGGCACGGGCCGCTCACATCGAATTGCCTCTGATTAGTCTCGTGGAGAAGGCGAAGGACGTCGCCCGCAGGACAGAGGACAACAAATCCTCGATGCTGCAGGACATAGAGCGCGGGCGCCAGACCGAGATATGCTCCATCAACGGCTACATTGCGGAGATAGGCAAGCGTCACGGAATGGACACGCCGGTCAACTCCACCCTTACGGCCCTCGTGAAAGGCATCGAGGAGACCGCCAGGGTCAAGGAAATGCATCTAATCTGAACAGTACGTCCTCCATTTCAGAATTCCGTCTCATTCCTCTTCGTCGCGCTCTTCCTTGACGTCCCTGGATTCCTCTATTCTCTGGGCAATCCTCTCACGGACGACCTTCTCCGCCTCTTCCACATAAGGCGTCACGTCGATGCCGGCCTCCTTTGCCGTCAGCAGCGCCAGCACCTCGGCATCCACGCGAAGGCTCTCGCGTTTCTTGTTGATGCCCGCTATCACGACGTTCGTGCTCTGCCCCGTCTTCTTTGCTATCTCGCTGACGAGCTTGATGAAGAGTGTCTCCTTGGCGGCGGGCTTGCCGGCGGGCGCAGGGGCCGTTTTGACCTTCACGATGTCCGGTGACGGCCTGAAACCGGGTGGCATTGTGAGCTTCCTGTAATCGAATGTGGGCGTAAGGGCGGTGCCCTCGCGCTTGAGGAAACCGTGCTCGAGCGCCAGCTCGAGGAATTTCTGCGCATCCGTGTAGTTGTACCACCTGAGGTGCATCGATGCCGTGAAAACGAATTCCCTGTCCATCAGGAACTCCTTGCTGGAGCGCCGGAATATCAGCGCCACTCCGCCTTTCAGATCGTCCTCCAGCATCTCTCGCCCTTCCCCCTGATACCGGAGCGGCCCGACCCGCTCCCCTTCCCCGATTCCCTGTTATTTCGCTTCCTGGACGATGGACAGAACGCTGAGCAGGGCGCCCTTCGCCCCGAGCCGCTCTATCTCCCCCAGGTCCTTCTTGACCACCCCGCCGCCGACATACAGCGGAATGGGTCCTTTCGCGAGTTCCTTTATGATTTCGGACTCGAGGCCCTTCTTCTTCGGCCCGCGGCCAAGGTCCGTGAAAATGAGCTTCTTGACACCGATGTTCTTAGCGATATCCGCCAGGCTGCGGGGGTTCATGTGCTTTATGCTCTCGTCCCCGCCCAATACCGCGCCGTCCCAGTCTATGCTAAGGTATATGTTCTCGGACATCTCGAACGCTGCGGCGAGCTGGTCCACTCCCGCGACGGTCTTGGTGGCCATTACAACGGCCTCGACGCCGCACACGAGCAGGTCGATGATGCCGTCAGCGTGCCTTATTCCCGGGTCCAGCCAGACCTCTCCGAGCTCGGCAATGTCCTGTATGAGTTCCACCTGGGGCCGGTTGCGCTCGATGCCGTTGATATCCACGAGCAGGATGCGCTTGTACTGCTTGAGCACCTGCTCCACGAACAATGCGGGTGCCAGCGGCTCGCCGTCCTCGTCCTCGAGCCTCTCGTACTTCTTCTTGCGGACTATCACCACCTCCCCATCCTTGATGGAGACCGTGGGGACCACGTCCAGCTTGCTCTCGGCCGTCTGGGTCACCGCGCCAAAATCAACGACAGGCTATATAAGGGATTGCAATGGACTGCGAAGGATAATAGAAAACGAGGACCGCACCGGCCAACCGGCCGGTGCGTCATTCGGGAATAATGCTTAGATTTCCTTGATTGAGTTGGCAGGGTCTATCTCGTTCCAGCCGTTGTTGTTCTGGTTGTCGGTCACATGGGGGCCCTGGACCTCAATGTGCATTCCGATGTGAAGCATCGGTGCGACGAAGTTGTCGGTCTGGAGCAGCTCGATCATGAGCGCTCCGGTGAGCTTCACGCGGTTATTCTCGTTGAGCATGCTTAGATAATCCTGGTCCGGGAGAACCAGGAAGTGGTACCTGTTCTGCTCGTTCTCGACATACATCCCAATCAAGACGACCCTTCCCTGTATTTTGCCGTTGGCGTTGATCATCGTGTGGTGGCCCTCATACAGGTCCGCCGAGTAGCTGGTGGGGTCGGCCTTTGCGCGTTCTGGACCCAGTATCATCGTGCTCGAAGCGGGCTGCGATACGGGGCGTGTCGCGCCGTACATTATCATGGTTCCAAGTGCTAATCCCAAGAAAAGGGACGCCACTATCAAAGCGGTCGTTTTTGCCATATTACCCACCTGTATCTTAATTCCCGTCTATACTTATCTAATTTATGGTTGGACGCCCCTCATATACGATAAAAAACTATTTATTGGCGGGCGAGGTTAGCACCAATGGTAGTGGCCATGTATACCGACAAGGTGATGGAGCACTTCACTAGCCCCCACAACATGGGCGAGATAAAGGACGCCGATGGTGTCGGCAAGGTGGGCAACCCCACATGCGGGGACCTCATGTTCGTCTACATCAAGGTCAAGGACAATGTCCTCGTCGACGTCAAGTTCAAGACGTTCGGCTGCGGGGCGGCCATAGCCACAAGCTCCATGGTCACGGACATGGCGAAGGGCAAGACCCTCGAAGATGCGCTCAAGATATCAAGGGCGGATGTCGCGAAGGAGCTGGGCGGCCTGCCGGCAATAAAGATGCATTGCTCCAACCTTGCCGCCGACGCCCTCCACGCCGCCATAAAGGACTACCTCGACAAGCAGGGCAGGGATTCCTCCCATATCAAGGTCAACACGGAGGCGGAATGCCACCTCCACCACGAATGATTTCGCCAACAAATATTATCGTCAAAAAGAGCGAGGTCCCATGACATACGCGGCCAACATAATCGAAGGCGTGATGGAGATTCAGCCCTGCACCGAGGAGGGCAAGGTCACCCTTGAAGCGAAACTGGGCGGCGGCGAGGACAATGATATCTTCGACGCACGGTTCCTGTGCCGTTACATCAACTCCTCCCCGCTCTTCGAAAAGCCCCGCTGCTCCCCCGAGATGGGCTACGGCATGATGGAGCGCGACGGGAGGAAGGTCCATGCTTTCAAGACGGGCAAGGTCATCGTGCGCCGTGCGGACGGCCGGGAGATGGCCCTCGATATCCTGAGGCTCGTCGTGAGGACCGTCTGGCCTGCGATGTACTGCGCCGGCGGAAAGGCCCTCGTGGAGAGCCTCCCGGTCAAGGACGGATGCGCCGAGATACCCGCGCCTCCCTCCGACAGGTCCGGCATCGGGAAGCCCGAGCTGGGATTGAAGGAGGCTTTCGATGTGGCGGCCACCCTGAAGGAATGGGAGCACGCCCGAAAAGGCATGGATGCCCTCAAGGCAATCTGCGCTCGGCTCAAGCTCTCCGACGGGCCCCAGCCGACGCTACAGATACCCGGAAAACCCACGACACTTTCCAAGCCACTGGCAGCAGAATACAGGGCGGCCGAAGCGTCATTCCTCAAATACATCGCAGAAGCCCCATCGCTGGGCGCGGCCTCGGCGGGCGTGGTGCTGTTGTCGGCGTCGCTTTCGCTCGAAAATGCCATCATTAGCTACACGGTCCTGAGCCCCGAGGGGCGCAAGCTTCTCATGGGAATGGCCGAGGAGTGCTTCCATGCGGTCATCGACGGGGACTGTGCAAAAGCAATGGCGCTCCGTCAAAGGGTCATGGAAGGTTCCATGCATGTTCTTGCGCACATCGCCCCTCTCGAGGCGATGCTCAATCTCGCAGAAGTGAGGCTGCCGCGGCCGTGAGCTTCTTGCGATGCGGAGCCCATTATGAATTGCATTGCCATCGACATCGGCGCCGGAAGCGGGCGAATAGTCCGCGGGAGATTCGACAGTGACAGGATAGCTCTCGAGGAAGTCCACCGCTTCAGGAACGGCATGCGCTTTCTCGATGGCCATTACAGGTGGGGCATCGACAGCATTTTCAATGAGGTCCTCAAGGGCCTGAAGAAAGCCTCAAGGTGCAAAGAGCCGCCCTCGAGCATCGGGCTCGACACCTGGGGCGTGGACTTCGTGCTGCTCGACGCGGAGGACCGGCTCCTGGAGCTTCCCGTCGCCTACCGGGATAGCAGGACGGACGGCATGATGCCCCTTTTCCACGAGCGGCTCGGTGCGGAGACCATCTACAAAAAGACGGGCATCCAGTTCATGCAGCTCAACACGCTCTACCAGCTGTTCTCCATGAAACGAAGCTCTCCGGGCCTTCGTAAGCGCGCTCGGCGGCTCCTCATGATTCCCGATTACCTCAATTTCCTTCTTACCGGAAAGAAGTGCATGGAGTTCACAAATGCAACGACGACCCAGCTCCTCAATGCGGCGAAGCGTGACTGGGACAAGGATATCCTCGGGGCGATACCAGTTGATGGCGGTCTGTTCTCGAAGCCAGTGGAACCGGGGACGGTCCTGGGCACGCTCTCCGATTCGGTCCGGGCAAGGACGGGCCTCGGGCCCATTCCGGTCATAGCGCCGGCGACCCACGACACGGGCTCGGCCGTGGCATCCGTTCCGGCCTCCGGCAAGGACTGGGCCTTCATTTCTTCAGGGACCTGGAGCCTGATGGGGCGCGAGCTCAGGCGCCCGATATGCACGAAGGCGGCCATGGAGCGCAATTTCACATCCGAGGGCGGCGTGCAGGGCACGTTCCGTTTCCTCAAGAACATAATGGGCATGTGGCTCGTGGACGGGCTGCGGCGCTCGTTCCCCTCTATGCTCCCGTATGGTCGGCTGGAATCTCAAGCAAGGAAAACGGGACCGTTCACGTGCTTCGTCGACCCCAATTCCAGGAAGTTCCTCAATCCGCGCTCCATGAAGGCCGCCTTCAACGCCTATTTCCGTGCCACGGGGCAATCCACACCCGCCTCGCAGGGCTCCTATTTCAGGTGTGCGCTCGAGAGCCTGGCGCTCTCGTACAGGTCCGTCATCGAGGAGCTCGGTCAGCTCCGCACCGGTCCCATCAACAGGATTCATATCATCGGAGGTGGGAGCCGCAACCGGCTGCTCGACCAGATGACTGCCGACGCCACCGGCCTGCCCGTGCACGCCGGCCCGGTCGAGGGCACGGCAGTTGGCAATCTGCTGGTGCAGGCCATTGCGTTGGGCCATATCAGGGACATCGGCGAGGGCCGTATGCTTGTCCGTAATTCATTTAATATCGAGCATTACGTTCCAGGGCACACGAATGATTGGGACGAGGCTTGGACACGTTTCCAACAGCTCAGGGAGACCGCAGATGAAAAAGCAAGACAAGATTAGGGTCGAGAAGGCCTACTTGCTCGCAAAGGAAGCCTACCGCAAGATAGGCATCGACGTCGAGAGCAGCCAGATGGTACTGGAAACCATCCCTATCTCCATCCAGTGTTGGCAGGGCGATGACGTCGTCGGTTTCGAGACAAGACGAGATGCGATTTCCGGCGGCGGCATACAGTCCACCGGTAACTTTCCGGGAAGGGCAAGGAACCCGGAGGAGCTGAGGGCCGACCTTGACAAGGCCCTGGCATTGATTCCTGGCAAGCACCGCCTCAACCTCCATGCGAAGTACGCAGAAACAGGGGGCAAATCAGTCGAGAGGGACAAGCTCGGGCCCGAACATTTCCGGAAATGGGTGGACTGGGCCAAATCCCGCGGCATGGGCATCGATTTCAATCCCACCTTCTTTGCGCATCCGAAGGCGGATTCGGGCTTCACCCTGAGCAGCCGGGACGAAAAGGTCAGGTGGTTCTGGGTCCGACATGCCCTCGCATGCCGCAGAATCGCCGAGCACATGGGCAAGGCCCTCGGGTCCCCGTGCATACTGAACTACTGGATACCGGACGGGTTCAAGGACATCCCCGTGGACCGGCTTGCCCCGAGGCAGAGATTGAAGGCGTCCCTCGACGAGATATTCAAGGAAAAAATCGATGAAGAGTACCTCAGGGAGTCATTGGAATCCAAGCTCTTCGGCATAGGGTCGGAATCATGCGTCATCGGTTCGCACGAATTCTATCTTGGCTATGCCGTGGCCAACGGGAAGATGCTGTGCTTCGACACGGGGCATTTCCATCCGACGGAGGCCGTCCCGGACAAGATATCCTCAACCATCGGGTTCGTCAGCGGGATATTGCTCCACGTGAGCCGGCCGGTCAGGTGGGACAGCGACCATATCGTGATATTCGACGACGAGCTGCGGTCGCTCTGCCAGGCGGTCGTCCGGTCGGCGTCGCTCCACGCCGTATATTTCGGCATGGACTACTTCGATGCCTCGGTCAACAGGGTCGGGGCCTGGGTGATAGGAGCAAGGAGCATCCTGAAAGCGCTCCTGCTGGCCATTCTGGAGCCCACGGACTGGCTGATGAGGCTCGAGAACGAGGGCGATTACACTGCCCGTCTGGCGCTGCTCGAGGAGCTCAAGACGATGCCCTTCGAGGCCGTCTGGGACCATTACTGCCTGAAGAAGGGCGTGCCCGTCGGGTTCGACTGGTATGACGAGCTCAAGGTATACGAAAAGAACGTACAGCTCAAGAGGAAATAGTATGGATAAACTCACATTGAAGAGGAACTAAAATGAATGCAATCATTCTCAAGAGGAAATAGGATGAAACAAATCGCATTGAATGACAAGGCGAAGCGGGAGATGGCCAAGCTCTCCGAGACTGCGAAGCTGCTGTGGGAGAAGGGCTGGGCTGAAAAGAACGGGGGCAACATGTCCCTCAACATGACTGACATCCTCAGCGTCCCGGCGAAACTTCGCGATTACGAGCACGTCATTTCCGAGAAATATCCCAAAGATGCCGCAGGGATGCTCTTTTACGTCAAGCGGACGGGAGAACGCATCCGGGACATGAGAAAGCCCTTGAACGGCGGCTGCATCGTCCTCATTGACAAGGAGGCCAAGGGTTACTACCTCCTGTGGGCCGGTCCGAGCGACAGACCTTCGAGGGTCACCAGCGAGTTCATCTCGCATGTCTATCTCCATCTGGACAAGGTGATGACGGGCAGCCCGCACCGGGCGGTGGTCCACACACATCCAATAGAGCTGATTGCCATAAGCCACCATCCCAAATACGCTCACGATGGCGTGCTCCTCAACCGGGTCTTGTCGGGCATGCTGCCCGAGGTCCGGGCGCATGTGCCTCGGGGAATAGCACTGGCGGAATATACCCTGCCGGGCTCGGGCGAGCTTGCCGCCCTTACCCTGAAAGGCCTCAAGAAGCATGACGTCGTCATCTGGAACAAGCACGGCGCCACCGCCACCGGACGGGACTCGATGGAGGCCTTCGATTTCATAGATGTCGCCAACAAGGGGGCGGCCGTCCTCCTGAAATGCCTCGGGAGCGGTTTCAAGCCCGAGGGAATGAGCGACAAGGAGATGAGGGCCTTCGAGATGAAGTTCGGTCTCTGAAATTATCTGGTGATATGGCATGACGGACGATTCGCCTCCCAGGAGCGCCAAGTGGCTCTGGTACGACCTTCACGAGTTCAACATCGTCAATGCATGGATGCAGGCCCGAAAGAGCATCGTTCTCGACAGGGTCCCCGAAAAGGCCGTATTGAATGTGACCGCCGATACATCCTACAGGCTGTTCGTGAACGGCAAACACGTGAACAGGGGACCGGCCAGGGGCTTCCAGCGCTCGTGGCCCTATGACTCCGTCGATATTGCGCCCTTTCTAAAAAAGGGGAACAATGTCATTGCGGCGCTCGTCCACAGCCTCGGTGTCGGGACGTTCTCGTACCATCCGGAGGGAAATGCGGGTTTCCTGCTCTGGGGAAATGCGGGCGGCACGGACCTCACGACTGACAGGAGCTGGAAGGTCAGGGCAGCGCCAGGCTTCTTGAGCACCATGACACGAGTGTCGCTGGAGCTCAATTTCCAGGAAATATTCGATGGTCGCCTCGACGACGGCTCCTGGCTCGAGGAAGGATACGACGATACGGCGTGGAAGACCCCCATGGTCAGAAGCGCCGGCTGCATGCCATGGCCCCGTTTCGAAAAGAGGGGCATACCGCTGCTAAAAGAGGAGGTCGTGCTTCCCCAAAAGATTCTGTCGACTTCAAAAGGACCCTGCACGACGGACTATCGTTCCCACGCGAACGTCGTACGCACCTATCTCCAGGATGAGCGGAAATGGGCCAAGGGCCGCCCCAGGCTCGAGCTCAGGGAAGGCTGGGCGGCCGTGCAGTTCGCTCCGACAGGAAAGGACGGTTACGGGGCAAGCTGCATCGATTTCGGAAAGGAGGTCGTCGGCTCCCTCGAAATGGACATCGACGGCGCCGAAGGCATGGAGCTCGTGGACACGCTCGTATGCGAGGCAGCGGACAAAGCGACGCCCATCTTCCAGCCTATCACCGAGGGAAGCCGGCCCGCTTTCGGCAACCGGCTTAACCTGGGACAGGGCAGGACGAGGCACGAGCAGTTCGACCATTGGGGTTTCCGATATCTCGTGCTCGTTGTCAGGAACAGCAATGTGCCTTTGGCAATCCGAATGAGATTGCACGCCGTCGAATACCCGCTCGACGTGAAGGCCACCTTCCGCTCTTCCGATAACCGGCTCAACAGGATTTACGACATGTGCGTCTGGTCCCAGAGATGCTGCATGCTCGACGCCTACATCGATTGCCCGTGGCGGGAGCAGGCGCAATGGTGGGGGGACGCAAGGGTCCAGGGCCGCAATACGTTCTTCCTTTCCGCCGATACGCGTCTTTTCCGCAGGGGCATAGTCCAGCTGGGCACGCAGGAATCCGACAACGGGCTGACCTACGGCGTGACGCCGACAACATCCCACCGCTGCATCCTGCCTGATTTCTCGCTGGTGTGGATACTGACCCATTGGGACTATTACTGGCAGACGGGGGACCTTTCGCTGTTCAAGGCTTACGAAGAAAGGCTCCGGCGCCTTCTCGAATATTTCAGGCAATCCACGGCGAAGAACGGGCTCATCCCGTACGATGACCGGTACTGGCTCTTCCTCGATTGGCACCCCATCTTCAAAGAAGGCTACCCGGCGGTCTACAACCTGCTTTATCTGTGGGCTCTGAGGACCGCTTCCCGTCTCTTCAAGCTTGCGGGCAAGCCTGCTGATTCCCGCCTCTATCAGAGAAGGGCGTCCGCGCTGGAGCGTGCGATTAAGACGAGATTGTTCAAGAAGAAGGACCATCTTTTCCACGGCGGACTGGACTGGAAAGGCAAACCGGCCGGAACTAGCAGCGTGCATTCGCTCGCACTCGCCGTCCTCATGGACCTCCATCCCGAGCATCACCGGGAGTGGGTCGAAAAGCATCTCGTACCGATGGTGCAAGGCGAGTATACCGCTCCAATCGTCCCCTCGCCCTATTTCATGTATTACATCTTCGAGGCCCTGAAGAAGACGGGCCGCTTGCCTGAAACGGTGGATTGCATCCGGCGATGGTGGGGGTCGATGCTCGACCGCGGCTACACCACGACGGAAGAGATATGGAACGGAAAACCGGGAAAGGACAGCCTGTGCCACGCCTGGAGCGCCCATCCCATCATCCATCTGTCCAACATCCTTCTGGGCGTGTGGCAGGAGGCGCCGGGCTGGAAACGCATCAGATTCGCCCCTCTATTGAACAGTGAGCGCTCCGTTGCCGGAAAACGAAATAATCCTATACGCTCCGTCGAAGGGAAGGTAGCCGTGCCCCAGGGGGTCATCGAGGTCAGATGGGAGCGGCGCGGCAGAAAGACATCCGTTTCGCTCTCCCTCCCCAAAGGAATCATCGCAACGGTCGACCTCCCGAATGTCCCGAAAAAGGATGTGCGCGGAAAATGCAGCTGGACGATAGATAGCCATCTAACCCATTAATTTGTTGAACCGCTCAAGGTTGCGCACTTTCTCGAAAGCCTCATCCTTTTTCACTTCCTCTTTGAACTCCGCCTTCATTGCGACTAATTTTTCGAGTATTCCCAGCGCCTCGTCTGGCCTGTCGAGCATCGCAAGCAGTCGCGCACGGCAGTATTTCGCACTGACATCGCTCGGGTCGAGCTCCAATACCTTGTCGAAGGTCGCGAGCGCATGCTCCTTCTGCCCCATCATTTCAAGCGTGTGGGCCTTGTTGAAAATGGCAAGTATGTTGTTGGGCTCGAATCCCATCACCTTGTCAAAGCATGCGATGGCCTCGTCGTATCGCCTGAGCGCCACGAGCAACCCGCCCTTGTTCACAAGGGCGTTGGCATTGTTGGGGTCAAGCAGGAGCGCCCTGTCGTAGGCGGCGAACGCCGCATCATGTTGCCCATGATTCTGATTGGCGATGCCTAATTCGTTCCACGCGGCCGTTCGGGATGGGTCCAGCTTGACCGCTTTATCCAGGGGTGAAATGGCCTCCTCGAACCTGCCGAGCCTCAACAGAGCGGACCCCTTGTTGTACAGAGCATTGACATCCTCGCTGTTGAGCTCGATGGCCCTGTCGAACGCCTTCACCGCCTCATCATACCTGCCGAGATTGGAAAGTGCGCTGCCCCTGTTCCCCCAGGCTTGACCGTCATTGGGTCTGTACTGCACGGCCTTCTCGCTAGCAGCGAGCGCCTCCTCGTTCCTGCCCATTTGCAGGAGCACGACCCCTTTGTTGTACCACGCGAACCCATTCTCGGCGTCCTGCGCCAGCTCCTTGTCGAAAATGGCCAGCGCTTCCTCGTGTCGCCCCTCGCCCAGAAGGGCGCGGGCCTTGTTGTAGTTGAACATCGGGTCGTCGAGGCCCTCGTCGCCCTCGATATTGCGGAGAGCATCCAGGGCGGCCCCGTGCCGGCCGGCATCCGCCAGCGCCACACCTTTCATGTACCACGCTTCCTTGAGCACGCCGTCGAGGTCGCCGCCGAGCGCCCGCTTCAATTCGACGGTCGCATCGTTTCGCAATCTCTCATCCTTGTCCATCGCGAGCAAAAGAAGCGCAGGAATTCCCGCCTTTCCAAGACTTACAGCCGCTTTCAGGCTCTCCTTCCTGACCTGGAGCTCCGCATCCATCGCTGCCCTGTAGATT
>Ga0315283_10004943_pt1 | contig 11694 bp, 9 predicted proteins | sample YL17G09_0_MG_FD_204541 | JGI IMG/M metagenome (GOLD analysis project Ga0315283, IMG submission 204541) | Sediment microbial communities from Yellowstone Lake, YNP, Wyoming, USA - YL17G09_0 | ecosystem: Environmental > Aquatic > Freshwater > Lake > Sediment | place: USA: Wyoming | collected...
GGTGGCGGCAGTGGTGGAGGCGGCGCCAGCCAGGGACTGCAGGGCGGCCTCGGCAGCATGGGTGGCGGAGTCGGCGCGGCAGTGGGCGGCAGCGGAGGTGGCGCTGCTGGTGGAGGTTCCGCAGGCAGCGGGGCACAAGCTGGTGATCATATCTATGAAAGTTCAGCGGGTGCAGGGGCAGGCGGCGCAGCCCAAACTGCGCAAGGCGGTGGCGGTGGCGGTGGCGGCTCGCAGGATTCTGCAGGCGGCGAAGGCGCTGCGGCGGCAGGAGCGGCCGGTGTGGCCGGCACAGCCGCAGCCGGAGGCGCAGCCAAAGCCGTCAAAGGTAAGGGTACAAAGAAAAAGAATTAACTGCTTATCCGGGAATCAGTTTTTCAAAAAAGACCAATTGACTCTGATTTCCATTAATGCTAAAGTATATTCATGAATAGATCGTCAATACGAGAGGAGGCAAAGACTATCGCAAAGCATGTCCCGTTTGAAGATTTCACCATTGCACCGGCAATCACAGCCAAAGAAGGTTTTCAAAGCCGGACCAACCTATTCGAAGATCAAGAAAGGATAAGACATGGCAAAACTTAGAAAAGTAAACTATGATGAAATGGCTGGCATCGTTAAGAACCTCCGCAGCGAACAGGCGGAAATCGATGCACTGTTAAAACAAACCAAGGGCAAGGTCGACGCCCTGCACAACAACCAGTGGGTTGGGCAGGGTTCCGAAAAGTTCTTCAGCGAAATGGAAGGCCAGGTTCTGCCTGCCGTGCAGAGGCTGGCTCGCGCTCTGGGTTACGCAGGTGATACAGCCGACAAGATCCATCAAGTCATTCACCGGCATGACGAGGAATGCAAGCCATTCCTCAATATTGAAATAAACATCAAGGTATAGGAGGAGAAAATGGCCGAAAAAATTCGAGTTAATTATCCGGCGCTGGAGGATATGGCAAAACACTGCGATCAATCCGCCCAACGCCTGCAGCAGACGGCAGCTCTGGCCGGGAAAATCTCCGCACAGATGCAGAACGGCGCATTGCAAGGTGAATTCGGAGATACGTTTTGTCAAGCCCTGGGCGTATTACAGCAGAAAGTGAATAAACTCGCCGCCAAATTTACAGAAGAAGCCGGCGATATTCGCGGGGCAATGTCTGACATGCGGTCGGCTGACCAAAGCGCCGGCTCAAAATTCTAGGAGGTGAGAAATGGGTATATTTTCGTTTATGGAAGACGCGATCAGCGGGATCATCAGCTCCATTTTGCAACAATTCAACTTCATCCAGGACCTGATCACAGCGCCGCTCCGCGGCATGATCTCCCAGGTTACAGGCGGCATGTGGAAGGGGGATGGGGCGAACAAGTTTGTCGACGAGATGACCAACCAGGTCATTCCGATGCTGGCCAGCATCCTGACCGGCGGCCAGGCTTTCGCCGGGGGCATTAAAAAAAGCATGGATCACATGAATATTGGATTTAATTCTGCCAATACCATGGCCCAGGGCCTGTTCGACGTGTTCAATGGTATTTTCTAGCAAAAGGAGAAATGACTATGGCAACTGATGAAGTCTTTATGGACATTCCCGCAGTCCAAAATATGGCAAAAGGTTTCAAGGGTTTCGGCGACGTCCTGGATGCTGTGGCGAAAGCTATGGAAGCAATAAGCCTCTCTTTAAAGGCAACCGCCTGGCTCTCCCTTGGCGCCACGTACGCTGCGGCACAATACATAGACCGGATCAAGCCCAATGTGCAGAAGGCCGCCAATAAAATGAGGGAACTCAGCGGAGATCTTGAGAGTGCCATCCGATCTTATCGGGACGGCGACAATTCAGGCTCCCGCCGGTTCTGCTAATCCATCCCTGGCACGCGAGGCTCCGGGTGAAAAAGATCGCTATCGAAAATACTTCAGCCCGGCGCCTCATTACGAGTAAATTTTGGGAAGCGTATCAGAATCCGCGCTTTTGGAGGGTAATCAGCTCTATAAGCGCGGATTCTCTTCCCGGCAAGATTAATCCACAGTCAGCAGGATCCCGCGAGGCTTTATGAAGCGAATCTGTCAACGCTGCAATGTGATCTCACAGGACTTCAACCTGTGGTGTCAGGAAAAGCACTGCCCGGCCGAAAATGCCACCGAGATTTTCGACAACGGTGAGTGGTTCGGCCCGATCGAAATCATCCAACCCATTGTCATCACACGCTCCGCCATCATCTACCAGGCGCGGCGCGGCGAAGAGCAGATCCTGCTCAAGGTGGCCAATGTCGGCTGCGAGGAAAAGCTCAGGCTTGAAGCCAAAGCCTTCCTGCAGCTCGCCAAGGCCGGCCAGCACCCTCTGCTGCCGGTCCTGCTGCCGGCGCATCCGCAGGGCACCATCGACTACCATCCCTACGGCTGGACGGTGATCGAAGGCCGCGTCAAATACTTCGAGGTGTTTAAATATGTCGACGGCACGATCCTGCGCAACCTGCTGCTCAAGAATCCGCAGCCCTGGTATCAGTATGCCGGCTGGATCCTGCTAAGCATCTCGGACGTGGTGTACTACCTGCACCGGGCCGGCAAGCTCCACCTGTGCATCAACCCCGATGTGGTGCTGGTGCGGTTCGATAAGCAGGGCATCCCGCGACCGGTCCTGCTCGACCTCGGTGTGGCAGACCCGGGCGACACCATTTACGAGTTATGGAATGAGAACTATAACCTGCCTGCCTACACCGCTCCCGAGATCGCTGACGGCCGCAGCGGTGTGGGTCCTGCCACGGATGTCTACGGACTGGGGACCCTGCTGTACGAAATGCTGGCGGGCCGCCCGGCCTACGAATCCCACCTCAAAAAGGACCCGGCCGTTCTGAAGAACGTCATGGGGGGGGAGTTCAAGACCAGTGGACGCATTGACCTGAAGAACATCCCGGAGATCGCCGAAAAGTCCATCAACCGTGTTTACGACCACCGCTTCACCGATGTACTGGCCTTCGTGAATGCGCTGCAGCCGAATTTTCCGCCCATTCCCGCCGAGCGCCGGTCGTTCCAGATCAATTGGCGCACCGTATTTATTGTCCTGGGAGCGCTGCTGGCAATTTCAATGCTCCTGATACTGGCCTTATCCATAGTGCCCGGATAACCGGGGAGATGACCTATGCCTGACAAAATTTTCATTGATCGCCCACCCCGCATCGAACCCCAGCTGCCCGCCGGGCAGTTCACAATTCCCAACCCTCCGGATACGGAGAAAAACGCCGGGCAGTTGCTGCAGCAGGCCTTCCTGCCGGCAGTGATGATCATGGGGTATTTCCTGGCCGCGATGTTCGGGAAGGGGGGCAGCAGCTTGCTCATGATGATACCCATGCTGTTGTCGGTCGTCGCCACCATTGCCCTGGCGGTATACACCAACATGAAGGTTAACAAACAGCGCGAGGAGGCGGAAGCCGCCTACAAGCGCCGCATCAGCGAACTGCGCCGTAAAATGGAAAGCGAGCAGGAACAGCAGCGCATCTATTACTTCTATAACTATCCCGACCCTGAAAAAACACTCGGCGTCGCCGCCGACATCAACCGCCCCGCTCCGGCGCGCGAGGAGGAGATCCGCTCGGGAACCCGCCTGTGGGAGCGCCGACCCAATGATCACGATTTTATGTACCTGCGCCTGGGGATCAGCGCACGGCAATCCACGGTGGTCTACAAGATCTCCGAAAATGAGAAGACCGAGAGTCCCCTGATGCGCGAGGCCACCCGCCTGGCGGAGGATTCGCGCCTGTTGTTCGACGTGCCGGTGACCGTCCCGGTCATACTTCCGAGTGATGACACCCAATCAAAAAAGGTCGAAGCCAAGAAAAAAGGCGAGGAAGGCAAGGAAGAAGAACAAACGCAGGAGGCCAAGGGCATCACCATCCGCCACTCCATTGGCATTACGGGAAAATCATCTGATAAGGTGCATGCTTACGTGCGGACGATGCTGGTGGATTATGCCGCCTTCCAATCACCGCAGGATACCCTGCTCTATGTGGCGGGCACGAGCGAGGCGCGGCAGTACTGGCGCTGGGCCTATGCCCTGCCGCACTGCAAAGGTTCCGACAAGACGGAAACGTTGTTATTTGAAAATGACGAGAAGCCCGGCGAGAACGAAGCCGATAATATGCGCCTGTTCTGGAAGAACATTCGCACCATCCTGGAGCGCCGCCGAATGCGCCTGCAGGACAAGGAAAGCGGCGAGGACGTCAAGCTGCCGTTCATGCTGGTGGTGGTGGATGCCATCACCCCTGCCCCGGGATGGTCCTGTTTGCGGGACCTGGAAGGCGAGGCGGCCATCTCCACCATCCTGATGGACGGCCAGATGCTGGGTGCCGCCATCCTCTTTCTAGTGCCAGACCGCTCCAAGGTTCCCAGCCGATGCTTATCGGTAATCGAAGTGGAAGACGACCCGCAGGACGAGGAAGCGGTCGTCTTCCGTTACGCTGAGACAGGCTTCAACTCGGTGCTGTATGTGGGTGGTACCAAGCTGGTCTCCACGCAGGAAAAGGCACGCGAATTCTCCCGCAGCCTCGAACTGGTCGACGTGCGCCGCGGCTACGGTTCCAGCCTGGCCGCCACCGTCACATTGATGGAAATGTTGAACGTCACCACCCTCGACCAGCTCCAGCAGATGGCACAGGAGAGTTGGCGCCGGAGCATGGATCCCAAATTAGCAGATTGGCTCTTTACTGCCGTCGGCCTGCTTTCCGGCAACGAGCCGCGTGTACTGACCTTCTCCGCCAAGGCGGACGGCGTGCACGGTATCATCGCCGGCTCGACCGGCTCCGGCAAATCCGAACTGCTGATGACCATGATCATCGGGATGGCGCTTAACTTCAACCCGACCGTGCTCAACTTCGTGCTGGTCGACTACAAGGGCGGTTCGGCCTTCGAACCGTTCAAGCACCTGCCGCATGCGGTCGATATCGTCTCGAACCTCGACCAGTCGGCCACGGCGCGCGTATTTGCCTCCATCATCGCCGAGCTCGACCGGCGCCAGAGGCTCAACACCTACACCAACTCGAAGGATATCGTCCACTACCGCCGCAAGGGCTTGAACCTTGAGCCGGACCGTCCGCCGTACCCGCACCTGTTCATCATCATTGACGAGTTCGCCGAAATGATCTCGGGCAACGCCGAATACAAGGCACAGCTCGAAAGCATCACCCGCCTGGGACGCGCGCTCGGTGTCACCCTGATCCTGGCTGCGCAGCGTCCGGTGGGCGTCACCGACCAGATGCGCGCGAACATCAAGTTCCGCATCAGCCTGCGTGTGGAAACCCCAGACGACAGCCGCGAAGTGTTGCGGCGCGCCGATGCCGCCTTCCTGCCTCCCGGCATCCCCGGACGAGGCTACCTGCAGATCGGCAACGAAAACATCGAATTGATCCAGACGGCCTATACCGGAGGCGATTACAAAGGCCCCCAGGAAGAGAACGCTGTACCGAACGTGATCTGGGTGGACCGCCCGCGCAAGTCGGCGGCGCAGAAGGCCACCGAGCCGCCCAAACTGTACGACGTCATCGTGGAGATGATGGCCAACCTGGCGCTGCAGGAATCCAAACCGCAGTGGCGGCCGTGGCCGGAGTTCCTGCCGATGCAAACCGGCTCCAATGTGCTCAGCCTGCAGACTCCGCTGGACACCGCCTACATGAAAGATGCCGACATCGAATTGCTGCGATCCACTGACTCTGAAAAGGTGGCCGGCTTATCCCTGAACGAAAAAGCAACGACATTTTGGGAAGGTGAATTTCACTGGGAAGGCGCAAGCTGGGGTAAGACCGCCATGAAGCCTTTGATCGGCCTTGTGGACAACCCCTACCAGGCCAGCCAGAAACCCCTCAAGGTCGATTTCCCGAACGGCCACGCAGTGGTGTTCGGCGCTTCCGGACGCGGCAAGACCACCTTCCTGCGTACGATCATCACCAGCCTGGCTCTGACCCATTCACCGGACGAACTCCACATCTACATCCTGGATTTCGGCGGCCGGGCGATGACCATCCTGAGCGATCTGCCGCACGTCGGTGCGGTCGTCACCTCCGAAGAGGAGGAGCGCGTACTGCGGGCGCTGCGCAGGGTCAACGACATCATCGACCAGCGCCAGGTGCTCTTCAGCGAGGCTAAGGTCAACAGCCTGGATTCCTACAACCTGGCGCATCCCGAAAAGATCCTGCCGGCGATCCTGGTCGTCATCGACAACTTCGCCGAGTTCAAGGAATACTACGAAGGGTTGATGGGACCACTGATCTCCCTTGTTCGCGAATCACGCGCGTATGGCGTGCACTTCCTGTTCTCAGCGGATACGCCCAACTCGCTCACCGGAAAGCTGTACAACCTGATCACCGAACGTTTCACGCTCAAGCTCTCCGATCCCGGCGAGTATGCCGACATCGTCGGACGCGGCGTACCCGCCGACCTGAGCGCGGTGCCCGGCCGAGGCTATGTGCGGGTCGGAAGCATGCCGCTCGAGTTCCAGACGGCGCTGACCTTCACACCCGAAGAAGGTGACCCGGGCGGGATCAGCAAGATCAGCAAGATGTGTATGCGCCTGGCTGAGCTCTGGGAAGGTAAATGGAAGGGTGAAAAACCATCCACCGTCGAAACCCTGCCGCTGCGTTACTCGCTCGATAATTTAATGAAACAGGTTTCGGTGCCAGAAGTGCGCCGCCTTAATGCCGTGATGGGCATCGACGACCGCACGCTGGGACCTGCATTGATCGATATCGAACGCCAGGGACCGCACATGGTGATCCTCGGGCAGCCGTTCTCCGGCAAGACCACGACCCTGCGTACCATGATTCTCTCCATCGCTGCCAACTATTCGCCCGACGAGGTCATGATGGTGCTGGTCGACTTCTCGCGCAAGCTGTGGAAGGCCAGCCAGACCTCGCTGGCCAACATCCCGCACGTGGTGCAGACCATCGATGATCTCGAACAGCTGGATGATTTCCTGGAGAACATGAAGGCCGAGTGCGCCGAGTTCGACACGAAGCCCAAGCGGCGCAAGATCATGATCTTCATCGATAACTACGATGCCTTCACCGAAGAGGCGAGTCGCAAGAAGATGTCCTTCTTTGAAACCCTCTCAATGCTCATCCGTAAGTACCAGACCTCCGGCGTCTGCCTGATCGTGGCTGGCTCTCTGGGCATCATGAGCTCATCGGATGATCTGCGCAAGGTCTACGCGGCGCCCAACTTCGGTATCGCCTTGAAGAGCGCCGACGCGGTCGACCGGCTCAACGGCAAATTCCCGCGCAGCCTGGCGGATGCAGAACTGCCGATGGGCCGTGCCTTCACCGTCCGTTCGGGCATCACCAACATGCTGCAGATCGCCACGCCCTACGCCAACGATGAAGATATTGAAGGGTCGCTGGATCTGTGGGTGAGCCGCATCAAGGAACTCTACCCGCAGAAGAACGTCACCTGGTTGTCTGGCGGCAAGGCTAAAAAAGCCTCAGATCAATCCGGACCATCGGGCATGCCCGCGGCACCTGCAGCACCTGATCTGTCCAAGTACAATATCCCTGATATCAAGAAGTTGCTGGCTGCTTCCGGGTTGCCGGATTCGGTGATCAGCTTGTTCTCCGACAGCGACCTTGTTGAGAACGCCCGGTCGATGGGTCTGCTGGATAAAAAACCAGAAACCGCGCCGGAGGAACCGACGCCTGCCGCTCCTGAGGATCATCCGGATGCCAAGGGCAAGAAGAAGAAGGGAGGTTAATCATGAGCGAGTATATCGACGTCAAGATCGATGTCTTCGAACATTCCGACCAGCGGGCGCGGATCCTCGACAGCCTGACGCCTACCGGACTCATTCAGGAGATTCTGAAGGAGTTCGACGACATCACGGCCGACGCGCCGGAAAAATACGCCATTTACCTGAAGGGCATGGAGCGGCCGTTAAACGCCAATTACACCATGACCCAGCTGGACATCCAGCCGCAGGATGAACTGGTCTTTGACTACGTGCGCAAGACCATCCGCCAGATGCTGCAGCCTTCGCAATACGCCATGCTGCGCGAGGACACAAGCGGTAAATCCTTCGACATCCAGTGGCAGCCGGCCGTCATCGGCCGCCCGACCAACGAGGTGGACCACGACATCACCCTGGCGGTCAATGTCCAGCTGATCCCCAACGGGATGACCATCTCGCGCAAGCATGCCCAGATCACATTTTCTGACGGGAAGTACTATATTGAAATGCTTGCCGAGAACAATTTGCTCATGCTAAACGGCAAGGAAATGGCGCTCAACTCCCGCAAAGAGATCAAGAACGGCGACAAACTCCACGCCGGCCGCAATAAAGTGCCGTTCACTTTCACCACACAGCAACAGCCCTCCAAGGTTGCAGCTCGCGAACCGAGGTCCCAACCTATTCCACCGGTTGCGTCCCAGCCGATGCCTTCCCAGCCTCCTTCCATGCATCCAGCCCCATCGCAGCCGTCCGTGCCATCGGGCAATTTCGAAGGTACCTTCGTGGGCATGGGAGAAACAGTGGCATCCTACCTGGTGATCGAACGGGCCACCACCAAGGAGCAGGTGGGGCAGCGCATCGACGTTCCCGCCTACCCCTTCACCCTGGGCCGCACCATCCCCATCCTGAGCGTGGAGCAGGAGGTCTCGCGCCGCCACGCCGAAGTGAACTTTGACCCGCAGACCAAATTGTTCACCCTCACCGATCTAAAAAGCACCAACGGTGTCACCCTGGATGGCAAGAAAATTGAACCCAGCCGCCTATATGAAATCAGAGCCGGCGCGCGAATCGGTCTGGGAAAGACGGTTATCGTCAGGCTCGAGGTCTAGCGCTTAACCCGGCCAGAAAAATGGCTCTGCAAAAGAGAACCCCGCCAATGCGGGGTTCTCTTCATGATTTCTCATCGACATGCAGCATTGCCGCCCGGGCTGCCCCGATCATCCCGGCCTGCTGTCCGAGGCCTGCCAATCGCAGCGCCACCCTGTCGGCTGGAACCATAATGTTGTGCCTGCCAATCACCGCGCGGATGCGCGCTTCCAGCAGATCGAACGAGCGCATGACCCCGCCGGTCAGGACGATGCATTCGGGCAGGAAAAGGAGGATCAGGTTAACCAGGCCCAGGCCGATGTAATCCGCAGCCTGATCGAATATCCCGCGGGCCAGCGGATCCCCCCTCCGGGCTGCCTCTGCCGCGATAGCCGCATCGATCCGCTGAAGGTCGCCCTCCGCCAGTTCGGTCATCAGCGTGGGGTGCAGGGTTGCCTGCTCGCGTGCAAAAGCACCAACCGCGGTGCCGGAGGCGAGTGATTCCCAGCAGCCCTTCGCCCCGCAGTAACATTCCGGTCCCGACGGGTCCAGGATCATATGGCCGCCTTCACAATGGACCCCGCCCGCCCCGCGGTAAATCAAACCGTTCTGAATGAAGGCGGTTCCAACGCCGGTGCCGACCGTGACCATGATCAGGCGCGGCAGCCCTCGTCCTGCGCCCATCCATGACTCGCCCAGCGCGGCGGCATCGGCATCGTTTTCGATGGTCGCCGGCACATGGAATTTATCGCGCAGCATGCCGACGATGTCCACGTTCTCCCAGGTGGGCAGGGTGTAGGGATTCTGGATCGCGCCCAGGTCCCGGTCAACCGGCCCGCTGGAACCTATGCCGATGGCCTGCAGCCGGCCCCCGGCCTGCTGCGTCACTCGTGTGATCAAGCTGCTTATTTTTTCCACCCCTGCCTGAGGCCCCAGCCTGGCTTCGAGGGGGTTATCCTGGCTGGCGAGCACTTCACCCTCCGGCGTCACAGCTCCCACACGCACATTTGTCCCGCCAAGGTCGATCCCGATAAAAATTTCTTTATTCATTTTTTATCCCGTGCTGGGTTTTCCTGATAAATTCCAATTGTAAGGCAAAACCTGCTTATGAGAAAACAGGTCGCGGCCGGGTAGTATCCTTAATGCCCTTCCGAATATGGATAAAAGAGCCCACCCAAATCGCCCATTAATATGGTGGTGCAATCCCTTTCAAAATTGTATAGTAGCAGAAGTGGGGAAAACCATCAACGGATAGAGGCTTCATGTTAAAAATTTCAATGCCCTTGTTCCTCGTACCGATTCGCAATTCCTACAACAGCCAGTTGCGCAAGCGCACTTTGGGACTTGTGCTGTGGGGCGTGATGCTCACCAGCCTCATTCTTGGGATTAATAACGTCCTGTTGAAGGATTGGCCGGCTGCCCTGCTGATGTTTTCATTATCGTTCTTGTGTGTGTTCGGCCTGGAAGCCAACGAGCGCGGGAAGTATGTCCTGATCAGCGGCCTGACCACCCTGGTTATTCTCATAGTGGCATTCTACAGCACGATGGATGGCGGCGGCATCCACGACCCCGGCGTGCTCGTCTACCCGATCATTATTTTCCTGGGCAGCCTGCTCTTCGGCAAGCGAGCCGCACCCATCCTGTTCCTGGCATGCGCCGGGTCGTTGATCCTTATTGGGGTGCTCGAGTTAAAGGGGATACTGATCACATCCAACAGCGCCGACGTGGATGACATCCTCGTCCAGGTAGTGCTGCTGGCTGCAGTAGCGTTCCTGGTTTGGATCACGATGGAAAACATCGAGGTCAGCCTCAAGCGCGCCGAAGAGACCGAAGTGCAGCTTAAGGAATCCTATGACAAGACCCTCGAAGGTTGGGCCAAGGCACTGGAATACCGCGACCGTGAAACGGAAGGGCACAGCCGCCGGGTGACCAATCTGTGCACGCTGCTCGCCCTCCAGTTGGGTTTGACTGAGGATCAACTCATCCAACTTCACCGCGGCGCCCTGCTGCATGACATCGGCAAGATGGCCATCCCGGACTCCATCCTGTTCAAACCCGGCCCACTCAACGAGTCGGAGTGGGAGCTCATGCGCATGCATCCGGTCTACGCCAAGGAGATGCTGGAGGATATTCCCTATCTCAAGGAAGCCGTCACGATCCCTTTCTGCCATCACGAACGGTGGGACGGCAAGGGATACCCGCAGGGTTTGAAAGGCGAGGATATTCCACTGACTTCGAGGATCTTCACCATCGTTGATCATTGGGAAGCCCTCAACTCCGACCGCCCCTACCGGAAAGCCGTTCCCAGAGATCAGGTCCTCATCCATATCAGGTACAACAGCGGGATCATCTATGACCCTGCCATTGCGGATACGTTCTTGGATTTGATGGATGAGCAGAATTACGTCAAAGTGAACTCGGAGCAGGCGCTGGCGAGGGATTGACCCGCTGCCCTTACCGGGCATAATCCGGATCCCATTGATTCTCGTTCTGATATGGACCAAACCTGGGATATTGGCCTGATGGTACGCGTGCCAGACGTTCACTCCCGGGACTGATCAGGTAATCATGGCCATTGTGGTGAAGCAAAGGGATGCGGCGCCGTTTCGCTGCATACCGCGACCGCATTCGCTCCGAGTGATAGGCATAGTTGTCGAAAATATCCTGGCGCTGCGCAAATAACCCATCATGCAGGTCAATGAACCCTTCCCGGTAGGATTTGCTTACCCTGTTCAGATTGCTGACCACCCAGCACCGGTCTTCAAATTCCCATTCAATGGCAAGCCCAATGAACCGGTAATCTTCAGTCACATAAGGAAAGAAAGGGAACTGGCGGCAACTCAGTGCACGGTAGTTGCGCTGGCAGTAGGCAGGCCCTTTGCACGCCAACAGGACCATCCCTTCCGGAGTTTCCTCCTTCAGGTTG
>Ga0315283_10004945_pt1 | contig 11693 bp, 8 predicted proteins | sample YL17G09_0_MG_FD_204541 | JGI IMG/M metagenome (GOLD analysis project Ga0315283, IMG submission 204541) | Sediment microbial communities from Yellowstone Lake, YNP, Wyoming, USA - YL17G09_0 | ecosystem: Environmental > Aquatic > Freshwater > Lake > Sediment | place: USA: Wyoming | collected...
TCTCCTCTATGAACAGTGAGATTGACATTTTTCAGCAAATCAGAGTTGACACTTTCGACTTTGAGGATTTCTTCTCCTCGTTTTAGTTCAATCTTTGGATACTCCTGCTCAAGTTCACGTCCAACCATCCATCGGACGAGACTTCTACGATCTGACTCCGCCACAGTACAACTGTGGATAAATTTTCCATCGCGTAAAACAGTGAGCCGATCACCAATTTCAAATATTTCTTCTAAGCGATGAGAGATGTAAATAATGCCGACACCTTCGGCTTTCAATCTACGGATGACAGCGAAAAGATTTTTCAACTCATTCTCTGTGAGTGCTGCTGATGGCTCGTCCATAGCAAGTATACGTACTTTCTTCGATATAGCTTTTGCGATTTCAACAATTTGCCGTTGTGCAACACTTAGCGAACTGATCAGAGCGGTTGTAGGAATTTCTTCTCCAAGCTGGGCTAAAGCAGTGCGTGCAATTTCGTGCATCTTTTTAAAGTCAACAAACGGAGATTTTTTTTTAGTCGGTTCATTTCCAAGAAGAATATTTTCAGCAACAGTCAATTCAGGAACCAGCTTGAATTCCTGATAAATCATTCCGATTCCTGCTCTTTGGGAATCTGCAGGTGAATGGAACTCTACATCTTTCCCATCGATTAATATTGAGCCACTATCTTTCCGAATCGCACCAGAAAGGACTTTCATAAGTGTGGATTTACCTGCACCATTCTCACCGACAAGGCAATGGACTTCCCCTGCACGAAGCTCAAAGTTAACATCCGACAGTGCCAATACGCCCGGGTATTGTTTGCGGATATTTTGCATTTGTAGGAGAGGAGTCATAAAATTTTACTACTGATAACGTGGATACTACACGAATCGACACCGATGATGCGTGAATCTCTGTGTCTTCATCGTGGGATCCGTGGTTTCATTTCCCTGCAACCTTCTGCAGGGCTTCTTTATCAACAATACCAACTTCCACAGGAACTACTTTAGGAACCTGCGCACCTGAGAAAAATTCTTTGATTTTCTGGATTGTTGTTTCTCCGATTTTCTTTGGATTCTGGATTACGTCTGCTCTTAATTGTGTATCTTTGAGAATAGCATCGCGCGCGGGTGGTGTTGCATCGTATCCAACAATCTTTATATTGGGACGTTTATATTGCATCACCGCATCCAGCGCACCGAGAGCGGAATCATCATTGATACCGAAAATTCCATCGAGGTCGGGGTGTGCCTGCAAAACATCCGAAGTAATCTGCATCGCCTTATCGCGGACACCTTCAGCATTCATATCGGCAACAATTTTGATATCGGGATACTTTGCAATCACTTCTTTGAATCCTTGCGTTCTATCCAGCACCGAGGTTACAGTCGGCTGACCGATGATTGCAACTTTTCCTTTACCATTCAAGACTTTTACGAGATATTCCCCCGCTAATCTTCCACCGGCGATATTATCCGAAGCGATGTGGCTTACAATATCACCTTCTTGCGAGGCAATATCGGCAGTGAAGACAGGAATCTTCGCGTCATTTGCCTTCTTGATTGCCGGACCGACTCCGCGCGAATCGACCGGACATACGATGATGGCATCAACTTTCCGCGTGATGAAATCTTCGATCTGGTTGCTCTGCTTTCCGAGATCGAAATCGCCCGCGGTGACAATGAGTTCGTAGCCATTCTTTGCCGCTTCACTTTTCAAACCTTCTTCCAAATCTTTATAGAAGACATGCGCACGAGTGAGAAGTGAGACACCAATGGTTTTAGTGGATTTGGAATCTTCTTTCTTCCCACAAGCGACAAGAAACAGAATAAATATTAATATAACTCTTAAAATATATTTCATATATCTTCCTTAGAATATTATGTTACTTTTTTCTTTACGTATCTAGACGTCCTCTGCGGTAATATTTAACCACAAAGAACGTAAAGCATCACTAAGCCGTTACGACTCATCAAGTGAGTCGCACATCGTTAAAATTTCCCTGTCTTCCACTTCTCTGCATACTCTTCAACATTTTCTTTGGTAATGATATCAAGTCCGGAATCAATAACGGGTTGAGCGGGAATTTTTCCTTCTTTAAATTCTTTTAACAATCGAACACTTTCATATCCCCAGCCCCAGAGTTTTTGTCCCATCAATACTTGAACGTACCCTTGTCGTACATAATCAAGCTGTTCGGGTAATGCATCGATAGAGACAACTATGAGATCGCCCGGTTTCTTGGCTGCAAACGGACCCGGCGGTGGTGTAAATAACGCCCACGCACCGGGTAAAATCCAACCCTTAAGATCGGGATGTGCTTGCATCGCCGCTTCCATAACGCTGACACCCTTGTTCACATCGTCGTAACAATATTCTGTCGCAACAACTTTAATGTCAGGATAATTTTTCAGGTACTCAAGTATTCCCTGTCGGCGTTCTTCAAGATTCGGTGCACCGGGTGTGCCCATCAGGATAGCAACATTTCCTTTCGTTCCCATCATATTCACAAGTCGTTCTGCCATTTGCTTTCCGCTCGGGAAGTTGGCTGTTCCATAGTAAGCGAATCGCTTGCTCCTCGGCGCATCTGAATCGAAGCAGACCACCGGAATTCCCGCATCTACAGCTTTGTTAATTGATTCAGTAAGAGCGTCAGCATCATTTACAGAAACGGCGATGCCATCAACTTTCTTCTCGATCAAACTTTCGATGATTTGCGCTTGCTCAACTGCATCAGATTTTACGGGTGCAAAACGCTGGACTTCTATTTTTCCAGCGCCTAAATCTTTCGCCGCTCCTTGAGCACCTTGCCATGCAAGTTGAAAAACAGGATTATCCAAGAGTTTCGGTACGAACGCGAAAACCAATTTCTTCTCTTCCTGCTTCTTGCCGCAACCGGAGAGAAAAAGAATGACAGCAACGATGACAGATAGATATTTTTTCATTTGCATTTCCTCAAGTTATTATTTCAATTTTCCAGTTTGACCCTCACCGTTTCGTTTTTCTATCTAATATAACAGCCAATAGAATTACCAAACCAATTGCAACTTGCTGCCAATAAGCGGAGACATTTAAAAGAACTAAACCGTTTCGCAATATCCCCATCAACAGTGAGCCGATGATGGCACCGAGAATTGTTCCCCTACCGCCGCTGAGACTTATTCCACCGATCACCGCGGCAGCAATAACATCAAGCTCGTAACCAAGTCCGGCAGTAGATTGACCGACACCGAATCGCGCTGTGAATAATACGCCTGCAATTCCAGCACCAAAGCCACACAAAGTATAAACTAAAATTTTCATTCTTCCAACATTCACACCGCTGAAGTGCGATGCTTCCTCATTCCCGCCTATGGCATAGACATAGCGTCCCCATTTTGTTGCTTTCAAGAAATATCCAATAACAGATGCAAAAATCACCATGACGATGATTGGAATAGGTATGCTCAAGAATGTTCCTTGACCGAGAGTCAGAAACTCTGCCGGTAAATTTCTGATAGTCTCACCGCCTGTTAGAGCGAACGCTAAGCCGCGAGCAATACTCATCATCCCAAGTGTTGCAATGAACGGGGGGAGCTTTGTTTCCGTAATCAGTAATCCATTTGCCAAACCGCAGAGCATTCCAACTATCAAACCAACAAGCGCTGACGATGTAACACCAAAACCACTATTCATTAATACAGCAGTAACAACACCGGAAAGTCCGAGTATTGAACCGACCGATAAATCGATTCCGGCAGTAATAATAACGAGCGATTGACCCACAGCCATGATGGCGATAAAGGAAAGTGCTCTGATTACCTGAGAGATATTAGACCAATTAAGAAAAGTTGACTCGAAGAAGCTTTCACCACTAAAGGATGATGTTAGAATCGTGAGAAGCACAACTTCTACACTGAGAGCGAGCCAGATGCCGAGACGTTTGGATTTCAAGATTTAATTGTGCAAATATTGAATAAACAAATTTGATTAATGAACAAATTAACCCCGCCAGAGGCTGGCAAGTATTAACCATTGATCGTCAAAGTGTTCTATCTTACAAATAAAAGAGGGAAAAATCAATTAGCAAAGAGGTTAGAACGAAAAGCGTAGGACTTTGAGAGAAATTTAAAAGTTGGGATTGATCCGATGCATTTGATTTGATAATTCACATTTTAAAACTTATTTTGATTAGAATATAGCGTGCAGGGAGGTGAAGTGCAACACGATCCCAATTATGATTTCAATTTGAACGAACAGATAATCAAAGTCTCTTGATCAGACATTAAACAAATAAGTTACTTTAGCAATAATCGTCCGGTTGTTGATGCGGGGCGAATGCTGAACATCCCATTGCTCGTTGTAAACGAGGTAAATATCGGAGTTGGGCAGGTACTGGTAATTGAAAAGAAGATTGATGTTCAAATCACGGTCGGTATCGTTCCATTGCATAAAAAGTTTGCTGAAAACTTTCGTCGTTAATCCCCAGTTAATTCTACCTATCAAGAGATTAGTCGTAAACTTGCCGTTATCAACCGGCAAATCTATATTATTGTGCTGGTAATCCAGATCGAACTTCAAATGAATCGACGGTTTCCACACCGCTCCTAACTCGATTGTTTTTATAGTTCCATTATAAAAATTACCGATCTTACCGGTTACCTTACTGGATAAAACCTGACTTCGATCCGAGTAATAATCAGCAACAAGACGCGTGAATTTGTATGTCCCCTTCGGTACGACAGTCTCATTGCGAAGATAGAAATCCTCATCGATAATTTCTGTTTGAAAAGGAACACCGACAAACAACTCGCTCCCGTTGCCAAACACCGTATAGCTGGCAAGAAGATTATAGCCTGATTGTAACGACCAATCCTGATTATTGTGATAAATGAATTCACCGAAAAGATAAGTTTTGCGGATCCCAAGAATTCCGGGGCGTGTAGCCACTGCCGGATTAATGTAGATCTTTCGTATACCTGTGCGAGGCATGAAGCCAACTTCCGGATTGAATCCTTTATCAATGGTCAGGTACTGCGCCTGAAGTTCTACATCATCCGTCATATAATTCAGATCAATATTCGCTGCACCATTATCACGGATCACGCCATAATCGAATGTCTTCGCAGCAAAGCCACCGAGCTGAAGCTGCTCGGCGAGATAAAAATTCCAGTCGGCTCCAACCGTTCTATTGTACACATCTCTCCCCGCTTGTTTATTTATACCAATCATTCCAATACTGGACTGACCGAATACCGGTTGCTTCACACGAAGAACGGAAACATTCGTCAGCGGCGTTTCAACCTGATCACCAATCTCGTCCATTACTTTTTTCTTCTCGGTCCAGATGCTCAACACACCCAGATCGGTTCCACCGATTTTTCCGGTCGTGCGAATACCTCCGAGGAGTGAAATCTTCATGCCTCCATCTTTCGACAAACCGATCCTGCGGCTGAAAAACAGAAGTGAAGCGTCGTAGTTTCCAGAGAACCGCTCACCGAACCAAAAAATGCCAGCACCTTCTAAAAAGAAATCCCGTTTCTCTGGGTAGTACAAATCGAACCGGGTGAGATTGATTCTTTCCTGATCAGCTTCTACCTGCGCGAAGTCGGTGTTCACCGTGAGGTCAGCAGTAAGATTCGGCGTAATACTGTACTTCAGATCGAGACCGGCATTGGAGATGCTATTCTTGCCCGTGAGCCGGTCGTCTTCCATACCGCCTGCAAGGTACGGCTTCACCTGAAGACCACTTCCCTGCGAAATATTTTTGAAACCTGAAATATGCCCAAACTTGGATACTTTGTACTGACCGAGGTAGCCATATTCCCTCAAGACCGGTGTGGAAAAAATTTCCTCGCGGTTCCGCATAATGAATCTGGCAATGTTTATACCCCATTCGCCCTGTCCATTTTCATCGAAGCGTAGCGTCCGGAAGGGAATCGCGAATTCGGCTGTCCATCCTAACGGATCGATCTGCGTCGCACAAAACCAGACGCCGTTCCAGTCCCAGTTTAAATTTTCACCTTCATTTCTGACAAGTCCGTCTCGCTGAACACCGAGCGGATTGGTGGAGAAAAAAAATGTGTTGCGACCATCGTTGAACGTATCGAGAAGAATTTCGATCCTGTCATTCTCAGAGAGATCGACGTCGTAGCGCATCTCGTTGGCAATAATTTGATCTACTCTTGAATCGTAGCACCGGATTCCGATGTATAAATTATGCCTATCAAAAGTAATGGCAACATTTGTAGATTCCGTTGCCGGCAGCCCTTCATTCGGTTCACGTTGGAAAAAAGTTGTTATTCGCGATGCACCAAACCAAACTGAATCATTGAGCAAGCCATCCACTACAGGTTCTCCGACACATTGGCTGATAGCTACGAAAGGTACGGTATTTTTTCCAACCAGTGTTTGTGCAAAAGCGATGTAATTGGAAAATAAAAATAATAATGTTAGAAAGATAAGTACAATCTGTTTCGTGAATATAGAAATTAGTACGGATGTTTTATCAGTAAAAAATCTAGTAGCCATCATAAATTTTTAGTATAAAAAGAAGTTTATTGAATCTCTGACATATGCTTGAGTGATTTTTTCTTGCCTCGCCTAACGCGAATCATCTCAGCAATAATACTAACAGCAATCTCCTCTGCAGTCATGGCACCGATGTCGAGACCTATCGGTGCGTGTACCCGATTGAGCATCTCATCTGTAACTCCGCGCTGACGAAGGTGATCGAAAGTAGTTAGAACTTTCCTTTTACTTCCGATCATACCAATATACTTTGCTTGAGTCTTTACCGCTTGCTCAAGAATAATCTCATCGAAACTATGTCCGCGAGTAACAATGATAATATAAGTTGAATTTTTGATTGTCAGCATAGAGAATGCCTTAGAAAAATCGCATACGATTGTTTGAACCGCTTCTGGAAATCTTTGAGGATTCGCATACTTCTCACGGTCATCGATTATTGTTACACGGAAACCAGCCATTGACGCAGTTTGCGAGACAAACTTCGAAACATGCCCGCCGCCAAAAATAATGAGACCTGGACTGCCCATGATCGGCTCAAAAATCCATTCGCCTTCATCCGTTTTGACACGCTGTGATTCGTTTCGACTGGACGCCTTTTCAATTATCTCTTGCATCTGCGGTTGATGGAATCGAATTTCAGATTCAAGTGTCTTTGTCGGATCAATAATCTGTTTTTGTTTGACAAAACTATCCGATGAAATAAAAGTTGCAAAGATACAATCCTCGCCATCAGCGCATCGAGTCTGTAATTCTCGGAAGATAGGAATATGATCTCTCGTCAACGGCTCGATTAGAACATCGAGACTTCCTCCGCAAATTAATCCCGCTTCAGCATTATCTTCGTTGAGATGGAATGTCAATATCTCGGCTTTGTTCGCTTCAAACAATCTGTTAGCGTGGAGTATAACCTCACCTTCCATACACCCGCCGCCGATTGTTCCAACTGAAACCGTTCCGCCATTTTTTATAATCATTTTCGAAAGTGCTGAAGCGGGGGTTGATCCGGAAGTGGAGATAATGGTTGCAAGCATGATGCAGTCTTCAGACTGTAGAGCAGAGAGGATTTCGTCTAAGATATTCATACAAAACTGGAATACTTCAAGGGAAGGTTATTTTCCAATGTCTTCGTTCCACAATGCAGGATGTTCTTTGATAAACTTGTCCATCATATTAAAACATTCTTTTAGATCAAGATTGATGACTTCAACACCATGTTCACGCATGAATTTTTCCGAACCGGCAAAGGTTCTTGCCTCGCCGACCACAACTCTCGGAATATTGAACTGAACAACTGCACCACCGCAAAGATAACACGGCATCAAGGTCGAGTACAAAACAGTATCTCGATAATTTCCGACACGCCCCGCATTAATAAAACAATCTATCTCAGCATGTTTCATCGTGTTATTTTCCTGCACGCGCCGGTTATGTCCGCGACCGATGATTTTCCCGTCGCAGACGAGAACCGACCCAATCGGGATACCGCCCTCAGCTAATCCCTTCTTAGCCTCGTCGATTGCTTCCTGTATAAACTTGTCCACAGGAGATTTCCTCATTTTGCATTCCATTGTCTCTGTGTTCCGTGCGTTCTCTGTGGTGAAAAGAATTTAGCCGCGTGCGGCTTTTAGCTTTGCATCGATCTCGCCAACCATTTGTTGATGCTTGATCCACCATTCTTGGCTGAGCTGCGCGTCGAGTTCTTCAACTGTTTTGCCTTGCTGCTCGACCCAGGTATAATATTTCAAGTTGTGCCACTGGCGGCGCATATCGGTTGTGCCTTCATGAATCCAATCGGTTTTCTTGTCGCGAAAAATTTGTATGCGCGCGGTCGCTTCGGCTTCATCCATCTTGCCGAACATCTTGGTCATATCGTTCATCACCGAATGATAGCGATCAATTGCATCGGTGCAAATCGTGACGATGGTGTCGTTCTTGCCGAATCCGTAAAACTTTGCTGTCTTGATCGCTCCGAGCACGTTGCACACACCGCTGATACCGAAAATCGTCGCCATCTTTTCAACTGATGGGCGTGGTACATGGAACCGCTTGATGAGCGTGTTCCACCCGGCTTCTTCAGTGAGCAGTTGCAAACCTTTTTTACATTCGATATCGTCGAGGCACATGATCGCGTCCATGTTCATCACATTGTGAATCCATGTCACGTGCTTGTCGCCAATGCCTTGAATGTCGTGCGAGCCATAGCCATTGTTGTAGAGTGTGGGGCATTGAATCGGTTCGAGTCCGACGATTTTGTGATCGTGCCACATCTGCTTCAATCGATCACCCGCTGCGATTGTGCCCGAGCTCCCCATCGCGGAACAGTATGCCGATATTTTTCCGTTACCGACACCTTGTTTTTTCAACACATCGGCAAGTTCAACAATCGTATTGCCGGTAACGTGATAATGGAAACGATAATTGCCCATCACCTCGAATTGATTGAGGATCCGGATGTTGGGATCCTGGCTCAAGCGATGCGTCTCGTCGTAGATTTCTTTTACGTTGCTTTCTGAGCCGAAGGTCTTGATGATGCGCGCACCGTAGGATTCGATTTGCACAAAGCGTTCTTTGCTCATGCCTTCGGGTAACACAACGATCGATTTTGTGCCGACACGTCCGCCAACCCATGCGCCACCGATACCATAGTTGCCTGTCGAGGGCCAGACAACGGTGTGCTTGGCTGGGTCAACTTCGCCGAACAGAATCTTTTCGAGCAAGACCGAATACGCCGCACCGACCTTGTGTGCACCGGTTGGAAAGTCTTTGCCGTAGATGACGACGATGTTCGCGTCCACACCGGTCAATTCTTTCGGCATCACGAAATAGTACAACTGATCGTTGCTATCGCGCCAAGTGATATTGAACAGATTAATCGGATCAAGCGGGTCTTTTGACTTCGCCTCAATCGCGCGCTTGCGAATCTCCGGCGCGATCTTGTTGGGATGAAGCATTTCTTCGAATGTGGGACCGAGAATTAGTTTGGACATTTCATTTTCCTTTTTTTATTTGAATTTCAATTGTTTGACTGCATCCAGCGTCGGCTCGATAACCGTGCCTGCACCTGCAACTTTCATTGCGCTCGAGATATCTTTTAAGCCGTTGCCTGTTAACATGCACACAACCGTTTCATCTGATTTAACGAGACCTTGCTTGACTGCCTTCTTCAATCCTGCGTATGTGGCCGATGCGGCAGGTTCTGAGAAAATTGCTTCGCCACGTGCGAGTTCCGGAATTGCCGCGAGAATTTCATCGTCGGTCACGGTAAGGTACGCCCCACTGGTTTCACGTACAGCTCGCACGGCACGCACGCCGTCGCGTGGCAAATCCGCACTGATAGAATCGGCGATAGTCTGTGCGTTGACGGCGGTGATTTTTTCTGTCCCAGCTTTCCACGCATTGTAACACGCAGCTGAGCCCTCGGCTTGAATGCCAATCAGTTTCGGTATCTTGTCGATCCATCCCAGTTCGAGCAAATCGCGCAAACCCTTCCATAAACCGCTAATGATGTTGCCATCGCCGACAGAAACGAAAATGGTATCAGGTGCCTTCCAACCAAGTTGCTCACACAACTCTATGGATGCGGTTTTCTTTCCTTCAACCGTATATGGATTGAATGCAGTATTGCGGCAATACCAGCCGAATTCTTTTGACACTTCTAGGCAAAGGTCGAACGCCTGGTCGTACGTCCCTTTGACAAGGATGACGCGCGCTCCGAAAATCAGCAGTTGTGCAATTTTCGCTTGCGGCGCGGTCTGCGGCACGAAAATCACCGCAGGCATTTTCGCAGCAGCGGCCAGACCAGCGAGTGCCGCACCAGCGTTGCCCGTGCTCGCAGTAGTGATTATTTCGACACCGAGCTCACGCGCTTTTGCAACAACGACAGCACTCGCACGATCTTTAAACGACGCAGTCGGATTGCGACCATCATCTTTGAAATACAAATTACTCAAGCCCATTTGTGCGCCAAGTGTTGTCGAACGATAGAGCGGTGTCCAACCAACGTGAATCGGTGGGGCAGATTTACGCACATCATCGAGCGGCAGAAGCGGCGCGTATCGCCAGATAGAAAAATCTCGAGAATCAGAAATTACTTTTGGGGAAGTTGTTGCGTTGATTTGTTTGTAATCGAAAACCGTATCGAGGATGCCATCATCGTCGTGTTTGGGACAAACGTAGCGCGTGGTCTTCGGATCGTATTCTGAACCACAAAGGGTACATTTGAAATGATAGGTCATTACTTACTTCCGTAAGATGTGCGTCCCGGTTTCACCGCGCAATGCGCGACCGATGTTTTCGGGATTCGTGATGATTGCGTGCTTCCCACCGTTTTCGAGGAACCAAATGATCGCCTGAATCTTGGGGGCCATCGAGCCTTTGGAAAAATGTGTGCCTTCAGCGAGATAGTGTTTTGCCTCAGCCAGCGTCATCTTGCCGAGCCATTGCTGATTCGGTTTGCCAAAATTAATAGCCACTTTTTCGACTGCTGTCGCAATCAAGAACAAATCAGCTTTGACTTCGCGGGCAAGCAGACTGCTTGCGAAATCTTTATCGATCACTGCCGCCGTACCGCGATACTCGCCATTGCCAACATCAATGACCGGGATGCCGCCGCCGCCAACCGTGATAACGATGATGCCCTGATCCAGTACCGCCTTGACGGTCGCGAGTTCGACAATCTCTTCGGGGAATGGTGAAGGAACCACCCGCCGCCAACCGCGTCCCGCATCTTCGACGACGCTCCAACCCATTTTGGTCTTACGCCTCATCGCTTCGGCTTTATCCATGAATCCACCGATGGGTTTGGATGGGTTTTTAAACGCGGTGTCATTTTGATTTACCAACACTTGGGTGATGATCGTCGCACAGCGTTTCTTGATGCCTCGATGATATAATTCGTTCTGCAATGCTTGTTGAAATTCGTAGCCGATTGCACCTTGCGTGTCCGCACCGCACACATCAAGCGGAACTTCGTGCATCCCTTCGACTTTAGCGGCGATCTCGGATCGACGTAAAATGAAACCGACTTGCGGTCCGTTACCGTGACCGATTGCGACATCCCAGCCCTGTTCGATCATATCGGCGATGTGTTTTGCGGTTTCGCGTAACGCGTCTTCTTGATCTTCGACCGTTTGATGCTGTGAATCCCTGATGAGTGAATTGCCGCCGATCGCGATTACCGCAAGCTTGCGCTTGACAGT
>Ga0315283_10004946_pt1 | contig 11692 bp, 23 predicted proteins | sample YL17G09_0_MG_FD_204541 | JGI IMG/M metagenome (GOLD analysis project Ga0315283, IMG submission 204541) | Sediment microbial communities from Yellowstone Lake, YNP, Wyoming, USA - YL17G09_0 | ecosystem: Environmental > Aquatic > Freshwater > Lake > Sediment | place: USA: Wyoming | collected...
CTCCGCCGATCTTGGACTCAGAACGGAATCTCGTCGTCGCTGAAGTCGCCGCCTGGGTCTGCGCCGGATCCGCCACCGCCGTAGTCCTCGTCTCCGGGAGGCGGCGCCCCGCCACCTCCGCCGCCGCCATCACCCTTGCGACCCAGGAGCAGCACTTCGCGTGCGATGATCTCCGTCGTGTAGCGGACGTTGCCCTCCTTGTCTTCCCACTTGCGGGTCTGTATCCGCCCCTCGACCATGATCGGGGATCCCTTCGACAAGATCTTCTTGAGCGCCTCGGCGCGCTTACCCCAGACCACGACCGAGTGCCACTCGGCGCGATCCACCCACTCGCCCTCGTTGTTCTTGAAGCGTTCGTTCGTCGCCATCCTCAGGCTGAGGACCGACTGCCCGCTCTGAGTCGCTCTGAGTTCCGGGTCCTGGCCCAGATTCCCCAAGAGGTACACTCTGTTCAATCCAGATGCCATCTACGTTCTCCTTGCTTATTCTTTTCGCCACGCGTACAGGCCGTCTTCGGTGACCTGCTTGAACCCATTTTTCAGATAAAATGAAAATTTCCGGTTGTCGTTGTCGTATCCACCTGGCGCAACAGTGACGCGACCCATGCCGCCGGTCTTTTCCATGACAGCCTTGAGCGCCGCCTGGAGCACCAGTGAGCCGTGGCCCTTGCCGCGATTTTCTGGTCTCTTGACCAGCACCCGAGCCACCCACCAAGTTAGAGGATTTCCCAGAGTGCTCATCTCGGCGACCGCGACGGAATCGATTTTGCTCCGGATCATGGCCGAGCAATTATCGTCGTTGCAAAAAACGTGAAGCTCGTTTTCGGTCTCTGCGCTCATTGACCAACCCATCCCCACCGTGGTAGCATATGCTACTATGGACAAGATACCAGAGTCAACGGAAAAAACCGAGGAGCTGGAAAATATCCGGGACGCCATCGCCGACATGGACCCGGAGGCGCTGCTTGCGGACGGCTGGGACGACTGCATCATCGGTACGGCGTATTCCCCGGGTCGCCAGCTCCTCGTGGTTTACGACGGCGACAAAATTGTCGAGAAGCTCGCCACCGAAATGGGCGAGTGTGAAGCCGAAGAATACTTTTGCTTCAATATCGAGGGAGCGTGGCATGGGAAGAGTACCCCGGTGTTCGTGAGAAAACTCGTGCTCTAGCCAACTCGCATCCCGACCAAGACGGCCTTCCACACGGTCTTTACGGGCGGCCACTCCAGGGCAATCCCGGCATTCGCGCACGTCGCCGTCATGTCCACACCACAGGCTTCTGGGCACTCAAGTATCAGACACAGCCCGGCAGACATCGCGTGACGCAGGGCCGCTCTACGCAACGCCTTCTTCACAGACCCCTGCCAGTACAGCAGGTTGGCTCGCTGTCGAGCCGTCCAGCCCGGATGCTTCTCACCCATCCTCAGGACGTGCTCTGCCAGGTCGAACGGCACCGCAACAAGCCAGACAGGCTCGGCCAGGTTAAGTACGTTCTCGATCATTGGCGCCACCGGAGGGCAAATGCTCTTTTTGCCGAAATTTGGGCAGCCCTTCTTGTGCCCAGGATATGGCAGCGTACACTTGCCACGCACGGAGTGGTCGACGACCACTTCAACCTGGGCCACGACCGGTTCGCCGATCCTGTCTGCTGTGCCGGTCACGATTCCGTCCCAAGCTTTAAAAGTTGCAAGTGCCACACATCAGACGTGTCTTGGTAGCTCGACGCAATGCCAAATATTTTCGCAGCACGGTGAGGAAACACAAAAGAAGCGCTGTGTAGCAAGGCCTCCGGAAGGATACCGTTTGCGTTTTCAGGAGTCACAATGACAGACAGATAATCCTTGTCTGGTATCGAGTGTTTTTCAACAATGATCCGCGTCGGCAAAGACTTGCCGTTGAATGACACAATAGCAAGCGGATAACAGTTGTCCAGCTCTTCCTGGATGATCACGTGCAAGCGATGAGCAATCGTGTGCCCCTGGCGCCCACACAGCTCGGCCAACAGCTCGTGTTCGTTCCCAGGAATCCGAACCTGGACCAGCACCTTGTTGAGCTTTTTTGGCGCCTTCGACTTCGCAGGCTTCTGGGCCTTGCTATTTGCCATTTTGGCCTCCGGGGTGGTATATTAGTACTGCATACGATCAAAGGCAAGAAGAATATCGCTACGCCGAAAACTTGTCCCCACCAAACACGACTTCCCACCCCGCCTGCACCAGAAGCTGAGCCGCCCACAGTTCATGGCACGCTGGACTTCCGACGCTCGCACAGAATACGAAATCCCCAGGAAGCACCGGCTGAACCTTGTGCTGATCGAAGAAAGAGAACGGACCCCACACCAGTTTGCCAGGAGCCAGCTTCTCAAGCCCGAAAGCTTCGACATGTTCGATGTAGCGATCCCTGAATTCTTCCAGAGAGATCACCCCGGTCTCGTGCAGCCTCACGTCCTCGGCTCTCGGCACCAAGCCGTCAATCTTGCCGTCCGGGCTCACGCCGCAGGACGTCCTTGAAGAGATCGACAGCCTCTTGCCAGACGACCTTTCGGAATCTTCCCAGGTGCCGATGAACAGGACCGGTTTGATCTTCATACCCCGCCACACCGCCACCATGAAACACCGCTGGTTGCGACTTTTCTTCAACGATTTCAATCACAGAGGCCTAACGACGCCGGTCGCCTTCTCGCTCTCGGCCTGGAAGGCGCCCTCAAACCGCAACGCCACCTGTTCCGGGTCCAGGCCTTCCACGCCCACGATCACGGCGATGGGTTTTCCCCGGCGCGTCACGACCACGGGCTCGTGCTGCGCAATGGCGATGACATTCGCAAAGCTTTTGCGCGCCTCGCTCAAGCTCGCCAGCTTCACAGCATCCACCCGACGATCAAGACGCCAAAGGTCGCGGCATACGCGATCAGCAGATACAAGAACGGAATCGCCCAGCCCCAGTGAACCCTGGCCAGGTCGGACCTCTCGTTTCCGCGGAATCGAGCCTGGACGGCCACGGCGGTGTTAACGATTGGAGCGCAAGCCGCCGTCGCAAGAAGGCTTCGGACGAGATCGCCGTCGGCCAGCGCGAACGAGATGAGCAATGCAGCCGCCCCCAGGACATCGACAAAGTACGGGGTGACCAGGATGAACGTGTTGTTCTGTCCGGTGAATCGAACGCTCCCGAACACGAACCCAAGATCCGGCTCGACATGTGGCCAGAGCTTAACACTGGTGATTTTTCGGCCAGATGCCAGTGCTGCGAGTGCGTGGGATCCCTCGTGGACGATGACCCACAAGAAGAACAACGGAACCAAGAGGGCGAGCGGGATCCACCAGATCATTTTTCGCCCCAGAGTGGGTAGGGAGCGGACATCGGCGGCCTTACTCCAACATTGCTATCGCTGCACCATGCCGCGAATCGCCCACACCGAAGTCCGCCCCCTACAATCCGAGATCCTACCACTGTTCAGGAAACCCGCCAGGACTGATGATGCCCGTGCTTCGGCATGGCCAGCTTCACCCGCTCTGCCACGGTCCTGCAGTCCGGGCACTCCACAGGCTCCTTCTCGTCCTTGACGATCTCCTCGAACTGCTTCTCGCACTTCGGGCACTTGTACTCGTAGAGTTTCATCACACCTTCTCCGTTGGAAGTGGCTCCCAGAGCTTCTCCAGCTCTTCCTTGAGCACCCGGCGGGTGTTCTCGTCCCTGGTGACGCTGCGAAACCCGGACGCCATCCACTCGTCCATGGACTGCTCCTGGCGCCGACGCGTGAGTTCGAAGATCCGCTTGAGCAGCCGCTTGCGTTCCTCATTGGTGGCCAGCCAGCCAATCTCCCGGTCATCTCCGGTGACCTTGAACTCAAGACTTTTCGCCACTTCGTCGAGAATTTCCGGTCCCGCCTGAGTTCTTTCGGCCAGGCCACCCACGACCATGGAACGGAACACCACGTCGGGTCTTGGGCCGACATACCTCGACGCCCTGAAGATGGACATCAGTGCTTCTGCGAGCTGCGCGCACTGCCTCGACACGGTAGGCGGCTTTTTGCTCCCGCCGGTCACGCCTTCGGCTCCTCCGGAACGGGCTCCGGAGCCGGCGCAGGCGCAGGTGCCACGCTCTCGGTCTCCGGGATCACGACCTGCTCGACCGGCTTGATCTTCGCCTTCACCCTGTAGGTGCCCTGGCGAAGCAGACTGGCCACACCGTTGACGCCGGTGCGGATCTTCGTCGACACGACGGTCTCGTCGGCTCCGTCCTGAGGACGAAGCATGGCGATCGCGATGACGTTCTTCTGCTCGTTATAGAAATACGGTCCGAGCGTGCTCGCCATGGCGAAGACGGACTTGTCTTCGAGGTCAGCGTGAAGCTGGAACGTCTGGGTGGCGCGCTGAAGATCCCTCATGCACCTGGACACGTTGCCGACATCGTCGGCGCCGATCTTCATCTCGATCAGGATGCAGACCTCACGTCCGCCACCAATCTCGTTCGCCACAGTCACACTCACGCTGGTCTTCTTCTGTGCTGGCATTTTCTCGTCTCCTATGGGTTAAAACGGCATGTCTATGTCGTCATCGTCCGGAACACCCGGGCCATTGCCTGGATCCGGAGTCGGACGACTTCTTCGTATGGGAACAACATTTTCGAATTTGGCCATGTACTCCGCGTCGGGAGGCTCCACCGACATGATCTGCTCGTGCTCTCGCGACGGCTTGTACGGCGGCGCAACCGGCGCGTCGTAAACCTCGGCCCCTGGCGGCGGCTCGGCCATGATCATGACGTAGTGGGCGTACACGTCGGTCAACCGCTGTCGCTTCTTGTTCGGACCCACCCAGATGTAGTGGTTCAGCCGACCATCGACACAGAGGACGGTTCCGATGTCTATGTGCTTGGAAACCAGAAACCTCGCCAGGTCATCGACGGCAGTCACGATGTGATGCGTGTGGAACGTGATAACGCTCCCGTCCTCGTCCCGGTACTGTTCTGGAACGGCAAGCAGCACACGCCAGATCAACCGCCCGGAATCCGTGTGGCGAACATGCGGCTCCTCGTTCACGGTTCCGGCCAGGTAGACCTTGTTAATGCCCTGGAATTTTATCGAATCGTAGACAATCATCGTTTGCGCTCGGCCCAGAACAGCGTTATCATGGGGCAGCTCCAAGGCCCCAGGAGACCGATCGTGATCCTTGCTCCGTCACCGAAACCCAACTTTGCGCTCCAAACCACCAGGTCAACTAGGTAGCACATGCTATCTGCCACGGTCAACAAAAATCTTCGGGCTCAGCGATGAAAAAAATGGACGTCCTCCAGCACGCCGCGAATATCGCCAAGTTGATGCAGTCCATTTCCGACGCCATCACCTCCGAGCTGGAGCGGGTTCCGTTCGATCCCATCGTTCAACCCAGGCCGCTGTTCCTCTTCGACATCCTGGAGGAGACAGACGCACCGGCAGCGGGTCTCAACGCCATAGGACTCGACGACATGAGCCTCCGACGCATCGTCATAGAGCTGAACCACGACCGGACGTGCTTCAAGATCTGGACGCCCTTCAGCGAAGCCTTCGTTAAGGAACTAAAGAGACGTATCCCCAAGCACGCCCGGGGCTGGGACGGAGACGAACGCTGCTGGCGGGTGAACACCTACTGGTTCGGTAACGCACAAGCCCTCCTACCAGAGCACTTCCCAGACCTGGAAAGATTCTACACAGACAGGGCCATCCGGATGTGCGAGCAGCTTGCACATGAAGACGAGCGCGAAGCCGAAAGTGACATTGACGAAGAACCCGAGGAAGAGGCGCCGCGAAAGAAACAACAAAAACCCAGGAAATCCAGCAGATACACTTCCAAACGCAAAAGCCGCGACGAGCCCGAGGAAGAGGAGGCCCCGCCGAAAAAGAGAAAATCAAATTCAAAAACCAATGACGAACCAAAATCCAAGGACGCCAAGGCCTACAGTGTGCTCGGGGTCAGCCCCGACGCACCAGACGAAGTCGTCAAGGCCGCACATAAAGCACTCGCTCGAACACACCACACAGACCTCGGAGGCAGCGAGGAAAAGATGAAGAAAATCAACGAGGCCTTCGAGCACATCAAGGAGCTTCGCGGATGGACAACGAAATGATCGAGGGCCTGAGGGCCATGAGCAAGGACGAGCTGGTCACGTTTGCAGCCAATGCACTCGCAACGATCGAACAGCTCGAAACCATGAACACCAGGTTCAAGCACGACCTCGAAGCCTGCGGGTCCATCAGCCCGGAGATCATCTGGCGGTGGCGAGACTGGCTGGACACGATGGACAAGGAGCGCGACGCATGGGCCACGCTCGCCACGAAGACTTCGGAAGAAAACAGAAGCCTGAAGAACGAAAACGACATGCTGCTCAACCGCTGCGACAAGATCATTCAGGCACTCGACAAGATCTCGGTCTTCACCAGCGTCCATGTCGACGGGAACAAGCCGCCCTCGTTCCTGGTGGGCGTGCTCCAGAAGGTTCGAAAAACCATCATCGACAGCAAGAGCGCGCTCCTGGAATTCGTCATTGATGAGCCGATCATCGAAACTCAGGCGCAGCCGCCAGAGACCCCGTCGGAGCGCTCTTCAAATGCCTGACGACCACGACGACGGCGAACTCCAGCAGTTCATCGAGGTTGTCGACAGCCCGCTGGGATCCCCGCTACCCCAGACGAAGCTGGAGGACGTCTGGGACGTGGCCCTGTCCGGAACCATCAGCGACAACTCCAAGCGAGCCTACCTAAAGGGCATGGTCTGCTTCGCCGAGTTTGTCTTGAAGAAAGCCAACCGTCCGATCCCAAGGCAGGACGCAGAAATCCTCAGGACGGCGTCTCCATACCTGACCCATGTCAAGTTCCCGCTGGTCACCGAATACCGGGAGCAAATGCGCGAAGATAGGTACGCCAACAGAACCATCAACCTGAGACTCGCAGCCATCGACAAGCTGTTCACGCGCATGATGCGGCTCGAAATCATCGACAAGAATCCGGCTTCATCGGAACTCGTCCCCAGGATGCGGACGTCCAGCATCAGCGAAACCGAGGGACTCGACAACGGCGAGGCAGAGCATCTCCTGCAGACCCTCTGGGAGGACACCACCTACATCGGGCTCCGGGACACCGCCATTTTTGCCGTCCTCATCTACAATGGCCTGCGCCGCAGCGAGGTCATCCAGATCGACCTTGAGAATATCAGGTTCGTCTCCGGGACCCCCACGATCACTCTAGTGATCAAGCGTGGAAAGAGCCTCAATATCGAATTCATCCCGCTCGTCTGGAAGACGATGGACCGGTGGATGGTCGCCGCCAACATCACCAAGGGTCCCATTTTTAGAAAAGTGACAAAATTTAGAGATGGACGGCAAGAAATCACAGAAAACCGATTGACAGTGGACCACATCTACGCAATTATCAAGTCGCGGGTTAAGCAGGCTGGTATCAACAAGGACATTCACCCGCACAGCCTGCGACACACATACGCGACGCTCGCCCTCCTGGCCGGCGTGCCGATACAGGAAGTCCAGAAATCGATGGGACACTCAAGCACCGACACAACATTCAGGTATGACCGTGCGATCGAACAGGTCGGGAGATCACCCGGCCGATCAATCGCACTTGAATGGCCGGGAGGCCACAACCCCAAGGAGAGGTCACGATGACAACGATGACAACCGAAGAGAAGATCCTGAAGATCGACCAGCAACTCATGTTGCTCTTCACGGACGACCCCGGCGTCGACTGGAAAGTCCTCACGGACATGACCGGCGGGCTCATCCAGAAGGGCGCTGCAGACGGCAACGGGCTGGACATCGCCAAGGCGATCGCCCGCTACAACCGTCGTCTGCTCGAAGTCCAGGCAGTCACAACCCCGAAGCGCCGGGGCCGGAAGCCGAAGGCCGAAGCGGTGAAGGCCGCAGATGGCGCCACCCCGGTCGCGAAGAAGCGCCGTGGTCGGCCGCCGAAGAACGCCGCCGCAGTCGTGACGACGCCCGAAGTCAAGACCGCCGAGTGACAGCCGACGCCGCCTGTGGTACAACCACGGCATGGCGCCATACGACATCCCCGAAGAACGCATCTACATCATCGGTGGCCGGAACCGAAACGGCAGGCTCGTCCTCGAAGACGACCTCACCGGGGACACCTACGTCGCGAACCCAGGCCGCAAGCGGAAGACCGACCGCATCGAGCTACCCCTCGGGCAGTACGAGGATCTCCGGGTCCGTGTCGGGCTCGTCCGAAGCTCGGAGCACGGGAAGTACCCGGACGTCAAGATCGGCCGCTCGCAAGACGTCCATACGCTCATGCAACCCATGTGCAACGAACCCCAGGAAGTGCTCTCCGTGATCCTGGTGGACACAAGAAACGTCGTGATCGGTATCTGCGAAGTGCATCGCGGCGGAATCAACAGCTCGCTCGTCGAAATACAAACAGTCTTGAAGCCAGCGCTTCTGGCCAACGCCACCGCAATCGTCATCGTCCACAACCATCCATCTGGAAGTGTCGAGCCCAGCGCCGAAGACCTGGAGCTGTCCGGCGTGATCGGGAAAAGCGCCAAGATGCTTGGGCTCCGAATGCTCGACTTCATCATCATCGGAAGCAAGAACTACAAGAGTTTCGCTGACGAAGACCTGATCTGAGCTTCCGTTCATCCTCAGGACGCGGTACAATGCGTCCATGGCAAAGACGGTTCGAATCGTATCCCCACACCCCGAACTCATCCCGGAGAAGCTCTACCAGGAACTCAGGGCTGTAGTCGACGACGCCCAGGCATGCCTCGGAACTCCCGACATGCCGACCATCATACTGACGCTCGACTGCTCCTTCAGAAAGTCTCCCAGGAACTTCGCAGCCGTACGGGCCGGAGACCCGACCGAGTTCTACATCTGCCCAGACCTGGCCGAGCAGCCCGTCACCAGGATTCGCGGTATCTTCTACCACGAGATGGGCCACATCTTCCAGCAGATCGAACACAGCATCACGGGCCGCAACGAGCTACACGGCCGGGACTACGAACAAGATGCCGACCACAAGGCCGAAGGCATCTGCGGAGTCAAAATTCTCTATGACGGCGACCTGGTCCAACGGGCAGGGCGTGGCGCGTTTGGGTTCAGGCCACGGCCACGCGGCCTCAAGTGATCAAGCCGGATTGATAGCGCCCGCATTGAACAGCGTGATTTCAGTAACGCCAACAGAAGTGATCGTGCCACCCTCAGACGCACCCAGCAACACGACCTCAATCGCCGCGATAAGAGCGTCGATCTCGGATTCACTCGGACATACCTTGCCAAGGTAGGTGATGCCTGGGATGTGGCAAGCGAGCGACCTCACCCCTTCCCCACCACCAGACTCACGCGAATCCAGCACCCAGGCTGCGATGTCGCGATTCTCATAAGTCAACCCGGCAACACCAGGATCGAATCCAATTAGGGTGTTGAAAGCATTGGTTGCGGCGTACGCCTGGGCGTTGACTGCCGGGACTGCGAAAACGCCAGTTCCAACGATGTCGCGAACCAAGATGTTGCTCATTTTTTTTCTCCCGATCCCGCCACGCAGCGCTGGTCCGCTAGGGGATGTAGTCAACAATGTTGAACTCTTGGAGTCCGATGCTAGAGATCGCACTGCCCGGGGGGAAGATGCAGAACTCCAAGGCCGCCTCGATGGCCGCAAAAAGGGCGTCACACTCCGTCTCGTCTGGACACTCTTCGCCGCCATATCGAACCCCGGCGATGAGGCAGTTGAGTGTCCGAGTCCCCTCTGCCCCGCTCGGACCACCGGAGTCCTTGACCAGCGCGATGGCCCTCTCGAAGTTCAGACCGGGGACCGTTGCCAAGGCTGCTGCTAAGCCGTTGTTGCAAGAGGTGAGCTGCACGTCCGTCGATGGGATCGCATATACCCCGGTTCCAACAACATCGCTTACAAGAAGGTTACTCACACGCTGCCTCGCTTTCAAATCAACACGCAACCAGGAATCACGACGGGGCAACGCCCCAGCAGACCGCTCGCTGCGCACCGACGCCGGTAATGAGACCGATAAGTTCACCACCCGGATTTGTCTTGAGGGCCGTCTCGATCGCCCCGAGTAGCTGATCCAGCGACGCCTCTGGTGGACACGGATCCCCACCATAGCGAAACCCATCAATGATGCAGTTGAGTGTCCGCTCCCCCTCGGATCCATCTGCGTTTCTGCAGTCCCTCACGAATGCTTGAACAGTGTCAAAGGCCAGCAGCGGGACACCCGGGGTTGTGCCAAGCAGGGAGTCCATCCCGGCGGTTACCTGAGCGAGAACCGCATCGCTCGAAGGGTTGTTGTACGCCCCAGTTCCAACGATATTGGTGACGAAAATTTTGCTCATACCAATCTCCCGATGCTTGGTTTGGTTGTAAGACGTTCAGCCGGGGCCGATGGCTGAAATCTCCCATGATGATGACACGAAGCGCTGGAAAGATCAAACTAAAATTGACGCCCACGGTAACAGGTGCTAGTATCGTCCACCGGAGAGGTTGAAATGGCGCTCTGGTACAAGCTCGTTACCAAGGAAACCTTCGAAACCATGGACATCATTGCGGAGTTCCTGGACATCTGGCTCCAGACCCGCAAGTCCGAAGACATCAACCCCGGCGAGCTAGCCGGCGTCATCGACACGGTCTACGAATTCGCTCCGTCCCCAGGATGCTGGTCTCTCATCGAGGTACGCCCGACAGAGATAAGAGACTACATCACCGTCTATGTGGACGCGAACGGCAAGCAGAAGAAGATGATGGCCAAAAAAGACGAGAAGCTGACACAGCAGTACGTGAAGCTGTACGCCAAGGGCCACGAACCAACCCCTATCATCATCTCCGGCGCCGTGGACGACGATACGAAAGAAGAGGGCATCGTCCTCCTCGACGGCCGGCACAGGACGTATGCCGCGATCGCCAGTGGTATCGGGACGATTCAGGCCTACATCCCAACAGAAGACCTCCCCAAGATGGCCAAGGCAACCATCAAGCCGGAACCCGTGCAGAAAACCGTTGCTTCAACCCCGCAAGTCCTCTAAAATCATGACCGTGCCCTCGTCCGTGGCCCCGGGACGCAGGAGTGGAGCTTGACGCAAAATGGGAAGATCCTGCTTCTTTGAAGACATGGCCACGGCGCCGCCCTTCACCAAGATCGCCAAAAATCTCTACATGGGATCCAAGAAGGGCCTCAAGGAGTCAGGGGCAGGCACCAGGCACGCCGCCTTCTCCTTGTATGTGAGCACCGCCAAAGAGGTCAGACCGCCCCAGGGCATCCGCGGCGTCTACGAGTCTCTCTGGATCAAACTCGAAGACGTCCCTTGGAAGTACCGGGAAGACCCCGAAACCGTCAACACGCTCGTCGAGGTCTCGGGCGTCATCGCCACAATGGTCAAGAGCGGCCACAACACACTTATAGTCTGTCAGATGGGCATGAACCGGTCTGGCTTCGTGACGGCGCTGGTCCTCATGCACCTCGGATGGAGCCTCGACGCCGCGATGAAGAAGATCCGTCAGCGCCACCAATGCACAATTTGTAACGACTCGTTCGTGAAGGCTCTGAAGCACATCGAGCTGAACTACTTCAGCGGCAGACGACGTTAGGACAGCGCCCTTCTGGCGATTTCGTAGTCTGAGTCCACAGGATCTTCACCGGGCTCCTCGTCGAACTTCGACTCGCACACAGGACAGATCCCGTGGGAGATCTCG
>Ga0315283_10004947_pt1 | contig 11692 bp, 10 predicted proteins | sample YL17G09_0_MG_FD_204541 | JGI IMG/M metagenome (GOLD analysis project Ga0315283, IMG submission 204541) | Sediment microbial communities from Yellowstone Lake, YNP, Wyoming, USA - YL17G09_0 | ecosystem: Environmental > Aquatic > Freshwater > Lake > Sediment | place: USA: Wyoming | collected...
ATTGTTAAAAACCGTTCCCCATTCGGGGTAGATAAACATTTCCGCAGATTACAGTTGTTATCTGCATCGGCTTTCAGTCTGGGACATGGGGGTAATGATGCACAAAAGTCTATGGGGATTATCTGGGTAGCCTTGTTGGCTGCCAACCAGATACCTAAAGAATCCCATGTCGGAGATTACTTATGGATAGTTTTATCTTGCCATGCAGCGATTGCTCTGGGAACCCTGTTCGGAGGCTGGCGAATAGTAAAGACTATGGGTCAGAAGATAACAAAGCTAAAACCCTTCGAAGGCTTTTGTGCAGAGACTGCAGGTGCAATTACATTATTCGGAGCTACTCATTTTGGCATTCCTGTAAGCACTACTCATACAATAACAGGATCGATAATCGGGGCAGGTGCAACAAAACGGGCTTCAGCTGTAAAATGGGGTGTTACTACCAAAATTTTCTGGGCATGGATACTCACAATACCGGTATCGGCTGTTATTGGTGCATCAATATATTATCTTATCAATGCAATTATCTGATCAATAAACCAATTATAGAATTGAAGATATTTCCGGCTTCAGCAAAGTTTCCTCTCCTTCCTGTTCTTACAACAGACTTTTTATTGAAATAAGTAGTATTTTATATTTTGTAACAGGTCTATTCCAAAAGTACTGTTAGCCATAACCCTTCAAACTAATATCAGGTATATCAGTTTTGTAACAATTACTTAATCGTTGTGCAACCTGCCTGTAATAATGAAATATGACTTTTGTAGCATGAAACCCACATGATTGATCGAAACACAAATACATATAAATATAATTCACTCTCAACCGAGCGAAGCGAGCTCGACGAAGTCAATCATGTGTGGTTCCCTGTCTGCCGACAGGCAGGCATCATACCATTAAAATCAAAATTATATTATGATGAAAAATAAAGTCAAACCAAATGTTACAGAAATGAAGAAACTTTTCGCAATTGCAGGTTTAATTATGATTTCAATTCATGGATATTCACAAACACAGAAAATCGATTCCCTGATTGAAGTGATTGACAGGCATGAAGGTAAGATTAATGCACTGGACGATAGAGTACTGGTAAATGAATCCGATCTTGGCAAACTGAACAAAATAAAAATATCAGGTTATATTCAGGCTGAATTCCGAAACTACCAGAGTGGAATTGTAAAGACAAATGATCCATACAGTACTTTTCTTATAAGGAGAGCAAGGATCAAGTTTACATATGAACCATTGGATGGGGTTAAGTTTGTCTTACAGCCTGATTTCAGCACAGGAAATCTTGTATTGAAAGATGCATACGCTGTTGTTAATATCCCTAAGATAAAAGACTGGACATTATGGGCAGGACAGTTCAACAGGCCTAATTACGAAGTTGAATACTCATCAGGCCAGAGAGAAGTAATGGAACGATCAAGGGTTATCAGGGCTATATATCCCGGAGAAAGAGAGATCGGGGTCAAACTTGAATACATAGGCTCGAAAATACCTCTGAAATTTCAGTTTGCAGTGTTAAATGGTAATTTTACAGGTTCCCAGCCAATTGACGTTGATACAAAGAAGGACCTTATGTCGAGGCTTGTTTATTCGGTTAAGTTACCACAGGCAGGTATCGGCATTGACGTTGGAGTGAATGGATACTATGGAGGAACCAAGGCAAAAGCCAATCCATTTATTTCAAGAATAACAGGTGAAACAGATAGCGTGGCATTAGGCTCTTACCTTAAAAAACAGTGGATGGGCGGTGAGATACAGATATTTGCAGATTTTCTTGGCGGTACAGCTGTAAAAGCTGAATATATGTCAGGTACAAATAACTTTGCAAGCTTAACCGGTCTTACAAGTACCATTGCAGCACTAAAAGGTGATCCAAATAAGGAAAGAGTTTTTTCTGGTTATTATCTTTATCTGATCAAAAATATCGGACCTAGGTTTCAGCTGGTTGGCCGGTATGACTACCTGGATCCAAATACAAAAACCTCAGGAGAGACGTCAACGACCTCTGAACTTTACTACAAAACATGGGCACTTACAACTCAATATTATATGAATGATAACATCAGGATTTCTTTACAGTACGAAATGCCTAAAAATGAAACTAATACAAAAGTCCCGGATGATCTGAAAGATAATACTTTAACAGTAAGGATACAGGCAAAATTCTGATAATCAAAGAGTTTATTTTTTAAATATTAAACATTCAACTATTAAATATAAAAAGATGAAAAACAAAAAAATTATCACGATAATGCTGATAACGGTCCTTATGTCCACAGCAACAGGATTTTCACAGGCAAAAATTACAGTAAAAGGATCCGATACAATGGTTATCCTGGCACAGAAATGGGCAGAGTTGTATATGAAGCAGAATCCGGCAACCTCTGTACAGGTAACAGGTGGAGGATCTGGTGTGGGCATAACTGCTCTGATAAACGGAACAACTGATATCTGCAACTCCAGCCGGCCAATGAAACAGTCTGAAATTGAAAAGCTTAAGGCACGTTATAATACACTGGGTGTGCAGATTCCATGTGCTAAAGACGGCATAACTATTTTTCTGAATGAAGCTAATAAAGTTGAGGAGCTTACACTCAAACAGCTAAGTGATATTTACCAGGGCAAGATCAGGAACTGGAAGGAACTTGGTGGAAATGATGCTGAGATCAGAATGTACGGTCGTGAAAACAGCTCGGGAACATACACATATTTCCACGATGAAGTTGTTAAGGCTGATTATGCTGCCAGCGTTCAGTCACTTCCGGGAACTGCTGCTGTTGTAAATGCTGTGAAAAAAGATGTAAATGGTATCGGTTATGGTGGTGCAGCTTATGCTGTTGGTATAAAACACGCCAGAGTAAAAAAAGATACAAACAGTACTGCAATCCTTCCTACCGCAGAATCAATAAGGAAAGGTGAATATCCAATTACACGTTTCTTGTATATGTATTTGCGGAACAGGCCAACAGGTGAAACAAAAAAGTATATTGACTGGATTTTAAGTGAGGAAGGACAGATGATTGTTACAGATGTAGGGTACTTCCCGTATAAGTAGTCCTTTTATAGAGGGCTTAGTTTAGGGTTTATTGTCTGGCTTGTCAGGAAAACACTGACAAGTTTGGCATTTAATAAAGTTGAAATAAAGTAGAAATGGCAGGATATGAATAAGAACCCGATCTCACTAAGGAGTAAGAATCAGAACTTTGTCAATAAGGTCAACGGTTTCAGCAAAAAGAAATTCCGTTTTTCTGACTGGTTTGCTGAAAAAGTAATTAAGGCAGTAGCCTTTCTTTCGATTGCTGTAGTTATTATGATATTTATTTTTGTGTTTCGTGAAGCTTTCCCCATTTTCAGGATGGATAAAACGGAGACTGTTTCTTCCGGATTGCTTATTCAGGAGAGTTATGGCGGTGCAGAGACAACAGACAATCAGGTTCCAATAACAGACAGTCAGGTCGAAAACTCAAATAAACCACAGGCACCAGGCGAAAAACCATCATCAACTCTTTTTTCGAATACCTGGATGCCTGTATCAGATAATCCGCGTTTTGGTATTTTACCTTTATTCCTTGGTACCCTGAAAGTTACAATTATTGCATTGCTTTTTGCTGCTCCGGTCTCAATTCTTGCAGCAATTTATACAGCAATGTTTGCTAAACCGCGGATAAGAGAGATTATAAAACCAGTAATCGAATTGCTTGCAGGATTTCCTTCTGTAGTTATCGGATTTTTTGCCTTGATGGTATTGGCAACAGTATTTCAAGATATTTTTGGATATGCTGGCAGGTTAAATGCTTTTGTAGGAGGTATTGCAATGGGTCTCGCAGCTATCCCTATTATTTACACTCTTACGGAGGATGCCTTAACTGCGGTTCCAAAAACTTTTACGGAAGCCAGTCTTGGTCTGGGTGCCAGCAGGCGGCAGACTGCCTTTTATGTTGTTTTGCCCGCTGCTGTTCCCGGAATCTTTGCTGCTGTCGTGCTCGGTATCGGGAGGATCTTTGGTGAGACAATGATAGCTCTTATGGCAACAGGTAATGCTGCCATGATCTCTATGAACCCTTTTGATTCGGTTCGGACTTTGTCGGCAACTATCGGAGCTGAAATGGCTGAGGTAGTATTTGGAGATACTCATTACAGCGTACTCTTTTTAATAGGCTCATTATTGTTCATATTCACCTTTATTCTTAATGCACTGGCTGAATTCTATTTCAAGAATTTGGTAATCAGGCGTTATCAATCAAAGAAATAGGATAAAAAGAAATAAATGGAAAAAGGTGGAAATAGGTATAAATAGGTGGAAATGTATAGTCAAAAAGGGAATTGAAAAAGGATGAATAGAAATGTAAAAGATACTATTGTGGAAAGTGTAACCGGGATCTCAGTCCTGCTTATTATTTTCATAATTGTATCAATTCTGGCAATTACAATTGTCGGAGGATGGCCAAACCTCAACTGGGCATTTCTGTCAGAATTCCCAAAGGACGGCATGACAAAAGGTGGCATCTTTCCTGCAATTGTGGGAACAGCTGTTATGACACTGATAATGGCTGTGGCCGCTGTCCCATTTGGAGTGATCACAGCAATTTACCTTGCAGAATATGCCAACGAAAAGTCTGTTATAGCAAAGACAATCAGGTTTGCAGTAAAAACGCTTGCCGTTGTCCCCTCCATAATTTTCGGATTATTCGGACTTGGTTTCTTTATAGGTTTCATTGGTAAGAATATAGATGGAATTTTCAATGGCGGAGAATTAAAATGGGGTCAGCCAAGCATTCTCTGGGCAAGTTTAACTATGGCTCTGCTTACTCTTCCTGTTGTAATAGTTTCGGTGGAAGAAGCTATCAGGACAATTCCAAAAGATATGCGCGAAGCGAGCCTGGCACTTGGTGCAACAAAATGGCAGACGATAAGGAAAGTTGTTATCCCGGGATCTGTATCAGGAATCCTGACAGGAACAATACTTGCTGTAAGCAGAGGAGCAGGTGAAGTGGCACCTATACTCTTTACGGGAGCTGCATATTTCCTTTCAGATCTGCCTCATTCTTTGAGCGATCAGTTCATGTCGCTCGGATACCATATATATATAATGTCAACACAATCCTCGAATGTCGATGCAACACTGCCTATACAGTTTGCTACAACACTGGTTCTGCTATTGCTGACTTTTTCACTGAACGCTATTGCAGTAATCCTCAGATACAGAATAAGAAAACGTGCAAAATAATTATATTTTACATGAACGAAATTAAAGTTAAAGTAAACGACCTCACTTTGCATTACGGAACAAATCCGGCATTGAAAAATATAAATATGGAGATACCGGAGAAAATGGTGACAGCCTTTATCGGACCTTCTGGTTGTGGTAAATCTACCTTTCTCCGTACACTGAACAGGATGAACGACCTGATTGATAATGTGAAAATTGATGGAGAAGTAATAATCGAAGGTTTGAATATTTATGAAAAGGATATTGATGTTGTGAACCTGCGTAAAAGAGTCGGAATGATTTTCCAGAAGTCCAATCCATTCGCAAAATCAGTTTATGATAATGTTGCTTTTGGTCCGAGGATAAACGGGATTTCTCAACGGGACAAACTTGATGAAATTGTGGAATATTCATTGAAACAGGCTGCAATCTGGGATGAGGTAAAGGGAAGGCTCCATAATTCGGCTTTGAGTCTTTCAGGAGGCCAGCAACAGCGGTTATGCATTGCACGCACCCTTGCCGTAAATCCTGATATAATACTGATGGATGAGCCGGCAAGTGCTCTTGATCCTATATCTACAGCCAAAATCGAGGAACTTATCCAGGAATTAAAACAACAGTACACGATAATAATAGTGACACACAATATGCAGCAAGCTGCCCGCACAAGCGACTTTACAGCTTTCTTCTACCTGGGTGAGCTTATTGAATTCAAAAAAACTGAGGTAATGTTCTCGAATCCGTCAAAAAGACAAACTGAAGACTATATCTCAGGACGTTTCGGGTAAGAGGTTAGTCTTATCTGGGAAGTGAAAAGAGAAACTCAATACCTCCGCCGATTCTGTTCCTTACAGATATTTCCCCTTTATGAAGGAGAACAGCATTCTTAACAATTGCAAGTCCTAATCCGGTACCCCCGCTTTTTCTGGAACGACCCGAATCAATCCTGTAAAACCTCTCAAAAACCCTTGGCAGATGTTCTTCAGCGATGCCAATACCATCGTCAGAAAAAACGAAATGGTTAAAAATCTTATCTTCATTGTACATAGCAATCCTGATGGTTGCTTTATCACCGGCATAATTGACCGAATTTTCCAGGAGATTCTGGAAAATTGAAAGAATTAGCGACCTGTTTCCGGTAACAACTGCATTATCAATGTTTTCGGTAACTACATTCATGCTTCTGCCTTCAATTGCCGATTTAAAATTATTGGTGACATCGGTGATCACATCCATTATATTTACTTTCTCAGGGGTGAATGAACTACCCGACTCTTCAATCCTGTTTATAATAGCAATATCATTTATAAGATTTGTCAGCCTGTCACTCTGCGCAAGAGCCTTTTCAATGAAATATTTCTGCTTGTCAGCCGGCATGGCCGGATCACTTTGCAAAGTTTCAAGGTAACCTTTAACTGACGAAACAGGAGTCTTGAGCTCATGAGCTATGTTTGAGGTCATCTCCTGCTTTACCAGCCTGTTCTGTTCCATTTCAGTAATATCGCTCAGGATTACTTCAAAATTTTTATCATGAAACACCACACACTGAACCTTGAAATATTTTCCGTATTTGCCTACTTTATACTCTGTTTTTGGCAATTGATTCGAAAAAATTTCAGTTCGTAACTGTTTATCTACAAATTCATTCACTTTTTTGAAATCTTCAATTTTAAAGAAATTTGAACCCGATACTGAAAGCTCACCGGAGATCATATTCGTGTAATGAATGAAATGATTATTTGACAGTAGCTTCTCTTTATCCTTTGAAAAAAATGCTATTCCATCATTCAGGGCATTCAGATGACTGAATAATTTTTCTCTTTCATTCACAAGCTCGTTCTTTGTTGTTAAAAGGTCGTTGTAGATCTCCAGGATCTCTTCACTGATAATCCCAAGCTCATTCTGAGGAAACTTCTGATTGAAATCAAAAGGTTCATTATTGCCGACCTTTAAAGCAAAATCTTTTAGTCTTGTTACTGATTCCGAAAATCTATTTGTCACAAAAAGCAAAACCAGCCATATCGCAACAAAGGAAAGAGATACAACCAGGAAGAAGTATCTTTTTGCTTTAAGGAAATTGATGACTTTTATATCATATACAACAGCTGCCCTGATATAATAGGTGCCATAGTATTTTGAGTAATAATAGTAATCTTCTCCGGTAGTTCCTGATTTCCTGACAGATGTGCCAAAGTCTGAATATTCTGATTCTGCAATTTCGGGTCTCTCCTTATGATTTTCCATCATTGTCCAGTCGTGTACCGAACTGTCAAAAATGACATTGCCTGAACGATTTACAACTGTTATCCTTAAGTTTTCCTGCGGAAGCAATCTGACAAGAGAATCAATAAGGTAGTAGTTTCCTTTTTCAGGTATAGAATTGAATCTGATGTAGCTATCGACGATCCTGGTGATTTTATCAAGCTCATCGTTAAGGGTTGAGATTCTGTAATCCTTTTCCCTTTTGTACATGTATGCAAGATTGATAATAGTGAACAGGATGAATACTGAAGAATAATAAAGAAAAAGTACATTCCTGAATTTATACCTGCCTGTCATAATCTGCATTTTTGATTACAATTCAAAGTAGTAACCATAACCTGTTTTATTTTTAATTGAAGCACCATGTTTCCCAAGTTTGTTGCGTAGCCTGGTAATGTTGACGTCAACTGTTCTGTTGGTAACTATTACATCCTTTTCCCATACAATATTCAAGATGTCTTCTCTCGAATATATTTTACCATAATTTTCGAAGAGCAGCTTGATGATCTCAAATTCTTTCCTTGTAAGCTCAATCTTCTCGTCACCGGCAACCACTCTTTTTCTGATATTGTCAAGCTCAAGATCACCGGTGGTGAAAAGCTTCTTTATTTTTGATTTTCCGGCATCCGATCTTTTAAGTACTGCTTTTACCCTTGCTGTCAGTTCATTGATGGAAAAGGGTTTGGAAATATAATCATCAGCCCCAAGACTGAATCCTGTAAGAATATCATTCTCAGTATCTTTAGCTGTCAGAAAAATGATAGGGATTTGACTATTCAGTTCTTTCCTGATCTTATCTGCAAACTTGAATCCTGAAACTGGTCCCATCATAACATCGAGCAGCATCAGGTCGAATTCATTTACAGGCAATGTCATTGCCTCTTCTGCAGAATGAGCAACAACAGTATTAAATCCTTCATTTTCAAGGTTGTATTGAAGAATTTCACACAGATCTTCTTCGTCATCAACAATCAGGATTTTTTTACCTTTATAATCCATGCTCCTGAATATCAGATGGTTTCTGTTTCAGATGGCAGTCTCTCGATTCCCTTATGCCTTATATCTGTTCCTTGCATTGAGTAAATGGAAGCTTCTGCAATATTTGTTGCGTGATCGGCAATCCTCTCAATATTAATAAGAATATTCTTAAGATCAGCATAGCTCAGAAGCATTTCCCGTGTCTTTTTACTGACCTTTGCCTTTGAAATAGCGTTTATAAGGAGCTTTCTGTTCATTTCATCGACAATTTCATCATTTTTGATTGTCCATACAGCATATGAATCGTCGCTGTTCGTAAAAGACAAAAGAGATTTTTCAACCATACTTATTCCCGAAAAAAGCATATTCAGAATTACATCTGTCATAGCCTTATAGTCAGCAGTATCCCTTATTGAGCTGATTGAAGCAATAATATTCATCACAAGATCGCCAATACGTTCAAGGTTGATTGTCATACGGTAAACCGAGACAATTTTTCTGATATCCGATGCCACAGGCTGATAAAGTACTATTGAATTAATGAATTTATCGCTTATAATAACCTCATATTCATCAATTTTCTTTTCATTTGCTTCTATTGAAACAACGATGTGATTAGTTTTACTCTTATCATTCACCAGCATAAACTTTTCAAGGAGAGTAAGCTGGCTCAGAACCAGATCTGCCATTTCCTCAAAACTTTTAAGTATGTCGGTTACAGATTCTTCCCTTCTGGTCTTCATCTTACAAATATTTTAATTAATTTTCACTAAAATAGGACTAAGTATAAATAACTGCTGCAAAGGTAATTGCATTTGGCAATTTAATCCTTATGCAAAGGTTACTTATTTGTTACATTTTAATTACTTTTCCATTAAAAGGTTTAATGGCGCAAAGGCTCAACGGCGCAAAGGTAAACCGTTGAAATGGTTAAATGAAGTTTTTTATTTCAAAGCGATATTTTAATAACTTGCGTTTTTATAGAAAGAATAATGAAGAAAAGGATGTTTTTAATATCAATGGTGTCAGTGTTAATAACCGGATTCGTTCATTCTCAAACATTCATCAATCCGAATTATTCACTTAAGAGTCATGAGACTCTTAATATTACAAAAGTGGAGGTTAAACCTGAAGGTACCTTTATTTACCTTAGCATTGAGAACCGGATCAGTAAGGGCACCTTTTGTGCCGATAAAAAAATCTTTATCATCTTTCCCGACGGGGAAAAGAGTAAACTGGTATCATCTTCAGGGATACCTGTCTGTCCCAATGCTTATAAATTTAAAGCAATAGGAGAGAAGCTGGAGTTTGTTCTTGTTTTTCCGCGATTAAAAGAGAAAATGGAATGGATCGACCTTATTGAAGAGTGTTCTGAAAACTGCTTTTCATTCTATGGAATAACCCTCAACAATACAATCAACAAAATGATAGATGATGCATTTGCCCTTGTTGAAAATAATGAACAGGCAAAAGCAATCGACTCTTTTATAAATATTGTGGATGTCGTCGATGAGAAAAACTATGGCATTGAGGGTTTGCTGTATATGAACATTATAAAACTTGCAAGGGAATCGGGCGATGAGATAAGAGCTGAAACGTGGTATAAAAGGCTTTTACTATCGGGTGCACCAAGATTTATGACATATGTCAGATTCCTTAATGATCAGGGGATTAAGTATTGATATTGTTTAAAGGATTTAGGTTATTTAGGATTTCGGATTGTGGATTTCGGATTTATTAATCCGCAATCACAAATCCGCAATCCGCAATTTTAATAATTCCCGGTAAGGATCTTCAATTCAGTAAGAGCGATCCTGTAATTCAGCTGCGCAGCGTAAAAGTCTGATTCTGCTTTTGCCATAGTGGCTTTTGCAGCCAGCAGATCGGATTCAAGGTTCAGTCCTGATGCATGTCTGTCAGTCTGAATTTTAAGGTCTTCTTTTCGGAAACTGACAACTTTCTGAGCCACTTTGATAAGCTCTTCCGATTGTTTAAGTTTTCGGTAGACTTTAATAATATCCTTGTTAACCTGTTCTCTTGTATTTGCAAGGTTCTCCTCGGCCTGTAGCTTGAGGTAGCTTCTCTGACCTTTAATAGTTCTTGTTGAGAGCAGATCCTGTAAATTCCATTTCAGTGAAGCTCCCACAAAAGTTGTGTTCCTCGGGTATATCAGATTCCCTTCCTGAAAAGTATAGCTGCCAAGAATTCCCAGGTCAGGCAGATAGCTCATGTTGCTGGCCTTTATGGAATACTCCGATTTTGCCCTGGTCAATGAGGCTAATATCAGGTCATTATTCTTTTTCGCAGCATTTGCAAGAGATGTGTCAATAAATGGGGCATTTTCAGCAAGAGTCTCTATGGCGACAGGTTCCAGAATCAAATCTGCTGAAGCATTAAGCCCGGTAACCTGTAAAAGGTCGGCAGCATAATCATCGTATTGTATTCGTAACTTAAGCAGGCTCTGTTCTTCATCTGCAGCTGATGCAGCCAGCCCGTACCTGTTCGATTCAGTGGTCTTCCCGGCCAACACTGCATTCTCAACATCAAGGAGCTTACTATCAGCCAGTTTCACTCTGATTGATGCTTCTTCAATCTGTTTTTGGATTATAAGGAGTCCGAAATAGAGTTTTTCAACTGACTGCTTTAGCTGCAGAGAGGCTTTGGTTTCCTCTGTACGGGCAATCTGGAGCTCTGTTTTTGAAACCTGTACTCCTGCCCGTATCTTTCCAAGTTGCGTTATTGGCTGATAAAGAGTCACTCCTGCATTGTACTGATTATATTTTGCCAGTTCAACCACTTCATCAACTACAGGAAGGGGAATTGAAATCCCTCCGTAAGGCAGTGATCCGAACTGCCCCTGTTTCATGACCAGCATAGGCAGATTGGTGTTATACTGGTATGATCCTCCGATTATTACAGTTGGCAGAAATTTGATCTTGTCTTCATTGACCTTCTGCTGTTTTTCGTCGAACTGCAACCTCTTTATGTTCAGCAGATGGTTGTTCTGCAAAGCCATATTAACTGCATTATCCAGGTTCAGATAAAGAGTCTCCTGGGCAGAAATCACCAAATGAGATCCTAAGGCCAGAAACAGAAAGGCTTTTATTTTTTTACCTGATACCCTGATTTTCACTTGATTTTAATTTAAAAGTTTCAGCAACATCTTTCTTATCTTCAGGTTTGATGGTTACTGCGTAAAGGACAGGTATTGAGAGCGTTGAAATTAGCATTGACCAG
>Ga0315283_10004953_pt1 | contig 11687 bp, 8 predicted proteins | sample YL17G09_0_MG_FD_204541 | JGI IMG/M metagenome (GOLD analysis project Ga0315283, IMG submission 204541) | Sediment microbial communities from Yellowstone Lake, YNP, Wyoming, USA - YL17G09_0 | ecosystem: Environmental > Aquatic > Freshwater > Lake > Sediment | place: USA: Wyoming | collected...
ACACGATGGGCCAGGTCAAGATCCTGATCGTCATGTACTCGATCAACGTGTTCATGACCTTCACCCTGAGCCAGCTGGGCATGGTGCGCCACTGGTGGCAGATGCGCGGTGAAGAGGGACACTGGCGGCGACGCATGATCGTGGCGATGACCGGCACATCCGTGACCGCGACCGTGCTGGTGATAACGTCCGTGATCAAGTTCCGCGAGGGCGGCTGGGTGACCCTGATCGCCACCGGCGTGCTGGTCGCCTTCTGCTACCTGGTGCGTACGCACTACCGCCGGGTGCGCAGGATGCTGCGCTCGCTCGACGAGGTGCTGGGGAACCTGCCGTTGAGCGAGCACGGCGCGCCCGCGGAACTGGTCAACGACGGCCCCACCGCCATCGTGCTGGTCGAGTCCTACAATGGCCTGGGCATCCACACCCTGCTCTCGATCATCCGGATGTTCCCGCGCCACTACAAGAACTTCGTCTTCTGCGCCGTGGGCCTGGTGGACTCGGGCCAGTTCAAGGGGGCGAAGGACGTCGAGGCGCTGGAGGCCAAGACGCGTTCTGACCTCGAGAAGTTCGTGGCGCTGGCGCAGCGCATGGGCGTGTACGCCGAGTACCGCTACATCCTCGGCACGGACCTGATCTCCGAACTCGAGACCATGAGCCTGGACGTCACCCGGGAGTTCCGCCGTTGCGTGGTGTTTGCCGGGCAGTTGGTGTTCCAGAAGGAGAACCTCTTCACCCGCTCGCTGCACCACGAGACCGCCTTCTCGGTCCAGCGCCGGCTGCAGTTCTGCGGCGTGCAGGTCGTCATCCTGCCCATCCGCGTCTGGGACAACGTCCAGACGGCATGAGCGAGGGCCGCACCATCAGCGCTGGCGCCCCACCGACTGAAGCGCGAATGGGGGTGTAGCCGGCCCGCGGGCAGGACTGCCGGGAGCGGCGCTATGACCTGAACAGCACCGTCACCAGGACCTGCGCCAGCAGGATCTTGGCGATCATCGAGGCCGGGTAGACGCTCGCGTACCACTCGTTCGGCATGTCGTTGCCGCTGTGCTGCGTGGAAAACGCCAGGCACGCCGGCTGGGTGTGCATCGCGGAGACCATGCCCATCACCGCGGACATGGGCAGCTTGAGGAAGCGGTAGCCGGCCAGGATCCCACCCGCCGCCACCACCGTGGTGATGACCGCGCCAACCGCGATCACCAGGCCCCCGCCGTTCGCGAAGGTGCCCGCGAAACCCTGTCCCGCGCGGGTGCCCACGCCGGCCAGGAAGAACACCAGCCCCAGCTGGCGCAGCACCAGGTTGGCCTCGAAGGGCAATCCCCAGGTGACCGGCCCGGTGCGTTCCAGCCGCCCCAGGATCAGCGCCATGATGAGCGGCCCGCCGGCGAAGCCCAGCCGGAAGGTCATGCCGTTGGGCAATGGCAGCGGGATCATCCCCAGCAGCACCCCGAGCACGATCCCCAGCGAGAGCGAGAGGTAGTCGGTTTCGGAAAGCGCGCGGATGGAGTCGCCGAAGTACTTCGAGACCCGCTCCAGGTCCTCGGCGGGCGCCACCACGCGAACGCGATCGCCCAGCTCCAGCACGGTGTCGGACGAGGGCACGAAGTCGGCGTCGCCGCGGCGCAGCCGGGTGATGGTGGCGTGGAAGCGCTCGAGCTGGATCTGCGCGACGGTGCGGCCCACGACCTCGCGGCTGGAGACGAAGATGCGGCGGTAGGTGATGCCCGCGGGCTGCACCGCCGGCAGGTGCTCGGTGCACTCCTCGCCGAACAGCACCCGGGCGCGCACCAGGGATTTCACGTTGCCCACCGCCACCACCAGGTCGCCCTCGGCCAGCCGCGTGTCCGGCAGCGCCACCCCCAGCCAATCGCCCTGACGCACGCGGCTCAGGACGAAGCCCGGCTCCATCAACAGCGCCATGGCCTCCTTCACCGTGAGTCCGAACAGGCCCGGGTTGGACACGCGATAGGTGCGCGATTCGATCGCGCCGCCACCGGCGCTCTTGCGGCGCTCGGCCTCTTCGCGCGCGAAGTCGATGCGGAACAGGCGCGAGAAGGCCCAGAAGGCCAGCAGCACGCCCAGCACCCCGAACGGATAGGCCAGGCCGAACGCCACCACCGGGCGTGCCAGCAGGTCGCGGACCTCGGGCCCCGGCTGCCCCGCGGTGAGCTGCTTCAGGGTCTCCACCGTCGCCGCCAGCGCCGGGGTGTTGGTGAGCGCCCCGCAGAACAGGCCGGCGATCTCGGCACCCGGCAGCCGCGCCAGACGCCCGACCAACACCGCGGTCATCGCGCCCGCCACGAGGATGCTCGCAGCCACGAGGTTGAGCTTCATGCCGCGCTTGCCGAACGAGGCGAAGAAGCCCGGGCCCGACTGCAGCCCCACGGCGTAGACGAACAGCACCAGCCCGATGACGTAGACGTATTCGGGCAGCGCCAGCGCCGGATCCAGCGCGCCGAACGCCAGCCCGACGAAGAGCACCGCGCTCACGCCCAGGCTGAAGCCGAACACCCGCGCGCTGCCCACCAGGTAGCCCAGGCCGATCACGCTGAACAGCAACAGCAGGGGATTGGAGGCAAGCAACTGGATGATCTGGGGCATGCGTCCTCTGGTCAGGTGGATCGGGGGCGGCGTCGGGCGGCGAGGCGGCGCGGGATGGATTCGTTCGCGCAGTCTAGCAGGCTGCTGAAAGAGTCGCTGCGGACCGATTTCGGAACAACGTGGAGAATCAGCATTCTCTGTTTTCCAAGGAAACTTGAGCATTCCCAGGATGGCCGCGGCGTGCGCGACCCGTCTCCGAGGGTTTTTCAGCAGCCTGCTATTGAGCACTGCATAACTAATGGCCTATCCGAGGCGTAAAGGAAGGCGAGTGGCATGGACGAAACCTCGCAGCAGGTGTTGCTTCCCAGCGATGGTCCGGGCGTGGCGAACGGCGGTGCGCGCCAGCTCGAGCGCGTCGTCGGGCGCGTGATTCGCCAACGGGCCACCCTTGAGGTAACCCCAGACGTACTCGACGGCGTTCAACTCCGGGGCGTAGGGCGGCAGCAGCACGGTGCGGAACCGCGGGCAGTGATCGAGGAACGCCTTCATCGAACGGGCACGATGGGTCACGAGTCGGTCCCAGATCAGGATCAGCGGACCCCGGACATGACGACGCAGCCCACGGAGGAAGCCGACCAGCACCGCCGCGGTGATGTTCGCGTTCGGATACAGGGCGACGTAGAGCCCGAGTCGGCGACGCTGCGGCGAGATCGTCACGACGCCGGCGGCCGAGACCTTCTGGCGCGAGCGGGTACGCTGCCGCAGGATGGGAGTCTCGCCCCGCGGTGCCCAGGTGCGGCGCACCAGCGGCGCCGTCAGCAGGCCGCTTTCGTCGAGGAAGGCGATGGTCGCTTTCAGCCGCGCGGCGTTCTTCTTACCCGCGGCCAGGTCTCGCGGACCCAGCCCCGGATCGCCACCTCATCGCGCTCGCGCGCCTGGCGCTCGGGCTTCTGGGGCGAGAACCCGAGCGAGCGCAGGAGTCGTCCGACATGCGAGGCGTGATAACGCACCCGGAACCGCCGCCGGATCACCTCGGCGATGCGTGGACACGTCCACAACTCGGTCGCGTAACCGCAGGCGAGCGGGCCGTCGAGCAGATGACCGACCAGCCGCTCGCGCTGCGCCTCGGTCAGCTTCGGAGGCCGGCCCGAGGCGGGGCGGGCCGCCAACTTCTGGTGCTCACCCAGCGCGCGCCAGCGGCGCACCGAGCGCCGGTTGACGCCGAGTCGTCGCGCGACCTCGACCGGGGCAAGTCCTTCACCCAACAACTTCCAGGCCTTGAGTCGACGCTGTTCCAACTGTTCCGGGCTGCCGTGCGGGCGTGGCATAGGATCCCTCCTGCCCGCACAGTAGGCCATTACTTACGCACGCGTCAATAGTGTCGTGTCCCAGCGACAGCCTTACAAAGTCGGCCGATCTTTTCAAGGATCGAGTCGGCGGTGGCGGTCCAGCTGAATGGGTGACACTGGAGGTTGTAGTGTTGGACGAAGTTCTCGATCTTGGCGATGAGATCGCGGACGCTCTTGAATGTGCCCCGACGGATCGCGCGTTGCGTGATGATGTTGAACCAGATCTCCACCTGGTTGAGCCACGACGCATAGGTCGGAGTGTAGTGCAGGTGGAAGCGTGGCCGCACGGTGCGCTGGCCTCTCGGGGCTTCACCCCTACCGTCCAGCGCGAGCTCCAGTTGTTCGGACTTCTGGCGCATGGCCCGTCCGTGTCCCTCGTTCGGCCTGCTCGTCCATCGTTCGGCCCTTCGTCACCTCACGGTGGCTACTACGGCCTCGGCTGACTCCTCGCTCCGCGGCTCGCGGCCGCGTCGCCCTTTCAGGCGTGAAACGAGGTCTCCCCGGATAAGAGCGCTGGCCTTCCCGACACGACCGCCGGATCTACGGCACCGAGCTTTGGTCACCAGAGCTTCGCGGTCAGTGGCCCGCTCGCCCTGCCCGGCATCGCCTCACATCCGGTTCCTGTTCGTCGGCCCGTCGGTTCGTTCCCCGCTTCCTCCAGACGCTCCCTCGCGGTCGCGCCCTTGCGGTTCCCTTGGGTTCTTGTGACCAAGTCCCCGGAGGACTTTCACCTCCCAGTCAGCGCCCATGCTGGGCGTACCGCAAGGGCCGCACTCCCCGGCCGGGGAATGCGGCCCTGCGTGAAGGAGATCCCGGCGTCCGGGTGCCGGACTACCTTTCCAGGACGACTCGCTGCGTCAGCGTCCGCGACCCCGCGGTCAGGGAGGAGAAGTAGACACCGGAGAGAGCCTGCTTCCCGCCGCCCGTCCGGCCATCCCAGCGGCGCGTGTGGCTGCCGGCCCCCATCAGACCGTCATGAAGCACGGCCACCTGGCGGCCGGCCACATCCGTCACGATGAGGCGGACCGGACCCGTCTCAGGCAAGCGGAAACTGATCTCGACTGAACCCGTCGACGGGTTCGGCCGCGGCGGAGCCAGGAAGAGACTCCCGCGCTCCTGACCATTCCGCACCGCAGCGGAGGCGTCGATCAAAGCTTCGTTGATCACCCGTGTCTGGGCCGCAGTGGTCCCACCCGCCCGGACCTCGTAGCGCACCAGCGCCGCTCGATCCGTACCCTTGACCGGCACATCGATCTGGGCGATCTGCCCCGGCGACATCATGATCGGGTCACCCGGAACCGGCTGCCACGTCAATGTACTGACTTTCCCCCAGGTGAGATCCTCGAGCGGGATCGTGTAGGGAATGCTCGTGTACTCGCGGGAGACCTCCACCGGTCCGACTTCGTCCCCGCCGTACTGGATGATGTCACGGACGGTCCGGCCCAGGCCGGACTGCCAGAACTGCCACGGCACCGGGACCGGGTACTTCTCGACGTTCGTCCAGCAGGCCTGAGCCCAGGTCCACTGCTGCAGCAAGGGCTGACCCATGATTGCCGGATCCATGACCAGGCCGAAGTGATACATCTGGTTGTACAGATATGGATTGAAGCGATCGACCCAGGTGACCTCGACTCCGCCGCGGCCTGGCAACGCCGGGAACATCCCCGGGGGGAAAGCGCGGATCAGAGGAGGCACGCCCCAGGGTTGGATTCCCGCGCCCCCTCCCGCCGCGCCGTACCACTGCAGGATCTGAGAAGGCAGGGCCCAGTTCCCGAAGAGATCGAGTTCGATGTTGTCGTACTGCAACCCCGGGTAGGGTTGAACCACGTCATAGTTGACGTAGATCGGCCCGAGTTGAGCTGACCCCAGGCTGGCGGTCACCTGCGTGACGAAACGCGTGACCGGGGTGGCCCGGATCAGTGGATCCGTGACGGAGTACCGGACCAGATAGGCGCCGGGGCCGGGCTGCATCGGGATGGCGAGATTCGTGTTGATGTCGCCCGGCTCGAGCACCAGTTGGTCATACGGTATCCAGAGCACAGGGGTCGTGTCGTACTGCAGTTCCTCCAGGGGAAGCACCAAAGGGCTGAGGGCATAGTCGCGCTTGATGAGCACCGGGTTGGGATACGTCGGGCTCAAGGTGAGCACATCGACGATCTGGCCGGGCGTGGAAATCCACCACCACTGGAAGGGAACGGGGATCTGCCCCAGCTTGATGACCTTGGTCCACGAGGCCTTCACCTGCATGGGAGGAAGGGCCGGATTGGTGTTGACCCCGAAGTGCCTCCATTCGCCGAAAGGCACCGGGTTCGCCCGATCCAGCCACATGACCTCGGTCCCGTGAAAACCGTTCAGGCTGTTGATGGTGGCGAAGCGTGGCGCGATCCCCCAACCGTGATAGTAGCCATAGAAATCGCCGGGGGTGATCGGACCGAAGAAGTCGAGTTCGAAGTTGTCTGCCGTCTGAACCGAATTCTGCAGCGCGTCGAAGTTGCTCAGGGAGCCTTGGATCACGACCTGCTGGCCCCAGGCCGCCCCGATCAGGGCGCCGGCCAGCAGCATGGCTGCGAGTACCGACAGAGGCAGTCTCCGAAGGATGGGATTGACTCTCATGGCTGACCTCTCTTTGTCGACAGATGAAGTGAAGGCAGTCCACATTGAAGATCAAGCGCGGTGTCCCTCAGGCCGGGGAGATGGTGGCAGGCGGGTCTCACCTCCTTTCCGGTGGCGAGTTGGCCAAGCCGCAGTCACGGGCGGCGCCCGCAGAGCGAGCGTGGCGGCCAGGGCACTTTCGCAAGGCCGGCGGCCGTGGCCCCTCGATCAGGAGTCCATGGCCGCGGCGCAGCAGCCCATCGGGAATCGTGGCGGCGGAGCCGCGAGGCTCGACACCGAGAATGGCGGAGCTGCGCATGGCGGCACGCCAACGGCAGAAGGTCGTCGGTAGACGCCGGTCGAGGGCGCAAGACGGGGCGCATTGCATCAGGGCAGATGACCTTCTCGACGAGAAGCCGCGCGCATCCGTGGGGGACGGGTGGATTCTCTGTCAGACCGGGACCCGCGTCAATCCCTATCGGCCCCCTATCGGCCCCCCGTGGGGGACGCCCATTCCAGGACACGGCCCGGGGCCGATGGCACCGCCGCGTCGGCCGGACCCCACCGTCCGGACGCGTTCTCCGCTGGCCCCGCGCTGCCCCGCCCCTACCGCGCCAGTTTCGCCGCGTCCCTCACGAGTTGCGAGCCGATCACGTTGCGCTGGATCTGGTTGGTGCCCTCGTAGATCTGGGTGATCTTGGCGTCGCGCATCATCTTCTCGACCGGGTATTCGGTCATGTAACCGTAGCCGCCCAGCAACTGCACGGCGTCGGTGGTGACCTTCATCGCCGTGTCCGAGGCGAACACCTTGGCCATCGCCGAGAGGTGTCCGATGTCCTTGGTGTCGCCCTTGTCCATGCGGTCGGCGAGCCCGTAGATGAGCGCGCGCGTGGCCTCGATCTGGGTGGCCATGTCGGCCAGCATCCACTGCACACCCTGGAAGGAGAGGATGCTCTTGCCGAACTGTTGGCGATGGTGCGCGTACTTGAGCGTCTCTTCCAGCGCGCCCTCGGCGATGCCCAGCGCCTGCGCGGCCACGCCCGGGCGGGAGAGATCGAAGGTCTTCATCGCCACGATGAAGCCCTGGCCCTCGCGGCCCAGCAGGTTCGCGACCGGCACGCGGGCGTTGTTGAAGACCAGCTCCGAGGTGACGCTGGCGCGGATGCCCATCTTCTTCTCCTTCTTGCCGAAGGAGAATCCGGGCGTGCCCTTCTCGATGATGAAGCACGAGGCGCCGCGCGCGCCCTTCTCGGGCTGGGTCAGCGCGACCGTGGTGTAGATGTCCGCCTCGCCGCCGTTGGTGATGAAGACCTTGGTCCCATTGAGGATGTAGTGGTCGCCATCACGCCGCGCGGTGGTGCGCAGCGAGCCGGCGTCCGAGCCCGCCATCGACTCGGTGAGTCCGAAGGCCGCCAGCTTCTCCCCCGCCGCCATGGGGGGCAGGTACTTCTGCTTCTGCTCCTCCGAGCCGTAGAGCAGGATGGGGAACGCGCCGAGTGCGGTGCCGGCGAAAGCCAGAGCGATCCCGGCGCAGGCCTTGGACAGCTCCTCGGTGACGATGCACATGTTGGTGATGCCCAGGCCGGTCTCGACCAGTCCATCGTAGGCGGTCGGCACGCACACGCGGAACAGGTCCACCTTCGCCATCGCCCGGACGATGTCCCAGGGGAAGGTGCCATCCTCGTCGTACTTCGCCCGGACGGGCTTGACCTTCTCCTCGGCGATGGTGCGCGCCAGATCGCGGATGGCGCGCTGCTCCTCGCTCAACAGGTGCTCCATCGACTTCCTCTCCCTGCCCTGCACGGGCCGCATCTTGCCCCGCGTGGCCCGTGCGGTCCGGCGGACGCCACGGCGGAGCGGCTGGTGTGAAACCGGTCCCGGGCAGGAAGCCCGGCGCCGGAGCGAAGTGCCGCGCACTGTACACTGTCCGGGGGCCTGGCGTCAGCCCACGGTCAGCCCACGGTCAGCCACGGTCAGGCCCCGGTCAGGAGTCCCCGGTCAGCCCCGGGTCAGGATCTCGAGCGCCTCGACGATGGCGCGGGGGTCCCGCGTGAGCCCCTTCGCGCCCGAGTGGCTGGTGTCCTCCCAGGTTCGGTAGCCGCGGTAGCGCTCGCGGCTGGCCAGGGCGAACTCTTCCGGCTCGCCGAACGAGGCGCTCTCGTGCGGCACCTCGAGCAACCCGGCGACATTGTCCGCCCCGCGCGGCCAGAAGGCCTGCACCCGCGAGAGGAACTGGTCGCGTGCCTGGGCCACTTCGGCGACGCGCAGCGAGCGGGTCTCCATCGCGAGGAGCTGGGAGGTCAGCCAGGGCTCGTCCGGCCGCTGCATCCGCTTGAGCTTGCCGAGCAGCGGGTTGCTCGCCGCGGCGAAACCGAGGAAGGGCGTGTCGAAGGTGATGACGTTGCGCACGCCCGCGAGTGGCGGCGCGTCGAGTTCGGGGTAGTCGTCGAGCAGGGCGACGGCAGCGAGCGCATCGAGCCCGCCCATGCTATGGCAGACGAGATCCACCTCCGCCGCACCGCTGGCGGGCCCTGCACCGGCCCGATCCTGCGCCACGAGCCGCGCCAGGTGTGCGCCGAAGCGGATGAAATTCTCGTAGCGGGGCGGAGCGCCGTCCGCTTCAAAGTCCATGAACGTGGCAAGCTCCGGGTTCGTGCAGACCTCGGGCAACTGGCTCGCGAAGCACAGGTCACGGCCTCCGGCCTCGCCCCAGCACGAGCGCCCGTCCTCGTCCGTGAAACCCGGGACGAAGTAGACGCGGCGGCACAGTGTGAGCGGACGCTCGGTCCATTCCCGCAGTGCGGTGCGAGCCCGGACGCGCTGGGCGGCGATCACCTTGAAGTTGGCCATGCGCTCCTCAGGACGACATCGAGATCCGTGCCCACGCCGAGCACGAAGCGGGCGGGCGGGCGCCGATCGAGCGACCGCCCGTAGCCCGCGTGAACGAAGAGCCCCGCCTGCCGGCTCGAGGGTGGCCGCGAGCCACGGCGGACGACACCCGCATCGCCTCCGAGCGGCCACGGGCCGGCCGAATATGCCACCTGCACGAGAAGCACACTCAGCGGCGCCGCGCCCGCGCGCCACTCGCTCTGGACCGAGGACGCCAGCACGAGGCCCGAGGCCAGCGCGGGCAGGTGGTCGAGGACGAGCGCGGCCGTTGGCGTCAGACTCGCGCTGCCACCGCGCGCCGACATCCACAGCCGCGCCCCGGGGATCAGGCGAGGCCGGAAGTCGGCCGGGAAGAAGCCCGATGCGGGCAGGTTCAAGACGAGCGGCGCGCCCTCGAGCGCGAGGTCCGTGCCCGCATAGCCGTCGGTGTCGCAGCCGGCGACGAGCGCGGCGAAGACGCGCGCCTCGGGCCACACGCCGCTCGCCGCGAGGCGCACCGGGACCTCGCGCGGTTCGCTGCCCCGCGGACCGTCGCCGGTCGCCTCGCCGCTCAGGGCGTAGCGGCCGTGCCGGTACTGGAGCGCGAGCCGGCCACCCACATCGCCGCGCGACACCGTTGCGTCCGCGCCTCCGCAGCGCCCGCCCCCGGAGAGTCTCAGCGCCGCGGCCTCCACGCTGAACCCGCGGTCCGCCAGCCGCGCGCGCAGGTCGTCGGACTGCGTGGAGAAGGACTCACTGGTGAACGGCCGCGTGAGCGCGGGAAACTCGGAGTGAATCTGGGCGCGGGCCGGAGTGACGACCGGCACGGTCAGCATGACGACCGCCACGACGACGGCGGCGAACACTCCTGCGGCGTATGACATGACGCGAGGGTATCCCGTACGTTTCATGAAACGCCAGCCGCGAGTGCGCCCAGTCGAAAGTGCAAGATGGGGCGCGCCCGCCACCATCTGCGCGATGCCCCGGTCGCGTGTGCGACCGGGGCATCGGCGGGCGGGGTCATGGACGCCCGCGCTCCGCGGGGAGCGCGGCCCGTCCCGGGGCTCCTTGGATCAATTGAGGCGCACGAGCCGTTCGGTGCGCGAGCCCCAGGGCGTGACCAGTCGCACAAAGTAAAGTCCGGCGCCCGAAGCGCCTCCGTCCGGGCCGTGCCCGTCCCAGCGCCACACCTGCGGACCGGCCGGGAATTCGCCCTCGAAGTTGCCCATGCGGCGCCCGGAGATGTCGACCACTTCCAGCCGCGCGCGCCCCGCCGCCGGCAGCGAGAAGCGCAGCAGCGTCGTGCTCCGGCTGGGGTTCGGCTGCGGACGCGCGAGCGCCAGCAGCGCAGGGCCGCTGCCCCACACCCCGGCCGTCGCAGCCACGATCTGGAACGAGCTGTCGCTCGACGCGCTCCCGGCGTTCAGCGCCGCGTCGTACGCCGTCACCCGCACCAGCGTCTCGTCACTCAACTCGAGCGGCAGGATCCAGTTGAACAAACCCGAGTTGGCGAGCCCGTGCGCGACCGGCAGCCACGGGGACCCCGTCACCGAGTAGTCCACGTTCACCGAGTCCACGCCGACATTGTCGCTCGCCGTCCAGGTGATCGCGTGCAGCATCCCCTGCACCCAGACTTCGCCGCCCACCGGCGAGATCAGGGTCACTGCGGGCAGCGCCACGTCCACGAACGTCGCCGTCAAGGTCATGCTTCCGTTGATGGTCACGGTCACGGAATCAACGCTGCTGGTCGTGTCGCCGCTCCACCCCGCGAAGGCCCAGCCTTCCAGCGGCACGGCGTCCAGTTGGACGCTCGCGCCATAGGGGTAGCTCGCCAGGTCCGGGCTCTTCGTCACCGTTCCCTCGCCGACCGTGCTCACCGCCAGCGGATACTGGTCGGCCGAGAACGTCGCGCCGATGGTGTGGCCGGCCGTGACGTTGTTGAAGGTGTAGCTGGTGTCCGGCGTCGCCGGACCGCCATCCACCGTCAGCGTCAGCACGTGGTAGCCGGTCGCGGGGCGGATCGCGAACGCCTGGCTCGCGCCGTAGGGCACCGTGACCGTGCCGCCGGGGGTGATGCTGCCGTTTGCTCCGGCGGCGGCGACGATCGAGTAGGTGTTCAGCGCGAAGCCCGCGGCGATGGTGTGGTTCGCCGCGACGCTATTGAAGGTATAGCTCGCGACCGCGCCCACCGAGGCCGCGTTTACCAGCACGTCTTCGATGTGGTAGCCGGTAGCCGGGGCGATGCTGAAGCCCTGGTTCGCGCCCTGGACCACGTACACCGTGCCGACGGGGGTGATGCTGCCGCCCGCGCCCGCGGAGGCGGCGATGGCCCAGCGGTCG
>Ga0315283_10004954_pt1 | contig 11686 bp, 10 predicted proteins | sample YL17G09_0_MG_FD_204541 | JGI IMG/M metagenome (GOLD analysis project Ga0315283, IMG submission 204541) | Sediment microbial communities from Yellowstone Lake, YNP, Wyoming, USA - YL17G09_0 | ecosystem: Environmental > Aquatic > Freshwater > Lake > Sediment | place: USA: Wyoming | collected...
CAACCCCCGAGACTTCATCCTGGCCAGCACACCCTGGCATGACGAACTCGTCGCCGCAGGCTTTGAGCGCACAAAAGCTGAAAACACCTACCCGTTCAATGAAACCTGGTTCAAGACTTACCCGTTCATGGACGGAAAAATCGTCATCATGGCTGAGCCGCACCTGAACGTGCCTGATGAGGAAGTGCTCAACCCGACCAATCCCATCATCCGGCTCTATTGCGAGTATACAAATCCACGCGAAGGAGAGGACTATCCAATCCAGGTCTTCCAGCGCTGGGTGCCGGTGCCCAAGCTCAAGCAGGCCATGCCACATGTCGACCAGGCCGTCAAGACCTCCACCAGCCTGGAGCAGTTGCAGAAGACGCTGGAGTATGGCTTCTACCGCCTGGCATCCTGGTGGCCGGGGCCATCCGCCGTGGCCGACAGCCTGCCGCAGTTCCGGGCGGCGCTGGAGTCCCGAGGCTGGCAGTTCGGCAAGCTGAACGCCATCCCGATGGTCGGCGGCGGCGAAGTGCAGGAGCATGTATACAAGAAAGTGAACAAGGGCACCGTCTGGACGCTCAACGCCAGCCTGACCCCGCAGGGCAAACTGTTCGCCTTTGGCAGCGGCTTCAAGGTCGTCATGGAGAACGACGAGCCGAAGGATGTCGACTGGCCTCTGGCGGAACAGACGCAGCCGGAAGGCATGGGCGTGCCCGAGTTTGCTGAACTGGTCAGTGCCGCCACCGAAATATGAACATCCAAGAGATAGCAGGAGCCGTCAATTTCTGGGTTGAAGCCAACGGCACGGCTCATCGCCTGGATGAAAGCCACGTAACCTGGGCTGCCAAGAGGTTCAACTTCCATCTGCCCGACAACCGCGACGACCCGACCTACTGGACCTCGCAGGGGCGCGTTTACGAATACATGTTCTCCCAGCGCTGGATGCGTACCTCCATCGACTTCGTGCCGCGCTACATGTACGTCGACCGCATGGCCACATCCAGGCACAAGCTCTGGGTGGCAGAGGAATCCCGGCGCTACCACCTGCTGGCCCTGGACACCAGCGGCCACAAAATCTGCGACTTCCGGGCTGAGCAGCCCAAGGAAAGCCTGGCGGTGGTCGCCCGGCGCATGCTGGTGCGTGCGGACGGTGCCCTGGCCTACGCCAACCGGCTGACTGAAGCCATCGACCCGCGTGAATGGCTGCTCGACCAGCCTGCTTTCAGCTATTTCCAAATGGCCAACGGGCACAGCCTGACCGTCTTCATCAACGACCAGAACCGGCCTAAATGGATGAGCGGCCCTTCAAAGGACATGCCAAGAGGCATCGGCATCATCGACCAGGTAAACAACCAATGGCGCATCGCCCGTGGCGACTACGCGAAGCCTGCCCTGCCGCCTGAAGTGACGGCCATGCGCTTTGACTCCAGGGATGCGGCGGCGATGACACTTTGGAAGTTCAGCAAAGACCCAAGGTACGTGCCTGAAGCCATCGACCCGCGTGAATTTATCCTGGCCAGGGACACGCCCGCGTCAGACAAGTTCCGCTTCGTCACGTCGTCCTACATGGGCGAGCAGGTCTGGGTGAACACCAAGCGCCGGGAATTCTGGCCGCAGCCCATCGGCTGCATCAGTCCAGACCCGGCTGGCCAGTGGTGGATTACGTTTGGAAAATTCAACGGCAAGCGCTGGCTCTGGTGGGAGCACGCCACCGACCAAATCCGCAGCCTGCGCTTCGGCACCAAGGAAGAAGCGGCCATGAAGCTGTGGTCGCTGATGAAAGACAAGAAGGTCCACGAGGCGGTGAACCCACGCGACTGGATGCTCAGCCAGCCTGCGCCAATCAAGAAGGGCAAGAAGACCTTTATCGTCTGGTATCCCCACGATGGCGAAGGTCATGAAGGCGAGATGACCTGCTCACCACGCTTCGACAGACTGGAAAAAGCGTGGGCGTGGGCCGTGCGCAATCGTGAGTACATCCACGTCAACCCGCACATTCGAGTCTACTCGGACACAGGGCAGGTCACTTTCACGTACGAAGTATCACCCGGCAACGGCCTGCGCCTGGTCGAAGCCGTGCTGCCCTCTGTCGCCTTCGCCCTCGATGGCCGCTGTCCCATCTGCGAAAGCGCCGACTGCTCGACGAGCGCGTGCGGCTCCTGCGGCAGCCGCTGGAGGCCAGACTTCAGCCTGGTGGAAAACACGACGCCCAACCTGCGTGACTTCATCCTGGCGACTGGTTCTGGAAAAATCCAGTATACCATGATGGCCAAGCTGGACACAGGCGACACGCATGCAGGCTGGTCCGGCTACGAATACGACTTCGACACCTTTGAAAAAGCCTACCGTGCGGCCCAGCACAAGATGCAGAATTTTCAAACAACCATCGAAGCCTGGGACATCCCGGAAGGAGATGGACTGGCCAGGATGGTCGGGCACTGGTACGTCACGCAGGACGGCGAAGTGAAAGAGATTCCACTGGAGCAGCCATGAACCTGATACCCATCACCCCCGGCCTGCTGTGGCTCCTGGACTCCACGGACCCCAAGGACTACATCGCCGGTCTGCCTGACAACTGGAGAAGCCAGAGTCCGACAGAACAGCAACTGAGCTTCATGGGGATGGAGTCTCAGGGCAGCAACACCTGGTACTGGCAGCGCGGCCCCTGGGTCATCCAGTTGATGCCCATACTCAGCGGCTACCACCTTCAGGTATACAATAAAGAGACGCAGGATGTGGTGGACGATGGAAACTATTCCGGCCACGTCAAACGCGCCCAGATGCTGGAGAAAATCGCCTGGTACATGCAGCGCGTCGAGGCGTGGTCCGACGACGTGACCGAGGCCATTGACCCCAAGGACTTCATCGCCAAGGTGCCGGACGATTACGACATGCTGGATGAGGTCGAAGAAGACCTCGACAAGCTGGGCTTCGTCGAAGACGCCGCACTGCAACCTCGCGTCTGGAACTTGCACATCGGCCCCCTGGCCTTCCAGGCTTACAAGGTCCATGCCAGCACCACCATGCCTGTCTGGCATCTGGAAGTGCGCCGTGGCAACATGATGCTGAAGGATGAAAAGTACGTCGGCGGAGAAGCCCGGCAGATTCCCGGCGACGTGCGCCAGGCCATCCAGACCTACCGCGATGTCGGGCTGCTGGAAGCCGTCGACCCAAAGGAGTTCATCGCCTCTCAGCCGAGCGTGCGCGAGTTCCTGGAGCAGCAATACCGAAAGTACGACCCGCACTTGACCGTCGATGATGCTGAAATGGGTATACGAATCAGCTTCCAAATCACCGCCACCGTGGCCACCGTCCACGACCTGGTGCGCAAAATCAGCGAGACAGCCGGAGTCCGCGACAAGCCTTACTGCCGCATCAAAAGCCTCATCAAGCCGGGCCTGCCTCAGCGCCGCCAGGTCGCCGTCGTCTACCTGGGCCTGCCTTAGCGCCTATTCGTAGATGACTGTGATGCCGCGTGCCGCGCTCGTAACCACAGTCAAGCCGGTATAAAAAGGAGCACCGTACTCCATCCCGAACGGATAAAAGGGGTTTTGATTGGCAATGACCGTATTGCCGATAATGGGCGAGAAATTGCCCTGACTGTCGCTGATGGTTACATTTTGAGCCGCAGCACTGACATCATGAAAAAGAATGCGATGCAGCTTGCCTGCGCCATACTTGCAGATGGTGGTGCCGGTCGAGGCGATATACTTGTAGATGGGGTCTGTCCCAAGCGGGCCTAAGCGATTGATAGTGCTTGTACGAACTTCAAGGCTGTTGTTGCCGTTATTCGCTGGAGCGTTAAAAACTACTGCCCGCGCAGGAAGCGTATTGGTGTTCACCAGCGGAGCCGTTGCTCCTGTGGCCTTATGCAAGACCGCACCGTCCACGGAAAACCAGGCTGACTTGTTGGTCCAGTAAATTTCGTAGGTATGCGCATTCGCGTCCAGGGCGTACCAATTGCCTTGCGCCCCATTAAAGCTGCCGCTTACCACGCGAGTATCCACACTGGCTTTGCGGGAAACCACCGCCAAGTCAGACCCGTTAGTTTCAAAGAAAAAGCCATCTGTCGGACTGTAGGCTCCCCAGCGTTTGATGCACGCCCCGACCGCCGCAGGAACTTCGACGACAGCCCGATAGAAGTTGGTATTGCCGCCCACATAGCGCCCGCTGCGGGCACTGAACAGAGTACCGGAACTGCCTATCGTAGTCCCGGTTCTAATGACGGCCTGATTATTACCTGGAACGATGGTGCCGGTGCCGACGGCTGTGCTGCCCCAAAAGCTGGTGTCAAGCACAGGGCTGTCTCCAAACGCTGCGCCGACCAGCCGCGATGTCTCTGCTATGCGTAGCTGGCCCATCGGCGTTGCTTTAACGCCTACTTCAAAGTTGTTAGGTAGCAACTCATCGACAGCGACCTTAAAGTTGCCGTTGGACGAAAGCGCACGCGGAACCGCTTCCAAGATGGGGCACAAGGCCGCTCCCACCCTTAAAAAAGTGCTGGTGGCTGTTCCGGTGTTTTTAACCCGCAGCCGATAAGCCGAGCCAACAGCCTGAGTTGTCCAACTGTTTGCGCTATTTGCGCTACTGGCTGACAGATAGCTGTAAGTATCTTGGACATCCCAGTTCGTGCCATCAAACGTCTGGTCGACGATGACTTGCGCGTTCTGGTCCGACTTCATCGCCACTTGAATGGCGGCAACGCCCAGGGTTGTTTCAAGAGTCCCGACAAAAACGGCATTCACCGGCAGGTTGCTGCCCCATGAATTAACGGTACTGGCGTACACCGCCTGCGTGGTCCTGACGCCCAAATGATAAGCGCCATCCGCCTCCTGGGTGGCCTCGATAGCGTGCCCATCGTCATCCACCAAAAACGAAACAGCGCCATTGCCGTCGATGGCCAGGCGCGTTGACATCCGAAAGTTGGTCGTGGTGACAAGTCCGTTGTTCAAGACCCTGATGCGATAGTAAGGAGCCAGCGACCGCACCGACCAGGACTCTGAATTATTTTCCAAAATCGCATCAAGGTCAGGTGGAAACGTCAGCAGGTGGTCCCAGTTCACCGCATCTGCCGACTGCTCGATATAGAGAATCAAGCTCAGAATCTGGTCGCAGTGCATGAAGACCGTAATGACGCCGCCAGTCTGCGCCGTAGCTGCCGCGCCGATAAACGACGCGCCTGCCGCCAAGTTGGTGGTGCTTGAATTGTTCGGGTCCACGACTCCGACTGCTTTGGTTACTTGCATACTATTTGAACAGTTTCTTCAGCCTTTTGAACAAGGAAGCAACGACACCGGTCGCCGCAGGCGCTGACGCCGCAGGCGCTGACTCCACGGCCTCTGGCGCAACCTGGGGCGCAGGGTCTGGCGTCACCGCAACATTGGGCGTGAACTCCGCCACAACCTGCTTGAGCAGCGGCTCAATGATGTAGCCATCCACGCGGGCCACGCCGGGCGGCAGATGCTGCATCACGTAGACCGTCGCCGCGTGAACCGCCAAGGTGGCGTCGAAATACGGCTCCTGGCTGGCGTGGGCCAGGAAACGAATCAGCACGTCCTTGATGGCGCTCTCGTGTCCAGAAATGTCAGGAGACTGGTAGTGTGGGGTCATACGTCGATTTCGTAGCCGTGCAAGACACCGGTCACACTGCCTGCGGTCTGGGTGATGTAGACCGTGCCATCGCTCTGGTGGGAGACATGCGGCGTCCTGAAGTTTTCTGAAATGATTTTGGAGTCTCCGGCTGTCACCTTCACGGAAGAATAAATAATCCAGTCATTCAACGTCACCGCGCCGTCAGAAAGCGTAATCACGGCGGTTGCATCTACCGAAAGATGCACATCAGTAATGACAGCCTTCTTGCCCGCAGCAGGCACCCACACCGGAGTATTGTAAGCACTGCCGCTGCAAAAGATGGATTTGACCACGCACGGATAGCCAATCAAATGCGGAGGATTGCCGTGCTCGATGCCTTCCAGCGTGTTGCTGGGCACCGTCATGCGGCCCCCAACGCTGCCCGGCGCGGAACCTCCGACAGACGTGCGGAAACGAATCTTGGTCAGACAGGCGACGGAGCCGATGTAGTCCTCAACGACGCTGGACTTCTGGGTGTAGCCGTTGGCTCCGATTTCGCGCACGGTGATGGCTGTCCAGTTGACACCATCAAAGGAGCCTTCAAAAACAATCTGGCCTCCCGTCGGGGGAACCAGATGAAAGCCAACGCCATTGTAGCCGTCGACGTTGATTTCGTAGGTCGAACCAATGGTTTGGCTCAGAGCACCAGAGAACGCTCCGAATTGATTGGTCGTGCCGCTGCTGCTGACCACGCCACCGCCGCCCCCAGAACTGGCCACTGCCATCCTGGTAGTGACCGTCGCGTTGCCCGTGACGTAGTTGACGCTGACAAATTTGACCCGGCCTTCCAGGCTGACAAGTTCGCTGTGCGTGCTGGTGATTTCCGTATCCCAGTTGATGCCGTCGAGCGACGTGCGCAGGTCCAGCACAGCGGAACCCGCGCTGATAATGTGCTGCACCGTCATCTGGTCAGCCCAAAGCACGTTCACCGAGGCGCTGGCTCCCGGACTCGTCACCGCATTGAGCAACACGGACTCCGCAGGCGGAATGGTGCCAGATGCCGTAACAAGCTGCCGCAGCAAGTCATTGGATATGCTGCCAACGGTCTGAACCAGGACTTGATTTGCAGACGTGGCCAAGGTGCCCTGGTTGTTCAAAACGACTGTGACCGCTGCATTCCCCGTAGCCTGTGCCGCCGAAGTCGCCAGGGTGCCCATGCTGTTGAAAACAGCCGCCACGCCGCTGCTGGTCGCTGCCGTGCCTGCATTGTAGATTTTGCCCAGCAGCGTCTCCACCGTCTGGGTGCTCTGCGTGCCTTGAGAATTGTGGATGGCCGTCAGAACGGCATTACCGGTGGTCTGCGTCGTCTCCAGAGCCAGGGCCGTGGTGCTCTGCGTGCCCTGGTTGTTCATTATAGCCGTCGCCGTGGCATTGCCCGTCTGCTGCGCCAGCGAGGTCGCCAGGGTGCCCTGATTGTTCATCACGACCGGGAGCACCGTCATCAAAACCTGCTCAGTTTGAACCGCCGCCACGTCAATGCTCACCAGATGCGTGTTGGCAATCGAGCCGTTGGTCGCCTGGAGCAAAGCCGTCGCGTTGGTGGCCAGGGTGCCCTGGTTGTTCATCACGGCTACCTGTGTGGCCTGGAAGAACGTAGCGCCGGTCGGGTCAAGCTGCTGTACGACGAGAGCGGTAGTGGCCGCTGTTTTGGCATCCTGTGCCGGGGGCATGACTGCATAATTGTCGGCAGCGTCCTCAATCTTGACGTTGCCGATGTCCGTACTGATGGAGCCAGCGAAACTGACGGTGGTGTTTATGGTTCCACCCGAAACCTGCACAACGAACGGTGCGCCTGTATTGCGCACGGCCACCGTCCCGTCAGTGACGACAGTTGTGCCAGCGCCTGGCGTACCTGGGTCAGCGATATAGGTGACAGGCAGTCCTGTTGGAATTCCGCTACTCATGCTTTAACTATCAACGGCCAAGGGAAAGAACCAAGTCCGCAATGCGCAATCTTTGCTGGACATTCGGACGCAGCCGTATACAGTTTGCCCATGCCAAAAACGCATCAACCTCACGGCCCCGGAAAAGTGCCGACTCGCGTACCAAGACTGGTGACTGCCGTGGAGCCGCCCCAGGTCTGCCTGACCCCCGCGCCTTCCCAGCATCCCATTCCCCACACCGACATCACTGGGGCGACGATTGTTGAAGTCGAGTCCAGCGCAGACGGCACCCGGCTTTGGGTCAACGTCAACGGCATCTGCGCCTTGCGCTGCTGCCAAATCAAAAGTCTTGTCATCAAATGAACCCCCTCGCCTGGCAGCCCGAGCCAAAAGACGCCCTCCGCGCCCGATTCACCGCCGCGCTGTCGCCGGGCTACCTGCGGTCAATCCGCCCTCAAGACGCGCCGGGCCTGAACCGCAAACACGTCTTCGACATGGAAGACGGCATCCGCATGGTCGTCAGCCTCGACCTGGCCGACGAGGAAACCAAGCACCTGATGGGCGATGCCTTGCACTTCTCCTTCGGCCTGGTTCCTGGCACAAAAAAGCGCAGCGTTGACGCCTTTGCCCGGCAGGCTTACACGCTCATCGTGGAATTCTGGCACAAACCTGATGTCCTGGAGACGTACATGAGCGACCGTGCCTTGCACGTCTGGTGCCAGCCGGACAAGGTAATTAAGGCATGAACGACGCTGAGCGCCTGGCAGATACGCTGCTGGAAACTGAGAAGTGGGACAGGCTCCACAAGGGCCTGGCCGACATTCAGACCAAGGCGGACGCCGCCGACGCGGTATGGCGGCAACTGAACGCCTCCATCGCGGCCAAGGACCGCAGCCCAGCCGTATACCAGCAGATGGCCACCTTGAACAGCCAGGTTGCGGCTGCCAGAGACAAGCTGCGCCAAACCCGCTACGCGGTGGCCTATCGCCGCGCTCTTGCCCAGGTGGGCTTGAAACCGGAAGATGTCGAAAACCAGTACTACGGCTGGGGCCTTGGCCGGGGGCGCTGCATCGTCGCAGTGCGTGGTCCTGGCTGCGGGCACGTCAAGCTGAAGACGCCCGTGCCCATCTCCGAGGCGCTGAACATTGTCCGGCGCGTGCTCCTGGAGATGCGCGTGGCGGACATGGTGCCTGCGCCGCCACTGGTAAAGCTGAAGCCCTCGAACGAGTGGACACGCATGCCGCACATTCTGGGGCGCATGCGCGAACGCATTCCGCGCACCATGCCGCCAACAGCCAAAAAGGCGGACCACGATGAGCGCATCCGCGAAATAGGGCGGTACATCGGCCTCTTCCGGGTGGGCACTGTGCCTGTGTATACACTGCGCAGCGCCGAGTGGCAGATACCGCTCCCCTACGGCTACCGCCTGCTTGGCTTCGATGACGAAGCCCGCTCGTTCACTGAGGGTGCCAATGCGCAGCCCCTGGTGGACAATCCATATCTGACGGACCTCGACTACACGCACTGGCGAGTGGACTACCCAACCGGACGACCCAAGACCCTGCCCGTGCCCGGCAAGCCGACACTGCTGCCGCCGCAAAAGCGGCCTCATTTGACTTAGTATACAATTTGAACCACCTTGAGCCATGCTGCCTCAGAATCCGCCACCTGAAAGTCTGAACGAGTCGGAAGACTCAATGCTGGCCTACATCCAGCGCATCGACCAGGAAGAGGACTACTACCAGGCTGAAGCCATGCTCGATGCCCTGGGCCGCAAACTGGACTGGGAGCGCGGCGTGTCGCCATCGGTGCAACAGGCGTACGACAGGCTCCTGATTGACATCCTGATGACGAAACGGAAGTGGGATACTACACCTGACCCGTCAGAAACTGGTACGCCTCTTCCTTCGTCTTGAAGAATTCAATCTTCTGCTCAGAGTGCCAGCGCGAAATGGCAGTATACAGAAAATTGTGCCAGTTCGCGTGCGCATGCGCTGGAATGTTCTCTGGACGCTCCTGGTAGATTCGGCCCAACAGCTTCGACCCTTCGTATACCTCCCAAATATCCTCGCTGATGGGCCGGATTTCAAACGGTGATGGATTGTCCAGGATGAAGTCCTTCGCCGTCGATTCACCCAGGCGTGGATTGCCCAGGGCATGCCACCGCTTCAGGAACTCTTCGCCGTCGAAGCGCCCATCAAAGCTGCGCACGCCGGTCAGCTTCCAGTTCTTGCCGAAGGCCGAGAAGAACTCCGCCAGGGCGGGCAGGTACTTGTCCTGGGGCGGGCACTCGTTGGCCTCGCCGCGCAACTGCGTCACCGTCGGCTGGCCCACCGGCCCGCCGTAGGAGGATTTGGTCAGGGCAATCTCGATGTCCACCACCGGCTTGCCCTTCGTGGCATCAATCATGGAGTAGAGGTCAATCTCAGCGGTGCGCATGCGGGCGCAGTAGTCCTTGTACGCCACCGACAGGCAGTGCCGCATGTCGACGCCCTCGCGCTGGATGAAATTCTCATCCGTGGGCATCTTCAGGAAAATCCACTGGCCGTCCCGCGTCCGATAGACCTCATGCTTGAGCTTGTCCTCCAGGGAGATTTTCGGCACCGTCGGCAACTTGATGTTGTATACGTGCCGCTCCACGTCCACATCCATGCCCTCCGTGTCAGCATTGTGCGCCCGCAGGAAGTCGCGGTAGGCGTCGTAGGTGTCAAAACGGTAAGCCGGGTCGCCTTCGCGGCGTGGGAACAAGATGGCTTCGTTGCTGTCGTTGAAGTAAGGCTTTCCGTCCAGGTAGATGGTGGTCAGCACGCTGAGGTAGTCAATGACGGCCCTCCTGTCGCCGTTGAACCATTCTCTTTCCCAGTTGTACACTGGCTCGGCTTCACCGTCGTCTTCAAGTAAACGACGGACAAGCTCGACTGCCTTTGTCGCGCAGACTTTCATCACTGTTATCTACCGTATTTAGAGCGTGCAGAGCGCCTTAAACTGTTGTATACGTAAAGCATGAACGCCCGAGCCGCCTTCAGCCGCAGCGAGGCCGCGCTGGAATACCGCCCAGTGCCTACGCTGGACGGCAGCCATGCCTGGCATTGGGTGCTCCTGGCGCTGCCCCATCGAACCTGCCTCGGCACCGGAACGGCCCCCAATCGCGCCAAGGCGGGCACGCAGGCGCGTTTGAAGGCCCGCCAGGTCGGCAGGCGCATCGCTGAAATCCGCATCGCTGGCGGCGCTCTCAAGGAAGGCAAGCTGCCGGTGGCCGTCAGCGCCAAAGACTTCATTATGCAGGGACCGGCCCGCAGGAAATGCACTCGCTGCGGAACCTGGCTTGATGCCGAAGACTATTGCGAAGACGAAGCGTGCCCGTTCTCGGACCATTTGCAAGACTGTCGCCAGGGTTGGGCTGGACATCCCAAATGCTTGTCACATCGCGGCGTGGCACACGCGTCTGACTGCACGTGCGGCGGACGCACCAGACTGGAGTCCGTCGACCCCAAGAACTTCATCATGGCGCAGCCAAAGGGCGAAGACACGCCCTGCGGCGAGCCGTGCGTCAAGTGCGGCAAGCCCTGTACCCTGGTCCACCGGGGCACCGGACGCGACAGCCTGGTGCCCGGCGAGCACATCTGCCAGACGTGCGACTACAACCGGTTTGCAGGCATGCTGCCTGAGAACGTCGACCCCAAGAACATCGACCCGAAGGACTTCATCCTCCAGCAGCAACCCGGCCCTGATACTCCTTGCGGCAATCCGTGCGCCAGATGCGGCAAACCTTGTACTTTGGTCCATCGTGGCAACCTGGTGCCTGGCGAGCACATCTGCGGAGCCTGCGCTACACTCCGCTTCAACCAGCAGTTAATTGGAGACTTGGCACCTGTGCGCATAGCCGACCTGCACTATCACGGCCACATGGAATCGGTCAGGGAGGAATTACCGACAGACCCGACCAAAGTCGCGGCCAAGGACTTCATCCTGGCGCAGCAGACACCAGAGGAACGGCTGAGCGCGGTGGCCACGCAAGGACAGAAGTCTTACGACTGTCAACTATTCAGCTTCAAAAAGACGTGGCCCACCGCCATCGACCAAGTTTCAGTTGTCATCAACCTGTACAAAAATTCCAGTCCTGGAACCGTGACCACTTGGATTAAGCTGTATACCCTGACTGGCGGGCTAATCAACGCAGAAGAAGA
>Ga0315283_10004956_pt1 | contig 11683 bp, 7 predicted proteins | sample YL17G09_0_MG_FD_204541 | JGI IMG/M metagenome (GOLD analysis project Ga0315283, IMG submission 204541) | Sediment microbial communities from Yellowstone Lake, YNP, Wyoming, USA - YL17G09_0 | ecosystem: Environmental > Aquatic > Freshwater > Lake > Sediment | place: USA: Wyoming | collected...
AGACACTGCCACCATAGTTGTGCGACGACAGGTCATTGTCGTAGCTCACATATTCGTAGCCGGCCTTCGCGCCTCCGGACAGCTTGGGCGTGAGCTTGTAGCCCACCAGAGGGAAGATGCCGATGCGCGTGGTCGATCCGAACGAGAGCGTCACCTGGCCACCATAGTAAATGCGACTCGGCCCGGACGGGCTGGCCGCAACGGGAGCGGGAGCCGGCGTGACGGGTGCTGCCACTGCGGGAGCCGGCGTGACGGGTGCTGCCTTGGTGCTGTCGGCGGGGGACGCGGGCGTCCCCTGTGCCATTGCTCGCGGAACTTCCAATGCAAGTAGTCCGAGTGCCAGCAGAATCACAGTAGCCTTCGGTTTCATGTCGAACTCCTCATGGTAGAAAGGCGGCTCGCTCTCGCCGGGTGCCGGAGTGAGGCATGCGGGACACGCCGGGTATGATGGCCGCCGGAAAGCGACAGTAACTCTTTTTTTCGGACTGGTGCGCAGTAGATTCACCGCGGGGCGGCTGCGACGTCGAGCCCAGATTGGGCACGGGCGAGTGGCGTCGGCCGGGGCACAGAACGGAAGCGCCATCCCGGGCTTTTCCTCGAACCCGCAGTACACCTTCGTGGATCATGACGGTCCTCTAAGGTGGAGCATCAGATCCAATCTCTCGCTGCTCGGGCCGAACAAGTGAAACGCGACAGTCGTCCGCAGAGGGGAAGCACGATGCGATTTCGCACTCTGCTTGTCGGGTTCGTTGCAGCGTCCCTGCCACGGGTTGCAGTTGCGGCGCCGTCATCCGCACCACCGCCACCGGCGCCAGCCGTGCTCTTCGAGAACGTCCGCATCTTCGACGGCACCTCCGGCCGCCTGTCGGAGCCGCCGAACGTGCCGGTGATGGGGAACCCGATTACCAACCTGGACCTGATCGGCGATCCGGCCAAGAACTTCGTCGTCATCACGAAAGACGGCAAAGTTTTCAAGAAGTCACTGCAGTGAGTTCGGCGGCGCCGCGGCAGGCCAAGCCGTGCGCCACATCGCACCGCGCCTTGAGTGCGACCGGCCGCTCGCGCCGCTCATCGAAGCCCTCGCCAGGCGCGTGTGTGCGAAGAACGGACTGGAAAGGTTTTGATTGACGCAGGGCTGCAAGACCGGTCAAGTTTCAAAGAATAATGTCTGACGCGCAACGCATCGATTCGTCCATGGGGACCGTGCCGGCGGTACTTCGCACGTCGGGCCGTCGACGGCGTGATCTCCCTGATGATCTGCTGCGGCAGGCGTCGCGCCGGTTGCGGGCGATGGTGGTCGTCGCGGCGTCGATCTGGATCATGGGGGCGGTGCTGTACCATTTCGCGTTGCGGGCGATGGCCCCCGGCGATCCGCGCTGGACCTCGCCCTCCGGAATCGATGCGATCGCCGCCGGGATCGTCGTTGTCTCACTGACCTTGTTCTTCTACGCCCAAGGCCATGACCGGGACCCGCGGTTCGTGCTGAACCTGGGGCTCGTGTATTTCGTCCTCACCTCGCTCGCCCTGTGTCTCGTGTTGCATTCGGGACCCGGGCACCGGCCCTCGTCGATCGCGCCCACGGTCAGTTGGATCGGTGCCGTGATTCTCACGTCGGCAGCGCTGGTTCCCAGCACGCCCCGCCGGACGCTCGTCACGGGTCTGTTGGCGGCTTCTATGAATCCCGTCGCCATGCTCCTTGCACACGTGCGCGGGACCTGGGATTTCGGCCCGCTCTACAACGTCCTGGTGATGCATTATCCGGACTATTTGCTAGTTGGGGTCGCGGTTGTTATCTCGCACGTGATGACCAACTTAGGGCAGCAGGTCGTTCAGGCGCGGGAGATGGGCAGCTATCAGGTGGGTGAACTGTTGGGGCGCGGCGGCATGGGCGAGGTCTACAAGGCCACGCACCGCATGCTAGCGCGCCCCGCGGCGATCAAGTTGATCCGGCCCGAGAGGTTGGGCGCTGGGCATGGAGAGTCGGCGGCGATGGCCCTGAAACGCTTCCGGCGCGAAGCGGAGGTGGCGGCCCGGTTGCGTTCGCCGCACACCGTCGGCCTGTACGATTTCGGTGTCACTGAGAATCAAACATTCTATTTGGTGATGGAGCTCCTGGAAGGCATGGACTTGGAGGCGCTGGTCAGCCAGACGGGCCCGGTGCCCGCGAACCGTGTGATCTACATCCTGCGCCAAGTCTGCGAATCGCTGGAGGAAGCGCATACGTCCGGTCTTGTGCACCGCGACATCAAACCAGCGAACATCCACGTGGGCCGGCTCGGGCTCCAGTACGACTTTGTCAAGGTACTCGACTTCGGCCTTGTCAAATCCACGCTGCCGGGTGATGCGGACGAGTCGCTTGGAACCGCAGCCGGACTCACGCTTGGAACGCCCGCGTACATGGCGCCCGAGATGGCGCTCGACGATGCGTGCGATGGCCGGGTGGATCTCTACTCATTGGGCTGTGTCGCCTACTTCATGCTGAGCGGCAAACGGGTGTTCGAGGGCACCAACTATGTACAGATCATCGCCAAGCACCTGCGGGAGGATCCGTTACCGTTGTCGGAACGCACATCGCTGCCGATTCCGGTGGCCCTCGAGCGAGCGGTGCACGCCTGCCTCGCAAAGAAACCCGGGCAGCGGCCGCAGAGCGCGGCGGAACTGGCCCGGTCCCTCGCCGCAATCGAGATGGATCCATGGTGCGAAGACCAGGCGCGGCAATGGTGGCAGGGCCGGCCGGCCGTCTAGAGCCTTGCATTCCGGGACGGCGCCCGCGAGCAGATCAGCGTGAATCACGATTGATCCCTCTATCGCTGAACGGGCGGCGCGATCGGATGCGAATTCCCGTCGACCCGGGCCGGCGTACCGATGCGGCTATGGAGCGATGAAAACCTTGATGGAAGAAGGCGCGTGCGTCGACGCGTCGATGTCGACGTAACCGCCGCCAGACATTCGGTTCGCCCCCACTGTCGCGTAGAGTCCGTCCGGCCCGCCGCCGATATTCGGGAAGCCGGTGGTATTCCCGGTGCTGTTGGTCCCGAAGTAGGCGCCATCCGATCCCTGTACCGCGTCTAGACGGATCACGTTGAAATCGCGCGTCACGATCGTGTAGTAGGGATAGGAACCCACAAAGGTGGCAGATGAGGCGGCCGCGCCCAACAACGTGTACCCGTATTGGGATGGGTCATAGCCCTGGGCTCCCCCACAGGGGAGGAAGGTGTTGCCTCCGTAGACCTCATAGGTCGCACACGGCGAAGTCTGGGTCCTGATGGCACGCCATTGGCCCGAGCCATTCAGGTCGGTGAAAGTGCCGCTCATGGTTCCGGCGCTGACATCGATGGATCCCGACCAGACGGAGGCAGTACCGATATTCAGGCTGAGGTCGTTGCCATGGGCCTCGCCGGCGATGTCGAAATCGCCATGGGGAAGGAGGTAGCTCGAACAGGAAAGGTGCATCCGGATTCCGTAGCCGGTCCCGGAGTTGCTCCATTCAGCCTGATCAGGCCCCTGCTCGGGCTTAGCGGCATAGGTCCGGTAGACATTCCAGGTTCCGTGAACATCCGTGGCGACGAACGGCGTGGGAGCAGGGCCGCTACCACCGTTTTCTCCACAGCCAGTGGGCAGCAGGGCCAGGAACGGCATTGCCGCGACAATCCATCGAGCCGGCAGGAGGGGTGCGCTTGGTCGCATCGCGCCTTCTTTCCTCGGGGAAATCTGGGCTGGCAAGTTGCCGGCAGGCAGCACACCCCAAGGATGTGTCGTGGGGGGGAACAGGGTCAAGCGACCTCGAGGTAGTGTTGATCGCCGTCCGCATGCCAGGTCCGAGCGGACGGCCCCGCGGTGGAGTGGCGGGGCGTGTGGCGGCGAACACCCCTGTGCGGGGCGATCACACCGGGCGCATCACGGCTTGCCCTCCCCCCGCTTCTGGGCCGGCGGCAGGAACCACTCCTCGCGAGGCACGACCTTGGGCTTCTCGGGGTCGCCCTCGTATGCCGGCGTCATGATCTGGACGTTGTGCTCGTTGAACACGTCGAGGATGTTGGCGTGCAGCTCGCTGTAGCGCAGGATCCACTGGTTCGGCGTGCTGCAGTAGGCGTTGATCTCGTAAGTGACTGCGAAGTCCCCAAGCGCGCGCTGGCGCACGAACGGCTTAGGCTCCTTCAGCAGTCCCGGCGTGCGATCCGCCGCCTCCACGAGCATGGCCTCGACCTGACGCCACGGCGTCTCGTAGCCGATACCCACCGTCGTATGGAAGATCAGCCCATCCTTGGACGCGAGCGTGCTGAAGTTGGTGACCTCGCTGTTCAGGATTTTCACGTTGGGGACGACGACCTCCTCGTTCTTCGCTGTCCGAAGGTGCGTCACCTGCAGCCGGATCTTGGTCACAAACCCGATTACGTTCTCGATCTGGATGAGGTCGCCTTCCTTGAACGCGCGCCGGTACACCATCGTGTAGCCCGCGATGATGTTCGAGATGACGCCCGTCGAGCCGAGCGAGAGGATGGCGCCCATGAAGATGGACACGCCCTTGAATGCCTCCGAGGAGGCGCCGGGAATGTGCGGGTACGCGAGCACCAGGCTGAACGCAACCACGCCCACTCGAACCAGGTCGTGGGTGGGCCCGGCCCACTCGGGATAGAAGCTCTTGAGCGTGATAGAGCCGCGTCCCACCGAATCGAAGAAGGATTTGACGATCTGCAGCATGTACCGGGTGACGAGGACGAGGATGAGCAGGAAGATCAAGTCGGGGATCATCGCCAGCAGCCCGCGGCCGAAATACTGGATCGGCGCCAGGACCCAGCCGTTCAACTGGTGAGCGGCGCTCCACGTCCACGGGAAGAGCCCAAGGACGTACTGCAGGTAGAGCACCACCAGCATCGCGGCGCCGAATGCGAACCCGACCCGAAGCGCGGCGCGCAGCACCGCCCAGATATGGTGGGCCCCCACGACCTCGAACGAGCCGATGCTGACGGATTTCACCTTTTGCGAAGTTCGCGTCTCCCAGCGATTCACGGCCCGGCGCAGCAACTGCACGACGAAGAACGCCAACAGGGCGGCCACCGTGGCCGCACCAGCGCGCCACGCCGCGTTGACGAGCGCTCCGTGGGAGCGGGCCTCCCGGTAGGCCCCGATCGACTGCCGGACCTTCGTGGCATAGAGTTCGGCAAGGGTGAAGCGGTCCACGCCTTCGACTTCGCCATCCAGGTCGTGGATCCGTATGACCCGGCGGCCCTCGGCACCGATCCAGACGATTTGTCCCGCTCCGACGGTGTCGATCGTGGCGGGGTCGAACGACCGGTCGCGCGCCAGGTCCAGGATGCGCGCCGAGACGGTCTCGGCGCGCATCTTGGCCGGGTAGGCCTGGATGCCGCGCACCTGGAAGAGCTCTCGCCCGTCCAGTGTGACGGGCGCGGTCTCCACGATCTCCTCGCCGCCGGCGAGTGCTTGCGGCGCAGGTGCCTGGGTAAGGGCCACGCCGGGCGCGCCGAACAGAATCGTGACCATGAAGAGCGCACGAAGCGCACGGACGATCGTCACCACGACCCCCTATCGAGCTTCTAGCGAGCGCGAGCGACAGTAAATCGCTTTGCGGGCCGCTGCGCAAGGGCGTCGGCGCCGGGCCCGAGGAAGCCGCTTCGTGCCTTCGACTACCGGCTTGATACGCCGGACCGGCGGATCGTGATTTCCGGGGATTGAGCGGCGCCCGCCGGAATGGCAGCGCTATCATGCGGCGCGGACTGATTCAGATCATGGGCAGCTTTCTCGACACGCCCATCCGCACGAAGACAACGCTGACTCTCATGCCGTACGCCGTTGCCGCACCGCGAATCGTCCTTGGATCAAGATTCCATTTCGATCCATCGTCAGTGGCGCACTTGCGTTCGTATTCCTGGTTCCTGCCTGACGCATTTCTTTGCTTCGTGTCCGCCCGCCACCGGTGCCCCGGCGGGTGAATGCCCGCGCGCGAGTGTGGCATACTATGCGTCGCGTTTCTGCGGACCTAGGGTGTCTCCTTGGAGACCGGGGATGAAAGGCCGCTCGTGATGCGTGCGCTCGCCTTGACGTTGACCGGGCTTACGGGCTTCAGCGGGCTCGTCTACGAAGTTGTTTGGCAGAAGTACCTGGCGACTCTGCTGGGTTCGCATAGCGAAGCCACGGTCGCGATCTTGGCGCTGTTCCTGGGTGGGCTGTCGGCCGGCTATGCACTGTTCGGCCGGGTTACGCGGCGATGTGTGGAGCGCGCCGCGGCCGGTGAACGGGTGCCGCCGCTGTTCGTGGTGTACGGCAGCGTGGAAGCCGCCATCGGCGTATGGGCCTTGGGCTTCCCGGTGATGTTTGCCGCCGTGCAGGCGGTCTCGATCCATGTCCCTCACGGTGTGCCGGCAATGGGATTCGCCGTCGATGTAGCCTCTGCAGCGTTCTTGCTGCTGCCGCCTACGATCTTAATGGGCGGCACCATTCCAATTCTCACCCAGGCGCTCGCGCAAGATCTGCAGGATGCGACACGGTTTCACGCTTTTGTCTACGCATTCAACACAGCAGGGGCGTTCGCGGGGGCGATTGTGGCCGCGTTCGTGTTGGTTCCCGCATTGGGTTTACGCGGCACATTGTTCGCCATGGCCGGCGTGAATCTGGCGGCCGGTGCATGCTTCCTGTGGGCCGGCCGCGGCGCCCGGACGCAGCAGGCGGGCACCAGCCGCGCGTTGCCTGCCACCACAAAGGCTACGGCGCCTGCGGGTGTCGCGCCAGCCGCAGGCAGCAGCGTGACACATGCGTTCCTGCCTTTCGCGGTTGCTGCGTTCCTGTGTGGATTCGCCATGATGTGCATGCAAACGGTGCTGAATCGTTTGGGGGGATTGGCCTTTGGCGCCTCGCACTTCACGTTCGCCATGGTTGTCGCGGCGTTCGTGTCATGCATCGCGCTCGGGAGCTTCGTCGTCTCGATGCTGCCGCGCATCCGCGATTCAGCCGTGGTTGTTGCGGTGTTGTTGCTGGCGGCGTCGCTGGCGGCACTCGACCGCTTCTGGGGCGACGTACCGTATTGGTCGCATGTCTTGCGCGTGCGTTTTGGTCATGACGCGGGCGATTTCATGCCCTTCTGGCGGGCGGTATTCAGTTGGATGCTGTTGCTGCTCGTGGTCCCGATCGGTCTTTCAGGAGCGGTGTTGCCACTCTTATTCCACGCCGCCCGGCGGCGCGTGGGAGACCTGGGCTCGATGGCTGGGCGTTTGTACAGCTGGAACACTGCGGGATCGGTGTTGGGTGCTTTGCTGGGTGGATACGTCTTACTGTTCTGGGTCGATCTGCACGCGGTATATCGCCTGGCCGTGGTGGTGCTGGCGCTGGCAGCAGCGCTGCTGGGCGCGCGGCTCATGCATGGACTCGCGCGAACCGTTGGGTGGGCTACTGCCGCGGCGGTCTTGCTGTGGAGTGGGGTGCAACCGGCGTGGAACCCGCTGCACTTGTCGTCCGGTCCGTTCCGCGCCCGCGGCGCGCTAGGGCCTGTGGGACACGGCCCAGCGGCGTTCTTCAAAGGGTATTCCGACCGCGTTTCAGTGCTGTTCTATGACGATGATCCCTCCACTTCGGTGGCCGTGTGGGAGGGCAAACAAAAGGGTGCCGTTGCGAGCCGCGCCATCGTCAACAACGGCAAGTCCGATGGTGAGATTCCATTCGACAACACGACGATGATCCTCGTGGGATTGCTGCCGGCACTGTTAGCGCGCCAAGACGCCACGAGTTTCGTGATCGGCTACGGAACCGGTGTGACGGCCGGAGAGTTGGCGGCGCTGCCGGCGATGACGCACGTAGATGTGGCAGAAATCGCATCCGGCGTTTTGCGTGCCGCGCCGCTTTTCGATTATGCCAATCAGCAGGCTACGGTTAATCCCAAAGTGCGGCTCTTACGCACGGATGCCTACCGCGCTCTCGTGCGCAGCACGGCCGCGTACGACATCATTGCTTCCGAGCCCAGCAATCCGTGGGTGTCCGGCGTTGAAATGCTGTACAGCCGCGAATTCCTGACCGCGGCGCGCGACCGGCTGGCGCCCGGTGGGGTGTACGCGCAATGGTTTCATCTCTACGAAAGCGACACCGAAACCGTGTCCATGGTGTTGCGGACGTACTGCGCCGTCTTCGATCAAGTAGCGGTGTGGCAAGCCCTCGAGCAGGATTTCATTCTGCTCGGATTCCGCGCCGCCGATCCATCGCAACATCTCGAGCGTGTGGTCCAGCGTGCCGCCCTGCCGGCCTATGCAGCCGCGCTCGGTCGCGCGCAGGTTGCGAACGTACCGGCTTTATTGGCGCACGAAGTGCTGCCGTTGGGAGTATTGCAGGCGGACGAACTGCCCGGGCCGCTGCACACGCTCTATCGCCCGCGCTTGAGCGACTTGGCGGCGCGCGCTTTCTTCCGCGGTGAAACTGCGGTGCTGCCGCTGTTGCTCTCACCGGCGGCCGTGGCGGCAGGCGAACGCAATTCGCTCTTGCGGCGTCTGGCAATGGACCCGCAGCTGTGGAACGACAAGGCGCGGGTGGCGGTGCTGGCCGAGGCCTTCAAATACCGCCCCGACGTTGGTGTCACATTGCTGGCGCAGTGGGCGGTGGAACAGCCCGGCTCGCCGCGCGTGCAAGCAGCGTTAGACCGTTTCTGGCAAGCACCGATCTCGCAGGGGACCGAGGCGGCCGACATCACGAACCTCGAGGCGCTGCTGTCGGGTGAGGTGCCCGCAATCACCTCCCTCTGGAGCGCGCGCAGCGCGACGCGTTTGTTCGAGACGCACTTTCTCTACGCTTTCCCGTTGCGCCGGTCGGCGCTCGCAGCGTTCTGGGATCACGCCGCGGGAGGCGAACGAGGATCCGCCGAGCGCCGGGCGGCGGAAGCGCGTCTGGGCCCGTTTTAGTCCCGCTCGCTCGCGAACGGCCGAGGGATTGGAAATCGCTTCGCGGGCGGATGGCATCGATGACGTTGCGGGACGCATTCTTTCTACTTCGACGGCCAATTGAAGGGCAGCTCCCGGACCACCTGCCGCGCGGAATCGACGGTCTCCAAGGCGAAGGCGGCTGCCAGATCCTCCGCACTTCGTCTTTCGGCTCGCGAGCTCGTTCCGGAACGAGCTCGGGAGCGCCGGCGTGTGCCGGGTCCGCTTGGTCAAAAGCCTGAGTCCACCGTGAACACATTCCCGGTGACCGCATCGAGCGCCACATCCCCGCTGCCGCGGACTAGACACGGCGGAGCATCCGGCCGAACTGCCGCTGTAGGAACCACCTCGGGTCGCCCGGTTGCTCGGAGTTGGCATCGGCCGGGGCCCCCTGATAGACTGCCGCCCCCCAAGGAGCCGAAAGGGGAGAGCTGGATGCGGATGCGGCGGATGAAGAGCGGAAGCGTGGCGCGAATTCTCGGCGCACTGTTGGGGATCGGCATCGTCTCGGCCGCGTGGGCGGCGGATCCCTTCGAGCGGCACTCACCCGGCGCGAGCCGTGAGGTCACCCCGCCGCGCCTTTCGGTCCCGGGATTGTCCGACCAGACGCTCACGATCGCGCTGCGTGCCTATGCGCGCGCCCGGGAGCGCGGCGACATCACGCGGCCGTTGCTCTCGATCATCGACTACGCGTTGCCTTCGACCGAGAAGCGCCTTTGGGTGCTGGACCTGGAGCGCGGCCGGGTGCTCTTTCACGAACTCGTGGCCCACGGCGAGCAGAGCGGCGAGAACGAGGCACACGCGTTTTCGAATGACGCCGGCAGCCATCAGTCGTCACTCGGCGTCTTTCGTACCGGCGCGGAGTACAAGGGCGACCACGGGGTGGCCCTGCGCCTGGACGGGCTGGAGCCCGGCATCAATGACCGCGCTGTGGAGCGTGCCATCGTGATGCACGGCGCGGACTACGTGAGCGAGCAATTCGCCGCCCGTTTCGGCCGCATCGGCCGCAGCTTCGGCTGTCCCGCAGTGCGCCCCGCGATCGCCGACAGCCTCATCCACACCATTTGCGGTGGAACGTTGCTGTTCGCATCCTACCCGGACTCCGCCTACACGGTGCACTCCGCGTACGCCGCGCCCAACAGCTCGTTCCGGGACGAGTAGAGGCGGCCTGAATCCCATCCACTTGACCTCACTGTTTGGCGAGAGCGATCCGCATCTGGGCCTCGTAATCCTCGACGTGCTCGCCGCTCACGTCGACGATGACCCGCTTGATCGCGCCGGTGAAGTGGAAGGGTGGCTGGTAGGTCGGCGTTACCGGGGCCCCCGCGTCGGCTCCGACGAGCATGGCGCCGCCTTGTGCCAGCCGGTTGGGCGTCGTCACCGCCAACTCGCCGCGACCTGTCTCCTTGCCGTCCACGAGCAGCTTGACGATGCCCGGTGAACCCTTGCCCTTCTCGAAGCCGGGCTTGCCGGTCAATTCGAACTCCAGGCTCAGGAAGTGGTGGCCGGTGGGCACTGGATCCTTCGACTTCACGTCGGAGTACGTGACCGCGACATAATTGTGCACGAAGCAGAGCTTGCCGTCCTGTACGTAGAACGAGATGCCGCCGTCGTAGCCTCCCATGCTGAGCAGGACTCCTTCGGCTCCCTCCCTGGGGATTTCCACCTCGGCCGAGATGGAGTAGGGGCGGTTGAGGATCTTCGGCGCGGCGCCGGCCATGATCGACTGCGTTCCGGGATAGAGCACGTACCGGTTGCGCTCCATCGCGATCTGCGGACGCTCCTCGCGCGCCCGCTGCAGGCCGCGCAAGGGGTTGGCGGACGGGCGGAACCGGGCCCGGCGGCGAGGACGGTAGACGGTCGGTGCCGCGGGGGATCAGGACGTGGTTTTCACCACTTGCGGCAAGGTTTCCGGCGTCGCGGGAGCGGCGGTGGATGCCATGGCCGCATCGGCTGGGAAGTAGGCGTTCGAGAGGTATTGCAGCAGCATGCGCTGCGTGTTGAAGAACGAGCCGTTGATGGCGATGGTCGAACGCCGGACCTCCGCCCAGCGCTCCGGCTCGTGGTAGTACATCGGCAAGATCACGTTCTCGAGCTTGTGATACAGCGACTCGATTTCCGCCGCCGAATCCGCCGAGTCCTCGGTACCGTTGCCGATCGACCAGCCGGTGTGGCCTTCGTAGTGGCCCTCGATCCACCAACCGTCCAGGACCGAGAACGACGGCACGCCGTTCATCGCGGCCTTCATGCCGCTGGTGCCGCTGGCCTCGAGCGGCCGCAAGGGCGTGTTCATCCACACGTCCACACCGGAGACGATATGCCGCGCCAGCGCCATGTCGTAGTTCTCCAGATACACCACCTGGACATCACCGGCCAGCGCGTCGGCGGCGCGGAAGATCTCCTGGATGATCTGCTTGCCGCCTTCATCCTTGGGGTGCGCCTTGCCGGCGTACACGATCTGAATCGGTCCGACGTCCTTGGCGATGCGCCGCAGGCGCGCGATGTCGGTGAACAGGAGCGGCGCGCGCTTGTACTGCGCGGCGCGCCGCGCAAAGCCCAACGTCAGCGTCTTCTCGCTCATGACGATGCCGCTGCGGCGTTGCATCTCGGCCAGCATGCCGCGCTTGCACTCGGCGTGCGTCTGCTGAATCTCGGCGAGCGGGATGCCGCAGACGTACCGCAAGTAGTTGTTGTCGCGCCGCCATTGCGGGGTCCAGCGGTCGAACAGCCGTTGGAACGGGTCGGCGGTCCAGGTGAGCGCGTGCACG
>Ga0315283_10004957_pt1 | contig 11681 bp, 10 predicted proteins | sample YL17G09_0_MG_FD_204541 | JGI IMG/M metagenome (GOLD analysis project Ga0315283, IMG submission 204541) | Sediment microbial communities from Yellowstone Lake, YNP, Wyoming, USA - YL17G09_0 | ecosystem: Environmental > Aquatic > Freshwater > Lake > Sediment | place: USA: Wyoming | collected...
TTGAGGTACATGGGCATGACCGCGGCCAGCGTCTTGCCTTCGCCGGTCTTCATCTCGGCGATATCGCCCTCGTGCAAGACGATGCCGCCCAGCACCTGGACGTCGAAAGGCCTCATACCCAGAGCGCGCTTCGACGCCTCGCGCACGACAGCGAAGGCCTCGAAAAGAAGGTCGTCGACCGTTTCGCCGTCGGCCAGCCGTCCTCTGAACTCAGCCGTGCGGGCGCGCAGTCGCTCGTCGGTGAGTGCGCCGATCTCAGGCTCGAGAGCGGTGACTTCGGCCACCTGCCCCTGAAGCTGCTTCATGCGCCGGCCCTCACCGGCCCGCAGGATCTTGTCGACGATGTTGACCATGGGTCTCCCTGAATGGATCTGAAGGCGAAGCCTACCGCACGCCAACGCGGCCGTCGCCCAGCGCCGCAGCGTCGATGGCGAGGGGCGGCGGCGCGAAGCCGCCGCCCGCCGCCATCGCCGCGCTCACGAGATCGCGGGCTCGATCAGGCCGAAGTGGCCGTCGTCGCGCCGGTAGACCACGTTGGTGTCGCTGGTCTCGGCGTTGGTGAACACGAAGAAGTCGTGACCGACGAGTTCGAGCTGCAAGGCCGCCTCTTCGACGGACATCGGCTTGAGGGCGAAACTCTTGCTCTTCACGATGATGGGCTCTTTGTGGTTGCCCTCAGAGGGCGACCCGGCGGCGTCCCGTTTCTCGGACGACAGGGGGATGCCCGCGGGCACGAAGTCAGCCGGCAGCGCCCCGACCTTGTCCTGGTGGCGCAGCGTGCGGTGCTGGACCCTGTCACGGTACTTCTTGGCCTGGCGCTCGAGCTTCTCGGTGACCAGGTCGATGGCGGCGTACATGTCGTGCGACGACTCACGGGCACGGATCACCGGTCCGCGAGTGAAGATGGTCGCCTCGGCGACCTGCGAGTTGGCGATGCTGCGGTTCTTCTCGACCCACAGTTCGAGCTCGACCCGGGTCACCTCGTCGATGTGCCGCTCCTGCAGGTAACGGTGCAGCCGCGAGAGCTTCTCCTCGGCATGCTCCCTGAGAGCATCGGTCACCACGACATGACGGCCCTTCACCTGGATCTTCATCGGCTTCGCTCCTTTGCCCGGCGTTGCGGCACGGCGCCTCGACACAAACGGCGGGCCGAGCGCGCAAACGCGAAAGCGTGCGACTCGATGCCCGCCGACCTCAATTCAAGTGCACACTGATGCAGTGTCTCACCGGTAGTGTAGACGTCGTCAACGATCACGATCTTCTCTACCATACCCGCATTTGCCAAAGCCCTGTCGTCGATGGCGAACACAGCCCGCACATTGGCGGCCCGCTGCTCTCTGCCCAGAGCGCTCTGTCTCTGGCCGCCGTCGTGACGGTGCAGCAGCTGTACGAATCGCAGCCCGCTCTTCTGGGCCAGTTCGCGCGCCATCAGCTCGGCCTGGTTGAAGCCGCGCTCGAGCCGGCGCTGCCGATGCACCGGTACGCAGGTGACGTAGCGGGGAGAGCCGGCCGGCGAAGCAAGAGACTGCGCGAACGCCTCGCCGGCAAGTGCGGCCATCTCGGTCGCCAGCGAGCGCAGGGGACGAAACTTGCACGAGGTGACCAGGCTTCGCGCCGGTCCCTCGTAGCGAAACGCCGCTCTCGCGGTCACGAAGGCGAACTCGCGGTCGCGGCATTCGGCGCACCCGTCTCGCGGGCGGTCGGCCGGAGCGGCACAACGCGAGCACGACGTGACAACGGGCTCGAGGCCGGGACGGCAGGTCGGGCAGAGCCAGTCGCCGGGCGCACCGCAGGCCACGCAGCGCTTGGGGAAGATGAGGTCGACGAGGCCGTCGGCGAACTGGCGCAGCGGCAGTGTCACGGAGCGGCGCCGCGGTCGACCACAGTATGCGGCCGCAGCCGGGCGTCTGGCTTGACGATCGCCCCAGCCTTGACCACGCAGCCGTCGCCGATGACCGCGCCACGGTGGACGGTGGCACCGCCACGCACGTGGACGCCACTGCCCACGATGCCGCCCGAGATCGAAGCACGATCGTCGGTCGTTCCCCCATCCCAGTGGATAGCGCCCTCGAGGACCGCGTCGCGACCGATGGAGCAGTCGTCGCCGATGATCAGCGGGCCGATGAGACGCGCGCCGCTCTCGATGTGACAATCGTTGCCGATCAGCACCGGAGGCACCATCACGACGTCGTCGGCCACGTTGGTGCCTTCGCCGATCCAGACGCCGAGACGCAGCTCGCGACCGGGTATCTCGACGGCGACCCTGGCCTGCAGGGCGTCGAAGTTGCCGCGCCGGTACATGCGGATGCTGCCGATGTCGTTCCAGTACGTTTGCAGACGCCAGACGTGAAAGGCGGTGTGGTCGGCAAGGAGGTGCGGAAACACATCTCTTGCCCAGTCGACGGACTCGCCCGGCGGGATGTAGTCGAAGATGCGCGGCTCGAAAGCGTAGATGCCGCAGTTGCACAGGTCGCTGACGGCCTCATCGCGCGGCGGCTTCTCCTGAAAACCGACGATGCGGTCGTTTTCGTCGTGGACCACGACACCATAGTGAGAGGCGTCGTCGACGCGCTTCACGGCAAGGGTGGCGATGCCGCCCAGGGTCCGATGACCGGCGAAGAAGTCTGAGATGTCGATGTCGGTGAGTGCGTCGCCGCTGACCACCACGAAGGTGCCGTCACCCAGCACTTCGCGAAAGCCGCCGACCCCGCCGGCGGTGCCCATGAGCTTGGGCTCGACGTGGTAGGCGATGCGCAGGCCGAAGGCCGTGCCATCGCCGAAATAGCGCTGGATATCGTCAGCGTGGTGGTGCAGATTGACGAAGACCTCGGTCACTCCATGCCGGGCGAGCAGACGCAGGATGTGTTCCATGGCCGGGCGGTTGACAATGGGAGCCATCGGCTTGGCGGTGCGGTCGGTGAGCGGTGCCAGGCGCGTACCCATGCCGGCGGCCATGATCATCGCTTTGGGAGCCCGGTGTCGGTCTGTCCTGGTCATGCGGATGCGCCCGCCAGGGCGACCGCCAACGACTCGCGCAGCGGCGCCCGCAACACCCCGACCTCGGTGACGATGGCGCTGATGTTGGCCTGCGGAGTGACATCGAACGCCGGGTGGAAGGCGCGCGTGCCGGCCGGAGCGACGCGCGTGCCGGCAAACGAGGTCACCTCGTCTGCCGCACGCTCTTCGATGGGGATGGCGGCGCCGTTCGCGGCGCTCGCATCGACCGTCGACAGCGGCGCCGCCACGTAGAACGGCACGCCGTGCTCCTTGGCCAGCACCGACAGCGTGTAGGTGCCGATCTTGTTGGCCGTGTCACCGTTGGCTGCTATGCGATCGGCGCCGACGACGATGCCGTCGACCTGACCGGTAGAGATGAAATAGCCGGACATATTGTCGCTGATCAGCGCGAACGGGATGTCCTCGACTTTGAGCTCCCAGGCGGTCAGGCGGGCGCCCTGCAGCCAGGGCCGCGTCTCGTCGACGATGACGCTGATCCCCGGGTACTGCGCGAAGGCGGAGCGCACGACACCAAGCGCGGTGCCGTAGCCGGCCGTGGCCAGCGCGCCGGCGTTGCAGTGCGTGAGGATGGTGTCGTCGGCCTTGAAGAGCCCGGCCCCAAGCTCTCCGATGCGACGGCAGCGGTCGATATCGTCATCGTGGATGGCGACGGCGCGTTCGAAGAGGGCGCTCGCGATCTGACGCGGCGGCGCCGCCGAACGCTGCCAGAGCGAGCGCATCTCGGCGATCGCCCAGGTGAGATTGACGGCTGTGGGCCTGGTCTCGGCCAGCGCGTCGGCGGCGGTTTCGAGGGCGCCCAGGAAGCCGGCGCGCTCATCTTGCTCGACAGCCGCCCGGCGCGCCGCCAGGTGGAGGGCGCCGGCAGCGGCAACGCCGATCGCCGGCGCCCCGCGCACCGTCATGGTGCGGATGGCCTCGGCGACCTCCTGCCAGGTGGTACAAGTGACGTAGAGTTCGTCGTGCGGCAGAGCACGCTGGTCGATGAGGACCAGCGAGGCGGCGCGGATATCGACGGTGCGCACGCGGAGCTTCTCGCGGCCGCCGGCGGCCGCGTGCTGCGTAGCGTCACTCACGTCCTCACCCACCCCACGTCGGCTCGACACGGATCGCCGGCCGTCTCAGGTGCCCTGGTCCCAGGAAGCCAGATACTTGGCCTGCTCGGCGGTGAGCGTGTCGATCTCGAGGCCCATGGTCTCGAGCTTGAGGCGGGCGATCTCGGCGTCGATGTCTTCGGGCACGCCGTAGACGGTCTTTTCGAGCGACTCGTGGTTCTTGACCATGAACTCAGCCGAGAGCGCCTGGTTGGCGAAGCTCATGTCCATGACCGCCGCCGGATGCCCCTCGGCCGCGGCCAGGTTCACGAGGCGACCTTCAGCGAGCAGATAGATGCGGCGGCCGTCGGCCAGCGTGAACTCTTCGACGAACTCGCGCACCATGCGCCGCTTGACGGACAGAGCCTCGAGCGCCGGGATGTCGATCTCGACGTTGAAGTGGCCGGTGTTGGCGACGATGGCGCCGTCCTGCATGACCTCGAAGTGTTCCTTGCGCAACACGTGGATATCGCCCGTGGCGGTGACGAAGAGGCGCGCCACCTTGACCGCCTCGGCGACCGGCATGACGCGAAAGCCGTCCATGACCGCTTCGATGGCCTTGAGCGGGTCGACCTCGAGAACGATCACATCAGCGCCGTGACCCTTCATGCGCATGGCCAGTCCGCGGCCGCACCAGCCGTAGCCGGCGACACAGACCGTCGTGCCGGCGATGAGGATGTTGGTGGCCCGGATGACCCCGTCGAGCGTCGACTGGCCGGTGCCGTAGCGGTTGTCGAACATATGCTTGGTGTTGGCCTCGTTGACGGCCACGATGGGGAACATGAGCCGGCCCTCGGCCTCGAGCGCCTTGAGGCGGATGACGCCGGTGGTGGTCTCTTCGGTGCCGCCGATGATGTCGGCCGCCATGTCGGGGCGCTTGCCGTGCAGCACGCCGATAACGTCGGCGCCGTCGTCCATGGTGATGTGGGGACGGTGGTCGACGGCGGCGTTGATGTGCGCGTAGTAGGTGGCGTCGTCTTCGCCGTTGATGGCGTAGACGCGCACGCCGTACTCGGCGACCAGAGCGGCGGCGACGTCGTCTTGCGTGCTCAGCGGGTTGGAAGCCACCAGAACGATGTCGGCGCCCCCCGCCTTGAGGGTGCGCATGAGATTAGCGGTCTCGGTGGTGACGTGCAGACAGGCGCCCACGCGGATGCCGGCCAGTGGCTTCTCGCGCTCGAACCGTTCGCGGATAGACGCCAGTACCGGCATCTGCATGTCGGCCCACTCGATGTGCAGCACGCCCTGCGGCGCCAGCCCGATGTCTTGGATGTCGTGATCGGCCATGTGTCCCCTTCTCCTTGCGCGACGGTGCGGCCCTTTGGCCGACCGAGGTCCGTTAGTCGTGCTCTGCCGGCTGCGGGATACCGCAGGCGGCGACGTGCAGGCCGTGGTGGGCGGCGACGATGACGGCGTCGACGAGGCAGTCGCAGACGGCCCCGCAGGCGCACTCAGCCAGCGCCCGTCGTTCGAACGGCGTGAGCCGGTCAGCATCGGCGACTCCCGCCACAGCGGCCTCAGAGTATACACGCCCGGCGACGAGTTGGCGCAGGAGCGCCGGTTGATATATGGCGCTCAGCGAGGGAAACGTGGGGGGGCCGCTCGGCGGCCGGCGGCCGCTCAGCGGCCCCCGCAGGGTGAGATTGACGTGATCGGTGATCAGCACCACCTCAGGCGCCGGATCGCTCGCCGTCCAGACGATCGGCACCACCAGTCCGACGGCGGGCGGCGGCGCGGCAGACTCGTCGAAGAGCGCGAACAGCGGGCCCTCCCACGGCGTGGTCACGCGCAGAACGTCAGGGGACACGACGAGACGATCGATCCCGGCGAAAAGCTCGTCGATCAACGCCGCCGCCAGCGGCTCGGCCACCAGGAGCGGCCCGACCGGCACGGCGGCCAACGCCCCGGCGGACGAAAGCCCGATCACTCCCCCGCGGGGTCGTCGGCCAGGCTGGTCTTGAGGCGTTCGATGGCGCTCACCGGAGTGGGATCGACGCCGTTCATGACCGCCAGATAGAACGATGCCGCGTCGCCGATGTAGGCGCTCGACAGCACGCGGGCCAGCGGCCGCTCGCCGCGCGCCGGCACGCGCACGACGTCAGCGACGCGCGGTCCCATGATCTCGAGCGTGGCGTCCATGCGCCGCGTCAAGCGCGGGTCGCCCAGCGGATCGTCGAGCGCCACGATGACGACCTCGACCCCGTTGGGCACGACAGTCCAGCCCGCCAGTTCGTTGTGATCGAGTTCGGGGAGCTCGGCGTAGAAAGCCGGCATCTCGGCGTTCTCGTTGATCTCACACTTCCAGCGCCGGGCGGGAACGGTCGTCAGACCGGCTCCATAGATGAGCGGCAGACGCTTGTGCAGGCGCGCCGCCAGACCCTTGGCCCGATTGGTCGGCGCCGCGATCTCGGGGTCGAAGAGCGTGGCCATGTTGCAGAGCAGATGGGCGGCTTCGCTGACCTGCCGGCCAAGGCCACCGACCAGGCAGGCCGCGTCGACCGCCGCCGCCACGGCCGCCGTCAGATAGCCGAGCGCGGCCCGCGGCTGCAAGCCGCCCGGCACCGTCACGAGCGGCAGGTCGTGGGCGGCGGCGAGCTCTGCGAGCGTACCGCCGCTGGTCACGCAGACCGGACGGCTGCCGTGCTCAATCGCACTCCGCACGCACGACAGCGTTTCTTCGGTGTTGCCGCTGTAGCTCACGGCGACGATCAGCGTGTGCGAGAACGCCCAGCCCGGCAACGCGTAGCCGCGCACCGTCACGAAGGGCGCGCCGAAGCTCGGGACTGCGGCGGCGACGATGTCGCCGCCGATCGCCGAGCCGCCCATCCCGCAGACCGCGATCCGGTCGAAGCCGCTCGCGGCCAGCGTCGCGGAGAAGGGCTCAAGTGCCTCGCGAGCCGCCGTCCAGCCGTTCGACAGCTGCTCGCCGAGACCGATGATCGTGTCGATGAGTCCGGAGGGGTCGACCGCCGCGACGGCATCCGGCGAGAGGCCGTCGCCATCGGTGGGATCGTCGATGATGAGGAAATCCTCAGCGCTCATCGTTCTTGCCTCAGACGCCCTGCAGGATCACGGAAAGTACCAAATCGCGCTTCTCTTCCATGAGATCGCGGTCGACCGCTCCCAGGTTGAGGCGCAGCAGCGGCTCTGTGTTGGAGGGCCGCACGTTGAAGTGCCAGTCGGGGTAGTCGATGGAGATGCCGTCCAGCGTACTCATCTTGCCGTCGGCGAAGCGCGACTCGAGGCGCGTCAGCGCCGCCGCGACGTCGTCGACCTTGGAGTTGATCTCCCCCGAGATGAAGTACTTCGAGCGCAGCGGCTCGAGCAGTTCGGCAAGGGTCGCCTTCTTCTGCGAGAGCAGCTCGAGGATGAGCAGCGCCGGGATGAAGCCCGAATCGGCGTTGTGGTTGGCACGGAAGTAGTAGTGGCCCGAGACCTCACCGCCGAAGAGGATCTCTTCGCGACGCATGCGCTGTTTGAAGAAGGCGTGACCGACACGGTTGATGAGCGGTACACCGCCGTTCTGCAGGACGATCTCGGGTACCGCCCGGCTGGCGCGCAGGTCGTAGAGGATGCTGGCGCCCGGATTCTTGCGCAGCAGCGCCTCGGCCAGCAGCGCCGTGACGAAGTCGCCGGGCACGAACTCGCCGTTCTCGTCGATGAAGAAACAGCGGTCGGCGTCGCCGTCCCAGGCAATGCCCAGGTCGGCCTTCTCAGCCACGACCCGCTCACAGATCTCGCGGCTGTTCTCTTCGAGCAGCGGGTTAGGCTCGTGGTTGGGAAAGGTGCCGTCGACCTCGAAGTACATCTCGACACGCTCGACGGTCGTGCGGTCGAAGACCTTCGCCGCAAGCTTGCCGGCGATGCCGTTGGCGGCGTCCATCACCACGCGGAAGGGCGAGAAGGCGTCTGCGTCGACCGTGCTCAGGAGGTGCTCGACGTAGTCGTCGTAGACGTCTCGGCGCTCAGTCCAGGGGGCTGCCGCCAGCGGCGGTTCAGCCATCTCAAGCACCCGCCGGCAGAGCTCCGGCATGCCCTGCTCGCCGCTGAGCGGCAGGGCTCCCTGAGCGACCAGCTTCATACCGTTGTACTGCCGGGGGTTGTGCGAGGCGGTGACCATGGCGCCGCCGTCGAGACCGCCGTCGGCGACCGCGAAATAGAGCATCTCGGTGGCGATCGCGCCCAGATCGATGACCTGTGCGCCGGCCCCCGCGGCGCCGGCCGCAAAGGCCTCCCCCAGCTCGGGAGACGAGGGTCGCGGATCGCCGCCCACCGCCACGCGACGGGCGCCGAGCTGCTCGACGAGAGCGGCGCCGATGCGTTGCGCGACCGCGGCGTTGACCTCGGTCGGATAGATGCCGCGCACGTCGTAGGCTTTGAAGATCGCGGCTGGGATCGTCATGGTCGCTCTCCACCTTCCAGATCGCGGAACTGCATGCTGCCGTCGGGCAACACCGTGTCCGGGTACAGACAGCATCCATTGGCGACGCAGTTGTCGGCGCCCACGCGACAGCCGTCGCCGATGATACCGTTCGTGACCCGGCTGCGGGCGCCGATGGTAGCGCCGCGCACGATGATGCTGCCCTGCACCGAGGCCTCGACGCCCACCTCGACGTCGCCGTGGAGGACCGACTTGACGACCACCGCCCCCCGCCCGACCCGCGTGCCCGCCCCGATAACGGCCAGGGGTCCGACGCGAGCGCCGTCTTCGACCATCGCGCCTTCGCCGATATAGGCCGGCGGCACGACCCGGGCCCCGGACGCGATCGTCGCCGTCGGTGCGCTGAACACGTAGCCGGCGCCGAGCTGCTCGCTGACGCTCGTCTGCAGTCCGCCCTCGAGAAGGTCGAAGTGTGCTTCGAGGTAGCTCTCGGGCGTACCGATGTCGCGCCAGTAGGAACGGCCGACGTACCCGAAGAGCCGCCCGACGCCGGCGAGTCTGGGAAAGACCCCGCGCTCGATCGAGAAGCGCTCGCCGCGGGGGATCAGGTCGAGGACCTCGCGCTCGAGCACGTAGATGCCGGCGTTGATGAGCCCGGCCCCGCTGTGTTCGGGGCCCGGCTTCTCGACGAACTCGGTCACGCCGCCGTTCTCGTCGAGACTCACCAGGCCATACCGCCGTGGGTCGCGAACGAGAGTCAGGAAGATGGTCGCCAGCCCGCCCTTGGCCTTGTGAAAGGCCACCAGTTCGGTGAGATCGACATCGGTCAGCACGTCGCCGTTGAAGGCCAGCAGACAGTCGTCCGAGAGCTCGCTCTCGACGTTCTTGATGGCCCCGGCGGTGCCCAGCGGGGCCTCCTCGACGACATACGAGACGGAGAGACCGTAGTCACGCCCGTCTCCGATCACCGACTCGATGGCGCCGGCGAGATAGCCGGCCGAGAACACCGCCCTCGCGACCCCGTGACGAGCGAGGTTCTCGAGGATGTAGCCCACGAACGGCCGTTCCACCACGGGGACGATCGGCTTGGGCAGGCGCGAGGTGAGCGGCCGCAGCCGCCTGCCCTCGCCACCGACGAGGACCACGGCCTGCGAACAACCGGCGCGAGCATCGGTCATGCGCTGCGCCTCACGCCGGCGGCTCGTCGGGTCTGGAGACGGTGCCCCCGATCCCGATGCCGTCATAAGAAAGGCCCGCGGCACGCACCGCCCCGCCGTCAAGGAAGTTGCGGCCGTCAAGCACGACGCTGCCGCGCATCGCCTGCCTGGCTGCCGCCCAATCGAGGTCGCTGAACTGCGGCCACTCGGTGACCAGCACGGCCGCGTCAGCGCCTTCGAGCGCCTCGAGGACGCTGCCGGCGATACGCACGCCGGGGAAGTGCAGGTCGTCACCGGCCGAGACCGTGGGGTCGTAGGCGGCGACCGTCGCGCCTTCGGCGCGCAGTCTCGCCGCCAGCACGATCGACGAAGCCTCGCGCAAGTCATCGGTATGCGGCTTGAAGGTCAGTCCGAGAAGGGTCACGCGAACGTCGCGCAGCGTGCCCAGCCGCTTCTTGAGCTGGCCGACCAGGCGGCGCTTCTGCAGGGCATTGACCTCGATCACGGCGTTGAGCAGCTGGAAGTGGTAGCCGGAGTTGCCGGCCAGCTGCTTGAGCGCCTGCACGTCTTTGGGGAAGCAGGAGCCTCCGTAGCCGATGCCGGCCTGCAAAAAGTGCGACCCGATGCGGCGGTCAAGACCCATGCCTTCGGCCACCGTGCGCACGTCTGCGCCGACTTCGTCGCACACGTTGGCGATCTCGTTGATGAACGAGATCTTGGTCGCCAGGAATGCGTTCGAGGCATACTTGATCATCTCGGCAGTGGGCACCGTGGTGCGCACGATCGGCGCCTCGAGACTCGCGTAGAGTGCGGCGACCCGGTCGCCGGCGGCCTCTTCATAAGCGCCCACCACGACACGGTCGGGGTGAAGCACGTCGTCGATGGCAGCCCCCTCACGCAGGAACTCGGGGTTGGAGACGTAGCTGATCGAGTTCGCTCCCAAGGCCTTGATCTGAGCCGTCACGCGATCGCCGGTACCGACCGGCACGGTGCTCTTCATGACGAGAAGCCGCTCGCCACCGCGGGCGGCAACCTCGCGCACGACACGCTCGACCCGCGAGAGATCGGCGTCTCCGGCGGGCGAGGGTGGCGTGTCGACGGCCACGAAGACGATCGCGCAACCGTCGAGAAGCTCGTCGTATGAGGTCGTGAACGAAAGCCGCTCGCGCACCCCGGCCAGCAGCTCGTCGAGTCCCGGTTCGTAGATGGGGATCACGCCTCGGCAGAGCCGTTCGATCTTGCTCTGGTCGAGATCCATGCAGACGACGTCGAATCCCAAATGAGCGAAGCAGACGCCGGTGACGAGCCCGACGTAGCCGGCTCCGATCACGCCCAGCGCTGCCCGTGGATGGTCCCGATCCATGCGACTCCCGAAGACGAGATTGCGGGCCGTGAGTCTACCATAGCGCTCGTCGGCACCGAGGCTGCGGCCTGCCGCCCGCCGCAAGGAACGGCTCGCGCCTCAGCGCTGTTCGGCGACACCCAGCTGGGTCTGGCTCTCGTCGTCGTAGGGGTTGAGCGCCAAGGCGCGGCGGAAGGCGGCCGCGGCTTCTCGGTTCTGGCCCAGGTTCAGGTGCATCAGGCCGAGGTGATAGTGCACCTTGTAGTTCTCGGGCTGAAGGTCGGCCGCCTGCTTGAGGGTCGCCAGCGCCTCTCGCGCCGCCCCGGTCTGCTGCTGCACGAGAGCCAGCGTGATCAACGGGTCGACCGCGAGCGGGTCGAGGCGATGGGCGCGGCGCGCCGCAGCCATCGCCTCGACGGGGCGATCCTCGCTTGCCATCCTCACGGCGTCAGAGTAGGCGCGCTCAGAGAACGCCGGAAGCAGCCAGGCGACGGCCATCAACACCAGAAAGCCGGTGGCGAACAGACGCCGGCCCAGCGAAGCGCGCACGAGGCGACCGCCTGGGGCCGCGTCGGTCCCCCCCCGCCCCCAGGCGGCCGCCACACCGGCGAACATCAGGAACACCAGAGTGACGGCGGCCATGTCCCAGTCCCAGTCGACCAGCAGACGCACGCCAAAGGCAGCTACCCCGC
>Ga0315283_10004960_pt1 | contig 11679 bp, 11 predicted proteins | sample YL17G09_0_MG_FD_204541 | JGI IMG/M metagenome (GOLD analysis project Ga0315283, IMG submission 204541) | Sediment microbial communities from Yellowstone Lake, YNP, Wyoming, USA - YL17G09_0 | ecosystem: Environmental > Aquatic > Freshwater > Lake > Sediment | place: USA: Wyoming | collected...
TTGTCTACACGACATCGGCGAACATGCGCTCCATGCGCTTGAAGTAGAACAACCCACTGAACAGCAGCACGACGACCACCGCAGTGGAGACCCAGAGGTAGTAGCCCGCGGGGAACTGCTGCCCGAGCAGAGCCCAGCGGAAGCCACCGATCACGCCCGTCATCGGGTTGAGCGCGAACGCGACACGGAGCGGGCCCGCCGGGATATTGTCGATCGAGTAGATCACCGGACTCACGAACATCCAAAGCTGCACCAAGAAAGGGATCACGTACTGCACATCACGGTAGAGCACGTTGAGAGCGCTCAGCCAGAGGCTGACTCCAAGCGCCGTGGCGAATGCCAGCAAGACGAAAAGGGGCACAAAGACGGCGTGCCAACTGGGAGCGATGCCGTACGCGGCCATCAGCCCGATGAGGACCAGGAACGAGATGCCGAGATCCACAAGCCCCGCCAGGACTGCGGAGGCGGGAATCACCAGGCGCGGGAAGTAGACCTTGGTCAGGAGATTGGCGTTGCCCACGAGGCTCACGCCCGAGCGGGAGAGAGCTCCGGCGAAGAAGCTCCAGGGCAGCAGCCCGGCGAAGCTGAAGACGGCATAAGGCACGTCGGACGAGGGGCTCTGGATCCCCAGCGCCTTGTTGAACACGACGGTGAACACGACCATCGTCAACAGCGGCTGCAGAATCGCCCAGGCGACCCCGAACACTGCCTGCTTGTAGCGCACAAGGATGTCGCGCCACGTGAGAAAGTAGAGGAGCTCGCGGTACTTCCACAGTTCGCGCAGATCCAGCCCCGCCCAGCCGCGCTTGCGCTCGTAGACGACGAAGTCATCTTCGAGCGCTGTTCCTGTTCCTCTCGGCAAGGCCATACGCTCCGTTCCGTGACTGCTCTCATGTGGCCCGGGGAACGCCGTCGACTGCACTCCTGCCACTACTCCGGTCCCACGCATCGCGCCGCGGCGCTCGCCAGCCGTATGGTGATCGCGACGGGCTGAACGACTCCCCGACGCTCCATCTCTGACGTCAACACCATAGCACGCCAGGAGACACCAGCGATTCGGGCGGCTCGTGCCTCCGGCGCCTCGCATTGGACCTTCTCGGCATTCGTGCAGAATCCATCAAGCACCCCGTGAATTTCAGCGACTCGAGCTCCACCACGAAGCGGGCATTCGTGGCGATTCCCCGCGAGAGGGCAGACGGATCGCGTGATCTCCGGCTTGTGCCCGTTCAGACCTCCCTCAATCCTGCCGATACCCCGAACCAGCCCTGCCCACAATCGAACTGGCAGGGTTCGGGTGAATGACCCTATTATGGCTGCGGTCGAAGCTGATAGCATGAGGCCGTGTGCAACGCGACATTTGGAGCGGTTCCTTGGCCCAACGTGACACCACCCCTACCAGCGCGCTTCGTGATGACATCAACGTCGTTTGGTTGCGTAAGTGGCTGGTGCTCCTCGTCATCGCCGCTTTCACCTTGACCGCCTTCATGCTTGCCCACAGAATGACGCGCATGTACGCCGCCACGGCCCGGATGATGTACCAGCAGCAGCCTGACATCTCCGACCCATTGGGTGGCAGCTATACGGACGTCACCGGGCTGAGCCTCCAGGTACAGAGCGTGGTGCACACCGTCAACAGCCCCGAGGTAGCTGAAGTCGCGGCCAGCTTGTTGGAGCAATCTCGCCCGGACGCACAAGGCTATTCCGTGACCGCAGCTGTCGTTCCGCCGGATTCGTCCTCAGGCACCATCGTGTCAGACGTGGTCGAAGTGACGGCCGTCAGCGCGGAGCCGGTCGTGTCTGCGGCGGCAGCGAATGCTTACGCTAAGTCGATCATCGACCTCCGGATCCAGAGCGAACTGGCACGTCTGCGCAAGGCCCAGGATGCCATCAGCTCGCAAATGGCGCAGTTCAGCAACAGTGCTTCCAAGCGCTCGACCGACTATCTGTTCCTGCTCCAGCGTCTGCGGGACCTGCAGGTAGCAGAAGCCACGGTGACGGGAGGATTCACCATAGTCCAGCCCGCCAGCGTACCGACTTCCCCGTACGCGCCGAAGCCCTTCCGATCGGCCGTGATCGGATTCGGTGTGGGACTCATCGCCGGTGTCGCCCTCGCGTACGTCCAGGGTCAGTTCGACACTCGTGTCAGAAGCCACCGGCAAGTCGGCAACATCCTTGGCATGCCCGTGGTCGCTCGCGTGCCGCGCGTCTCTCGCGATGTCCTGCGAGATGGCCCACTAGCCAGTCTCACGGATCCGGGCGGGGGGGTTGCAGAGTCGCTGCGAGTGCTCCGGAGTAACCTCGACTGGATGCACGTTGACGACGACGTCAAGTCCCTGCTGCTCACCAGCAGCGTGAAGGGGGAGGGCAAGACGCTCACCGTATGCAATCTCGCCGTCACGCTTGCCCTAGCCGGCAAGTCGGTCGTCGTCGTGGACGCCGACCTTCGCGCCCCGCGAGTACATACGGCGTTCTCCATGCCCAATGGGACTGGGCTCTCTACGCTGATCTCGAACTCCCTCGAGCCTGACGACGCGCTGCAGCCGTTTGACCTCGAGCAGTACAAGGAACGTGTCCCCCGCGCACCGAAGACCCGGCCTGACGCGCAGCCAACCACCGGCGCCATTGTCCGCACGCCGAAAAGCACGGACGCTGCCGGACCGTCGTCACCCCAGAGCGGTACGCTGCAGATTCTCACATCGGGGCCGCTGCCGCCGAACCCCGGGGAGGTCATCGCCTCCCAGAGGATGGCGACCGTGCTTCGGCGCCTCGTCGAGTCCAACGCGGACTACGTATTGGTCGACGCGCCACCCCTCCTCGCCGTCGGGGACGCCGGAGCGCTGGCGCCATACGTCGATGGCCTTCTCTATGTCGCCAACCTCGACTCGACTCGTCGACCGACCCTCGAGAACGCCCGAGAGGCACTCGACGCCCTTCCCTGTCGCAAGCTTGGGGTCATCGTCGTCGGCGAACGGCTGGAATCCTCGCACTATCGCCACTACGGGTACGCCTCACCTCGGCAAGCGTGACGCTGCGGGACGCCCCAAGGCCATCTCGGAACGGTCCCGCGGCCAGGATTCCACGGCTCGCGGCAGATCCCGTTTCCGTCCACCCACCGGCTTGCGGGCTCGTGCCGGGTCGACAAATGCCGACTACTGCTCGGAGAGTGCAGAGGGGCGCGGCGTGCGGGACAAGGAGCCTTGTTGCCAGCGGACTGCGGCTGCCCTAGGATCGATGGCATCCGAAGGAGCGCCGAGAGTCACACGGCACGAGCCCAGAGGCCACTACGAGCGCTGTCACCACTGCTCCTCCAGCTACGATGAGGCTTCCGGCGACGCGGATGTACCTGCGCCGCAGGGTCGGAGAACACCGCGAGCCGTCGGGACCTGGTGAGGATGCGTAGCGAACCTTCGAGACTCGTCTAGTGCAGCGAACGGCCGGCAGCGCGCCAGCGCGTCCCAGGTCCCGCCAGGCCCTGCATGTCGTCGTCCTCGGCTCGTACACGCGCTTCCCCCACGGCATGGCAACCGCGAGTCGCGTGCGGCTCGTGTCGCGAGCACTTGTTGAAGCGGGCGACGAAGTGCTCGTGTTGTGTCTTCAGGCCAGTGAGAGACCGCCATGTATCGAGAACACGAGATTGCGAGGCATTCACCAAGGTGTCGCGTTCGAGTACACGACGTGGACCACAGTGCGCCATGACTCGTTCTCCATGCGGCGTCTCATCGCGGCCTGGGGCTGGGCCCATGGAGCTTGGCGGCTTGCGAGCCTGCGATACCAGGGTCGCCTCGATCTGGCGTACGTGTGGCCCGACCTCGTGCCCAGCATGCGTCAGGTCGTCGGCGTGGGGTTGCTGAGGCTGCTTGGTGTACCGGTCGTGGGCGAACTCAACGAGCGTCCTTGGTCTCTGAGTCATCCTAGGGCGCTCGGGCGATTCTGGTCTCCGCTGACCGGGATGTCCGGCGTCGTGTCGATATCGGGCATGTTGTCGGCTTGGGCGCGAGCCGAGGCGCGGCGTCGACACCGCGATGTGGAGGTCATAGAAGTCCCGATCTTGGTGGACGTCGAGGAACAGCCCGTCAGAGAATACCCGGTCGACGATCCACCAGTGGTCATGTTCGCCGGCTCGCCCGAGTACGACGAGACGATCAAGTTCATTCTGGAGTCGATGAAACAAGTGTGGCAGAAAGTCCCGGAGTGTCGCCTAGTCGTCACTGGAGCGAATCGAGGCGACCCCGCGGCACGCTGGTTGTTCTTGGATGAGCATCGTGACCCCCGCGTTCACGTCGTCGGCTACGTGTCTCGAACCGAACTTCTGGAGCTCTACGGGGACGCACGGGCGCTGCTCATCCCGCTGTTCGACGATGTGCGCTCCACGGCGCGGTTCCCGACGAAGATCGGGGAGTACCTCGCTTCGGGTCGTCCCGTCGTCACGACTGCGGTCGGCGAGATACCTCGCTATTTCCATGACGGTGTTGATGCCGTTATTTGCCCTGCGGGGGACCCCGCAGCATATGCCGACAGGATTGTGGCGGTTCTCAATGACCCGGGCGTTGCGGCATCCATCGGGCGTGAGAGTCGCCGGCTGGCCGCGTCGCGGTTCCACTATGCGCTCTATTCAGAGACACTGCATCGGGGCTTCGCGTCGGTCGCGAGCAGGACACTCTCCAGTGACCGCACCCATGGGAGGGCCTGAGTGCGCGTTCTCATTGACATTACGACCCTTGAGCGCGGTGGCGCAGAACGGCAGGTCGTGCAGCTGGTGTCGGGATTGACCCGGCGAGGTCACGACTGCGTGCTCGCGGTCAACAAGAGCGTGGAGGCATATGAGTTCGAGCTTGGCGCGGGCGGCGTTGCAGTAAGGAGCTTCGGCCGAATGCATCGCTACGACGCGAGGATTCTTCCTGACCTGGTGGCCTTCTCTCGACGGTTCGCGCCTGACGTGGTTCTCGCCGTGGGGTTCAGTGCCACCCTGTGGGGACGTCTGGCCGCAGTCATTCTCCGCTGCCCGTGCGTGACTGCAGAACACTCGACCGAGGACAAGCCCGCTCGTCGCGGCATCCTCACCAACAAGCTGCTTGCCGGCCATACGAGGGCCACCGTAGCGTGCGGACGGGCTCAAATACCGAGCCTCGTGGCGGCAGGCAACCGCCGGCGATCCATAGTCGTCATCAACAACGGAGTTGACACGGCCGAGTACTTCCCCGACACGCAGGGTGGCGCCGAGTTTCGCGACAGGCTAGGCATTCCAGCCGAGGCGTTAGTGATAGGACTCGTCGCGGCGCACAGGCCGGAGAAGCGCCACGATCGATTCATCGGGTTGATCGAGGGTCTGAGCTCACTTGGTCTGGACGTTTGGGGGTGCATGGTGGGTGGGGGACGGCTCCTGGACGTCAATCGACAACTTGCCCTCAGTAGTCCCGTCGCGGACAGGCTCGCGGTGACCGGTCCCATGACGAACTTGCGAGCCGTCTACAGCGGGCTGGACCTCGTTGTACTCGTATCGGACGACGTCGAGACGTTCCCTCTTTGCTTCCTCGAGGCGCAAGCGTGTGCACGGCCGGTGGTCGGAATGGACACGAGCGCGGTGCGGGAGACATTCGCGCCCGGTACTAGCGGCATGCTAGTCGACCAAGGTGACGAGAAGCAGCTGCTTCGTGAGGTCGCAGAGCTCGTGGCCGACAGGGACAGGCTGCGCTCCATGGGCGACTACGCTCGAACGTGGGTGGAAGCCAACCTCTCCCTCGAGCGCATGGTCTCTCAATACGAGAGGCTGCTTCATGATGTAGTGGACAGCGTCTAGGCTCCAGACGGCTATGCAGCGACGTGCACACCGGCTCGCATCCGCGCCGCCACGGGCCTGCGGTCAGGCAAAGGGGGCGGATCAGATATGGAGGCGGCGGCCTCCGCAGAGCGCTCGCAGTTGCCCTTGACGCGCACGACACGGTGCGACGCCAGGTCATCGGCACCGACCCTGACGAGTACCGACAAGATGTTGCGCGAAAGCCGTCTCGCGCTATTCGCGGTCTGAATAGGCTCGCGGACTGCGCCGTTGTGCAATTGGTGAGCGTGTTCCCGCTCCACCATGCCTCCAGGAAGCGCAGTGGGCGAATCCGTCTCAGTACAAGCGGGTCCAGTGGGAGCGTCGGGTGGCATTGCGGACGTCATGCGTGTAGTCGACGACTGGACGCGCTCCATCGGCCGACAGACGCAAATGGTTGATTGTAGACGCTTCAATATCGCAGTTCAGCCAATCCATGATGGCGTCGCGAAGCTTTGGCGCGTATCCGAGGGATAAAGACAGCTCAAAATCGGAAATTGTTTCAGTCATCGTGAGTTTCCTTTCGGTCGTCTCGCTCCTCATCGTACGGGAAGGTGCTCAGCAGCAGGACAAGGCAGACGAGCGTGGGCGCGAGGAACAGATAGTCGCGCTCGTCGAAGCCGGGATGGCTGTGATGGATGAGGACCTTAAACGTGAGCACCAGCGACGCCAGCGCGGTGAAGACGATCTCCATGACGAGCACGATCTTGTTGCGTGCTGGGTCGCGCGCCACCGCCACAGCGCCGACGGCGAGAGCGAACAGGGCGGCACCGAACAGACGCACTGAGGTGGCGTTGGTGGTGCCGGCCGCGGGACCGAGCAGCAGCATGAGCGGCACCGAGACGGCCAAGCCGAAGGCCGCGTAAACGTACAGGACCAGCATGAGGAGTTTCCTCTTCATCTTTCGTTCCACCCTGTCTCAACGTCGTGGCCCGCCCTACCCGACCACCATCTCGCAAACAAGGAGAAAGGGCAAGAGAAGTCCCTCGTGGAGCGACCCGATGCTTCCGGAATCGAGAAGCAGCCGCCGCCGTGCGTCTGCCGACGTGACGACGATGCAGTCCCGTCCCACCGCGTGCCCCGTCGATGATTCTTCGACCACAATCAATCGGGCCACGACGAGGTGGCCAGAGCACGATCATCGGCACGCGGATGTCGCGCAGCAGGCTCGCCACCCGGGGCGACACAGAGGTCAACAGCGGATTCGATGCCAGCAACAGCTCCCTCACCGTCTCCAGGAACGTGCTCGAGGGCAGGTACAACGCCGGCATCATTGCATCTGCTGACTCGTTCCTCCTGCGCTACACGCTCACGGGCGCCGGCATGGGTTTCGGCATCTCCGGCGCCTGCATCGCCGTCCGCAATACGGATCCGTAGCTACCTGGTTCGCCTTGGTGTGGAGGGCAGTGACTCAGCGATGACTCAGCGATCTGGCGTGGCAACCGCCCCACGCTTTCGGACGACCTCGCTGCCGGCGAGAGCGTTCAGCGACGCTTGGCGCGGCCGGCGGGGAGTATGATGTCGCGGGGAGGCCGCCGCGGTAGTGCCGAAGGACGGCGGGCAGGCGGAACCGGATGCACAGCGACATGTCGGACCACGACTCAGGTCCTTCACTGTCGGGCCGGGAATGCGGGAGATCCTCATGCACGTGCCGCTTCCATCGCTGCTGGCTTTACCGCCCGAGTCCCCAGAGCTCGGAGGAACTAGTATGCGTATTCTCATGGTGAGCGCCTTTGGTTATCTGCGCGGCGGTCTCGAGGGCGTCATGTTCGACGAGATGCGGTGGCTGCGAGATGCAGGCCACGACGTCGAATACTTCGCAACAGCCGACGAGCGGAACGAGCCCTCACGTTTCTCTGACCTGTTTCCACAGGGACACGACTACAGTCCCGCAGGTCGGCCTAACGTGGCCGCTATTCGCGATCTCTTCTGGAACCCACGCGCCGCCGCTGCCTTTGCAGCCGTCCTAGCTCGGTTCAAGCCGGATGTCGTCCATTCTCACGGAGTCTTCCGGCATCTCTCCCCGAGCATCCTGCCCGAAGCCAAACGTCAGGGTGTGCCCGTCGTCATGACGGCGCACGACTACGGTCTTGTGTGCCCCGGCATCATGCTCCGTGGCGGTGTGGCACCGTGCTCGCCACGCGCGTGTGGACGCAGGTTCTTCGGCAGAGCGGCCGTCTACCGCTGCGTGCAAGGATCCCTGCCACGGAGCACACTCGGTGCGATGGAGTTCACCGTTCAGCATGTACTGAATCAGTATGAGCCCTTCATCAAGACCGTGATTTGTCCTAGCCGGTTCATGGCTAGGACGCTGGCCGATGATGGAGTAGGCGGTCCAAATCTCGTCGTCCTTCCGAACGCAATTGCCGAGATGCCCGCTTGTGCCCGCCCCGCGGGCGGCCCCTTCGTCGTGTCAGGACGGGTGACCGCGGAAAAGGGCGTCGCCACGGCGCTGGAGGCGGCTCGTCTGACGCATGTTCCCATTGAGGTTGCCGGCACTGGACCGCTCTTGGCTTCGCTCGCCACGAGATTCCCCGAGGCCGACTTCGTCGGGCTGCTTCCTCAGGATGCGTTGGAGCATCTCTTGAGCAGGGCCACGGCGGTGATTGTTCCTTCTCAGTGGTTCGAGAACGCCTCGATCACGATACTTGAAGGCATGGCTGCAGGCGTGCCGGTGGTCGCCTCGCGCATCGGAGGAATACCTGAGCAGATCACGGATGGTCGTGAAGGACTGCTCGTTCCGCCGGGAGACGTGGTCGCGCTGGCTGCAGCCATGGGAAGACTCTGGGCGGAGCCCGCTGCTGCGGCAGCCATGGGCGCCAGGGGCCAGCAGACCGCTCGGGAGCGCTATCGTCCCGACAGACATGTGGCTGGGGTTCTGAGTGTGTACCGCGACGCAATTGAGTCAAGATGATGGCCGGAGAATCGCTGGGCGGCGGAGGAGGGTACGCATGAAGGCAGGGAAGCGGGCTCGCATCTACATAGCAGGATGCGGCGGCATGCTGGGGGAGGCGTTCTGCGAGGAATTCAGCCAACCTGCTGAGCTCAAGTGCACAGACATCGACGTCAATGACGTCTGGCTCGAGCATCTGGACTTCCGTGATCTGGAGGCATATCGCCTCGATGTTCACGAGTTCAAGCCGGACTACCTCTTTCATCTCGGCGCCCTCACCGATCTGGAGTACTGCGAGACCCATCCGGAGGAGACGTACGCGACGAACGCGATGTCGGTCGAGAACGCGGTCTACATCGCGAATGAACTGGACATCCCCCTTCTCTACATCGGCACAGCGGGAATCTTCGACGGCCGCCAAGAGGTCTACGACGACTGGGATGCGCCCAATCCGCTGGGCGCCTACGCACGCGCGAAGTGGGCAGGCGAGCGATGCGTCGTCGAGCACGCACGTCGCTCTCTGATCTGCCGGGCCGGATGGATGATGGGTGGAGGACCCCGCAAGGACAAGAAGTTCATCCAGAAGATCATGGTGCAGCTTCGCGACGGGGCGACCGAGCTGCATGTCGTCGACGACAAGCTGGGAACGCCGACCTACACGCGGGACTTCGCGCACAACGTGCGGGTCCTGCTCGAGCGGGAGTACTGGGGCCTCTACAACATGGTCTGCCAGGGCATGACCAGCCGCCTCGAGGTAGCCCAGGAGCTGGTCGCGGAGCTGGGCCTCGGCGACGCAGTCACTGTCCATGCCGTGGGTTCCGACCACTTTGCGACAACCTACTTTGCCCCCCGCCCGGCCTGTGAACGGCTTCTGAACCGTAGGTTGGCGTTGAGGGGGCTGGATCTCATGCGCCCCTGGCGCGAGGCGTTGTCCGAGTACTTGCGGACGGACTACGCTGGGTACATGGGCGGCAACAGTGACGCCTCCTGAGGCGTCAGAGGGGTCCGACGCGTCCATGCAACAACCGCCACGTCCTGCGGGGGACAAGCCGCTTCGTGTCGCCGTCATCGGGCTGCGCGGTCTGCCTGCCGATCGCCCCAAGGCGGGGGGCGGTGAGCGGGCGATAGAGGAGTGGTCCTCGCGGCTCGCACTGCGCGGCTACGACAGCATCGTCTACTGCCGGTGGCACTACAATCGTCGACCGTCGACTCCATACAAGGGGATTCGCCTCGTCTCGCTGCCTTCCATCCCGACGAAGAGCCTCGACACCCTCTCGCACTCCCTGCTGGCCACGCTGCATGTCGCGTTGGCCGGCACCGCCGACATCATCCAGTACGGCGGAATGGGCACAGGTCTCCTGGCGCCCCTCGGCAAGCTGTGCCGGAAGAAGGTCGTCGTGGCCCTTGATGGCATCGACTGGGAGCGTCCGAAGTGGGGACCGGTTGCCCGTTTCGCCTTGCGGCTCGGCGCCAGGACGGCCTTCAGGTGGGCGGATGCCGTCCATGTCGACAACAGGCTTGCCCAGCAACAGTTCGGTGAGCTGTTCGGGCGGTCTCCGGAGCTGATAACACTCGCCGCGGAGACGTGTGATAACCCGGGCAGCGACTCGCTCGCACGATTCGGGGTGGAGCCTCACAAGTACGTGCTGTTCGTCGGGTTGCTCAAGCCGGACAAGGGGGTCCACGTGCTTGTTGAGGCCTATCGCAATATGCAGACCGCGCTGCCACTGGTCATCGTCGGCGACAGCCCCGATGGCGGCGATTATGTGCAGCGCCTCAAGAGCACTTCAGACGACCGGGTCCGATTCCTGGGGTACGTCTACGGGCCAGGCGTGCAGCAGCTCTTCGCCAACTGCCTCCTCTACGTCCAGCCATCCCTGATGGAGGGCAACTCTCCTGCCCTTATGACCGCGATGGGGTACGGTCGTGCGGTGGTGGCGAGCGACATCGAGCAGAACATGGAGACGATCGGCGATGCCGGAGCCACGTTCGTGAAAGGGGACGCCGGCAGCCTAGCCCAGGTGCTGACCGAGCTCATCGGCGATTCGCAGGAGGTCGAGCGGCTGGGAGCTCTGGCTCGAGAGCGCGTCGCGACCGTGTACAACTGGGACAGGTCGACCGATCGGCTCGACCACCTCTACCGTCAGGTGTGGTCAGGCCCGAGCAACCATAGTGATCTCTTCGTGAGTCGCCGGTCGTGCTGTTGACCTGTGTCCAGTGGGGCACAGGGGGTCACGACAAGCTCAGCCCCCGTGCCAGCGGTCGAGCGTCCACGACGCTACATCCCTCGGCAAGGCGTGCCAGTAGCCGGGGCGATGCGTAACCTCCTGGAGGAACTCCTCGTACATCCTGAGTCTCCCCTTGCGACACAGATAGTCGGGATGCGTGTTCACGAGAGCCATGCCGTGGTGAGCGGCGAGGAAGTCAAGCTTCTCCAACCAGACCCGCGGGCTCGTCTCACCTAGCGTTTCGATCAGGGTATGGTCTTGCGGCAGTGTGTAGGGCAGTTCGACGAACCGGCCCATCACGAAGGGCCAGATGCTCATCACCCCACCCGGCATGGGCTCGTATGGGTCCGTGTCGAAGAAGGATGAGTCCCATGCCACGTCGAGGTCCTGCATCCACGCCGGATTGCGATGCGTCATCGGTGATCTGAAGCCGACCGCGTCCCACTCCCGCAGTCGTTGATTCATCTTGGGTAGGCGCTCGTCGAACAGGCGACGCGACGCGAAGTCTCTCCCGTCGTGTCGCCACCCATGAAGCGCTATCTCGAAGCCTTCGGCACGCAGTTCCTGAAGAAGCGCGTCGGGCACCTCGTACGCGTCGCCCACGAAGGATACGGAGGAACGAAAGCCGGCCTCGCGTTCCACAGAGAGTACATCCATCAGATGGGCGAGGCCGAAGGGTCCTTCCACATCATGGGTAAGCACGACCGCGAAGCTCTGGCCGGAAGGCCACCACGAGAGCGCTC
>Ga0315283_10004962_pt1 | contig 11678 bp, 17 predicted proteins | sample YL17G09_0_MG_FD_204541 | JGI IMG/M metagenome (GOLD analysis project Ga0315283, IMG submission 204541) | Sediment microbial communities from Yellowstone Lake, YNP, Wyoming, USA - YL17G09_0 | ecosystem: Environmental > Aquatic > Freshwater > Lake > Sediment | place: USA: Wyoming | collected...
CTATCCCACGCTGCTCGCCGCCATCGGTGACGTCGCCCATCCGACCTGGCGGGCCCGCTCGGTCGGTGTCTACCGACTGTGGCGTGACGGCGGCTTTGCCATCGGCGCGCTTCTCGCCGGGATCGTCGCCGACCTGCTCGGCCTGACGGCCGCCATCTACACGGTCGCCGCCGTCACGGCGGCCTCCGGCGTGGTCGTTGCGGTCCGCATGTACGAGACCCACCCCCGAGGCGGCGCGGCCGCGCCGATACCTGACGACGTCGACCTCGAAAGCTGACGACGACTCCCATGAGCGACGACTCCAGCCCGCTGCTCCGCGCCAAGGGCTTCGACCATCCCTCGGTGTTCCAGCCGGAGAACCTGCTGCGCGAAGGCCGCCGCCAACGCAAGCGGCCCGACATCCCGGTTCCGGCCGTGTGCCTGTTGGACCCCGACGGTGACATCGTTCGGCACCTCACCTCGACGAGCCAGGCGACCGAGCACCCGGGCTGGGCCTGCTACCACACCGTTCTGTGGACCTTCGATCTCGACGGGACCGAGGTCGGGGTCATCGGCTGCGCTGTCGGCGCGTCGTTCGCGGTGCTTCTCGCCGAACAGCTCGCCGCGTCGGGCTGTGAGCTGTTGATCAGTGTCACGTCGTCGGGATCGGTCACCCGAGTCGCCGACCCGCCGTACTTCGTGGTCATCGACCGTGCTCTGCGCGATGAGGGCACCAGCCACCACTACCTCCCACCCGGCCAGTGGTCCTCCGCCCCCGCCCGCCTGCTCGCTCTCCTCGACCGTGAACTCAGCGGCCTGGCCCAACCGGTCGTGACCGGCGCCACCTGGACCACCGACGCTCCCTACCGCGAGACCGCCGAGGCCATCGCCTACGCCGAAGCCCTCGACATCGTCGCGGTCGAGATGGAGGCCGCCGCGCTCTACGCCTACGCCACGGCCCGCCGCCGCGAGGTGATTTGCGTCGCGCACGTCACCAACGCCATGGCCACCGAAGGTGACGACTTCGAGAAGGGTGAAGCCGACGGCGCCCACGACGCCCTCGAGGTCGTTGCCGCCATCATCTCCCGCCTTTGCGGTGACCCTCAGGCGGATGCGGCGACCAGGCCTCCCGACCAACCACGACCGGCCTCTTGACGGCGGCCCACCGCCATCATCAAACAGTCACCTGGGTACTTGACAGTGTGAGGACGGCGGCGGATCATCTCGCCGCAGTGGGGGGCCTCGACCTCCCACTCTGCTGGCCTGCCTGTGGCGGCCGAGGGGGAGGTTCGAAATGGCTGACGCGTTGCCGGTGGACCCAGTGGCGCTCCGGGACGAAGTGCGGGGCAAGTACCGGGAGGTGGCGGCCGAGCCCGACCGCACCTTCCACTTCCACACCGGCCGGCCGCTGGCGGCCCGCCTCGGCTACGACGCCGAGGTCGTGGATCAGCTCCCCGACCGCGCCGTCGAGTCCTTCGCCGGCGTGGGCAACCCGTTCTCGCTGCGCACCCTCGACCCGGGCGAGCGCGTCGTGGACGTCGGTTCCGGCGCCGGGTTCGACTCCTTCGTCGCCGCCGACCAGGTCGGCCCCGACGGCCAGGTGGTGGGCGTCGACATGACGCCCGAGATGCTGGCCAAGTCCAGGGCGACCGCCGCCGGCATGGGCCTGGGCCACGTCGAGTTCCGGGAGGGGCTGGCCGAGGCGCTCCCGGTCGAGGACCACTGGGCCGATGCGGTGATCTCCAACGGCGTGATCAACCTCTGCGCCGACAAGCGAGCGGTGTTCGACGAGGTCCATCGCGTCCTGCGCCCGGGGGGCTGGATGCAGTACGCCGACATCGCCAACGGGCGACCGGTGCCCCCCGAGGCGTTGCGTGACATCGATCTCTGGACGGGCTGAATTGCCGGTGGGCTGCCCCGGGCGGGCTGGCAGAAGATGCTCGAAGAAGCAGGATTCGTCGACGTGCTCATCGGCGACCCCGTCGACACGTTCGGCGGTGCGACCGGCGAGGAGAAGGCCCGGGCCTTCGAGGTGTTCGGCTACGCCTTCCTCGCCCGCAAGCCCATGATCCCCGGGCAAACCTGATGCGGCCGCCGATCGGGCTGGTGCTCGACTGCCGCGACCCACAGGCCCTCGCCGCTTTCTGGACCGAGGCCCTCGGCTACGTGAACCTCGGCGAGGCCGGGAGCTACGTGTTGTTGATGGACGGCGACGGCCAGGGCCCCAAGCTGCTGCTCCAGGCCGTCCCCGAGGCCAAAGTGGTCAAGAACCGGATGCACCTCGACATCGATGCCGCCGACATCGAAGGCGAGGCCGCACGACTGGAGGCCCTCGGGGCCCGGAGGGTCGCAGCCGAGCCCATGCACGAACACGACACCAACTGGATCCTCATGGCTGACCCCGAGGGCAACGAGTTCTGCGTCTGCGACGGAGGCGCCACCGGCTGACCGGCCCCGCTTCATGACCGCCCCGTTCTTGCGCGCCCTGCTCGCGGTGACCGCCTTCGGTGAACCGATCGCACCCCGCGAAGTCGCCGTCGGCCTGGCCATGGCGGTCGGGGTCGGCCTGCTCCTCAGCGAGCGCCACCTCCATCCCCATGACCTCACGGCGATCAGCCACGATCACCGCCACCGCCACGATGACGGTCACCACGGACGGGATCCGCATCGCCGAGCCCGGCAGCTACACGTTCCACCGCCCGGTCACCGGTCACCGGCCACCGTGAGGCCCGGCATCCCAGGCCGATCGCGCCGAGAACTCCTACAGAACGTAGTCAGCCGGTCCATGGTGCGCCCGAGCGAAAGGGACCTACGACCCTGACTCGGTCGGACATTGCCGACGACACTCACTACATCACGTAGTAGTCGACAGCGAGGAGGGCGCCGGTGATGTACTGGAACGGCGATTGGAGTTGGGCCGCCTGGGCCGGGATGGTGCTCATGATGATGGTCTTCTGGTGCGGCTTGGCGTGGGCTGTGGTGTTCGCGCTGAGAAGCCGATCGGACTCCCCCACGGCATCAGCAGAGTCCCGCTTGGCGGATCGACTGGCCAGCGGTGAGATCACCCCCGAGGAGTACCGGGACCTTCGAGAGACGATCCGCGGCTGAGAGGGACTTGCCCGTCGGCGTGGTCCCGAGGTCGCTACGACGAGGGCGTGATTGTGTCAGCAGCAGACCCCTCGACCGTCAGCGACGTGCGGGTTCCGACGCGTGCGAAGCGGAGGACCGTGATGCCGGCCAGGGTGACGAGCAGAGCGACCGCGGGTATCCGCAGTAGTGGGCTCTGCGCGTCGGTGCCGGCCAGCAGGCCGTGAAGGGTCGCCAACCAGAAGACGGCGAGGCCGAGGTAGTGCACTCGCCGCCAGGTGCGCCAGGAGAGTAGGCGGAGGGCCAATGAGGTGATCTCGACCACGGCCACGAGGTAGAGGGCGACGACTCCCCAGGCCACACCGCCCGGGCTCACATCGGCGCGGAGGGGGACCAGGAGGTCGAGGAGCTCGAGGTTCGCGAAGCTGTCGGCGAGGAGGGCGACGAGGTGCACGCCGAGCGCCCAGCACCCCAGGCCGGCGAGGCCACGGTGGAGATCCACGAACCAGGCCGGCGACCGGTTCGGCGTCGATCGGGCTGATTGCAGAAGCCCGAGGGCGACCGAGGCGCCGAGGAGCGCCCAGGCCAGGATCCCGCTCGTGCGGGTCAGGTACCACCAGCCCTGACCGTTCACGTCAGGACCGAGAGCCCGGCAGTCCGGAGGTGGCGGCCGTCATCCAGGACGACGACCCCTTCGACGTCCTGGGCCTCGAGAGCGGCGATGGCGCCCCGTGGTCCTGCGAGGAGGGCGTCTTTGGCGAAGACCTCGGCTTGCCACCCGTTCGCGGCCACCACCGACACCCCGACCACACTGTTGTCCGATGGCCGGCCGGTGTCGGGGTCGAGAAGGTGGTGACGCTCCTCGGCTCCCTGCTGCCAACGCCGCCGGAGGCGGCTGGATGACGCCACCGCGCCATCGGTGAGGTGGAGGCGTAGGAGTTCGGCTCCCTCCGTTAGGGGGTCTTCCACCGCAATCAACCAGCCGGCTTCGGTCGGACCCGCGCCTGCCACTCGGACATCCCCGCCCAGATCGACCAGGACCCCGTCCGCTCCGGCCTCGAGCAGGTTGGCCACGACGAGATCTCCGGCCAGTCCCTTGCCGATTCCTCCCGGGTCGAAGGCGTGGCCCGAAGGCACGGTGATCGTTCCTGCTTCGGCATCGATGCAAAGGGCGGCAACTGTCGCTGCGGGCAGGTCGACCGGACTTCGTGGGGTCGACGTCCCAATCTCACAGAAGGTGCGGTCGTAGCCGAGCTGCGCGAGGGACAACCCGAGAAGTGGGTCGAACCGACCCGAGGTGAGGACTTGACCGCGTGTAGCCAGCGAAGCGAGGAGGATCGTCTCCCCGCTCACCGCAACGGGATGGCCGGCGTCTTGGTTGGCGGTCGACACCTCGCTGTCTGGGCGGAACCGGCTCCAGAGGGCCTCGAGGTGCTCGACCCGCTGGACGGCGAGGTCAGCGAGATCGGGGTTGCCGATGATCTTGACCTGGGCGCGGCCGCCCATGGCCTCGAACCGGCGTTCAGTAACTCGCACCGCTGAGGGCATCGGGGGACAGCTGGTCCGCCCCGCCCGGCACTGGGTCGTAGAGCACGAAGCTGGCTCGGCGCTCCGCCCGGTCGAGATCCACGACGGTGGCCACCACCGCCCGCGGCCTGACAGGCCGAGGCTTGGTCGTCGCCGCCATGCCCGTCACGATCACCGCCCCGGCGACGACGGTCATGATGACGGCGGTGAACCTGGCGAGGCGGGCAGGGTGGAGGCGGCGGTCTCTCGCCCGGCGCCAGGCTTCCCGCCCGGGGCCACGGGCGTAGACCACGACGCCGGCGACGCCGATGGCCCACAGTTGGAACGGCGTGGACCCCGTCGCGGCGACCAGAGGGTGGATGTGGGTCATCGTCGGGGCCGCCTTGACTACGACGCGGTGTCGTCGTGTGCCAAGGTAGCGGCCACGAAGCGCCGACTCCTGGTCACGTCCTCCCCCTTGGCCCACCCGCAGCGGAGCGACGTGAGTCGACGGGCGTTCGTCATGGGCGGACTCGGGGCGCTCCTGCTGACGTCGTGTGGGAGCACGGCCGGTTCGCCAAGCGGCTCGACCGTCACCCTCCCGAGTGGATCCACGGCCCTGGTGGCGCTCTTCGCGGCCACGAGTGGTGAACCGCAGGTGGGGTTCGCGCAGCGGCTGCCGTTCGCCCTGGCCGATCGTGACGGCTCCCTACGGGAAGACGTCCCCAGCCGGCTCCGGTTCGAGGTCTGGTTCGGGGACCGGCCGATCGGACAGCCGACTGACGTCGAGGCTCGAGGTGACGGCATCGACCGGCCGTACTACCCGCTCACGTTCACGCCCGAGCAGCCCGGCCTCCACCGGATCCTCGCCGAGGTCGAGGGCGACCCGGCCGAAGTGTCGATCCTGGTCAGCCCCGCGCTCGACTCCCGTCTGCACGACGGCGACCGTCTCCCCCGGGTGGCCACACCCACCCCGCAACGGCCCCGAGGTGTGGTCCCGTACTGCACCAGCGTGCCGGCGTGCCCCCTCCATGAGCCGACCCTGCGCGACGCCCTCGAGGGACCGCTGCCCCTCGCCGTGCTGGTCGCGTCACCGGGCACCTGTGCCGTGTCCTACTGCCCCCCGGCCCTGGAGCTCGTGCTCGGAGCCGTCGACAACCACCCCAGAGTGCGGTTCCTCCACGCCGAGGTCTACGCCGATGCCGCGGCTTCCGGCCCGCTCGACCGGACCACTCCGGTCGTGCAGGAGCTCGGTCTTGATTTCGAGCCCGCACTTTTCCTGGTCAATGCAGACGGCGTGATCCGGCGCCGATTGGATCACATCTTCGACCGCAGCGAGTTGGAGGACGAGCTGAACGCACTGGCGCGGTGACTCGACCCAGTACGGTCGGTCCTCCAATGGGGAGGCGTTGATGGCTACGAAGCGCCCCATGGGGGCTCTCGAAGCGGAGGTGACCGCGGCGCTCTGGGCTGCGGATCGGCCGCTCACTCCCGCCGAAGCGCGTGATGCCGTCGGCGGGGATCTGGCCTACACGACGGTCCTCACGATCCTCACCCGCCTGTGGCAGAAGGGCCGACTCGAACGCGAGCCCATCGGCCGTGCGTATGCCTACCGCCCGGTCGTGGACGAGGCCGGTCACTACGCGGCCCGCATGCACGCCTCGCTCACCGAAGCCGGCAACCGGCAGGCCGCCCTCTCCCGATTCGTCGAGGAACTGGACCCGGCCGAGGCGAAGCTCCTTCGCGAGCTCCTCGCCGAGACTGATCCTCGGTGACGGTTCATCTGGTCATCGTGCTCGGCCTCGCCATGGCGACGGCCGCGGCAGCTGAGCCGATCAGCCGCCGTCTCGCCCCCAGGACGGCCACCCTCCTCCTGACCGTCGGCGGGCTCTTGTCCTTCGGTCTGGTCATCTGGGTCCTGCTCGCCTTGTCCGTCGGTGGGCTCGGGGAGCTGGATTGGCTCTCGACGATGGGCTTGTGTCCTCCGGTGACGGCATTGAGTCACGACGTGCCGCTTCCGGTGGCCGCGGTGACGACGCTCATGCTCGGTGCCATCGCGGCCCGGGCGGCCCAGCGCTCGTGGGACTGGCATCACCTCACTCCCAACGCTCCCCATCAGGGTCTTGCCGTCCTGGCAATCGACGAGCCCGTCGCCTACGCCGTGCCGGGCCGGCCGGGCGGCATCGTCGCCTCCCGGGGCCTGCTGACGCTGCTCGACGGAGACGAACGACGTGCGCTCCTCGCCCACGAGCAGGCCCACCTCGATCTCGGTCACCATCGCTACCTCCGAGCCTCTGAGATGACGGCGAGCTTCCCCCTCCTCGGCCCTCTGGCCCGCGCCGTCCGCTTCACGACCGAGCGCTGGGCGGACGAGGAGGCCGCCTCGGCGGTCGGTGACCGGCGGATCGTCGCCCGAGCGCTCTCCCGGGCTGCGCTGGCGGGCACCCAGCCCGCCCCGTCCGGGCTCGCAGGGTTGCTGGGCGCGGGGATGAGCGAGCGGGTAGCCGAACTGCTCGACGACCCTCCCGGTCGGCTGGACCTGGCCCAGGGTCTCCTGGTCGCGGCATCGGTCGTCGGGCTCGTTGCCGCGACAGGACTCACCCTGCGCCTGCACGACCTCCTCGCGGTGCTCGCCCCTGTGTGCGGAGCCGGCTGACCCCTACAACGTGTAGGAGTCCCGCTACCCTTCGGCGGCCCCCCGCTACCGTCCGGTGTCGCCTCGACATCTGGCGCGAATCCCGAAGGAGCTCTCCTGTGAGACGAGTCCTCTTTGCCGGCCTCCTGGGCCTGGCTGTTCTCTTCCTGGCCGCTTGTGGCGATGACTCATCCACCGTGGAACAGGGCGGTGACGGCGGCTCCACGATGTCCGATGGCACGGGCGGCGGCGGGATGGGTTCTGGTGGTTCGTCGGCGCCGACCACCTTCGAGTTGCGGGAGTGGGCGGTCACCCCACCCACCGCCCCGCTCGCGGCTGGTGCGGTCGATGTGACAGCTACGAACACGGGCAGTGAGACCCACGAGTTGGTCGTGGTGCGGGGCGACGCGGCCTCACTGCCGACGTTGGCCGACGGGTCCGTCGACGAGGATGCGATCCCCGAGGCCGACAAGGCCGGAGAGATCCCCGACGTCGCGCCCGGTACATCAGCAACGGCGACCCTCGACCTTCCCGCAGGGGACTACGTCGCTTTCTGCAACATCGTCGATCAGATGGGCGATGGAGGCATGGGGACTGACGGTATGGGCGATGGTGGGATGGGAGGCGGCGGGACGGGCAATGGTGGGATGGGCCACGTCCACTACCGGCTTGGCATGGTCACCCAGTTCACGGTGACCTGAGCTGGCTGAAGGCCCGCATGTCGAGGTCGGGGCACCCGTGGGTTTGGTGCCGTCGTCACGACAACGGGTTCAACGGCCGTCACGGCCCCGATCAGACAGCGCGGCCTAAATGGCCGGTCGACCGTCGCCTCCAACGTCGGGAACGCCTGGTTGGGGCCCGAGTCGATCCGTTCGAGCACTGAGCGGGGGTCGTGTTCGATGTAGCCGTCCCCGCGCGCTCTGGCGACGGGTAGGGCGGTGCCGGCCAGGGCGCGCGCTCGTTGTGCATCGCCGGGCTGGTCGCGGTCGGCGAGGAGGTCCGCCCACGCGGTCTGGGTCATCGAACCGCATAGCGGACCGCTCGGGTCGCCGTAATCGAGGGTCACGCAACTCCGCGCGCGTAAACGGGCCTGCAGGCCGGTGTCGCCGCCGCCCTCGGGCTGACGGCATCAGCCTGCGCCACGTGTGACGACGCCGGTTCCGGTCGCGCCGCATCAGGGCCGGACGATGGGGAGACCCTCCGCGCCGTCGCCCACGTCGATACGTTCTGGTTCGCCTGGGCGGCGTTTCGTCCCGAGACCCGGGTCGTCCCGGAAGAGGAGTGACCATGGAGATTGGTGACCACATCGCAGAGATCACCCTGGAGACCGCAGCCGGCGACCGCACGGCGCTCTCGGACCACCTGGATTCGATACTCGTGGTTCAACTGCTCCGCTACTACGGCTGAGTCCCCTGCCTGGCCTTCCTCTCGCAGTTGCGGGAGGCGCAACCTGAGCTCACCGCCCACGGAGCCAAGATCCTGGCGGTCGGTACCGGCGCGCACCACCAAGCCGAGCACCTGATGGCCACCGAGTACGACTTCGACTGCCTCGTCGACCCCGATCGCAACCTCTACAAGGCCCTCGGTGTCGAGCACATCGCCCTCAACCAGTGGTTCCGGATCTCGACCTGGCGCAAGTACTTCCGGTCATGGGGACAGGCCAAGCAGGGCCGGATCACCGGTGACCCCCTGCAGGCCCCGGGTGTGGCCGTCATCGACGCCGACGGGGTGCTGCGGTACTTGCACCGAGGCGTGACCCTGGCGGACTACCCGACTGTCGACGAGGTACTCGCCGCCGTGCGGATGGCCGTCGAGTGAGAAGTTGACGGTCAGCACCGCACCCGGCGTCCCGGGGCCGGCCCCGCCGTAGTGGGTGATGTCGGTGATCTCGGAATTCGGGAACACCGAGACGTAGAACTCGGCGGCCTCGATCCCGTTGTCGTCGAACCAGAGGTTGGGGGTGATCGCGGGCGTGGCACGTCTCCTGTCGTCGGGGGGGTCAGGGCCCTCCGTCTGGTCTGACCGCTGCCGGCGAGAGGAATCATCGCTCACCGCTCCGGCGGTCGCGGGATCGGGACCAAGGTCCCGACTTGGGGCGACGGTCGGCCCTGCCTTCACGGGGCCACGGACGAGATCGTGGCTCCGACCCCTGACCTGTGGAGGAACGGTGCCCGAAACGAGCACGACGAACGACAACCAGAGCAGTAGTAGCGGTGGCCTGATGGCCGTCTTCGGCGTTGCCGCCGTCCTCGCCCTGGTGATGGCCTTCACGGCCGTCGTCATGGCCGCCGGCGACAGTGGTGGTGGCTCGACCGACTCCGGTGCCGCCGGCCCGGTCCATGTCTCCCTGAGCGAGTTCGCCATCGCCCCGGACGCGATAAGCGTGCCCGAGGGCGGCTCCCTGCATGTCACCAACGACGGCACGGTCCCCCACAACCTCACCGTGGTCGACCAGGACCTGGCCACCGCCGACCTGGCCGCGGGCGGGTCCGAGGAGCTGGACCTGTCCAGCCTGGCCGTCGGCTCCTACGACGTGGCCTGCCTGGTCCCCGGTCACGCCGACTCGGGGATGACCGGGAGCCTGGAGATCACCGCCGGTGGGGGTGACGCCGCGGCCGCGTCGGACACCACGATGGCCGGCATGGACACCTCCGGCGGCGACGCCATGGACTACCAGGCCATGACCGACGCCATGAACGAGACCATCGGGCAGTTCCCGGCGGAGACCGAAGGGGTCGGCAACCCGGAGCTGGAGCCCACGATCCTGCCCGACGGCACCAAGCACTTCGAGCTGACCGCGGCGATCACCCCCTGGGAGGTCGCCCCCGGCCAGGTCGTGGACGCCTGGACCTACAACGGCGTCGTCCCCGGCCCCCAGATGCACGTCGACATCGGCGACCAGGTCGAGATCCAGGTCAACAACGAGTTGCCCATGGCCACCGACCTCCACCTGCACGGCGTGAACGTGCCCAACTCCATGGACGGGGTGGCCCCGATCACCCAGGACCTGATCCAGCCCGGTGAGTCCTTCACCTACGCGTTCGACACCGACGAGGTGGCGGTGGCCATGTACCACGCCCACCATCACGCCCAGCTCCAGGTCCCCAACGGCCTGCTCGGCATGTTCTACGTGGGAGAGCCGCCGCTGCCGGCCGGTCAGACCATCGGTGGCCAGACCGTCCCCGGCGACGTGCAGGTCAGCCAACGGATCCCCATGGTCCTCAACGACTCCGGCGTCATCGGGTTCTCACTGAACGGCAAGAGCTTCCCGGCCACGGCCCCCGTCGTGGGCAGCCGGGGCGACTGGATCGAGGTGGACTACTCGAACGAGGGCTCGATGATCCACCCGATGCACATGCACCAGTTCGACCAGATCGTGATCGCCAAGGACGGATACCCCCTGGACAACCCCTACGTCGTGGACACGCTCAACGTGGCCCCCGGTGAGCGGTACACCGTCCTGGTCGAGCTCGAGCAGCGGGGCACCTGGGTCTGGCACTGCCACATCCTCCCCCACGTCGAGCGGGAGTCGGGGATGTACGGCATGGTCACGGCGTTGGTCGTCGAGTAGGCGACCGCCATCCGAGAGCGAAGGAGCGGGGCCCCGGCCGGAGGCCCCGCTCCTTCGCGTCAATCGGCGGTGACGATCGTGCCCGCCTCGCCGGCGAGGATGGCCGTGGCATCAGCGAGGGCGCCGATGGCCCCGAGCCGTCCGCCGTGCTCGACGAAGCGACACACGGCATCGACCTTCGGGCCCATCGACCCGGCGGGCGGGTCGATGGCGCGCACTTCGTCGACCGTCACGGTGCTGAGGCGTCGGGCCCGGTCCGTCCCGTAGCCCTCGTAGACGCCGTCGACATCGGTCAGGAGCAGCAGGGCGTCGGCGTCGAGACCCCGGGCCAGCAGTTCGGCGGCCCGGTCCTTGTCGATCACGGCTTCGACGCCGTGCAGGCCGCCGTGGCCGTCGGCGGCGACGGGGATCCCGCCACCCCCGCTGCAGATGACCGTGATGCCCTGGTCCACGAGGAGGCGAATGGTGGAGAGCTCCACGATCTGGATCGGCTCGGGCGACGGGACCACCCGTCGCCAGGCATCGCCGTCACGGGCGACGGCCCAGCCCCACTCATCGGTCATCCGACAGGCCTCGGCGACGTCGTAGACGGGGCCGACGAACTTGGTGGGGTGGGTGAAGGCCAGGTCCCGGGTGTCGACCACGACCTGGGTCAGCAGGGTGGCCAGTCGCTCGCGGGGGAGGTACCGACCCAGCTCCTGCTCGAGGAGGTAGCCGACCATGCCCTCGGTCTCGGCGTCGAGCACGTCGAGGGGATAGGGGGCCACGGCGTTGTAGGCCACGTTCTGCAGGGCCAGCAGGCCCACCTGAGGCCCGTTGCCGTGGGTCACGACGACCTGGTGGGCCGCTGCCACGCCGGCCACGGCCTCGGCCGCGACCCTGACGTTGGCCCGCTGGACC
>Ga0315283_10004963_pt1 | contig 11676 bp, 9 predicted proteins | sample YL17G09_0_MG_FD_204541 | JGI IMG/M metagenome (GOLD analysis project Ga0315283, IMG submission 204541) | Sediment microbial communities from Yellowstone Lake, YNP, Wyoming, USA - YL17G09_0 | ecosystem: Environmental > Aquatic > Freshwater > Lake > Sediment | place: USA: Wyoming | collected...
ACACGCGTGCTGGGCGTTGACGGCGGGCAGTCCGGCATCCGGCTGCGCCACTCTCTGGACGACCGCGTCGTGAAGGTCGAAGGCGTCAGCCACCTGGAGGGCGACACCATCGCCGCCGTCGCGGACGCCGTTGCCGAGGGGTGGCGTGTCGGCGGCTCGCTCCCCGTGGACCGCGTGGTGCTCGGGTTGACGACGGCGCCCGCGGACACCGCTGGGTGCGACCGGCTGTGCCACCTCGTCGGTTCGGCAACCGGCGCTCCGGAGGTCTGGCTCGCGGATGACGCCGTCACGTCCCACGCGGGGGCCCTCTCGCTCGGCTGGGGCGTCAGCGTCGTCGCCGGCACCGGCGTGGCGTGCCTGGCGGTTCCGGAGCGCGGCGCGCCGCGGATCATCGGCGGGCATGGATACCTGCTCGGGGATGAGGGCGGCGGCTTCTGGATCGGCCGCCATGGCCTGCGCGCGGTGTTGCGCTCGGAAGACGGACGGGGGCCGGACACGTCGCTGGCCGGTCCGGCAGAGCACCGCTTCGGATCGCTGGCCGATCTCCACGTCCGGCTGCACGCGGGCGACCGCCCGGTCAACACGATCGCCCAGTTCGCGCCGGAGGTGCTCGAGGCCGCCGAGGCCGGGGACGCGGTCGCGAGTGCCATCATCGACGAGGCGGCCCGAGAGCTGCTGCTGATCGCACGGGCCGGCGCGGCGTGGGCGGGCGGCGAGGCCGCGACGGTGCCCCTCGCGCTGGGGGGCCGGCTGCTCCAGCCCGGGACCGAGCTGCGGCGACGGCTCCTGGACCTCCTCGCCGGTGCGCGCCTGCCCATTGCCACCCGCTCGGCGGATGCGTCCGCCCTCGACGGGGCGCTGCGGCTGGGACTCGCCGGACACCTCGGCGCCTATGCTGACCTGGTCCACACCTGGAGCGATGGGGGGCAGACATGAGCGAACCGACGCGGTCGCCTGGCCGGCGCTACCTGGAGGTCACCCGGGGCCTCATCGAGCGGCTGGGCAGCGAGGAGTGGCCGAACATCCGTGCCGCCGCCGAGCTGATCGCCGACGCGCTCGAGCGCGGCCACGAGCTCCATGCGTTCGGGACCGGCCACTCCCACATGCTGGCCGAGGAGCTGTTCTACCGGGCGGGCGGCCTGGTCCGGGTGAGCCCGATCCTGTTCGAGGGCCTGATGCTGCACGCCAGCGCGCCCCTGAGCACCTCGCTCGAACGCCTGCCGGGCCTGGCCGAGGCGCTGCTGCTGGACCACCCGGTGGCTGCTGGTGACGTGCTGATCGTCGCGTCCAACTCGGGCGGCAACGCCGTGACGTCGGAGCTTGCGAAGCTCGCGAGCCTGGCCGGAGCCCGCGTGATCGCGGTGACGAGCCTCCGGCACGCGACCTCGCCTGCGGCCCGGGCGAGCGGGCTGCCGCGCCTGCACGAGCTCGCGGACGTCGTGATCGACAACGGCGGCCGCGTCGGGGATGCGGCCATCGACATCGAAGGCATGGACACGGCGATCGCGCCGACCTCGACCGTCGTCGGGGCAGCGATCCTCAACGCCGTGATGGCGGAGGCCGTGCAGCTCCTGGTGGACCGGGGGATCGTCCCCGACGTGTACGCGAGCAGCAACACGAGTGGCGGCGACGCCGCGAATGCCCGGTTCGTCCACCCGGAGGCCCCGCGGTGACCGGGACCGGGGGCCTCGCGGTGACCGGCGATGGCGGCTCGCCGTTCGCCGTGCGCGGGGTCATCGAGGGGTTCTATGGCCGGCCCTGGACGCACGAGCAGCGCCTGGACCTGATCGAGTTCATCGCGGCCCGGGGCATGAACACGTTCGTGTATGCGCCGAAGGACGATCCGCTCGTGCGCCGCGAGTGGAGGTCCGCCTATGGCGGACCGGACCTGGAGCGCCTCGCCGAGCTCGTCGCGCACGGCCGCCGGCACGCGGTCGAGATCGTGTACTGCCTCTCGCCGGGCCTGTCGATCAAGTACTCGGACGCGGCCGACATCGAGGCGCTGTGCGCCAAGTTCGACTCGATCGCCGAGCTGGGCGTGCGCCGCTTCGGCCTGCTGCTGGACGACATCCCCCTCGAGCTGCAGCACGCCGCCGACCGGGCGGCGTTCGGCGACCTGGCCGAGGCGCACATCGCGCTCGTCGGGCGCGTGTTCGACCGCCTCGGTCCGGGCAGGGGGCTCGTGGTCTGCCCGACGGTGTACTGCGGCTACGGCGACGAGGACTACGTCGCGAGGCTCGGGCACGGTCTCGACCCGAGGGTGGACCTGTTCTGGACCGGCCGGGCCATCTGCTCGGCCACCCTGGACCTGGCGGATGCGGCGACCTTCGCGCGCTCGGCGGCGCGCCCCGCGACGTACTGGGACAACTACCCCGTCAACGACGTGGCGATGACCCACGAGCTGCATGTCGGCCCGTACCGCGGGCGGGACCCGCACCTGTGGCGGTTCGCGACGGGCGTGATCGCCAACGGCATGGAGCTGTTCGAGTCGTCGAAGATCGCGCTCGCGACGATCGCGGACTACCTCGCCGCGCCGGGCGCCTACGACCCGGAGGCGAGCTGGCGGGTGGCGCTGAGAGACGTCGTGGGCGAGGCGGACGTGGACGCGTACGCGCTGTTCGCGGACAACGTCCGCTCGTCGTGCCTGTCCGCCGACGACGCGCCGATCGTGAGCCGGGCCCTCGCCTCGTTCGCCTTCCGCACCGCGCAGGGCGACGGTCCCGCCGCCGCGGCCGAGCTGGGCGCCCTGGCGGATCGGCTGCTGGACGCCGCCGGCCACCTGCTGCGCGGTCCGGTGGCAAACCGCGCCCTCGTGGACGAGGCGCGCCCGTGGATCGAGGCATTCGAGACCGGGGCGCAGGCGCTGCGGCGCATCGCGGAGCTCGCCGCAGAGGGTCGGCTCGAGTCGGACGGCCCCACCCAGCTCCTCCCGCTTCTCCAGCGGCTGCGCGGGGCACGGGTCCGCGTGTTCGGCGATACCGTGGACATGGCGCTGGCCGAGCTGACCGGCGCACAGGTCACACCCGGCAGGTATGGATGAGGGGCTGCGCGCGATGACCCAGGACACGACAGTGCGGTTCGGCCTCGTGGGCACCGGATACTGGGCGCGAGAGACGCACGCGCCGGGCATCGCGGCCGCCGCGGGAGCCACCCTCGCCGCCGTCTGGGGCCGAGACCGGGCGGCCGCCTCCGCGCTCGCCGCCCGGTACGGAGGGGTGGGCCACGACGACTTCGACGCCTTCCTGGCGCAGGTGGACGCCGTCTCGTTCGCGGTTCCGCCCGACGTGCAGCCGGCCCTCGCGATGCGGGCTGCCGCGGCCGGCAGGCACCTGTTGCTCGAGAAGCCGATGGCGCTCGACGAGGCCGCCGGCGATCAGCTGGTGGCGGCCGTGCAGTCCAGCGGCGTGGCGGCCCTGGTCTTCTTCACCCACCTGTTCTCACCGCCGGCCGTGTCCTGGTTCGAGGAGGTGGACGCCGATCCGTGGCTCGGCGGGGACGCCTACTGGCTGGGTTCCGCCCTCGCCGACGAGAACCCGTTCAACACGCCCTGGCGTCGCCGATACGGCGGGCTGTGGGACGTCGGCCCGCACGCCGTCGTGGACCTCTGGCGGACCCTCGGGCCGGTCGTGCGGGTCACCGCGGAGCTGGGCGCCCCGGACGTGACCCACCTGGTCCTGCACCACGAGGGCGGGGTCAGCAGCACGAGCACCCTCACACTCTCCGCGCCCGACGCGGCAGACGGCTTCACCATGATGCTGTGGGGCCCGCGGGGCCGCGCCCGGATGCCCATCGACGACGTTGACTCGATGACGGCGTTGACGGTGGCCGCGGAGGCGCTGGCCGTCATGGCCCGCACGGGTCGCCGGGATCACCGGGCGAGCGTCCAGATGGGACGCGATGTCCTGCACGTCCTCGCGGACGCCCAGCGCCAGCTGGATGCCCAGCGCCAGCTGGACGCCCAGCGCCAGCCGGATGCAGGGTCGCGGCCATGAGATCGCTGGACATCGTGTTTCCGGAGGCGCGGACCGTTGCCCTGGCGGAGACCGAGGTCCGCGAGCCAGCCTCCGGCGAGGTGCGGTGCCGGGCGCTGGCGTCCCTGGTCAGCACCGGCACGGAGAGCTTCTGCCTGGACGGCACCTTCGACCCGGGTACGTTCTGGGAGGAGTGGGTCCAGTACCCGTTCGCCCCCGGCTACAGCATGACCTCGCGGGTCGTGGACACCGGCCCGGGCGTCGAGGGCATCGAGGTCGGTGACCGGGTCGCCACGAGCACGCCGCACCGCTCGGCCTTCGTCGTGCCGGCGGGCGAATGCGTCCCGGTACCGGACGCGGTGACCGATGAACAGGCCTGCTGGACCTCGCTTGCGTGCACCACCCAGCTCGGTGTCCGTCGCGCCCAGGTCGAGCTGGGGGAGAGCGCCGTCGTCGTCGGGCTGGGCGTCCTGGGGCAGCTCGTCGTGCAGTACCTGCGCCTGGCCGGCGCACGCCGCGTCATCGCCATCGATACCGTCGAGTCGCGCCTGGCCGCCGCCGTGGCCGGGGGCGCCACGCACGCGATCGCCACCGACGTGGTGGCGGCCCGTGAGGTCGTCCGCGAGATCACCGCGGATGCGATGGCCGACGTCGCGTTCGACGTCACCGGGCATCCCGCCGTCCTGTCCCCCACCACGCGCCTGGTGCGCCAGTTGGGCCGGGTGATCCTGCTGGGCGACACGCCCACGCCGGGCCGTCAGCAGCTAGGACCCCGCATCGTCGCGGACTCGGTGTCGATCCTGGGCGTGCACGCGTCGTCTGCCCCGGAGATCGCGACCCTCCGCGATCCCTGGACCCTGCCGGCGATGGCCGGGCTGTTCTTCGACTTCCTCGCTGCCGGCCGGATGGACGTGGACGCCCTCGCGACCCACCGGTTCACGCCGGACCAGGCGGTCGAGGTCTACGAGGCCCTGCGCCGGGACCGGTCCGGCTATCTCGGGGTCTTCCTGGACTGGACCGGGGTGGACGCGTGACACCCACGCCTCGCCTGCGCTGGGGCGTCCTGGGCACGGCCGGGATCGCCGACACGGTCGTCCCGGCGATCGCCCGGTCGGAGCACTGCGAGGTCGTCGCCATCGCCAGCCGGACACTCGCTCGCGCCCGGGACAAGGCCGACCTGCTTGGGGTCGGGACCGCCTACGGGTCCTACGAGGAGCTCCTCGCCGACCCGGCGATCGATGCAGTGTACGTCCCGTTGCCCAACTTCCTGCACCGCGAGTGGGTGCTGGCGGCCGTCGCCGCGGGCAAGCACGTCCTGTGCGAGAAGCCGCTCGCGATCACCGCGGACCAGGCACAGGAGATGGTCGACGCGGCGCAGGCTGCCGGCGTCGTGCTGGCCGAGGCCTTCATGTACGGCCACCATCCCCGCTACGACCGGCTGCACGAGGTCGTGCGTTCTGGTGAGATCGGCGAGGTCCGCAGCATCACGGGAACGTTCACGTTCGATGCGAGCGACGAACCCGATAGCACCGTCTTCGCCGGGCACCCGGGCGGCGGTGCGATCTACGACGTCGGCTGCTACCCGATGCACGCCGCCCGGACGATGCTCGGCACCGAGCCGCTGGCGGTGACCGCGCACGCACAGGTCTCGCCCGCGCACGGCGGCATCGACATGATGACCTGCGCCCTGGTGGAGTTCCCGGACGGCGTCTCCCTGCTGCTCCAGTGCGGGATGTGGACCGCCGACGAGGACAGCCTCCGGATCCTGGGTTCGAAGGGCCGGATCGAGATGCCCAGCGCGTTCTTCGCGGCCGCCGGCGCAGAAGGGTTCAGCGTGCAGGTCGGGGATCGCCGCCGCTGCGAGCAGGTCCCGGGCGGCGACCATTACACGCTGCAGGCCGACCGGCTGGCCCGGGCCGTGCTGTTCGGAGCGCCGCTGCGGTACCCGGCCCAGGATCCGGTGTGGGGGGCCGCGGCGCTCGAGGCCTGCGTGGAGTCTTTGCGCACCCGGTCACGCGTGGCCGTGCCCATCCCGGGGGTGCCCGGATGACCGACTGACCGCGGCGACCGTCGATGCCGAGCGGAGGCATCACGAGACTCGCGCCATGTTCTCGCCCCAGGGAAAGCAGAGCGTCAACGAACCGATCCTGCCGGAGGACGACCTCACGATCCGACGGCGAGATGCACGAGGTGAACCATGCACGGAGCTCGCCCCCTCGCCCACCGGATGACAGCCGCGGTCGGGGCCGTTGCCCTGGCCGCCGCGCTGGCCGGCTGCTCCTCGGGCGGCAGCACGCCGTCTGCCGGCGGCACGGTCACGCCGCCGGACGCCACCGTCGCGCCGTCGGCGGCCAGCAGCGTCGCGCCGTCGCCCACCAGCAGCGAGCCGTTCACGATCCGCGTCACCATGGGATCGACCGGGGAGGCGGTGGACGGGATCTTCACGGAGCTCAAGGCCGCCTACGAGGCGAAGTACCCGGGCCGGACGGTGGAGATCATCATCCAGGAGGACGACGTCTACGAGACGATCGGGCTCAATAACCTTCTCACGTCGCGCAACGCCCCGGACGTGTACTTCGAGTGGCCGGGCGCCAGGCTCGCGACCAAGGTCACCGACGGCTACGGCGCCGACCTCTCCGCGGCCGTCGCGGATCCGCGGTTCACCAGCCGTCTCGACCCGGCGGCGTACGCGGGGATGGTCATCGACGGCAAGACGTTCATGGTCCCCTGGACCGGGGACGTCACCAACGTGTTCTGGTACAACAAGGCGATCTTCAGCGAGCACTCCTGGACGCCGCCCACGACGTGGGACGAGTTCATGGCGCTGTGCGCCGCCTCCAAGGCGGCCGGGATCACGCCGATCATCGACGGCAACAAGGACCTGTGGCCCATCGGCAGCATCGCCTCCCACCTCGCGGAGAGAACGATGGGCAACGATGCCTACAGGGCGGCGGTCCTGGGCGATCAGCCGATGAACTCCCCGGAGATGGTGGCCGCGTTCGGGAAGCTGCAGGAGCTCGCGCAGAACGGGTACATCAACGAGAGCGTGAACGCCCTGCCCGACGACCAGGCGACCGCCCAGTTCCTGGCGGGCAAGTCCGCGATGATCGGGATCGGCAGTTGGCTGGTCTCCGACCAGGTCACCCAGGCCCCGACGCTCCAGCTCGGCTTCTTCAACATGCCGACCTTCCCCGGGGCCGGCGATCCCAAGAGCGTCCTGGGCGTGTCGACCGGCTTCGCCGTCAACGCCCACAGCCCGCACATCGACGCCGCCATCGACTTCCTCGCGATGGTGGTCGCCCCCGAGGCATCGAAGCGCTTCGCCGAGGAGGGCCTGACCCCGATGACCATCGACCCGTTCGCCGGGGTGCAGGCCGATCCGAACACGGTGGCCCTGGCGACGCTCCTCAGCACCGCGCCGGTCAAGGTGACGCCTGGGGACAACCTCGACGTCCAGCGGGCGGCCGAGTTCTACGGGGCCGCGGCGGCGGTCATCGGCGGCCTGAAGACACCGCAACAGGCCCTGGACGAGGCGCAGAAGCGCGTCGAGCAGCTGCCGAAGAACTGAGATCCCATGGGGGCGCCCCGGTAGACCACCCGACATCGTCCCGGTCGGCAAGGAGGAGCGTTGAAACCGAGCAGCCGCTGGACGCCCTACGTGCTCGTCGGCCCCGCCGTGGCCTTCTTCACGTTCGTCGTCGGCCTGCCGCTGCTCGGCACGATCGGGCTCAGCTTCGCGAGCTGGACGGGCACCAACCGGCCCAAGCTCATCGGGCTCGACAACTTCGTCCGCGCGTTCGGGGACGAGGTCTACCGGGGCGCCTATCTCAACACGTTCATCTACATCGCGGCCACCCTGATCCTGGAGGTGGCCGTCGGCTTTGCCCTCGCGGGCCTCGTCTCCGTGAAGGGCAAGCGGACCGGCTGGTACCGCATCACCTTCTTCATCCCGGTCATGCTCCCGATGGTGGTGATCGCCGTGCTGTGGTCGTTCATCTACAGCAACGACGGGGGCCTGCTCAACTCGTTCCTGGGTGCCATCGGCCGCGAGGACCTGCAGCACGTCTGGCTGGGTGACCCGACCACGGCGCTGCTGTCGGTGTCCGTGGTGTCCGGCTGGGTCTACGCCGGCTTCTACATGGCCATCTTCTACGCGGGACTCCAGCGCGTCCCGCAGCACCTGCTCGAGGCCGCGGAGCTCGACGGGGCGTCCGAGTGGGACCTCTTCTTCAGGATCAAGGTCCCGCTCCTCCGCGGCATGACCGAGGTCGCGGTCCTGTTGTGCGTCACCGGTGCCTTCTCGACCTTCGACCTGTTCTACGTCATGACCAACGGCGGCCCGGACCATGCCACCGAGATCATCACGACCTACGTCGTGACGACCGTGTTCCGGGATCACGAGGTCGGCTACGGCGCCGCGATGTCGATCATCATGACCGTGGTCGTCGTCGGCATCGGCCTGGTCTACGCCAGGCTCCGGCGAGGGGGCGGGGTGGACCTTGAGTACTGAGACCGCGACCGCCCCGCCGCGTGCGGCGGCTCCCGTGCCCCGACGCCACTCCCCTCGCGGCGCGCGGTGGCTGGCCTCCAACACCCTGTACTACACGGTGATGACCACCTTCTCGCTGGTCTTCCTCGTGCCGCTGGTCTGGATGGTCATGTCGGCCTTCAAGACGCAGCAGCAGATCTTCGACTCGCCCTGGTCGCTGCCGACATCGATCGACCTGTCGATCCTGGCCACGGCGTGGGAGCGAGGAGGGTTTGGCACCTACGTGGGCAACAGCATCATCGTGACGACGGTGGCGGTCAGCGCGATCCTCGTGTTCGGCGCGATGGCCGCCTTCGCGCTCAGCCGGCTCAAGTTCCGCCTTCGCGGCTTCTTCCTGGTGTTCCTGGCCCTTGGCCTGCTGCTGCCGGTCCAGTCCTACTTCGTGGCCCAGAGCAGCCTGCTCAACGCGATCGGCATCAACGACACCCGGCTGGCCCTGATCATCCCGTACATCGGCCTGGGCCTGTCGCTCGCCGTCTACCTGCTCAAGGCGTACCTGGACACGCTGCCCCGAGAGCTGTTCGAGTCGGCCCGGATGGACGGCTGCGGCGACCTGCGCATGTTCGTCGCGCTGGTCTTCCCGCTCATCAGGCCCGGGCTGGCGACGGTGGCGGTGTTCTCGATCCTGAGCGCCTGGAACGAGTTCCTCCTGGCCACGCTGTACATCCAGAGCGACGAGCTCAAGACGATCCCGGTGGGCCTCGTTGCGTTCACCGGGCGCTACGCAACGGACTACCCGCTGCTGTTCGCGGCGCTGTCCATCATCACGATCCCGATGATCGCGATCTACGTGATCTTCCACCGCCAGGTCACCAGCGGGATCACCGAGGGCACGCTGCGCTGAGCGTCGGGCAGCTCGTCGCGGCGTGGCAGGGCCCGCCCGACAGACCGTCGGCCTCCGCTGGTCAGGCCGGATCGCGCAGCAGTGGGCAGGTCATGCAGTGCCCTCCACCCCGGCCACGCCCCAGCTCGGAGCCATCCAGGGTGATCACCTCGATCCCCGCCTTCCGCAGCAGCGCGTTGGTGGACTCGTTGCGCTCGTAGGCCAGCACGACGCCCGGCTCCAGCGCGACCACGTTGTTGCCGTCGTCCCATTGCTCCCGCGCGGCCTGCCAGGTGTCGCCACCCGTGCCGATGACCCGGAGGTCCTCCAGGCGGAGCGCGTCCTTGATGGCGCCCAGGAACGAGTCCTCGCGGCGCACGTCGAGCTCGCCTTCCTTCGCGGCCGGGCGGACGGAGTACGCCGTGATCGAGTCCACCACCTTGGGGAACAGCGTCACGCAGTCGCGGTCCACGAAGGTGAACACCGTGTCGAGGTGCATGTGCGCGCGGTCCCGGGTCATGCCGGCGGCGATGACCCGATCGGCGGCGCCCGCGGCGAACAGGGACAGGGCGACCTTCTCGATCATCTGGCCGGTCGTGCGCTCGCTCATGCCGATGGCGACGGTGCGGTTGCCGATGGGCATGATGTCGCCGCCCTCGGCACTGGCACGGCCGAACGACTCGCCCTCCTGCTCCCGTGAATACCAGAACGCGAAGCCGGCGTCCCGGAAGAGCGGGTGGAAGCGGTAGACAGCCTCGACGTTGAGCGCCTCGAGCCGCCGAGCGGGCCAGTACATGGGGTTGACAACCACGCCGCCGTAGATCCAGGCGGAGGGGTCGCGGGTGAAGTAGGTGTTGGGCAGCGGCCGGAGGACGAAGTCGTCCGGTCCCATTGCGGACACGACCAGGGATCCACGCGCCATGGCACCGGTGCCGATGGCGCCGCCGTCACGGCCGCGGAGCACCTCCATGGCCTCGCGTGCCGTCAGCCCGCCGATGAGATGGTCGGCAAGGACCATCGGGTCCACCCCGTCGAGGTAGGCCCGCACCTCGTCCGCCATGCCCGCGCCCATGGTGAACGGCGTGACTGCACGATCGAGGACCCACTGCCGCGCGTCCGCCGCGGCGAGCGTCTCGGCGAGCAGCTCCTCGAGGTAGAGGACCTCCACCCCTCGCTCGCGGAGCAGGCGAACGAAGGTGTCGTGCTGCTGGAGCGCGCGCCGAACCCAGATCACGTCGTCGAACAGGAGGTCGTCGTGGTTCGCGGGCGTCAGGCGCCGCAGCTCGAGGTCCGGCCGGTGGACCATGACCCGGCGGAGCTTCCCGACCTCCGAGTGCACGCCGAACGGCTTCGAGGTCGCGGCGTCCGGCTCCGGGAGCTGTGCCATCGGATCCCTCCTCGTTCCAGCGACCGTCCAGGGCGGTTGTCCGGACCATACCAGCGCCGCCGCGCGCTACGCTTGCAGGCGAACCGTCGACCGCCGCCAGAGGCACATCATGGCCCAGAAGGCGGATCCCGCGGGCCTTGCGCGGGGGGCCTCGCGCTCGCCTCGTTCGCGGTCATGCGCGCCACGCCCTTCCCCATACCCCACCCGGCTGCACCGGGTGCGCGGGACACTCCGGGTGCCGAGGGGTTCGGTGGATCCCGCTACACGCTAGCGCGCGGCGCGGATCCGGACCCACGGAAAGGGCGACCTGGGGCGGCGGAGCAGGCGCCGCTCCACTCGCGTCCGCAGCCCGTCGGGCCGGTAGAGGATGTCGAACCCGGAGTCGTCCAGGGCACGCCACGAGTGGTGGTGGTAGGCGTCGGCCATCTCCGGCACGCCGACCGACCGGTAGTGGCGGCGCGTGCGGTCGCGGGCTGCGTCCAGCTGATCCGGCCGGTAGAGCGGGCTGTCGAGGAGGTGGATCTCCCCGCCCGGCGCCAGCCACGGTCGAAGCCCGGCGACCAGTGACGCGAGGTCGGGCAAGTACTGGATCACGCTGGCCAGCACGATGATGTCCGGCCGGTCGGGCGGCGGCGGCATGTCGAGGACGTCGCCGCGGACGAACCGAAGGTTCGGCGCATGGAAGACGCGGGCGGCCTGGGCAAGCTCGACGTCGTTCACGTCGAGGCCCACGACCCGGCTGCCGCGGATGCCCGCGAGCAGGTTGGCGAGCCAGCCGTTGCCGCAGCCGACCTCCAGCACGACGGGGGAGCGGCGGCCGTGCAGGTACCCCACCAGCCGGGCCGACGAGTCCGCGCGGCACCGCCACTCCCCGCGCAGAGGGTCGCCGGCAGGCACGGTCGGGAGCCCGATAACGATCGAGTCCGGGTACAGGCGCCGCTCGTGG
>Ga0315283_10004964_pt1 | contig 11675 bp, 8 predicted proteins | sample YL17G09_0_MG_FD_204541 | JGI IMG/M metagenome (GOLD analysis project Ga0315283, IMG submission 204541) | Sediment microbial communities from Yellowstone Lake, YNP, Wyoming, USA - YL17G09_0 | ecosystem: Environmental > Aquatic > Freshwater > Lake > Sediment | place: USA: Wyoming | collected...
CGGTCTCGGTCGTGCACCTGCCCAGCGACGACATGAAGGGCCGCATCATCGGACGCGAGGGCCGCAACATCCGCTCCTTCGAGGTCATCACCGGCGTGGACGTCATCATCGACGACACCCCCGAGGCGGTGATCCTCTCGGGCTTCGACCCGGTGCGCCGCGAGATCGCCAGGCTCTCCCTGGAGCGCCTGGTCGCCGACGGCCGCATCCACCCCGCCCGCATCGAGGAGGTGGTGGCCAAGGTGAAGACCGAGGTCGAGACCCGCATCCATGAGCTGGGCGAGATGGCGTGTCTCGAGGTCGGCATCGCCGGCATCCACGCCGATCTGCAGAATCTGCTCGGCCGGCTGCACTACCGCACGTCCTACGGGCAGAACATCCTGAACCACTCCATCGAGGTCGCGCACCTGACCGGCATGATCGCCGTCGAGCTGGGCTTCGACCAGAAGATGGCCAAGCGCTGCGGCCTGCTCCACGACATCGGCAAGGCGCTCGACCACGATCACGAGGGCACGCATCCGCAGCTCGGGATGGAGGTCGCACAGCGCTACGGCGAGCCGCAGCCCGTGATCGATGCGGTCGGTTATCACCACGACGACTACGCCGGCGGGAGCCTCTGGCCGGTGCTGGTCGCGTCCGCCGACGCCATCTCGGGCGCGCGCCCCGGGGCACGCCGCGAGAGTCTCGAGGTCTACATCAAGCGGCTCGAAGCGCTCGAGAAGATCGCCTGCAGTTTCCCGGGCGTGGAGAAGTCCTATGCCATCCAGGCCGGCCGCGAGGTGCGCATCATGGTCGAGCACAGCAAGGTGGATGATGGACGCGCCCAGGTCCTGGCGACCGAGATCGCGCGCCGCATCGAGAAGGAGTTGCAGTACCCGGGCCAGATCCGCGTGACCGTGATCCGCGAGACCCGCGCCGTGGACTACGCCAAGTAGGGGGGGGCGCCTGAACATCCTCTTCATCGCCGACGTAATCGGCGCGCCGGGCCGCGAGGTGGTGAAGGCCCTGCTGCCTGCGCTCAGGCAGCGGTACGATGCGCAGCTCGTCATCTGCAACGTCGAGAACTCCGCGGGCGGCTTCGGTCTCAGCCGGGACTCGGGCGAGAGCCTCGCCGCGGCGGGCGTGGACGTCTTCACCGGCGGCAATCACCTCTGGGACCGCAAGGAGAGCGCCGGTTACGTGGCCGAAGAGCCGCGGCTGGTGCGCCCGGCGAACCTGCCGCCCGGCACACCCGGTGAGGGCTGGCGGGTCTTCTGCGCCACCGACGGCACGACGGTGGGCGTAGTGAGCCTGCTGGGGCGCGTCTTCATGAAGGAGGCCGATTGCCCCTTCCGCGCCGCCGACCGCGTGCTCGCCGAAATGAAGGACCGCTGCCAGGTGGTGTTCGTGGACTTCCACGCCGAGACCACGGCCGAGAAGGTGGCCATGGGCTGGCACCTCGACGGCCGCGCCACCGTGCTGGTGGGCACCCACACCCACGTGCAGACCGCCGACGAGCGCGTGCTGCCCGGCGGCACCGCCTTCCTGTGCGACGCGGGGATGACGGGCGGCTTCGAGTCGGTGATCGGCATGGAGCGCAACGCGGCGCTCGCGCGATTCGTCACGCTGCTGCCGCAGCGCCTCACGCCCGCCAAGGGTGACCCGCGACTGAACGGAGCGCTGGTCGCGGTGGACCCGGCTACGGGCCGCGCGCTCTCGATCCGCCGCCTCGCGGTCCCGGTGCCCGCCGCCACGCTACCCGCTGGCCTGCGGTTGCTGGGCGGCGAGGACCTCGCCTCGACCGTGCGCATGACCGTGCACGCCGAGGTCCAGCGACTGCGCGCGACCGGGGTCATCCCGGCGCTCGCGCTGGTCTCGGTGGGCGAGGACCCGGCTTCGCGGATCTACCTCCGGCGCAAGAGCGAGGCCTGTGCCGAGGTCGGCATCGAGACGCTGGCGGTGGCACTCCCCGCGGGCAGCGCAACTGCTGCGGTGGCGGAGCGCGTGCGCCGGCTGGGCCAAGACCCCGCGGTGCACGGCATCCTGGTCCAGTTTCCCCTGGCGCTGGACCCGGCTGCGCCGGGTGCCCCCACGCCGCAGGCCATCTTCGAGGCGATCCCGCCCGCGAAGGACGTGGACGGCTTCCACCCGGTCAACGTCGGCCGGCTCGCCGCCGGGCTCCCCGGGTTCGTGCCCTGCACTCCGCTCGGTATCCACGAGCTGCTGCGCCACTACGAGGTCCCGCTGGCAGGACGGCACGTCGTCGTACTCGGGCGCAGCAACATCGTCGGACGCCCGCTCGCCGCCCTGCTCTCGCGCAAGGGCGTGGACGCCACGGTCACGCTCGGCCACAGCGCGAGCGGGCCCGGGCTGCAGGATCTGGCCCGGCAGGCGGACGTGCTGGTGTGCGCGATCGGCAGCCCGGAGATGATCACCGCCGAGTGGGTCCTGCCTGGGGCCACCGTGGTGGACGTGGGCGTGCACCGCATCCCCGATCCGACCCGTCGCACGGGCAGCAGGCTGGTGGGCGATGTGGAGGCCGGTTCGGTCTCGAAGGTGGCGGGTGCGCTCACTCCGGTGCCCGGCGGCGTCGGCCCGATGACCGTGGCGATGGTGCTCGCGAACACCGTGCTCGCCGCCTCGGGAACGCTCACGCGCTAGCTCCATGGCTACCGGTCCGGCGCCCGAGGGCATCCTCTCTGTCTCGGCTCTCACGGGCCTGATCAAGGGCACGCTGGCCGAAGCCTTCCCGGCTCTCTGGGTCAAGGGCGAGATCACCGGCTTCAAGCGTTACGGGAGCGGGCACCTCTACTTCTCCATGAAGGACGAGGGCGCTGTGCTCTCCTGCGTGATGTGGAAGGGCCGCACCGGGCGGCTGGCCTTCGAGCCTCGCGACGGCCTCGAGGTCGAGGCCTTCGGCGCCATCTCGGTCTACGAGCCACAGGGCCGCTACCAGCTCGTCGTGGACGAACTGCGCCCCGCCGGGGTGGGAGCATTGCTCCTCGCCCTCGATGAGCTCAAACAGCGGCTCGCCGCCGAGGGACTCTTCGATGCGGCGCGCAAGCAACCGCTGCCGCGCTTTCCCGCGCGCATCGGCCTGGTCACCTCACCCTCGGGCGCGGCCGTCCGTGACCTGGTCAAGGTGCTGCGCGCGCGCTGGCCATCGATCGGCATCGTGCTCGCACCGGTGCGCGTCCAGGGCGAGGGCGCGGTGCGGGAGATCGCCGCCGCGATCGAGCGCTTCGACCGTTACGGCGGCGTGGATCTGCTGATCGTCGGCCGCGGTGGTGGCTCGCTCGAGGACCTCTGGGCATTCAACGAGGAACCCGTGGTCCGCGCTATCGCCGCCTGCCGCCTGCCCGTCATCTCGGCGGTCGGGCACGAGGTGGACGTCACACTCGCCGACTTCGCCGCCGACCTGCGCGCGGCGACACCCTCGAATGCCGCCGAGCTCGCCGTGCCGAGCGGGGCGGAGATCGCGCAGCGGATCGCGCAGTGGGGCAGCCGGATCGAGCGCGCGGCACGGCTGGCCACAACCGAGCGCCGGCGGCGGCTCGAGGCCCTCACCGCCCGCTACGGGTTCCGGCGGCAGGAGGAGGTCCTCGGGCACCTCCAGCAGCGCGTGGATGAACTGCTGGGCCGGCTGCACGACGCCGCCGGGTTCATGATCGAACGCGCCCGCGAGCGCCTGGAGCACATCGCATCGCGCTACGGCCTGCGCGAGTGGCCACGCGTGCTCGGGACCCGTCGCCGAGAACTGGACGGCCTGCGCGGGCAACTGGACACCGCGGTCGTCCAGTGGGTGCTGGCGCACCGCACGCGCGCCCTGGCGTTCGCCGACCGCCTCCGGGCGCTCTCGCCGCAGCTCGTGCTCGAGCGCGGCTATTGCCTCGTGCGCCGTCCTGACGGTACCTTCGTGCGCACCGCCGCGACACTGACGGTGGGGGAGAGTCTCACGATCGAGTTCGCGCGCGGGGAAGCCGACGCGCGCGTGGAGCAGACCCGCCCGGGAGGGAAGGATGGCGCGTGACAGGAAGCCGGCCGTGAGCGACGCTCCGGACGCCGCCTCGCTGAGCTTCGAGGCGGCCATCGAGCGGCTGCAGACGATCGTCGAGGAACTCGAGGGGGGCAGCCTCTCGCTCGAGGAATCCATCGCCCGCTACGAGGAGGGCGTGAAGCTCTCGCGACGGCTGACGCAGACCCTCGACCAGGCGGAGAAGCGCATCGAGCGCCTGAGCAGCGGCGCGGACGGCGAACCCGTGACCGAGCCAATGGAGCTCGAGGGCGAGCCTGCGGACGAGCCGAAGCCCGTGGCGAGGCCGGTCCGCGAGCCCATGAAGACCGAGCGGCGGGAGCCGGATGACTCCATCGGCGAGTTGCCCTTCTGATGGCCGCGCCCGTCCTCAAACGCCGCCGCCGGAACCTGGCCCAGCCCGCGGCCCCTCACTCGCGCCTGGCCGACGCCTTCGAGATCTACTTCAAGGATGCCCTCTCCGAGCGTTGCGCCGGTCCGCCGAAACTGCGCCAGGCGATGCGCTACGCGGCACTCGGTCCCGGCAAGCGGGTGCGACCGCTGCTCGTGCTGCTCTCCTGCGAGGCCGTCGGCGGTGACTGGTTCCACGCCCTGCCCGCAGCGGTCGCGGTGGAGTGCGTGCACGCCTTCTCGCTGGTGCACGACGATCTGCCGTCGATGGACGATGACGACTATCGTCGCGGGCGGCTCACGACTCACCGGAAGTACGGCGAGGCCCTGGGCCTGCTCACCGGTGACGCACTGCTCGCCTTCGCCTTCGAGGAGTTGACGATGCTCGAGGGCGCCGGAGTCCCCGCGCCCCGGGTGCTGGAGGCGGTGCGGCGGCTGGCGCACGCCAGCGGCTCCGACGACCTGGTCGGCGGCCAGGCGCTCGACATGGCAGCCGAGGGACGCCGGGTGCGGGCGGTGGACGTCGAGGCCATCCACACGCGCAAGACCGGCGCGCTCATGGGCGCGTGCCTCGCGCTCGGCGCCATCGCCGGCGGAGCGGACCCGCGCACGGTCGCGGTGCTCGACGATGCCGGCCGGCTGATGGGTTTCGTCTTCCAGATCCACGACGATCTGCTGAACGCCGGCTCTTCGCTGCGCGAACTGGGCAAACGCCCTGGCACGGACGCGGCCCGCGGCAAGGCCACGTACCATCGCGCGGTCGGACAGGCGGCGGCCAGGCAGAAGGAGGAGTCGCTCCTGCGCTCGGCCAGGGTCATCATCGAGACCCATTGTGCCCACCCCACACGGCTGCTCGCGCTGCTCGATATGCTGGCGGTGCGGGAGAAGTAGGAGCGCGACCGGGCCCGCGCGCGGCCCTCCTTGCCGCCACCCGCCCCGGCCCTTATCTTCAAGCCTCGCTTGGGACGCGCTGGCTGGAACCCGGCCGGCGTTCGCACAGGATCTCGAACCGGAGGCCAGCGCCACGGGACCGTTCTGGATCGCCTTCACCATCGGGTTACTGGTCCAGGGCTACAAGGGTCTGGCCTGGTTCTTCACGTACCGCCGCTGGAACCTGCGGCGCTTCGTCGAGACCGGGGGCATGCCCTCGTCGCACGCGGCCGCGGTCTCGGCGCTCACGACCGCGGTGGGTCTCGAGCAGGGGTTCGGCTCGGTCCTGTTCGGCGTGACCCTCTACTTCAGCGGCGTCATCATGTACGACGCGGCGGGACTTCGCCGCGCCGCCGGGAAGCAGGCGGTCATCCTCAACCGGCTGATCGAGGAGCACTTCGTGCATCCCGAGGCGGACACGCAGCGCCTCATGGAACTGCTCGGTCACACCCCCCTCGAGGTCGCGGTGGGGGCGACCCTGGGCGTGACGAGCGCGCTGCTCTGGCACTGGATGTTCTGATGAGCCTGCTCGAGGGCATCCGCTCGCCGGCCGATTTGAAGACGCTCTCGCGCCCGCAGCTCACCACACTCGCCGCCGAGTTGCGCCACGTCATCATCCAGACCGTGGCACGGCGCGCGGGGCACCTGGCGCCGAACCTCGGCGTCGTCGAACTGACGCTCGCGCTCCACCGGGTATTCGATTCGCCCCGGGACCGGATCATCTGGGACGTGGGCCACCAGTGCTACACACACAAGCTGCTCACCGGCCGCTACGAGCGCTTCGACACGCTCCGCACTGCGGGCGGCATCGCAGGCTACCCCCGCCGCTGCGAGAGCGAGCACGACCCCTTCGGCGCCTCGCATGGGAGCACCTCGATCTCGGCCGCGCTGGGCTTCGCCGTGGCGCGCGATCTGCGCGGCGGCGACGAGCACGTCGTGGCGGTGATCGGCGACGGCGCGCTCACCGGCGGGATGGCCTACGAGGGGCTCAACAACGCGGGCGAGCTGCAGAAGCGGCTCATCGTGGTCCTCAACGACAACGACATGAGCATCGCCCCCAACGTCGGGGCGATCTCGCGCTATCTGACCAAGCTCACGACCAGCCGCATCTACCGGCGCTTCGAGCGCGACGTCTGGGACCTGCTGGGCAAGCTGCCGCCGGGCTGGCGCGCGCGCGAGGGCGCGCGGCGCATCAAGGAGGGGCTGCAGAACCTGGTCGTGCCGACCGTGCTCTTCGAGGAGCTGGGCTTCAAGTACTTCGGGCCGATCGACGGTCACGATCTCGACACGCTGCTGGAGACTCTCAACGACCTCAAGCGCTTCGAGGGCCCTACGCTGCTGCACGTCGTGACCGTCAAGGGTAAGGGCTACGGCCCGGCCGAACTGGACAAGACCAGCTTCCACGGCGTGGGCGTGTTCGACCCCGAGACCGGCGAGGCCTCGAAGGGTGCGCGCCCGACCTACACCAGCGTCTACGGCGAGACCGTGGTCGAGATCGGCCGGCAGCTGCCGGAGCTGGTCGCGGTGACCGCGGCGATGGCCGACAACACCGGCCTGAAGTCCTTCTCGAAGGAATTCCCGCAGCGCTTCTTCGATGTCGGCATGGCCGAGGAGCACGCGGTCACTTTCTCAGCCGCGCTCGCCGCGAACGGCCTCATCCCGCTCACCACCATCTATTCGACCTTCCTGCAGCGCGCCTTCGACCAGATCCTCCACGACGTGGCGGTCCAGGACCTCTCCATCATCCTGGCGGTGGACCGCGCGGGGCTGGTCGGGGAGGACGGCGCCCCGCAGCACGGCGCCTTCGACCTCAGCTACCTGCGCATGGTCCCCGGCATGACCCTGATGGCGCCCACGAGCGGCGAGGAGCTGCGCGACATGATCTGGACGGCGGTGAAGCTGCAGCCCACCGCGAAGGGACCGATCGCCGTGCGCTTCCCGCGCGCCCCGATCCCCGAGGCCGCTCTGCCGCAGCGCCCGCCCGCGTTGATCGCGCCGGGCACGGCCCTGCAGCTGCGCGCCGGGGGCGATGTCGCGCTGATCGCGCTCGGCACCATGGTGCTGCCCGCGCTGGCGGCCGCCGAGTTGCTGTCCGCCGAGGGCGTTTCGGCCACGGTCGTCAACGCCCGCTTCGTCTGCCCGCTCGACGAGCGCATGATCACCGGGCTGGCCCGCTCGGTCGGACGCATCGTCACGGTCGAGGAGAACGTCCCGATGGGCGGCTTCGGCAGCGCGGTCAGCGAGTGCCTCGATCGCAACGACCTCTCGGCGACGCCGCTGTTGCGCATCGCACTGCCGGAGCAGTTCGTGGCGCACGGCAAGCGGGACGCGCTGCTTCAGGAAATCGCGCTCGACGGACCCGGCATCGCCCGCCGGACCCGCGAATGGGTCCGCGCCCAGCAACTGCACTTCTCATGAGCGTGCGCCTGCGCCGCATCGCGATCTCGGGCCACATCGGCAGGCCCGAGGTGCGCCGCGCCACCACGCTCCTGCGCGCGGGGCTCGCGCGCCGCGGCTGCGAGGTCCGGATCGAGCAGGCCCTGGCCGCTGCTCTGGGGCGCGAGGGGCAGCCGCTCGCGCAGATCGCCGCCTGGTGCCAGTTGCTGATCTCGCTGGGCGGCGACGGCAGCGTGCTCACCGGCGGGCGCTCGCTCACGGGACGGCGCGGAGCGCTGCTCGGGATCAACTTCGGCGGTTTGGGCTTCCTCGCCGCCGCCGAGCAGGGCGAACTCATGCCCGCGGTGGAGGCGGCGCTCGCGGGCGCCTGGCCCATCTCCAGGCGGCGGTTGCTGCGTGCGCGGGTGCTGCGCCGTGGGCGGGTGGTGGCACGCTCGTTCGCCATGAACGACGCGGTGGTGAAGGGGGCGGGGGGCTACGCCGCCATCCATCTGCAGATGCGCGCGCTCGGCCAGGACCTCGGCCATCTGGTGGCCGACGGCCTGATCGCCGCGACCGCGGCCGGCTCGACCGCCTACTCGCTTTCGGCCGGCGGCCCCGTGCTCTCCCCCGAGGTCGAAGCCATCGTGGTCACGCCGGTCTGCGCCCACTCGCTGGGCAGCCGCTCGCTGGTGCTCACGCCGGACGACGAGATCGCGCTGCGACTCATCGGTTCGCTCGATCAGACCGTGCTGATGCTGGATGGGCAGGAGCACGTGCCGCTCGAGCCGGACGATGAGATCCGCATCCGGCTCGACCGCGCGGCGGTGCGCGTCGTGCGCAACCCCGACCGGCCCTTCGCGCACTCACTCCAGGTCAAGCTCGGCTGGCAGGGGAGTACGCGGCGGAGCATGTAATCGTGCTCGAACGCCTGGTCATCCGCGACCTCGTGCTGGTGGAACGGGCCGAAGTGAAGTTCGGCCCCGGTCTCAACGTGGTGACCGGGGAGACCGGGGCGGGCAAGTCCCTGCTGGTGCAGGCCGTGGACCTGCTCACCGGCGGACGTGCCGACCCGGGTGTCGTGCGCGAGGGTGCCAGGGCCGCGGTGGTCGAGGGCGAGTTCCGCCCGTCGGCGCGCGCCGCCCTGCGGGTCGTCCCGCTGCTCGCAGCGTGGGGCATCGAGGACGACGGCGAGAGCCTCATCGTGCGGCGCGAAGTCCTGGCGGGCGGCAAGAGCCGCGCCCTGGTGAACCAGTCGGCGGTGACCCGCGGCGCGCTGCGGGAACTCTGCGAGGCCCTGGCGGATCTCCATGGTCAGCACGAGCACCAGAGCCTGTTGCGCCCCGGAGCGGGCCTCGAAACCCTCGATCGGCTCGCAGCACTCGAGATCGAGAGTGCCCACTATGCGCAGGCACTGGCCGCCTGGCGCGCCGCCGCCGCCCGGCTCGAGGCGCTCGAGGGCTCGCTGGCGACCCACGCCGAGCGGCGCGAGTGGCTGCAGCAGGCCGCGCTCGAGCTGGACCAGGCGCGCCTGCGTGAGGGCGAGGAGGATGAACTGCGGATCGAGGCCGCGCGTTTGGCTCATGCCGACCGCCTGCGCGAGCTGGTGGAGCAGGCGCTCGGGCGCCTCTCGGATGGCGAAGCGCCGGCGGTGGACGCCATCGCCCAGGCCTGCCGCGCACTCGAGCAGGCGGCCGCGCTCGACCCGAGCCTGGCGGAGTCGCTGCCCGCGCTCGACGAGGCGCGCATCGCCACGGCTGAAGCTGCGCGCACGCTCGCTGACTACGCCTCGCGCCTCGAGGCCGACCCTGCGACACTCGAGCAGGTCGAGTCCCGGCGCGAGACGATCGCCCGGCTCGCGCGCAAACATCGCCGCGACGTACCCGCGCTGATCGCCTGGCGCGAGGAGCTCGGCCGTGAGCTCGCCACCGGGGAGGACGCCGCGGCCTCGCTGACGCACGCGCTCGTCGCCGCACAGGAGACGCACGCGACCTGCCTCGCCGCAGCGCGTGCCCTCTCGTGCAGGCGCCAGGCGGCCGCGCAGGAGTGGGGGATGAAACTCTCGAATGAGATGAAGCCGCTCGGGATGCAGCACGCGAGCCTCGGCTTCGTGGTCGAGCCGGACGATGGCCCGCAGCCCGCCTTCGGGGTGAACGGACTCGATCAGGTCGAGATCATGTTCAGCGCCAACCCCGGTGAGCCTCCCCGGCCGCTCCAGAAGGTCGTCTCGGGCGGAGAGCTTTCCCGGTTGATGTTGGCTCTGAAGGTGGCGCTGGAAACCCAAGACCCCGTTGACCTTCTGCTGTTCGATGAAGTGGACTCCGGGATCGGCGGCGCGGTCGCCCGGGCGGTCGGGGAACGCCTGAAACGCCTCGCACGACACCGCCAGGTTGTCTGCGTGACCCACCTGCCCATGATCGCCGCGCTCGCCACGCATCACCTGCGGGTGGACAAGTCCGTGGCTGCGGGCCGCACCGTGGCGCGCATCGCGGCGGTCGAGGGCAGCGAACGCGTCGAGGAACTCGCCCGGATGCTGGCCGGCGATCGCATCACCGACACCACGCGGCGCCAGGCGCGGGAACTGCTGGGGACGGGCGCGTGACGGCCGGGCCCGGCCGTCCTGTGTTTCCAGGGCGCGAGGAGTTCCGCGCGCTCGCGGCCGGCGGCAGGCAGGTACCGGTCTGCCGCGAGCTGCCCGCCGACTGCGAGACACCGGTCTCCGCCTTCCGCAAACTGGACGATGGCGTCCACGCCTTCCTGCTCGAGAGTCTCGAGGGCGGCGAGAAGTGGGGGCGCTTCTCCGTCCTGGGGAGCAGGCCCACACTGGTCTTCGTGGCCCGCGGCGAGCATTGCGAGATCTTCGAGGACGGCGTCACGCGTCCCTGCGCCGGCCCGCCCCTCGATGAACTGCGGGCCCTGCTCGCGGCGCGCCAGGCCATCGCCCTGCCAGGGCTGCCGCGCTTTTGCGGCGGCGCGGTGGGCACCCTCGGCCGTGACGCTGCGCGCTGGTTCGACGGGCGGCCCGCGAAGGCGCCCGACGGAACCGAACCGCCCGACGCCATGTTCCTCTTCACCGGCGTCGTCACCGTCTTTGACCACGTCGCACACACCGTCAAGGTCGTGACGCACGCGCGTGGCGGTAACGATCCCGACACGGCGTGGGCGGCGGCGGTCGGACGCCTCGGTGCGGAGATCGCGCGGCTCGAGGCCCCGCCGGCCTGGCCTGCGCCTGCGTCCGTGGCGCCGCTCGAGCAGCCCGCCTCGTCGTTTACGCCCGAGCGGTTCGGATCCGTCGTCGATCGGGCCCGGGCGCACATCCGCGCGGGGGACGTGTTGCAGCTGACGCTCGCGCGGCGCCTGAGCGTGCCCGTCCAGGTTCCCGCCTTCGAGGTCTACCGCGCGCTGCGCCAGACCGCCCCGTCGCCCTACAGCCACTTTCTCAGGCTCGGCGACTTCTGCCTCGCAGGCTCCGCGCCCGGATCCCTGGTGCGCCGCACGGAGGACGTGATCGAGACGCACATCCTCGCCGGGACCCGGCCGCGCGGCCGCACGGCCGAGGAGGAGCACAGGCTGACGGAGGAGCTGCGCGCCGGAGAGCGGGAGTGCGCGGCCCACGCCCTGCGCGTGGACCTGGCCCGCAGCGACCTGGGCTGCGTCGCCGAGCCCGGCACCGTCGACACCAGCGAGTGGCTGGAGGTGGAGCGCCATTCGCAGGCGATGCACCTGGCATCCACCGTCCGTGGCCGGCCGCGGCAGGACGCCGGACCACTCGACCTGCTGCGGGCCACCTTCCCCGCAGGCGGCGACTGCGGCGTGCCACGGACCCGGGCCCTTGAGCTCCTCGCGGAACTGGAGCCACCGTCACGCGGATTCCACGCCGGGGCGGTGGGGTACTTCGATTCCCGAGGCGGCCTGGACCTGTGCAGCACCGCGCACACGCTGATCTTCGCCGACGGGTGCGCAGACT
>Ga0315283_10004966_pt1 | contig 11672 bp, 10 predicted proteins | sample YL17G09_0_MG_FD_204541 | JGI IMG/M metagenome (GOLD analysis project Ga0315283, IMG submission 204541) | Sediment microbial communities from Yellowstone Lake, YNP, Wyoming, USA - YL17G09_0 | ecosystem: Environmental > Aquatic > Freshwater > Lake > Sediment | place: USA: Wyoming | collected...
AGAGGAAGAGGGGGGGGGGGTGAGGTTTGAAAGCCCTCAAACGGAAAAAGGAAAAACAAAACGGAAAACTTGCCCCAGAAAAAAAAAACGTTTCAAATGCTCCAAGGAGATTCTACCCACCAAAAGATCGTCGTCGGAGCGTCTGTGAAGCTCGGCCGCGCGAGCCCGAAGTCGCAGATCTTCAGCTTGCAGTCCGAGTTGGCGAGGATGTTCTTCGGCTTCAGGTCGCGGTGGAAGACCTTGGCCGAGTGCACATACTTGAGCCCGCGCAGCAGCTGGTAGAGGAAGAACTGGTGGTGCTCCGGCGTGAGGTCGTCGTTGGCCTTGATGACCTGGTGCAGATCCGTCTCCATCAGCTCGAAGACCACGTAGATGTCGCGGAACTCCCTCGCCGACGGCGGCAGCATGATGTGCTTGATGTCGACGATGTCGGGGTGGCGCAGCAGGCGCAGCAGCTTGATCTCGCGCAGGATGCGCGTCGCGTCCGAGACGTGGTCGAACACGTTGTTGATCTTCTTGATCGCGACCCTCTCGCCCGTCGCGTTGTCGACGGCCGAGCAGACGACGCCGTAGCTGCCCTTGCCGATGACCTCGCGGATGGTGTAGCGGTTGGCCTCGCCGTACTCGGAGAAGAAGTCGGCGGGCTGCATCTTGATGCTTTTTGACGAGGAGGTTTGGTGGTGGTGGTGGTGGTGGTGGTGCTGCTGCTGCTGCTGCTGGTGCTTGGGAGCTGGCGCTGATTGTTGCTGCTGCTGATGCTGCTGTTTGTTTGTTGTTGTTTTTAAACAGTGATGCGAACGAGAAGGGACAGGAGGAGGCGGGTGAGCGAAAAGAAGGGGAGACGAAGAAGAGGAAAAAAAAAAAGAAAGAGGTCGGGGTTGAAAAGATGACGCCGGCCGGCCGGCCTGCCGGCCGACGGGCGCTCTTCGTCCTTCGTGCCGTCGGGCGTTTTTTTTCCTTCTCTCTCTCTCGGATGCGGCCCTCCCCCCTAGCTACCTCTTTCGCTCAGGAATCTCCACTTTCGTTTCGACAAGACGGCGCTTCCTTGACGCACGACACCGCACGGCGCGAAGGCGAGCGCAAACAAGCAAGGAAAGAGGGCCAGCATGCGTGCCGAAAGATGGCCTTGCGTGCGAAAGCGGCGACGAACGAATGGGCGGCGACGGAAAGACTCGAGAGAGAGGAGAAGAGGCTTGCAATCGCTCTCTCTCTCTCTCTCTCTCTTCCTTCATCGCTTCTCGCTCGCACTCCTTTTGGTCGCTCGCTCGCTTCCAAGCACTTTTTTCTCTCCCTCCAGCTCAATGCCCCAGAGAGACGCCATGTCGGCGCGCATCCGCGAGGCGAGACGGGAGGCAGAATAGTAGAGCACGGGGGGGGAGCGAAGAGGGGGAAAGAGAGAGGCGGCGGCGGCGAAAACGACGCCCTTGGGGCTTGCTTTTTTTTCCTTCTCCCGTCGGCGTGGAGAGAGCCATTCGCCCCCAGCTCCCAGCCTCAGCACCACCATCTTTCCGCAAACGTTCGTACCTGTCCAGCGCCGACACTCGCGTCGGCCGCGACGGCGGTGAGGAAGACCGCTTGCGTCGAGGCAGCGGCGGCGGCCTTGGCGTGCTCGACTTGCTGCTGCTGCTGCTGCTGCTGCTGCTCGGCTTGCTGCTGCTGCTCGGCTTGCTGCTTGCCTCCGCGAGTGAGATTCGAGAGGATGCTCTTCAGGGTGCTGGCTCTGGGCATCTACTTTTCGGGTTATCTCTACGCGCTCATCTGCTTCTCGATGGAGAAGAGGCAGACGAGCGGCGGCGAGAACAGAGAGTGGTAAGCGAGCGCGCTTTTTTTTATTGGGAATGCCTTTTTTGCTTTTGCTTTTTCGGAAAGAGCAAACGAGCGAGGAGCGAAGAAAAGAGTGGGAGTGCAGAAAACTCGAACACGGCGGAAAAGTTGAAACAAGTTTTTTTTTCCTCTCTCTCTCTCTCTCTCGCTCACTTCTCTCTCTCTCCCCTCTCTCTCTTCGAGAGGGAAGAAAGAGACTCTGCGCGTCCCAAGGAACGGGGAAGGGCTTCCCACGGCTTTCTCCGACTTCTCGGAGCGATGGACCTCGAGGCCTCGTCGCTGACGCGGAGGGTCTCGGGTCTCGGCGGTGGAGGAGCAGGCGGCAGGAGGGCTGCGATGCTCTCAACGGGTACGGAAGAGAAAAGGAGAGGTGGGGGTCGAGTGATTGAAATAACGAGTCCATTTTTGTCCCTGTTGCGCTTCTTTTCTCGCCCCTTTGACCGCGCCAGCGCGTAGATCGCATCGATGAGACTACGTCGGGACCAAAGTGTGGGGGTCGAAGTTTGCGCTCCAAACACACACTCACGACCAATCTAAAAAAAAAAAAACTCTCTCTCTCTCTCGGCAGCGTCGACGTCGCGACACCGCCGCCTCCTCTCGCTCCGTGGTCGCACTCGAGGCGCCTCTTCTTCTGCTTCTCCTCCGGCACCCTGGGGCGCGACCTTTGCGCTCGTCAACTGCATCCTAGGAGCAGGTGAGGGAAAAGATTCATCGGAAACGAGAGAAACGAGGAGAGGGAGAGAGAAACGGTTTTTCTTTTAATTGCGTCGAAATCGAAAATCCATCTTTTTCCCTTTTTTTTTCCCTTCTCGACCCTGAGGTCCCGACCCCGACCCCTCCTCAACTCACCTCCTCTCCTCCGCCTCCACCCCCTCCACTGCCCTCTCAGGCGTCCTCGGCTTCCCGTTCGTGTTCAAGTCGTGCGGGCTCGTCCTGGGCGCGCTGCTTCTGTGCACCGCGGCGCTGGCGACCAGGGCCAGCGTGCGGCTGCTGCTGCTGCTAGCGGCGCGTGCGGAGCGGAGAGGCGGGGCGGTCGGGAGCGGCGGCGGCGGCGGCGGCGCCAGGGCCGCGCATCCGTCGCTCGAGGGCATCGCCTCTGGCGCCCTGGGCGCCCCGGGCAGGGCCCTGGCCAACGCCGGGGTCGCCACGCTCAACCTGGGGGCCCTCGTCGCCTACTTTGGCGTCCTCGTCGACGTCTTCTCCGGCGTCGCCCAGCACGCGGCCGCAAAAGCGATTGCTTCCTCTTCTTCGCCTTCTTCGTCTTCGTCTTCTTCTTCTTTGGCGCCGATGCAACCTTCGCCGCCTCCGCGCCCGCTCGTCGCGGCGGCCGTGGCCCTCGCGGCCGCGGTCTTCGCGTTCGCGGCGAGATCCCCGCGGGCCCTCGTCGCGGCGAGCCGGGCGTCCGTCGCGCTCGTCGCCCTCTTCGCGGCGTCGCTGGTGGCGCTCTCCGCGGCATACGGAGGAGGAGGGGGCGGAGCGACGAGGAGCGGCGGCGGCGGGGATCAAGAGGGCAGCCGGCTGGCCCTGTGGCGCCCCGCGGGCCTGCCGCTCGCCGCCCCGCTGGTCGCGTTCGCGTTCACGTGCCACCAGTTCCTGTTCGGGATCGTCGCGAGCTTCTCGTCCGCTGCGGCGGCGCAGAGGGGCAGCGTCCCGGCCGGCGGGGCGCCGCCCGCGGCGGCGGCGGCGGGTGCGGCGAGCGAGCCCGCGGCCCCTCGGCCTCGGCCTCGAGCTCGGCCTCGAGCTCAAGGGCTTCGGCCGCCCTCAGGACGGCGGCCTCGGTCGTCGACGCCTCGCTGGCCGCCTGCTCGCTCGTCTACGCCGCCGTGGGCGTCGGCGGCTACCTCCTTTTCGGCGCCGAGACGAAGGGAGACGTCCTCCGGAACCTCAACGACTCGGGAGGGGGGGCGGCGGCGGCGACGCTCGCTCGCTCCTCTCCTTCTTCGAGCGCCTCCCTCCCGCGCTGGAGGGCCAACCTCGAGGCCGCGCTCAAGGCCGCCTACGCCGTCTCCATCCTGGGGGCGATCCCGCTGGTGCTGGCCCCGCTCCGCGCGGCGCTCGCGGCGGTCCCGGCGGGGCTCGCCGGCGGCGACAGTGGAGGAGGAATCGGAGGAGGAGAAAAGGGCCACGGCGGCGGAGGCATCGCCGTCTCCGCCTCCGGTCGGAGCGTTCCCGCCTGGCGCCCCTTTTCGGGCGACGGCGGCGAGCGCGGCGAGCGGCAGGCGGCGGCGGCGGGAGGCGCTCACCCCCCCTCCGCCTCCGCCGCCGCCGCCGTCGTCCCGGGCGACCCCGGCCGGCGCTGGTCGAGGTCCGAGGCCGCGGTCACGCTGGCGTCGCTGCTCGCGGCCGCCTGGGCCACCACGGCCCTGCCCAGCGTCGAGCTCGTGCTGGCGCTCACGGGCTCGACGGCCTGCGGGCTCGTGGGCTTCGCGCTGCCCGCCGCGTGCTTCCTGGCCTCCGACGGCGCCGCCGCCGTTGGCGGCAGCGACGGGAGCGACGGCAGCGGCGACGGCGGAAGGGACGGCGACGAGGAGGACGAGGAGCAGTACCGGCGGCAGATGCTGCTCTCGTCCTCGCTCTTTGACCGAAGGGGGCTCGACGGCGCAGGCGGCGGCGGCGGCAGCAGCACCGCCCCACGCAAGCAGCAGAGCCGGCGCAGACGGCGGCGGCGGGGCCTCCGGCGGCTGCGGCGCAGGCTCGTTGCGTGGGCGCTGCTGCTCGCCGGGCTGGCGCTCGCCGTGCTGGGCACGAGGTCGGCGCTGCGCGAGGCCGCGGCGGCCGCGGCCGCGGCGAGGAGGGCGAGCGCTGCCGCTGTCGCTGCTGCTGCCGCTGGCGGAGCAGCGGCGGGAGGGGCGGCGAGGGGGGCGGCGCTGCCTCCTCCGAAGCTGGACGTCGTCGCTGCTTCTTCCGCTGCTCGCCCTCGTGTGCCTCCTGCCTCGTTGTCGCTCCGCTCTCCCGCTGCTGCTGCGAATCCTGCGAAGAGGCCCGGCTCCGCTGCAGCGAATATTATGACGATGAGGAGTAGCAGCAAGGCCGGCTTGGTGTCGTTCGCGGCGAAGAAGAAAAGCAAGAAGGAGGAGGAGAAGGGCGAGGCGGCTTCTTCTTCTATCGGCGGAGCAAAGGAGGAAGGGGCGGCGAAGAACGAAGCCGCGACAAGAACGACGGTGACGAGGACGACGACCGTTGCCGCCTCTTCCGACTCCGTTCTTCCTCCCGTTCTCCCCACGCTCGACGCCGCCATCGCGACTACCGCAGCATCTGCAGCTGAAGAAGAAGAGGAGAGGCTGAAGAAGAAAGAGAAGAAGGAAGAGGAAGCAAAGTCGGAAAGCGAGGCGACGCTGTGAGTTTGATAACTTTTCATTTTTTTCTGTTTCTCCCTCTCTCTCTCTCGTGTAATGATATGAAAGTCCAGGAAATCGCCAGCGATCCGAAAGGGAATCGCGCGAAATACATCCGTCGCGCGCGGATTCACATGAATCGCCACCTCGTTTTCTGTGGAGAAAACAGATCGGGTGGTCCCTCTATTTATTCTTGCGGCGCGATCATTTCTAAAAAATTAAACGGTTCAAAAACAAAATCAAGTAGTACGTGGTGGTCGCCTAGGGTGCTATGTGTGTGCTCGTCAGCATCGTGCTGAAATAAGGGGAAACGAAACAAAATGCAGCTCGTCGTCGTCGAAGGTGAGGAGCGAGGGGCGCAGAGGAGATCGGTGCTGATAAAGTTTTCTTTTATATTTCTTTCCTCTCTCTCCCTCTCTCTCTCTCGCTGCCCTCTCTCTCTTTCTAAAAAAAAAAAAAAACGACGACGAGGTGACGACCTAGAAGAGAGAGCTCAAGCTCAGCTTGGGGACGCTCAGCTCGAGATCTCTCTTCTAGGTCGTCGTCGAGGTGTGGCGCCGTGGTCCAAAGGCGTGATGATTTTTTTGTTTATTCTAGCACCGCGAGCTCTTCGAGCAGAGAGAGAGAAAGGATGCTGGAAAGGGTTTTTTTTTACGGCTCTCTCTCTCCCTCTCCTTCTAGTCTAGGTGGTCGCGAAGGTGGCCCCGTAGTCCGTCGAGGTCCACAGGTTCCCGTTTTGCACCCCGGCGACGATCTTCTGTCCGGTGCTGGACACGGCCACGCTCTTGTAGTTAGCGACCGTCGGTGCGCTGGTCTGTGGAGCGAAGGAAGCTCCGCTGTCAGTGGAGATCCACACGTTCCCGCCGTTCACCGCGCCGACCACGACGCTCCCGTTGGACGACAGGGCCGCTGCCTGCATGTTGACGCTGCCCGTCAGGACGCCGGGCGCGAGCGACCAGCTCGCGCCGCCATTCGACGACAGGTAAAGGCCTCCGCCGGTGCCCCCCGTCGACGCCGCGGCCGCGGCGAGCCTCGTGCCGTCCGAGGACGACGCGACAGAGTACCTTTGGGGGAGGGAGAGGGGGTCGGGGGAGGGGGGGGGGGGGTCGAGAGGGAGGAAGGGAGAGTGGAAGGATACGTTTTCTTGGATTCTGAGAAGAACACTCTGCTTTTTTTTGCTCGTCGCCTCTCGCGCGCGCTCCAACTCTCTCGCTCGCTCTTTCAAACTCTTGATTCTCCTCACCAGTTCTGGACCGGCGCGCTGGTTCGAGACCAAGACGAGCCAGAGTCCGTAGATTTCCAGATGTTTGAAGACTGCGCGGCTGCATAGATGATCGAGCCGTTGGAGGACATCGCGAGCGAGTACCACTTTCCCTGTGTGGCGTTGGTGGGAAGGCCGCTGGCGGCAGTCCAGTTCGCGGCGCCGCTCTTGAGCCAAAGGTTGCCGGGCTGAAGTCCGGTCGCTACTTTCGAGCCGTCGGAGCTCATCGCGAGACTACGGAGGGGGAGGGTTTTGTTTTCGGTGGTTTTTGGTTTTGAAAGGAGGAGGGAAAGCGGTGAGGTGAGGAAGCTTGAAGGGAGAAAAAAGACAGAGAGGGAAAAACTTCGCTTCTTCTCTCTTCCCTCTTCTCTCTCTTTGACGATCTCCTTACCTCCACCAAATAGACCCGGAGGCCAGGCCGCTGCTCACTTGCGAAGTAAACGTCGCGCCGGTATTGGTCGAAATGAACACGTTTTGAGCGGACACAGCGGCCGCGATGCTCGTTCCAGCGGAGCTGACGACGACTGATCTGTAGTTTGCCACTGTGGGCGCGCCGCCGGCCTGCGCCTGCCACGTGAGTCCCTGTTTTTTGTTTTTTGTTTCGTGTTTTTTAATTTGGGCAAGGCGCGCGGGGAGGTTTACGTGAGGGTTCGGTTCGCGTTTTCGTTCGCGAGGTTAAGAGGGAAAGAGAAAAGGCGAGGAGTGATAGAAGACGGCGGAAAAGAGCCGCGCCGTTGCCGTCGTCGTCCATTCGCCGAAAGGGAAAAAAAAAGCAAAGAAAAAGAAGACGGTTTTGTTTTTTAACCAAAAACAAAACCGTCCTCGTACCGAATTGACGCTAAACCAGAGGTTCCCTCCGACCACGCAGGCCGCCAACGTGTTCTCGTCGGCCGAGGACGCGACGGAGAACCTGGAATTGGTTTGAGAGTGAAGCAAGGAAGCGAGAGAGAGGAAAAGGGAGTAAAAAAAACTGGCTCGCCCTCTTCTCGACCTCGACCTCGAACAAAATTCAAAAAAACAAATCAGAAAAGAAGACACACCAGTTATACGCCGGGGTCGACACGATGTTGGCCACCTGGACGGGAGAGCCGCTAGTTCCTCCGTTCGCGCTCACGACGGCCGTCAAAGCCCCCGCGCTAGTCGGCGGCGTCGTGATCGTCACGGTCAGGGAGGTGGCATTCGCGGCCGTCACCGTGCCGGCGGCGCCGCGGCTCAGGGCGACAATGTTGGCAGAGGGCGTGGCGGCGTCGAAGCCGGTGCCGGTCACCAGAATCTTGGCGGCATTTCTGCTGGTGGTCGTCGACGTGGGCGAGACCGTTGGGTCGGCGACGACCGTGGCGACCTGGGTCTGGCCGCTCGAGACGCCGAAGGACGAGACCACGGCCGTCAAGTTTCCGGTGCTCATCGGGAGCGTGGTATAAGTGAGGCTCAGAGAGGTCGACGTCGCCGACGAGACGGTGGCGACGGCGTCCCGGTCGAGGACGACGCTGTTCCCCGCGGCCGTGGGATCGAAGCTGGCCCCGTCAATTTCGAGCGTTCTCGCGCTGATGGCGCGGCTCGCGGAGCTTGCAGTGATGGACGGGGGCGAGATGACGGTGGCCACTGTTTTTCCATCGAAATTTCACTTTTTGCGACGTTTTCGTGAGGTCTCTCTTCTCCCTCTCTCTCTGTCTCTCTCTCTCTCTCTCTCTCTCTCTCCTCTCTCTCTCTTCTCTCCCCCTCTCCTCTCTCTCTCTCACACGCGCGCTCCCTCTTCCTCTCTCTCATTCTCTAAATAAAGAGAAGAAAAGCTCCAAACAAAACAGCTCACCCTGCACGGCAGCGCCGCTGCTTCCGTCAAAGGAAGTAACAGTCGCCGCGAGGACCCCCGGGCTCGGCGGCGACGAGAAAACGACCGTGAGCAACGTCGCCGAGGGCGCTGAAATGCTTCGCACGGTGCCGCTGCTCAGAACGACCGAGTTGCCCGCTGCCATCGGGTCGAAACCGCTCCCGGTAACGTCGAGCGTAGCGGCGTTCGTTCCGATATTCGTGGAGACCAGAGCGACAGAGGGGGCAGCGACGATGGAGGCGACCTGAGCCGCGGCGCCGCTGCTGCCCTGAAACGAAGTCACGACGGCCGAGAGCGAGCCCAGGCCGCTCGGTGGCGCCGTGAAGGTGACCGTCAGAGAAGTAGAGGTCGCTGCCGAGACCGTCCCCTGCGCTCCTCCGGGAAAGAAGGCGACGGAGTTCCCCGCGGCAGTCGGGTCGAAGCCCGATCCGGCTATGACGATCGAGGGCGCGTTCTGGGCGAGGCTCGAGGTGCTCGACGTCACTGCGGGCGCCGCGACGACCGAAGCGACCTGAACGGGGGACCCGCTCGACCCTCCGGACGTAGTCACGACGGCGGTCAGGCTCCCCAGGCTCGGCGGCGGCGAGAAGAGGACCGTGAGCGACGTCGCCGAGGCCGATGAGATGCCTCCCACGGCGCCACTCCTCAGGGTCACGACGTTGCCGGCAGCCGTGGGGTCGAAGTTTGTGCCGGAGATGACGAGCGACGGGGCGTTGACGGCGAGAGACACCGCGTTGGCAGCAACTGTCGGCGGCGGCGGCGGCGGCGGCGTCGGATCCGGCGACGGACTCACGCACACTCCGCTCCTGCACGCCCCCGAGGCTGCGCACGCGGCGCCGCAGCCCCCGCAGTTGGTCGGGTCGACCTGCAGCGCGCGGCACTCGTTGGCGCAGAGCGCTGTGCCCGACGGGCACGTGGCCGTCTGGTTGCTTGCCGAGGGCTCGCTCAGCTGGTTATCGACCACGGCTGGCGGTACGGACGTCTCCGGGACGGCGAAGGTCGAGCCCTGTGAGAAGTAAGAGAGAGCAGAGGGAGCAAAGAGGGAACGAGAGAGCAGAAGGAAGAAAGAGAGTGAGAAGGGAAAAAAGAGGGAAAAGAGAGAGTTTTTCGATTTTCGAAAAATGAGGAAGAGTGGGAAAGAGTTTTTTTCCGCCCTTTTCTTATCGCTCTCTCTCTCTCTCGTATCGAAGGGGCCGGGAACAGCGAGCTGGCCGCGGACGGAGATCGAGAGGACAACGGCGACGGCGGCGACGGGGCGCCTCCGCCTCCACTCCCTCTTTCTCTCTCACCTGGACGACGTTGGTAGGGACGACAGACGCGGACACGGGCCTGTCCGGGCTCTGCTCCGCGGCGACAGCCTCGCTGATCACGACGGCCTGGACGAGCTCCGGGTTTGCCGCCGTCCTGAAGCCCGAGGAAGAGCCGGAGGAGCTCTGAGACAGCCTCCTCCTCTTCCCGACGGCCGCTGGCGACAGCGGGATGCACCCGACGTCGATGCTCGCGGCCACGTAGCCGTCGGGGAACAGGCTGATCGCCTCGCCCCCGGCGAACCCGCAGGTGTGGACCGAGGGCTTCGAGTCGAGCGAGTCGCGCACATGGAAGACGAGCCTGCCGAGGAGCGGCAGGTCCTTGTCGACGGCCATCTCGAGACGAGTGACGTACCGCCCCGCGGTCGGCACGACGACGCGCGTGCCGCCGGCGGGGCATGCAAACTTGTTGGCCTGATTGACGTTCAAGACGACGCCCGTGGCGTCGTCAACGAGGCACGTGAGGTTGAAGAGCGTGGCGACGACGCCACCGGAGCCGAAGGAGGGCACGGCGGATGTGGTCGTGAAGGCGGAGCCTTTTGAGAAAAGAGTTGCGGAGAGAGAGGAGAGAGCATAGAGGCGACGAGGACGTGAGAAGGAGACGAAGAAGGATAGAAAAGGATCGCGACGAGGGGGGAAAGAGGGAAAGACAGTGGAGAGAAAACAGAAGATTTTTCAACAACAACAACAAAAAACTTCTCACCTTGCTTCAGGAGGCTCTCAAACTGCAGCCTCCCGACCGTGTACTGCGCGAGCGCCTTGACCTGCGTCGCGTTGGTCGGGCTGTAGGCAACAGACCGGCTCCCGCGGAGGTAGGCCATCGCGAGCGCCTTGGTCGCGTTCTTCGACGAGAGCCTCGAGCCGGCCGCGCCCGAGAGCGCCGCGAGCGCGCCGGGGAGCGAGGGCTGCGTGTTGAGCGCCGCGGTCTTGGTCGCATTGAAGCGGTTGCCGAGCTGATTTCGATGAGAGATAGTTGGCCGTGGTGGTGGTTGGTTGAGTGTGAAAAGATGTGGAGCGAGGGAGAGAGAGAGACTTGGAAAAAAGAGGTTTTCGAAAAAGTAAGAAAAAAAGAAGGAAAAGAGAAGCAAAAAAAAAAGGGACACAGAAGAACAAAAGAGCAACAACAAAAACTCACCACCGTCTTGTTCATAGTAAGCACGTTGAGCGGCTGGAGCGCGAGCGCGGCCGAGGCCTTGGCGCGAGCGACGCGGCTCGCCACGGCGCTCTTGGTGGCGTTTTGCGACGCTTGCACGGAACTGGCAGCGGAGGAGACGGAACCGACAGCGCCGGCGACCGCGCCGTCGACCGACCGTCGAAGGCCGAGCGCAGCGCTCTTGCTGGCGTTGAGCGGTCTGGTGACGAGGGCGTCCTTCGTGCCGGCCGCGGCGGAGGACAGCGCGGTCGCCGAGGCGCTCTCGACCGAGCGCGCAGTGTCGAGCGGCCTCGTCACAAGCGCGTCCTTGAGGCTCGCGGCCGCCACCGCAGACGAGGGGATAGCGACCAGCGGGGCGCTGAGCTGCGGCGGGAAGGTCGTGTTCGCGGCGGTCACGGAGACGGCGAGCGCCTGGAAGGGGTTGTGGAGCGAGTCGAGGAAGCAGAGGAGTAAGGTGAGGAAGCGAGAGAGTCGAAGAGAAAGAGAGTCGAAGGACTGTAGACCGTGCTTTTCAGGTTTTTTCGCCGGTGCAGCTGTCGCAGACAGCCTTCGCTTCGTCGTCGCCAATTTCTAGGGATTATCTCCCTCTTCTTTCCATCGCGAGGCTGCCGAGATACTCTGGAGCCGCAGGAGCGGCGGAAACGCGCACTTTTGCCCCGGCGATCCGGAGAGGGCGTCCGCGAAATTCGCGGTGCGAAACCAATCACGGTGACAAACCGAATTCGACATTGTCGCGCTTTGCCCTCTCTTTTCATCTCCTCGAAAGCTCTCTCCTCTCGTTTCCGACTCACCTGGGCAGCGGCCAGCGCCACGAGCAGAGCGAAGAGCACGATCCGCAACATGGCGATGGAATTGCCCCGAGGCAACGTCGGCGTGCTCGTTTTGCACGCGTCGCGGTGAACCACGCGAGAGAGTTTGAGGAAAGTGGAGTACCGTTGCCCTCTCTCTCTCTCTCTCTCTCTCT
>Ga0315283_10004969_pt1 | contig 11668 bp, 9 predicted proteins | sample YL17G09_0_MG_FD_204541 | JGI IMG/M metagenome (GOLD analysis project Ga0315283, IMG submission 204541) | Sediment microbial communities from Yellowstone Lake, YNP, Wyoming, USA - YL17G09_0 | ecosystem: Environmental > Aquatic > Freshwater > Lake > Sediment | place: USA: Wyoming | collected...
GGCTCGAGCTCGACCAGCGTGCGCTCGAGCGTCGCCTCGGCCTCATCGGAGCGCGGGGGGAAGAACTCGAACGACACGGCGCGGCCGTCCCGGAGAATGTCGTTGATCTTGGCCACACCTACACCTTGTCGCCGCGGGGTATGCGGAAGGCAAGGCTACGCGATGGTCGATGTCCTAGCCTTGCGGTCGTGGACTTCACCATCGAGCAGGCACTCCTGGGGCCGCCCGCTGTGGTCCAGGAGCTCCTCCTCGATCCGGAGTTCATCGCAGCGCGTTCCAAGTTGCCGAAGCTCGGTGAGGCCGAGCTGCTCGAGTGCACGCGCAACGAGAACACTGCTCGCCTGCGCGTACGCCTCCGATTCACGGCCGAGCTCTCTCCCGCGGTCACCGCGGTCATCGACCCGAAGAAGCTCACGTGGGTCGATGACGCGAGGTTCGACCTCGCCGCGCGGCACGCCGACCACACGATCGAGCCCGACAACTACGCCGACCGCCTGGCGTCGACCTATCGGTCGGTCCTCGAGCCCGACGGCGCGGGGACGCGCCGCGTCCTCACCGGGATGGTGAAGGTGCGGATGTTGCTCGTCGGAGGAAAGGTCGAAGGCGCGATCGTGTCGGGCCTCCGGGAGTACGCCGTGCCGGAAGCCGAGCTCCTGAACACCTGGCTCACCCGCTGACCACGTGCAGGCGGCCGCTGACGGGGCGGGGGTCCGCCTACCGCAGGGCCCGGTAGCCCCGGAAGCGGCGGAGCCGCAGCGAGTTGGTGACCACGAAGACCGACGAGAACCCCATTGCGGCCGCGGCGACGACCGGGTTGAGGAGCCCCACCGCGGCGAGGGGGATGGCCGCGACGTTGTAGGCGAACGCCCAGAAGAGATTGCCCTTGATGGTGGTGAGGGTGCGGCGAGACAGTGCGATGGCGTCGGCCGCGGCCCGGAGATCACCCGAGACGAGCGTCAGATCGCTCGCCTCGATCGCGACGTCGGTGCCGGTTCCGATGGCAATGCCGAGGTCGGCCTGCGCGAGCGCGGGAGCATCGTTGACGCCGTCACCGACGACTGCGACCCGTCGTCCCTCGGCCTGCAGCTGCTGCACGACGTCGACCTTCTGGCCGGGGAGTACCCCGGCGATCACACGATCGATCCCCACCTCGGCGGCAACGGCATCCGCGGCCGCGTGACGGTCACCGGTGACCATCACGGTCTCGATCTCGAGACCGTGCAGCGCGGCGATCGCTTCACGTGACGTGGCCTTGACCGTGTCGGCGACCACGAACACGCCACGCGCCGCGCCGTCCCATCCCGCGTAGACGAGCGTGTGGCCGCCCGTATCGGCTGCCGCCGCCGCGCTTGCGAGCGTCGCCGGAACGGTCCCGACGAACTCGGGCCGTCCCACCCGAATCTCGATCCCGTCGATCATGGCGCGCGCGCCCCGACCCGGTTCGTTCACGAACGCCGTGGGGGCCAGGAGCGCTGCGCCCCGGTCGCGCGCACCCACCGCGATCGCGCGGGCGATCGGGTGCTCCGATGCATCCTCCACCGAGCCGGCGCGATGGAGGAGATCGAGCGGCTCGACCCCCGGGGCGGGGACGACGTCGACCAGACGCATGCGGCCCTCGGTGAGGGTTCCGGTCTTGTCGAGCACGGCGACGTCCACCGTGCGGGTGGCCTCGAGTACTTCGCCGCCCTTGATCACGATACCGAGCTGGGCCGCGCGACCGGTCCCCACCATGATCGCCGTCGGAGTGGCGAGCCCCAGCGCACACGGGCAGGCGATGATCAGCACCGCGACCGCGGCTGTGAACGCACGATCGGCCTCTCCGGTCACGGCGAGCCACACGACCAGGGTGAGCGCGGCGAGCACGAGGACCACCGGCACGAACACCGCCGAGATCCGGTCGGCAAGGCGCTGGACCGGGGCTTTCGAGCCCTGCGCCTGTTCGACGAGACGCGCAATCTGGGCCAGCGCCGTGTCGCTCCCGATCTTCGTGGCCTCGACGACGAGTCGCCCCGAGGTGTTCAATGTCGCGCCGAACACTTCGTCGCCGACGGCCACGTCCATCGGCACGGGCTCGCCGGTGAGCATCGCCACGTCGATCGCCGACGAACCGTCGATGACGCGCCCGTCGGTCGCGATCTTCTCCCCCGGCCGCACGACGAAACGCATCCCGACCTCGAGCTCGGCGATCGCGATCTCCTCGCCGGTGTCGAGACGTGCAGTCTTCGCGCCGAGCTCCAGCAGCGCACGGAGGGCGTGGCTGGATTGACGCCGAGCGCGCGCCTCGAAGTAACGCCCCAGCAGGAGCAACGAGATGATCGCGGCGGCGGTCTCGAAGTAGACATGCACCGTGCCGTCGCCGCCGGAGAACATCGCGCCGAACGACATCTCACCGGAGTGGTCGGCCGCGCCGAGGAAGAGCAGCGCGATGACGGACCAGACGTAGGCGGTCAGCGTTCCGATCGACACGAGGGTGTCCATCGTCGTTGCACCGTGTCGCAGGTTCAGCAGCGCGTACCGGTGGAACGGCCAGCCGCCCCACAGCACCACTGGGGTCGCGAGGACGAGCGCCACCCACTGCCAGTCGTGGAACTGGAGGGCCGGCACCATCGAGATGAGCACGAGCGGGATCGTCAGCACGATCGAGACGAACAGGCGTGGCCGCAGGTCGCGTAGCTCATCGGCCTCGGGGTCGCTGGCCTCGACGTCGGGCACCGAGTAGCCGAGCTCGGTCACGGTCGAGGCGAGGTCGCCGCGGTGCAACGCGTGCGGGTCGTACGTGACGGTGGCTCGCTTCGATGCGAAGTTGACCGCCGCGTCGGTCACGCCGTCACGAGCGCTCAGCGCCTTTTCGATGCGCGCGGCACACGACGCGCACGACATGCCTTCGATCGGCAGGTCGCAGGTCAGGAGTGGCGAATCGACTGCCGGCTCCAGTGCGGGGTTCGTCGTCGTCATGAGATCTCCTCGGCGTCGTGACTGACGATATACCCCTAGGGGGTATATCGTCAAGGGCAGGACGGCCCGGTGCTCCACACACGCAGGGCCGCCTCAACGCGCCAACGCAGCCCGGCACGCCTCCTGGCGTGTTCGGAGACGCCGGACGACCAGTGACCCGAGCACCGTCGACGCGAACAGGAGGGTCATCGCAACCAGTGCGAGGAAGTTGGTACCGCGCGCCTCGGAGAGGTTCTGGCGCAAGCGATCGGCGTCGGCGCCCGATGCCACGAACAGCGGCACGAGGAAGAGCCCCCACCACCACCCGATCAGCCAGGAGCGCTCCGCGATGCGCCAGCGCGGATCGCCGGCCGCGATCGCCACATCAGATCCGCGCCACAAGTCCTGCACGACGAGCACCGGGATCACGAAGTTCGCGAGCGGGATGAACCAACCGCCGATGGCCCAACCGGAGCTCAGGCGTTCGGGCTGTCGCCCGAGTGCCTGCTGATTCTTCGCAGCACGCCAGAGCCACACGACGAAGCACGGTGCGAGCACCAACATGGCGACACCGAGTGCGATGTCGGTCGTGTCGACGAACGAGTCGGCGCTTCGGGCCCGCGCCACGAAGTCCGACGCGCGCGGGTCGTCGAGCACCAGGAGCCGATTGGCAAGCGCGACAGCACGCACCAGGGCCGCGGCGCCGGCGATCCCGAACAGGACGACGACCCCCAGCGTCAGCGGCCGCTGATCGCGCCACCGTGGAAGGGCGGCCACGACCGGGGCCCACGGTGAGTCTGGTGTCAACGAGGCCGGCGTCAAAGAGCCGGTCCCCGACGGCAACGTCACCTCCGAAGCCTACGAGCATGCGCGTCTCCGCCCAGCCGTGTCAGACTCCGCGGATGGCACCCGAGAAGTTCCAGTGGAAGCACTTGTACGACGAGGTGGTCACCACCGGTCTGTGCACCGGCTGCGCAGGCTGCGTGATCGTCTGCCCGCATGATGTCCTCGGCTACCGCGATGACGAAGGGATCTACAAGCCGTTCCAGACCGAGGAGGGCTACAGCCCGGGCGACTGCTCCCACGGCCAGAAGGGCTGCACGACCTGCACCCGGGCGTGCCCCCGCTTCCGCACGTGGGAGACCGAAGCCGACGAGTTCTTGTTCGGGCGGACTCGGGAGGCCGACGAGGTCTCGGGGATCTCCAAGGACATCGTGCTCGCCCGAGCGACGGATCCGGTGTTGCACGAGGTCGGCCAGGACGGTGGCCTCGTCTCGGCACTGCTGCTGTACGCGCTGGAGCACGACATCATCGACGCCGCGCTCGTCTCGTACCTCGAGGGCGACGGGTCCACGTGGAAGGCAGTTCCCGGCGTCGCCCGAACCAAGGCCGACATCGTCGCGTCAGCCGGCAGCCGGTACACCTACTCGGCGAACCCGCTTGCGTACTCCGACGCCATCGAGGGCGGCGCGGAGCGCATCGCGCTCGTCGGCATGAGCTGCCAATCCTCCTCGCCGGCGATCATGAAGCAGCGCAAGGTCGGCAAGGTCGCGCGGCGCATCAGCCTCAACATCGGCCTGTTGTGCTCGAAGACCTTCGACGACGCGATCTTCGACGAGCTCCTCGACGCGAAGTACGGCCTCAAGCGGGCCGACATCAAGAAGATGAACATCAAGGGCAAGCTCCAGGTGTGGATGCACGACGGCGCCTACCACGAGGTACCCCTGAAGGAGTGCCACGCCTGGACCCGTGAGGGCTGCAAGATGTGCCCCGACTTCGCCGCCGAGCACGCCGACATCTCTACCGGCGGCATCGGTGCGTTCAACGACTGGACACTCACGATCGTCCGCACCGAGATCGGACGGGAGCTCATGGCCGACATGCAACGCGACGGCTGGATCGACGTTCGCCCCGGCGACGACGACCCGGGTGCGATCGAGCTGCTGCACAAGCTCTCGATGAAGAGCCGCAAGCGCTGGCCCGAGTTCGCGGTCGCAGCGCCGCGGATGATCGGGAGCTAGGTCAGAGCCGCATCCTGGTCGCGTTCGCTGCGCATCAGGTGGTCGATGTCGTCGACGACGTCGTCACCGGTGTCGGTGCGAGATCGAGATCGATGTCGGAGTCGTCCGCGAGCGTGAAGATCGTGAGCGGGTCGATCGTCTTGAAGTTGATGCCGTCGAGCGTGTCGCGTTCGTAGACGAGCCGGATCACCCGGTGCGGGTCGCCCGTGTCGGGATCGGGAAGCGTCGCGCGCAGCACGACCGGGCCGTCTCCCGGCGGGTTCGCGGCCTGGATGACCCGCAGCAGTGTGAATGCCTCGAGGCGCGCCCGCACGCGCTGCTCGTTGGTCGTGAGCTTCTCGTCGAGCTTCCAGGTGACCCGCACGCGGTCGCCACCGTCGTCGGGGACGAAGCGCGCGGTGACACGCGCGGGCGTGCCGGGAGCCGGGAGCACGCCGCCGTTGAGGGCGAGCTCGAGTGCGTCGTTGAGCACTTGCTCGCCGGCCGGACGCGTGGTCGACGTCGTGGTACTCGACGTCGAGGTCGAGCTCGACGTCGACGTCGAGCTGCTCGTCGTCGTCGGCGCAACGGTCGGTGGGGCCGTCGGCGGCGAGGTGGGCGGGACGACCACGACCGTGGGGGGAGTCGTCGGCGGAGCCGTGGGCGGTGCCGTGGGGGGTGTGGTCACCGGCGGCAACGTCGTGCTCGTGGTGGTGGAGCTCGAGGTCGTGGTCGACGAGCTGCTCGTCGACGTGCGGTCGGGCACCTGAACGCTGGTCGTCTCGTCGCCACTGTTGCCGCTCGAGACCGCGAACGCGATCCCGACGAGCACGAGCACCCCGGCAACCGCCGCACCACCGATCGTGAGGGCTCGCTTCAGGTCGGGATCCATGGGTTGCGCCACGACCATGAAGGTACCGATCCGACGACCCGAATGGGTGTCACCTCGGGGACGAGCCCGAGCAGGCAGGCTGGGGACATGTCCCGGCGCCACTTCCGCTCACCCCGGGTGGGCCGCTACCTCCCTCCACTCGGCAACGAGTTCGTATCGGTCGAGGCACTCTCGGGCTTGGTCCTCCTGGGAGCTGCCGTGGTCGCGCTCGTCTGGGCCAACATCGACCCGAGCTCGTACACCGACGTGTGGGGCCACGAGCTCACGATCGGCATCGGTGACGCATCGATCTCGCTCTCCCTCGCGCACTGGATCAACGACACGCTGATGACGCTCTTCTTCTTCGTCGTGGGACTCGAGATCAAGCGCGAGCTCGTCGAAGGCGAGCTGCGAGACCGCCGGAACGCGGTGCTCCCCGTCCTCGCCGCCCTCGGCGGGATGGTGCTGCCTGCACTCCTCTTCCTGGCGCTCAACGCCGGCGGCGCGGGCGCCGACGGTTGGGGCATCCCGATGGCGACGGACATCGCCTTCTCGCTCGGAGTCCTCGCCGTGCTCGGCACTTCGGTGTCGTCCGGCGTGAAGCTCTTCCTCCTCACGCTGGCGATCGTCGACGACATCGGGGCGATCCTCGTGATCGCCATCTTCTACACCTCGGACCTCCGACCGGTCTGGCTGCTCGGAGCGCTCGGCGCAGTCGCGGTCGTGGGACTGATGCGCCGGGTCGGGTTGCAGCACCCGGGGCTGTACGTGATCCCGGGCTTCACGCTCTGGCTCTGCCTGTACGAGTCCGGAGTCCACGCGACGATCGCCGGGGTCGTCCTCGGCCTGCTCACACCGGTGATCCCCGGTCCGACCGCCGGGCCCGCCGAACGGCTCGAGCACCGCCTTCACCCATGGTCGAGCTTCCTCGTCGTGCCGCTCTTCGCGCTCGCCAACGCCGGCGTCGTGCTCGGAGCCGGCGCCATCGAACGTGCGTCCACCAGTGCCGTGACCTGGGGCGTCGCTGTCGGGCTGGTCATCGGCAAGATGCTCGGGATCACGGCCCTCACCCTGCTCGCGCTCCGCCTCGGACTCGGACGACTCCCGGCCGGCATGCGGGCGCGTCAGGTCGTCGGCGTCGCGGCCGTCGCCGGCATCGGGTTCACGGTCTCGCTCTTCGTCGCCGATCTCTCCTTCACCGGTGCGCTGCTCGACGACGCGAAGATCGGCATCCTCGGTGCGTCGGTCGTCGCGGGCGCGCTCGGGGCCATCGTGCTGTGGCTCACGTCGGGTCCATCGCAGGCCCGGACGATCGCCTCCGAACACGAAGGCGCCTGATGCGGGTCGTCGCGCTCGTGGGCGATCTCATGGATCGCAGCCGCATCACCGCGGCGGTCCCTACGGCGACCTTCGTTTCCGATGTCGGCGCCATCACCCACGCCACCACCCACGCCATCACCGGCACCATCAGCGGCACCATCACCGTGGTGATCGACCTGGCCCGTCACGGCGACGCGGTCGCCAGGGTGCGCCAGGCCTCGCCCGACGCCTTCATCGTGGCCTTCGGGTCCCACGTCGACGCCGACGAGATGCTCGCGGCCCGGGCAGCCGGAGCCGACCGGGTGCTGCCCCGGTCCCGATTCTTCCGGGATCCGGCCGCGGCGGTGGCGGCCGAGGACGAGTCGTGACAGCCTGTTCTTCCTCATCGTCCGCACGGCAGTAACTCCGACGACCGCAACGAGGTCCGACATCCCATGAGCTCGATCCTCACGCGCGTGGAGCATGCCGCGGCCGGCCCCGGTTCCATCACCTTCCTCGGCTCGGCCGGAGCGGACGGCTGTGAACGTGTCCGCTGGGCGCAGCTCCACGACGACGCTCAGGGTGTGGCCGCCGCGCTCCAGGCGCGGGGCGTCGGGCCGGGAGTCAAGGTCGCGCTCCTCGGGCCGACCAGCCGCGCGCTCGTGACGGCGATCCAGGCGACCTGGCTCGCCGGCGGAACCCTCGTCTGCCTCCCGCTCCCGATGCGACTCGGCTCCATCGACGAGTTCGTCCAGCAGACGCGCCGCCGGATCGTCAACGCCGAAGCCGGGCTGGTGGTCGTCGATCCCGAGCTCGAGCCGTTCCTCGCCGTCGAGCCGGGCGACGCCCCGGTGGTTCGACTCGACGAGCTTCGGGGCGAGACCGCCGCGTGGCAGCGCCCGGCCGACGATCCGGGACGACTCGCGATCATCCAGTTCACGAGCGGCTCGACGGCCGATCCCAAAGGCGTGATGCTCCCGCACCGTTGCGTCGTCGACAACATCGACGCCATCGTCGAAGGTGCCGCACTGTCGAGCGACGACGTCGGCGTCTCCTGGTTGCCTCTCTACCACGACATGGGACTGATCGGTCTGCTCCTGACACCGATGCTCACGGGCTTCGATCTCGGATTGGCGCCACCCCAGGACTTCCTGTCGTCGCCGGGCGATTGGATGCGTTGGATCTCCGATCAGCACGCGACGATCACCGGCGGACCCAACTTCTCCTACGCCCTCGCCGCCCGCGCGCTGCGCCGCCTCGACGGGCTCGACCTCTCGGCGTGGAGGCTCGCGCTCAACGGCGCCGAGCCCATCGATCCCGCCTCGGTCGAGTCCTTCATCACCGCGGGCGCAGCACACGGTCTCGACCCCACTGCGGCGTTCTGCGTCTACGGCATGGCCGAAGCCACGCTCGCGATCTCTTTCCCTGAGCCCGGCACCGGCATGACCGTCGACACGGTCGACCGTCCGACCCTCGAGCACGAGCGGTTCGCCGCGGCGGCTTCGCCGACCGCCGACGCTCGCCGGCTTCCCTTCCTCGGGCGAACCCTGCGCGGACTGGAGCTGCGAGTATGTGATCCGGAGACCGGCGCGCCGCTCGCCGACCGCGAGGTCGGCGAGATGGAGCTACGCGGAACCTCGGTCACGCCGGGGTACTTCCGGCGCGACGACGTCACCGAGGCCACGCTCCACGACGGCTGGCTTCGCACCGGGGATCTCGGCTACCTCGTCGATGGCCAAGTCGTCGTGTGCGGCCGCATCAAGGACGTGATCATCATCGGGGGGCGCAACGTCTACCCCGAGGAGGTCGAGCGCGCCGCGGCCAACGTCGACGGTGTACGGCCCGGGAACGTCATCGCTTTCGGCACCGAAGGGCGCCGGGGCAAGGAGGGCATCGTCGTCGTCGCGGAGACCCGCGGCGCGGCCCGCGGCGAGGTCCGCGACGACGTGATCGATCGGGTCTGCGACGCGGTCGGCATCCCACCGCTCGACGTCGTGCTCGTGGACGCCGGGAGCCTCCCGAAGACCTCGTCGGGCAAGCTCCAGCGCTCGACCTGCAAGGCCCAGTATCGAGAAGACGAGCTGAGCCGGGCCTGAGCACGCCCTACCCCGTGTGGTCGGGGGCTCCGCGCCCGACGTCAGGGCGCCCGGGCGGTCACAATGGAGCCCCCCTGCCCCATCGCGAGGCCATGGACACCGCCACCACTTCCGCTGTCACGACCCCGGTTGCAGGGGCGAGCACGCTCGCCACCGCTTCACGCCGCCGGCGCGACTTGGCGCGCCTCGCCCTGGTCCTGCTCGTGCTCGCCGGCGCGCTTCGACTCCCGGCATTCTTCGTCGACGTCTTCAACTCCGACGAGACGTTCCTCGCCACTCAGGCCCAGGTGATCCGCGAAGGCGGGAATCTCTACGAAGAGGCCGCGGACCGCAAGCCGCCGCTCGTGCCCTACGTCTACGCCGGCGCCTTCGACCTCTTCGGAACCACCGACCTCTGGTCCGTGCGCGTGCTCGCGATGCTCGCGGCTGCCCTCACAGGTTGGCTCGTCGCGCTCGAGGCGCGCCGTCGCTACGGTCGCCGCGCCGCATGGGCCGCGGGACTGCTGTGCGTGTTCGCCCTCGTCGCGTTCGCGCCCCAGGACGGTCAAGCGGCGAACTTCGAGATCTTCATGCTCCCCGCGATGACTGCGGCAGTGCTCCTCGCGCGACGAGGGCACGCGGTGTCCGCCGGCGCGGCGGTTGCCGTCGCGACCCTCGCAAAGCAGACGGGTGCAGCAACGCTCCTGCCCGTCCTCTATCTCGTGTGGCGCGCGCGCGGGCGACGCGGGATCACCGATGCGCTCGGCGGGTTCGGTGTGCCGCTCGCGCTCGTCGCGCTCGCACTCGGACCCGGCCAGCTCCTGTACTGGACGGTGCTCGGCAACGGCTCCTATGTGACCGTACAGACCGCGTCCGCCTTCGTGGTGTCGACGTTCGTGCTGATGTCGTTGGGCTGGGTGGCCTGCAATCTGCCGATCGTGTGGCGTCTTCCCGTCGCGTGGCGCGACCGGCGCGACCGGGTCCGCGACGGGTTCACCGACTACGACCTCTGGCTCTGGCTGTTCTCCGCGATCGTCTCGGTGATGATCGGGCTCCGGTTCTTCGGCCACTACTACCTGCAACTCGTCCCGCCGCTGGTGCTGCTGACCGCCGGAGCACTGTCGCGCGGTTCGAAGCGGGTCGCCATCGGCACCGTCGTGTTCGCCGCGGTCGCCGCGGTCGGATTCTCCGCGGCGGGCTACTTCATGCGCCCGTTCGACCTGGAGCCGAACTACCAGTCGGTGAGCAGGTACCTGGAGACCCACGTGCACCACGGTGACCGTGTGCTCGTCTGGGGAAGCGTCCCGGAGATCTACTGGGCGTCGGGCACCCGTCCCGCGACGCGCTTCGTCACGACGAACGGCTTCCTCGGCGGAAGCAACCCCGGACGACCAGCCGAAGATGCCGCCCCCGAAGAGACGAGCCCGGTGGTGTGGGACTGGTTCTTCGAGGACCTCACCGCGCACCCGCCCCGGTACATCCTCGACACCGCTCCGGCACAGATCCGGGGATCGCAGTGGGCCCCGATCAACCGATTCCCCCGACTCGAATCCGTCGTGCAGACGCACTACTCCTATGTGACTTCCATCGACGGCATCACGGTGTACGAACGCAACGTCGACTCGTAGATCGAAGGCCTAGATCAGGGGCCACGGGACCGCGTGATACCCCGGCTCCGGCTCGGGGAACCGGCCTTCGCGCAGGAGCTCGGCGGCACGGATGCCGATCGCAGCGAACTCGTCGGGCGAGAGCAGCGCGGCGAGCTTTCGCCCGAGAGCGCCGTCGTCGAGCTCGGCGACCGCTCGACAGAGATCATCGACCATCTCGGGCGGCACGGGTTCGCCCGCAAAGTCCCAGATCACCGTGCGCAGCTTCCAGTGCGGGTGAAAGGTCAAGCCGTGGTCGATGCCGACGACCGAGTCGTCTGCCCGGTCGCGCAGGCAGTGACCACCCTTGCGGTCGGTGTTGTTCGCCAGGATGTCGAAGCCTGCGAATCGACGGAAACGGTCCTCGCGACCTTCGAGGAGCGTGAAGTAGTGCTCTTCGGGATCGTGATCGACGAATCGCTGGATCGCCCCGGCGTCGAGCGGGCCGTCGGGCCGCAGGACCGTCACGGGCACGATCCCCCACCCGAGCCCCGTCGAGAGTTCGTACGCGGCGACCTCCCGGTTGCACAACGTCCCGTCGGGGAAGTCCCAGAGCGGACGTTCGCCCCGACGCGGCTTGTACACCGCGGGGATCGTCGTGCCTTCGGCACTTGCTTCCACGAGAAACGTCGCGTTCGACGAGTACCGCATCCGGCCCACGACCTCGAGGTCGCCCCGGGTGAGGATCTCGGCGATCTGCTCGGGCGTCAGTTCCAGCGCGGGCACCGGTGTCCGGCCGGATCCATCGGCATGGCGCAGAGCGGACACGGTGGTCGCCCCCCACCGACAGCACTCGCACCCCGTGCCGCCATCGCGCGCACCTGCGGACGGGTGGCGTAGATG
>Ga0315283_10004970_pt1 | contig 11668 bp, 9 predicted proteins | sample YL17G09_0_MG_FD_204541 | JGI IMG/M metagenome (GOLD analysis project Ga0315283, IMG submission 204541) | Sediment microbial communities from Yellowstone Lake, YNP, Wyoming, USA - YL17G09_0 | ecosystem: Environmental > Aquatic > Freshwater > Lake > Sediment | place: USA: Wyoming | collected...
TTCAGGCGGGGCCGTGGGGGCCACCACCGGAACGATCAGCGGGACGGCCACCAAGGGTCCCGTGAGCGGCGCGACCGTGACGGCCTACGCCATCAGCAACGGCGTGAAGGGCGGGCAGCTCGGCAGCGCGCTGACAAGTTCGAGCGGCAGTTTCACGATCACCATGGGACCCTATTCGGGCGCCGTGATGTTGCAGCTGCATGGAGGCTCCTTCATGGACGAGGCCACCGGCGCGCACATGAACATGCTCGATGCCGATGACATGACCTGCGTTGTTCCGTCCGTCACCGTCACGACGGGATCAATGATGAGCGGAATCCAGGTCACTCCATTGACGTCGATGGCCCGTGCCTGGGCACAGAACATGGCTGGCGGGATGACCTCGACGAACATCATTGATGCGAACGCCCGGATGGGCGCGGCCTACGTGGGCCCGGGCGCGGACATCCTGATGACGCATCCGATTGACCCGACCGTGGCAGGCTCCGCCAATGGAGCCAGTGTCGAAAGCAAGAACTACGGAATGGTGCTGGGCGCGATGTCGCAGGAGGCGCTCGGCCTGGGCATGGCGACATCATCCTCGGGCATGAGCACTGCCATGACGAACGATGCGTCGGACGGAATCATGAACGGCATGATGATGGGCGCCCCGATCGGCATGAACGGCATGGGCGGCATGATGGGCGGGGGCAACATGATGGCGACCGCGGGCACCAGCCAATTGGCCACTGCGATGTCGACCTTCATCAGTAATCCGATGAACGTATCCGGTGTGACCACCGTTGCCGAAATGCAGACGCTGATGAACCAGCTGAACCAGCTGGCGACATCCGGCGGACACCTCTAGGGATCGTCCGGAGAGCGCCGAAGCCGGTGTCCCGCCTGTGAAACCGCAGGCCGGGACACTGGACTCCCCGCAGGCGCCAGCCGAGACCCTAGGTCTGCGTTGGACCGCAGGCCTTTTTTATCCGATGAGCTCCAGCACCTTCTGGTAGCGAGGCAGCGCCCTGAGCTGGTCGAAGTCCGAGTCGTGCTTGATCCAGGACTTGGTCTCGTGGTTTGCGCGCGGCAGCAGCCGCTCGAGCAGGTCGAAGGCCTGGTCGTGGTCACCGAGCTGGGCGAGCACGCAGGCAATGTTGTACTGGGTCAGTACGTCGTCCGGATCGATCGCCATCGCCCTGGACAGCCATTCCCTCGCACGGTCGTGCTGCCCGAGCCAAATCAGGCTGCCGGCGCCGAGGTAGGCGGGGCGCGGATTTTCGGGGTGCTGGTTCAACTCGCGTTCCGCGCGCTCCACGACCTTGCGCGCCACGTCCGTAGCTTCGCGCTCGCGGCCAATCGACGGGTAGATCATTCTCAGCATCGATAATGCCTGGTAATCGTCCGGCCTGAGTTCGGCCGCACGCTCGAAAAGAGCAGCTGCACGATCCATCTTGTTCTGGGCGAAGCAGGCTCGCGCCATGAAGTAGTGCGCCTCGAACAGGGTCGGGTCGAGCGCGATCGCGCGCTCGAACTCGGCCATAGCCTCGTCGTATTTCTCGACCAACGACAGCGCGAGCCCTCGTGACGCGTGCGCCTCGGCGAGCCCCGCGTCGAGGGCCAGCGCCTGGGCGCTGGTGGCCAGGATCGTGTCGATCGAGATATCGACGTGATAGTGGAGGAACAGGAAGGAGTCGCAGTCCGCGATGCCTGCATAGGCGCGCGCATACGCGGGATCGAGTTCCACGGCCTTGGCGAACATGCGCCGCGCCAGCTGGTAGTACGACTTGGAGTGCCGGTGAAAGAACTGCCGGCCGCGCAGGTAATAGGTGTACGCCTCGATGTTGTCGGTCGGCGCCTGCTCGATGGACTTGCGCTCCTGCGGCAGAAGCTTGACCTTGAGCTGCTCGACGATCGCGTGCGTGATCTCGTCCTGGATCGCAAAGATGTCGGTCAGGTCGCGATCGTAGCGATCCGCCCAGACGTGCCCGCCGGTCTCGCCGTTGATGAGCTGGCCCGTGACCCGCACCCGTGCCCCGGCCTTGCGCACGCTGCCTTCCAGCACGAACCGGACGTCGAGTTCCTTGCTGACCTCCTGCACCTTGACCGCCTTGCCCTTGTAGGTGAACGCGGTGTTGCGGGCGACGACGAAGAGACCGGAGACCTTCGACAGGTCGGTGATTATGTCCTCGGTGATGCCGTCGCTGAAGTACTCCTGCTCGGTGTCGCCGCTCATGTTGTTGAACGGCAGGACGGCGATGGAGACCCGCTCGGCGGGCTCCTGTGTGGCATCGACACCCGTCTGCTGGCCGGCGGTGGCGCCCAGCATGGTGCGCAGTGTCGAGACCAGCGTGGCGACGTGCGGCTCGATCGGCAGCGGAAAAGCATCGAGCCAGTGCGTGCCGCCGAGGCAATATTCCATGGCGCCGGTCGGTACCACGTTCTCGACCCTGAATGGAACGATCGTCCTGTCCAGGGACACGGCGCGTTCGACCTCCCGCCGGACGTGGGGCGATGCATTGGCACCGGTCGAGAAGACCACCAGAAACACGCGGCAGGCCTTCACCGCATCGACGATCTGCTGCCCGTATTCGGACCCGGCCGGGATGTCGCGCGGGGCAATCCAGCAGCGGATTCCCTGCTTCTCGAGCCCGGCCAGGATGGCGAGCGCCGTCTCCTTGTCCGTGGCGGAGTAACTCAGGAATACGTCGTGTGCCATGTGACCTGCATGTGCCTCGCAGCGCGAAACCGTTGGAACGTGACCGGGCGAGCCGCGATCTTGCACTGCGGGAGCCGCGCGGACAAGGTGGGGCGGGTTGGGATGCCAGACCCGGTGCGTTCTGCACCCGCCCTGATGGCAAGCCCTGCAGTTACCCCTGATGGCAATGCCAGCGGCTAAACCCGAGAATGCGCCGAAAGCGGCCGGCAACAGAGGTGAGGCGACGATGAATTCCCCATGCAGGCACTCCCCGGTCGGGATGTTCAAGTACTCCTTGACGGTCTCGGCCGTGTTGCTGGCCGGCCCCGCGCTGGGCGATGCGGCGACAGTCGCCGCGCCGGCGGCTATGCCTGCAGCAACAGTCGCGGCGGCCGCGCCGACGGAATCGCAGCGCGAGGGCGCCGAGATCCTCAAGGGCATGGCGGACTACCTCGCTGGCCTGCAGGCGTTCACGTTCACGTTCCGCAGCGGCTACGACGTTGTGCAGCCGACGGGCCAGAAGATCGAGTTCGGCGAGACCCGGCGCGTTGCCATGGACCGACCGAATCGGCTGCGGGTGGAAGAAGTCGCCAGCGACGGCACACGCGACCTCGCGATCTTCGACGGCCGGACCGTGACCGTGCTGAAGGCCGACTCCAGCGTATTCGCACAGGCGCCGCAACCGGGCACGGTCGACGACGCGCTCGTCTACCTGGTCCGCGACCTCAAGATGCGAATGCCACTCGCACAACTCATGACGACCCGCCTCCCCGTCGAGCTTCCCAAGCGGGTGAAGTCGATCGACTACGTGGAGAGCACGGACATTTACGGCGTACCTGCGGATCACATCGCCGGCCGCACGGATTCGGTCGATTTCCAGTTCTGGGTCACGGAGGGCGACCACCCGCTGCCGCTTCGCGTCGTCATCACCTACCTGCACGCGCCGGGCGAGCCGCAGTACTGGGCGAATTTCACGGACTGGAACACGACCCCGAAGTTCAGGAAGGATGAATTCCAGTTCACGCCGCCGAAGGATGCGCGCCAGATTCCCTTTGCCGTCCAGTTGAAGAGAGCCGTCGATTCGGCGCAAGCGCCGGCGCCGGATGGAGAGGTGAAGCCATGAAATCGAAACTGCTGACGGGTGCGTTCGTCGCTTGCCTGTTCGCGATCCTGGTGCTGCCGCTGCTCGTGATGAACGACGCCGATGCCCGCAGTGGCGGCGGCGGAGGGCGTGGCGGCGGAGGTGGAGGAGGGCGTGGTGGTGGTGGTGGCGGTGGGTACTCGCGCCAGGGCCCGGCCTCCGGGGGCGGCTTCTCGGCGGAGAGCAGGCCGAGCCCATCGCCGAGTCGCGGTAGTGGAGGGTCGATGTCGACGAGCGATCGTCCATCGGCCGGTAATCGCCCCCCGGATGGAGCGCGCCCGCCGGATGGCACCCGTCCGCCACCTCCGGCGGGCGGGCGGCCACCACCGCCTCCGCCCCCACGTCCGCCACCGCCTCCGCCCGCTTACGGCGGTTATTACGGCGGGGACTGGGATCATTACGATAATTACAACGACGGTGCCGTGTTCGTGACGGGCATGGTGGTCGGCGGCGCCATCGGCGCAGCGGCGACGTACGACGACGAGGAAACGATTACCACGACGACCACGACGACGACCACGGGCGGACTGCCCTGTGATGCGACAGTCACGGACGTGGACGGCGTGCTTTATTACCAGTGCGGGTCGACGTACTACGTGGAGGCATACGGCGGCAGCGGGCCGATCTACGTCCCGGTGTCGCCGCCCGGCTGAGATCCGGGCGCGAGAGATCTAGGCGCACGTCGCTCCAAGGCGTTTCTCCGCCGCCAGGATCATGTCCTGGAAGCGCGGGTTGTCGCGGAGGGCATCGAGGTCCGGATCGCTCTTCGTCCATTGCAATTGTTCATAGCCCGTCTTCTGCAATACCGGGTCCAGAAACTCGAGCGCCAGGTCGAAATCGCGCAGGTTGATGGTCAGGTCGCACGCCAGGTTGTAGCGCATGATCAGGTTGTCGGGATCGATCAGCACGGCGCGCCTGGCCCATTCCTTTGCTCGATCGGTCTCGCCCGTTCCCAGCAGGCAGGTGAACATTGCCGCCATGGCCGAGCCATTGTCTGCTTCCAGTGCAATGGCTTTCTCGGCGCGGGCCAGCGTGCGTTGTGATACACGACGGACCGCATCCATATCGCCGAGCGCGGTGTGGCAGCTGATCAGCAGACCGCCCGTTGAGTAGTCCGTCTCGACGAGGGCCGAGACTTTCTCCCAGTGGCGAATCGCGTCCTCGAACCGGCGCTGATGCATGCACAGTCTTCCCGCTTCCCGGTTCACGTCGATCGACTCCGGGTCCAGGCGCAGCGCGTGTTCGATTTCATTTCGCGCGGCATCGTATTCTCCGCTCAACGTGAGAATGCCGGCCTTTGCGGCATGCGCCTCAGCCAGGTTCGCATCGAGCGCAAGCGCCCGTGTAGCAGCCATGGCGCCGTTGTCGCCATCACCTTTGGCATTCAATCTCAGTCGCTGCGCCGTGGCCATGAGGGCCCATGCACGCGCATAGTCCGGATCGAGTTCGATGGCGGCGCGACACAGGCGAATGACCGTGTCGCATTTCCGGACCTCGCTCTGGTAGCCGGTGGCGTAATGCTGCCGCGCCATGAGATAGAGGTTGTAAGCCTCGACGTTGTCCGTGCCCCGTTGCTCGATGGCCTTCTTTTCCTCGGGCAGCAGCTTCAGCTTGAGGGCCTTGACGATGGCTTCTGAAATCTCGTCCTGCAGCGCGAAGATGTCGTTCAGGTCGCGGTCGTAGCGCTCGGCCCAGACGTGGTTGTCTTTCGAGGCTTCGATCAGCTGCGCGCTGATCCGGACACGGCCTCCCGCCTTGCGCACGCTGCCTTCCAGGATGTAGCTGACCTTCAATTGCTTCGCGATCTGGGACACGTCGACGTTCTTGCCCTTGAAGGTGAACGCGGTGTTGCGCGAGACGACGGCGAGCGCCGACACCTTGCTCAAGTCCGTGATGATGTCTTCGCTGATCCCGTCGCTGAAGTACTCCTGCTCCTGGTCGCCGCTCATGTTGGAGAACGGCAGGACGCAGATCGCGACGCGGGGTGCAGGGGCTGCTGTGACGCCGGCCGCGGTGGCGCCGGCGCCGACGTCCTGCGATGGCCGGCTCGCGCGCTGGCGCCCGATCATGCCGCCGAGTGCGCGCAGCAGGTCCTGGAACGGGACGCTCTCGCGATCCTCGTTCCAGTTGTCGAGGTCGGTGGTGTGTATCGCGCGCACGTCCATCGGCAGGCGTGCCCCTTCGAAGCGTACGGGCACGAGGATGCCCCGATCCGCGGCCTCGCGGGCCTCGCCGCGAACCCAGCGCGACACGACCGAGGTCGGGGTCCAGATCACCATCACCGCCGCGGCCGCCAGCATCTCGGCCTCGATCTGGCTGTCGAATTCCTGGCCGGGCGTGATCTCCGGATCCCACCAGACCGACCAGCCGGCGGCCTCGATCGCGGCCACCACGGGCGCGACCCGGGACTTGTCCGCGCGGGCGTAGGAAACGAAGACGTCGGCCATGCTCGAACCCGTGGAAGCGCCGCGAGTTCCCTGCGGCGGCGGTAGCTTACCCGGTGCGGGGGACGATCGGCACGGAATGGGCCGCATTTCTCCCAGCCAGCTACAATCGCTTGACCTGACCGGCGCGGCACGTGCGACCGGACCTTCGGAGGCGGCCATGAACACTTCGAGTGACGACCGTCCGAGCAAGGTTCCCGAAGTCACGCTGATCTTCTGGATCGTCAAGATCGCCGCCACCACGCTGGGAGAGACGGCAGGGGACGCGGTGTCGATGTCCATGGATCTCGGCTACCTGGTCGGGACCGGGATTTTCGCGGTCCTGTTTGTCGGTGCCGTCTACGCCCAGATCGCTGCGAAGGAATTCCGGCCCTTTCTCTACTGGGCGACGATCATCGCCTCGACGACGGTTGGAACGACCCTCGCGGACTTCGCGGACCGCTCGCTCGGCGTCGGTTACGCCGGAGGCGCGTCGATCCTCTTCACCTTGGTCATGGTCTCGCTGCTCACGTGGCACCGGTCGCTCGGCTCGATCGCGATCGAGACCGTGAGTTCCCCGAAGTCCGAGATCTTCTACTGGGTGACGATCATGTTCTCCCAGACGCTCGGCACCGCGCTCGGCGACTGGACCGCCGACACGGCCGGATTCGGCTACCTGGGAGCCGCGGTCGTCTTCGGCGCGCTGCTGGCGCTGGTCGTGGCGGCGTACTTCTGGACCTCGGTCTCCCGCACGATCCTCTTCTGGGCTGCGTTCGTGTTGACGCGTCCGCTGGGAGCGGTCGTGGGCGACTTCCTGGACAAGCCGCTGGGCGCGGGTGGACTGGCGCTCAGCCGCTACACCGCCTCGGCGGCGCTGCTGGCATTCATCGTGGCCTGCATCGTGCTGGTGCCACAGCGCGCCGCGCAGAAAGGGCACTGACCGACGACGGGGCGGCCGCTGCGGGACGGCGGTTGCGCCGGCTTACGCGGTGCCGACGATGACCACCTGCTCGCCGGGGATGCGCAGTCCCGCAGGCCCCTGGTATCGCCGGAATCCGCCCTCGATGTCCGCCCACGCTGCCCTGAGCTGGTCTTTCGGCAGCGATGACAGCAGTTCTCCCAGCGACGGCGAGGCGCGCAGCAGGTCGAGCGCCGCCGCGAGGCTCGGGTAGGTCCGCTGGACCTGCACGACGCGCGTCCGCACCTCCGCGAACCCGGCCCTCGTGAGCGCTGATTGCACGTCGGCAGCGGCGACCCGGAATGCCCGGACGTACTCGGGCGGTGGCTCGGGCAGCGCTCGCCTGAGCCTGACAGCCTCGATCGGGACGGCGTGAAAGGGCTCGTTCTCCAGGGGGCCGTAGACGGAAGCCACCAGGCGCCCCCCAGGGCGCAACGCTTCCCGGACATTGAGCAGCGCGCGGCGGAGGTCGTGGAAATACATCACGCAGTTGCGGGCCAGTACGACGTCGAATGTCGCTGGCGCGAGTGCGAGGTCCTCGGCGGCGGAGGGGAGCAGCTCGATCGTCAGTGGCTCCGCAAGCGCGCCGATGCGTGCGGCGAGTCCGGCCATCTTCGCCAGCGAGACGTCCGTCGCGAGCACCCGACCCAAGGGCCCCGTCGCCTGGGCCGCGAGCAGGGCCATGTCTCCGCCGCCGCTGCCGACGTCGAGAACGCGCTGGCCCGGTTCGATCCGCGCCTCCTCGAGCATGCACTCCGCCACGGGTGCCAGCGCCTCGGCATAGGCGGTCGAGCGCTGCATCCGCGCCGGTCGCCTCAGTGGAGCTGGGCGAGGATCATCAGTATCCCAGCGAAGCCCGCGGTCCACACCACGGTGCGCAGCCAGGGTATGCCCGCGATGTACACCACCGCGTACGCCGTCCGCGCGTAGACGAAGAGCTTCGCGCCCATGACGGTCGTGTCGTTGCTCACCCCCGCTGCATGCGCGACGAGCACCAGCGCGGCGAAGGGCAGCAGGCTTTCCGCCATGTTGCGGTACGCCCGCTGCGCGCGGCCGACCCACCCCTTGCCGTCGGAGGGCGTTTCGCGGTTGCCGGCCAGAACGGCGGGCGAGAACTGGGTCATCCCGCCGGTCACTGCGACCAGGAGTTGTGCAATCCAGAGCCCGACGGCACAGACCAGCATCGTGAGTTCTATAGTCATGCGGAAGCCTCCCTACGTTGCGGCTTGGGCGGCGCGCGCGCGCAACCCGCCGGCCCCGAACTCTACACGGGTTCAGTGGCCGGCCGCGACAGGCCGCGGCGGTCGGGGCACCGCGCTGCCGGGGCGGGCAGGCGCTCCGCCGTCAGGGCAGGTAGCCGCTGTCCTTCGCGCCGGAGATCGTGAGCTTGCGCGCCAGCCTGCGCGACAGGCGCATCAGCAAATAGCCCACCCGGGCCATCGGGCCGGTGGGCAGCACGATGTCGTCGTTTTCCACCGCGCGCACGATGTCCTCGGCGACGACGCTCGGGTGGCATCCCTTCGCGTCGTAGTACCGTTGGAGCTTCGTGATCTGCGCTTGCGACATGCCGGGCGCGGTCCCGCTCACGTGCACGATGGGCGTGTTGATGATGCCGGGGCAAACGATCAGCACGGAGATTTTCGTCTCGTGCAGCTCGAGTGCTAGCACCTCGGAGAGGCCCACCACCGCGTGCTTCGACGCCGCGTAGGCGGACATGTTCGGCGCCGGCGCGAAGCCGGCGAGCGAAGCCACGTTGACGATCTTGCGTTCCCCGCCGGCCGCGCGCATCGCGGGCAGGAATGCGCGCACGCAGTGCACGATGCCGAGCACGTTCACCTCGAGGATGCGCCGCCACTGTGCCAGCGGCGTTTCTTCGAAGCTGCCGAGGAACGCGATGCCGGCGTTGTTCACCAGCACGTCGACTGGGCCCACTTCACGCTGGACGGCGGCCGCGAACGCGTTCACCGACTCCTCGTTGGCGACGTCGCAGGCGATCGCATGGCAGCGTGCGCCGGCGGCGGTGAGCTCGAGCCGCGCTTTCTCCAGTGCCGCGGCGTTGATGTCGGAGATCACGAGCCGCGCTCCGCGCTTCGCGAAGGAGCGTGCGCACTCGTAGCCGATGCCCGAGGCGGCGCCAGTGATGAGGACCAGGCGATCTTTCAGGGGTTTCACGCAGAGGGTCCGAAATAGACTTCGAAGAAGCGTCCCACGACCGATTCGGGCACCGAGAGATTGGCGTCTTTGCTGGTCCGTACGCACACGAGCGCCGGGCCCTCGTGTGCCCGCGCGCGGGCGAGCGCCGGCGCCAGGTCGGCGATGGAGTCCACGTATTCGCCGTGACACCCGAGGCCCTTTGCCACGAGGTCCCATCGGACTTCGCCCATGGCCGTGCCGAAGTCACGGCCCCAGCGGGCCACCTCGTTGGGAATTTCCATCGTCCAATGCCCTTCGGCCATGACAACGACTGTGATCTTGACGCCCTGGTGAGCCGCAGTCTGGAGCTCCATGACATTGAAGCCGGCCGCGCCGTCGCCGGTCACGCACACGACGTCGCGCGACGGATCCCCGAGTTTCGCGCCGATGGCGACCGGGATACCGACGCCGAGCATGCCGAGTTCGAGGATGCCATGGTACGAAGATGGCCGGGTCGACGGCAGGGCGATGCTCGCCCAGAGCGACGTGTTGCCGCCGTCGACGCAATACACGGCGTCGCGCCCGAACACGCCGCCCACGACCGCGCAGGCCTGGCCTGGATGGATGCCGGGTCCGCTCCATCCCGCGACCTGCAACTGGATGGCTTCCTTCCACGCCGCCTGGGCGGCCCTCAGGCCGTCGAGGTCCTTGCGCCTGATGCTTGCCGCCTTGCGTGCGCGCAGCCTCTCGACGAGCGCTGCCAGAGTAGCCTTCACGTCCGCCACGATGCCCAGCGCGACCGGCCGCGAGACACCGATGTTTCGCGGCTCCACGTCGACGTGGATCAGCTTGCATCGCTTCGGGTCACCCCAGTACTTGTCGAAGGGCACGTCCAGGTTGCCGATGCGCGAGCCTACCGCCAGGATCACGTCGGCGTTGCGGCGCAGATCGTCCGCGGCCGGGCTCTGCGACATGAAGCAGAGCGGGTGATCGTGCGGCATCACGCTGCGTCCCGCCATCGACGGAATGACGGGGCAGTTCATCAGTTCCGCGAGTTCGATCAGCGCGGAATTCGCGGACGCGCGATCGACGCCGCAGCCGGCGAAGATGACCGGCGCTTTGGCGCCGGCCAGCAGGTGTGCCGCTGCATCGAGTTGCGCTGCGGAGGGTTGCGGCGAGCCCGCGCGTCCGGACTCGGAAGCGTAGATCGGCGCGGTCGACGGATTGCCGGTCGCGTACATCACCGGACCCGGGACCTCGAGGTGCACCGGACCGGGCCGCCCGGCCCACATCTCGCGGAAGCCCATGCGCACGACTTCCGGGATCCGTGTCCACTCGAAGATGGGTCCGCCCCATTTCACTGCGGGCTTGAAGAGATCGAGCTGGTCCTGGCCCTGGAACGTCGCGGGCGTGGATGGATAGACGATACCCGCGCGGTGCTGTGAGGTGATCGCGACGACCGGCACGCCCTCGTGCCGGGCGGTGACCATGCCGGGGATGAGGTTGGCTGACCCGGGGCCCGGGTTGCCGAGCACGGCTGCGACCTGCCCCGTGGTCTTGTACAGGCCTTCCGCCATGTGCACGCCGGCCGATTCGTGGCGGACCGGGATGCGGCGGATTCCGTTTGCCTCGAGTGCCGCAAGCAGCGGATCGATCTCGGGGCAGGGCAGGCCGAAGATGAACTTGATGCCCTCGTTCGCCAGTGCCTGGGCCAGAAGTTCGCCGCCGGTGAGATCGGTCATCGCATTCCCCCTCGTCGCGTGCGCGACATATAGTCCGATAGCGTAATTCTCACCGTGCCGGCGGTGACTGTACTGACATTTTCTGACATGCTGCTGATGTTTTGAGACACGCGCGACCGGCCCCGCGCCGGTACCCTGGCGTAACCCAGTTGTGACCACGCACTCCCATCGTTTTCCGGCCAGGTACTTCCTGACCCTGCTCGAGTACCTGGACGCGATCGGCGTCGAGCAGGCCGCGGTGCTGCGCGCCGCGCGCCTGGGTCCGCTCGACGACCCGAAGATGCGGCTCACGCTGCGCCAGCTCGAGTCGCTGCTTGCCGCGGCCGAACGGTTGAGCGGTCGCCACGACCTCGGCTTCGAGCTCGGGCGGCGCGTCAAGACGACCTCGCACGACATCCTGGGCTACGCGCTGCTAACGAGTCCGACTCTGCGACACGCGCTCAGGCTGCTCTCGAGCTACCAGCGGCTCATCAACCCCGCCTTCACGCTGGAACTGCAGCACCACGCGGGCCGCGTGGACCTCCTCTACAGGCCGGCCATGGCGCTGTCGCATCGCGCGATGCGCGTGGTGCAGGAGACCATCGCGGTCTCCAA
>Ga0315283_10004973_pt1 | contig 11666 bp, 10 predicted proteins | sample YL17G09_0_MG_FD_204541 | JGI IMG/M metagenome (GOLD analysis project Ga0315283, IMG submission 204541) | Sediment microbial communities from Yellowstone Lake, YNP, Wyoming, USA - YL17G09_0 | ecosystem: Environmental > Aquatic > Freshwater > Lake > Sediment | place: USA: Wyoming | collected...
TGCTAATGGCCAGCGTCCCGATGATCCTGGTTTATCTGGTGGGGCAGCGCTATTTTATTCAGGGACTGGTGGCAGGAGCTGTAAAAGGTTAGAGACTGGCGCCGGCGGAATTTACTCGATCATCAAACATATATTTACCTGGAGGACGAAAATGGCAGACAGGAAAAAAGTTATTGTGACTGGCGCTTCATCGGGCATTGGCTGGTCTACTGCAGAGCGCTTTGCCAAAGAAGGCTGGGATGTATGCGTCACCGCCCGGCGTGAGAAAGAAATGAAAGACCTGCTGTCGGGTTTTCCGCCAGGCGAGCATCTGATCGTGCCGGGTGATTACAGCGACCCTGGTACAGCAGCACAGATTGGCCAGTTGATGAAAGAGCGCTGGGGACGGCTGGATGCCCTTGCCAATATCGCCGGGGTTTATTTTCCCGCCCATCCGATTGACTCAACCCTCGAAGAGTGGCGCAAACCCTTCGATATTATGTTCAATGGGGCGGTGTATATGACGCGCATGGCCGTGCCATTGATGACGGAAGGCGGGCGCATTATCCACTGCACTTCGATCCACGGCGAGCGGGTGGAGGTTGGCTCGAGCAGTTACGCCAGCGCCAAGGCTGCCATCAACCAGTATTGTCGCGGCCTGGCTCTGGAGCTGGCGCCGCGCAATATCCTGGTCAATGCGCTGGCGCCCGGTTTCGTCCGCACGCCGATGAGTGTGGTCAACGGGGTCAATGAGCTGGATGGTGAATGGTTCCGTAAGAACTATCTCGAAGGTCACCACTTACCGCTCAAACGCGCCGGACTGCCCGAAGAGATCGCCGGTGTAGTTTATTTCCTGGCTGGTCCCGACGCCTCTTATCTGACCGGGCAGGTGATCACCGTTGATGGCGGTCTGACGATCACTTTTTAGTGGGGTTGTTCTGATTGTAGGCAGATTATGATAACGACAAGCTTGTTGAATGGTCACAAGGCCGTGTGGCTGGAAAATGACCTGCTCCGCCTGGTTATTTTGCCGGAAAAGGGCGCGGATATTCCGCTAATCTACCACCAGCCCAGCGGCGTCCAGCTCTTGATGCAGACTCCCTCTGGTTTACAGCCTCCTTCGAGCAGCCCACCGGCAGATTTTTTGGAAAATTACGAAGGCGGCTGGCAGGAGCTTTTTCCCAATGCAAACGAAGCCTGTGAAGTGAAGGAGAAAAACCTCCCGTTCCATGGCGAAGTCGCATTGCTTCCCTGGGATTATCAGGTCACCGGAGACCATGAGCTGAGCCTGTGGGTTACCTGTCGCCAGACGCCCTTCCGGCTGGAACGCCGGATGCAGCTGGTGGGGAATGTGTTGATGTTAGAAGGCATTGTTACCAACCAGGGCGCCGAAGCATGGCCGTTTGTCTGGGGACACCATATCGTTTTAGGCGGCGATTTCCTGGAAGATGGCTGCAAATTACATATGCCTGCCCGGACCATCGTCACCCCGGATGTTTTAGCCGAGCCGGCCACAGCCCGGCTGGCGGAAAAGCAAGCCTTGGGCTGGCCACATGCCATGGGCCGGATGTGCGGAGAGACGTTCGACCTGCGCGAGGTCCCGGGTCCGGAAGCTCGCAGTCACGATGACGCTTTCATCACCGATCTTGGCATGGGACACCTGGATGTGACCAATCCTCGGCTGAAATTACGCTTCCATTTGGATTGGAATGCTGCCATCTTCCCTTGGGTAGTGCTCTGGCAGCCTTTTGGCGGCGCGGATTTACCGCCTCTGACTGGTATCTATGGCCTCGGGGTCGAGCCTTGGGTCTCCCGCTATAACCTGGCTGAGGCAATAGCCGCCAAACAAGCCAGGAGCCTCGCTCCAGGACAATCCCTCACCACAAATTGGAGCCTCAAGATCGAGCAGATCTAAGACGCTGCATTTCTTTTGGAACAGCTTGTTATTTCCCTTGTAAGATAGCCCGTTGCTGGAACGCGCTAGCCAGACGGTCCAGCTCGATAGCCATTTCTTCGGAAAGTGGCTGCGGATGATGGCGTTCCAGCAAGCTGCGCGCAGTTTCATTGGCACGCTGGCGGATGTCCTTGCCGCCATACTGGCGTTGCCATTCGTCCCAACCCAGGCGGGTGGTCAGGGTCGGTTGCCACTGGTGCTCGCGGTAATGATAGAGCGTGTAATCCTGGTTGAGGAAATTCCCGCCGGTCCCCGCCTGACGCAGCTGATCGATCGCCAGGGTTTCGGGGGTTACCTTGAAACCCTCACCTAACCGGAAGGCAGCCGCCAGGATTTCATTATCGATCACTGCCAGCTCGTAGCTGGAGGTGATCAGCTGGTCGAGCATGCCTAAAGCCAGGTGGATGAAGTTAACCCCCGCCAGCGTCATTGGCGCAGCTTGGAGCATGCGTTCATAGCCAGCCTGGGCGTCCGGTACGCAGCTATCCACCCCGCTGCCGCCTTCGAATGGCAGCCCGTAGGCATGGATCACCTGTGCGGTGGCGCAATGCAACAATACCGCTTCTGGCGAAGCCGCTACATAAGTACCGTGCCGCATATTGAACCCGCCGGAGGCCACTCCGATGATGCATGGATGACCCGGGTTGAGCAATTGCATCAAGACCAGTCCTGCCAGTGCATTGGCAGTGTGTTCGACCAGCGCGCCGGCGATGGTGATTGGTCCGGTAGCTCCCATCATGTTGGTCGGCTCAAGCCAGACTGGGATGTTAAACTTCGCCAGCTCCATCATCTCCTGCACCCGCTCGGGAGTGTGGACGAGTGGGGAGTTAAAGCACACTACGAAGCTGAAATATGGCGCGCAACGCACCTGCTCGCGGCTGCCCTGGATGACTGATGCCATTTCCACCTGATCCAGTACGCTCTGTCTCCCTTGACCCTGGGAATAATAGTGTTTACGGCTGTTTTGCATGATCTTGCTGAAAAGTAGCCGGTCGAAACCCATCTGTGGGATATCCTGCGGGATGACCATAGCGTGCATGATATGCGCTTGCTCCAACGCATCGATCAGCCGGGTGAAATCCACCAAATCCTGCGTAGTAGCAGAGCGTCGCTGGCCTTCCAGGTCCAGTACATATAAAGCGGATGAACCGGCGACTGTGTAAACATCTTCCAGTGTGACATGTACATCAAACTCCGGGTCAGGAGCGTGCAGCCAAAAATCAGCTGGCGCACTTTCCAGTGCACGCATCAAGACCTGTTCTGGAATTCTCACAATTCGTTGAGAGAAATCTACCGCGCAACCGTTGGCTGCATAGACTTCCAGTGCCGGTTGCCATTCTACGCGCACTCCGATTTCCCACAACACATGTAGAACGGCATTTTGGACTTCCCCGATTTCATCAATGGTCAAGAAATTGAGCATTTTGGGAGAAAGCGAACGGACAGGCATCGAGTGTTTCCTTTGTGCTATGCTTCACATAACGCGAAATCGCTTCAGCTTGACATGCCTTTTATTTTATGCTATGATCTTTGTGCAAACGTTCTCACAATACCACAGAATTCCCTGATCTGCAATCCTAAGCAATGCTGCTTATCCTTGATCTTAACTGAAAGCCAAAGGAGGTGCCCGCCACTTACATTAAGAGCTACCTTCGGCAACAACCGTCCCCTTTTAGAAATTCGTATCCGACATACCTATGGAGAGAGAGATGAAAAAGACCTTCCAATTTCTTAGTCTGTTGATCGTGATCAGCCTGTTGGCTGCCTGTGCGACACCAACACCGCCACCCCCTGCCGCAACCGAAGCGCCGGCTGCGACAGAAGCCCCTGTCACTACTGAAGCCCCGGTTATGACTGAGGCTCCTATTGCCACTGAAGCACCCGCCGCGGCTGAACCAGTCAAGCTGGTAATCTGGTGGTGGGGTGAGCAAGAAGCTCCTGGCGCGCAAAAATGGATGGATGAGACCATTGCCAAATTCCAGGAAGCCAACCCCAATGTCACCATCGAAGCAGTCCTGCAATCCACCGATACCCTGATCCCGGCTTTCAAGTCGGCTGCGGCTGCTCAGGAAGGCCCCGATATCCAGTATTTCTGGGGCGGTGTCTGGACCCTGGAAGACGCCTGGGCTGGCTCGCTGGTTCCGCTCGAAGACCTGATCCCGCAGGATGAGCTCAAGCACTATATCAACAATTTCGAGCGCACCTGGGATGGGAAGCAATGGGGCACCGGTTGGTATCTGTCGGGCAACCCGATGGTCTTCAACCCCGACCTGTTCACGCAAGCTGGCTTGGATCCGGCTAACCCTCCCAAGACCTGGGATGAGTTGAAGGATGCCTGCACCAAGTTGAACGGTATCGGTGTTACCCCAATCGCTGGTGGTTTGAAAGATGGTTGGTTCGGCGGCTGGCTGTTCTCGATCCTGGCGCGCCAGACCCACGACACCGAGAAAGATTTCATGGCAGCCTCGGTTGGGCAGATGAAATTCACCGACCCGAATTTCGCCGAGTGGTGGAGCCGTCTGAACGAGCTTAAAGAGGCCGGCTGCTGGAACAAGGACATCAATTCACTTGATTACCAGCAGGGCCAGGACATGTTTGTTCAGGGCAAGGCTGCGATGATCTTTGGCAATGACACCTTCCTGAAGGGCTGGGCCGATACGATTGGTTGGGACAAGATGGACGTGATGATGGTGCCCAAATATGGTACGGGTAAGCTGGCAGATACCTACATCGTCACCGCCCAGGGTATGGGCATTACCTCCTGGTCCAAGTACCCCAAAGAAGCGGCCGCCTTCCTGATGTTCATGCATACCCCAGACCGCCTGAATGCCTGGTTCCAGGATACGGGCGTGTTCCCTGCGGATGATCGTTTTGATACCAATCTGATCACTCAACCGATCATGAAGAAAATCTTCGGTTGGGATACCTCGGCCGCGGGCGCGAACTTGGAGAACTTCATCCCCAGCATGCTGGATGAACAATCCAACTTTGCTGGTGTCCAACTGCTCTTCGCCGGTGATAAGACGCCAGAAGAGCTGGCTGCACTGGCTGAAGAAGTGATCGCCAAATGGCGTGAGCAAAACCCGGATGCCCTCAAGAACTTCGAAATCTGGGCTAAATAATCCCGATAACAGTTTAACGATAAGGAAGGGAGGGGGTCTACCCCTTCCTTATCGACCTCGGAAGAAATTCTGGCGTAAGCTGGAGCCCTGGCTATATCTTGCGCCCATGCTGATAGCCATCTTGTTTGTATTTGGCTATCCTTTGGTCAGCCTGATTATCTTAAGCTTTCAACGCCGCTTGAGTGGTGTCAATACCTTTGTCGGGCTGACCAACTACAAAGCGCTATTCAAAGACGATGTATTTCTCCAGGCAGTCAAGAACAATCTGATGTTGGTGATCACTGTCCCGATCATGGTCTTGATTGCCTTGATCCTGGCTGTGTTCCTGTTTGAGCGCATCCGTGGCTGGCAGTTGTATCGGACTACTCTGTTCTTGCCTTACCTGTTGCCCATCACAGTCGTAGGTCTTATCTTTTCATATATTTTCCAGTTATCAGGTGTCTTGAACGAGTTCCTGAACCTGATCGGTTTGAATTTCCTGGCTTTAGATTGGCTGGGCAGTACGCGCTATGCACTGCCGACTTTGATGTTTGTGATCATCTGGAAAGAAGTCGGCTTTGGTGTGGTGCTGTTCCTGGCGCGCTTGATGTCCGTTGAAGAGGAACTGTTCGACGCGGCCAAGATCGATGGCGCGAATTGGTGGCAGTTGCAGTGGAATATCACAGTGCCGCAGCTCGCTACCGTAATTGAATTCTTTACCGTCGTTTCAGTGATCACCATGCTTTCCTGGGTTTTCAATTATGTATTTGTTATGACCGGTGGTGGACCGGGCAACTCCACGATGGTCACCGAATTGTTCGTCTATCTGATGGGATTCCGCTATAACCAGATGAATATCGCCTCAGCTGTATCGGTGCTCTTACTCCTGGTAACTGGTTTTTTCATCTTCCTGGAGCTGCGCTTGCGGGCTGGCACCAGCGCTGCGGAGGTATCTTAATGAGCGCAGGTGCCCGAATCCAGCGTGGGATCGCCATTCTGGTCCGCCAGGGATCGGTGATCCTGGCGACTATCATTTCGCTGTTTCCGGTCTATTTCATGTTAGTCTCCTCCTTCAAGACTAAATCTGAGTATATCCAAAATAAATGGGGATTGCCGAGCTCGCTTTACTTAAACAATTTCAACACCGCCCTGGCGGGCGAAAAATTTTTCATCCGTTTTGCCAATAGTGCGATCCTGACTGTTTTATCGGTAGGGGTATCGCTGGTGATAGCCTGTCTGGCAGCCTATGCTTTTGCCCGGATGGAATTTTCCGGTAAAGATACGCTATTCAACCTGGTGCTTTCATTGATGGTAGTGCCACCGGTCGTGATGGTAGTGCCGTTATTTGTCTCGATGGTGCGTTGGGGCCTGGTCAATACCTACCAGGGCACATCGATTATTTATATCGGCCTACTGCTGCCATTTTCGGTCTACATGATGACCAACTTCTTCAGGACGATCCCTCGCGAGATCATTGAGGCCTCGCGTATCGACGGCTGTACCAACCTGGGAGTTTTCTGGCGTATCATGATGCCCTTGTCCGCTCCAGCAGTCATCACACTGGTTGTCGTAAATGCCCTCTGGGTATGGAATGAGCTGCTGATTGCTCTGATCTTCATGCAGAAAGATTCGATGAAGACTTTGATGGTCGGTATCGCTGCCATGCGCTCGCGGAACTATGTCGACATCCCAGCCACCATGGCAGGGTTGTTGATCGCTACCATTCCGATTGTGATTGTCTATTTGTTTGGACAGCGCTATTTCATCCGCGGCTTGACCGGTGGCGCAGTGAAATAGCCATGCCAATGTATTCACTCGCTCTGGCGGCGATGAACCGCCAGCAAACTGGTCATTTGCCGTTCATTACTCGTCTCGAAACCTGGTATAAAGCGCATACTCGTACGAACACCCTGCCGGCGGAATATTCCGGCCTATCGCTGGATGAAGTCCACCAGAATCTGGGGGTTGGGCGGCTTCGATTTATTGTGCCTTACGCCTTGCGTCTGCGTGGTGTGGAGGTGCGGGCGACCCGCGACGGGCAGGTAATTTTCCATGCTTACGAGCCAGAAATCGAAAACTTCCCCGGGATGTGGGATTATGTAGCCAACGACCGGCCGGGTGTGACGGTCTCCGAGCTGGTCACACCGGTGGGGAGGTTGCGCTTGCAGCACTTGTTGGTTGAAGAAAATGTAATTACCGGAACCGAGCCATATCTTAAGCAACACCTGATCAAAGACGATGCCGATTACCGCACCGTGGAATACATACTGGAGCGAGCCGAGTTTGTCGAGCGCTTTGATGCGCTGCTTGCCGAGCAAAGTCGGTTGGGTTCGGACGCTTTTGTCGTCCCGCTGGTGCATCGTATCCCATTCCAGCAGGTATTGTTGGAATACCTGGGAGAGGCGCCGCTGTTTTACGCACTGCATGATAACCCGCGCCAGGTGGAGCGTTTGTTGGATTTGCTGGACGAGCAGTTGACCGGAATCTTGAAAAACCTTGCATCCCTGCAGGTGCCTTATGTAGAATTTCCCGATAACCTGCATGGCATGATGACCAATCCAAAGCTGTTCCAGCGCTATTGCCTCTCACATCTGCAACACTATACCGGGTTGTTGCATGCACAGGGTAAAAAAGCTGGCTCGCATACCGATGGCGATGTTAAGCCGTTATTGGAGTTATTGGCCAGATCAGGTCTGGATGTCTGCGAATCGGTCTCTCCTGCGCCGCTTACATCGGCGACGCTCGAAGAGATTTGGGATGCCTGGCAGGATGGTCCGGTCATCTGGGGCGCTATCCCCACACCAATCCTGGAAGAGCGTACGCCAGAGGCTGAATTCCGGGCTTATATTGAACGCCTGCTGGACCTGGTCGGTCAGGGGCCAATCATCCTGGGCCTGGTAGACCTGTTTATGCGGCACAACTCGATCGAGCGCGTGAAATATATCGCTGCGCGGATCCAGGCATCAGTATGATCGGTTCAGCTATGATATTGGATAAGCGGATACAGCCTGGCTTGACAGCCCTATGACTGGTTGCTATACTATGTTTGCAAACGTTATCACATCCAGTTCTGAATACAAATCGAAAAGCCTGGCAAGCATTGCTTGGCTTCGCATAGGTTGTGGACAGAGAAGGGATGCAAATGGCAAATGATCGCCGGCGACCGAACCTGAAAGATGTTGCTGCTATGGCATGCACCTCTGTCGCCACGGCTTCGCGTGTCCTGAACAACACAGGTTATATCGCCGATGAGACTCGCATCCGGGTGCTGCAGGCAGCGGGAACACTGAACTACCAGCCGAACCTGCGGGCAAAAGGCTTGCGTCGCGGTTCCAGCCATACCATCGGGGTGTTGATCCCCAACCTGTTAAATGCTTACTATACTGCTCTGGCCGATTCGATCAGCTTACTCTTAACCCAAAACGGCTACCAGCTCTTGCTTTCTTCCACTCGCGATGACCCAGCCATTGAGTCGGAAACGTTGCGGACAATGATCGGTCATGACGTGGATGGCTTGATCTGGGTGCCAACAGAGGCTTCTCCAAAGCTGTTAGATTATTTGCATAGCCAAAAAACACCAGCCATCTCAATCGTCCGCTGTGTCAGCGGGAATGTACTCGACGCCATTGTATTTGAGGATTTTCTTGGCAGCCAGGCTGCTACCCAGCATTTAATCCAGCTAGGTCACCAGCGCATCGGTTTTATCGGTGGGGATGTCAACCATAGTAGCAACCACGAACGCTGGCAGGGTTATCTGGCTGCGCTGAAAGCTGCCTCACTCCCGGTGGATGAGTCGCTGATTAAGCTGGGCATGGTGCGCAGTACCTGGGGTTCTTTGGCTGCCAATGAATTGTTGCAGCATTCACTACCACCGACTGCTCTGTACGTGGCGAGCAATGCCATCATGGATGGTGTGATGAAAACCCTGCGCCAGCATAGCCTCCACATCCCTGAGCAACTCTCGTTGATTTGTTTTGATGACCTGGATTGGTTCTCATATTTTTCCCCTCCTATATCGGCGGTTGCCACCAGCCATGAGCGCATTGCCGAGTCGGCGGTAGACCTGTTATTGCGCCGGATTCAAGAGCCTTACGAACCGGAGCGCATACCAGTCACCGTCCAGGTCAGTTTCGAGTTGGTCATCCGCAATTCTACTGCTCCACCCAATCGAACAACGTAGTTCTATTCCACCTGTTATACAAACCCAGGATCGATGAGAGCTTATCAGCTTGAATTCGGCGAGGGTATACTCCTGTCGCATTCACAGTTTTAGAATTTGTGATATGATGATGAGAGAAATTCCCACATTGCAATCAATACTGTATTTCATTTCGGTTTTTGCAATCATATTCCTTGGATTAGAAATGGGCAGGTCGAAATTGCAAAGCACCGCAGGGAGAACAGATCACGATGGAAAAGTTACATGTATTGATTATTGATGATGACAAAGACACCGCGAATTTCTTCAGTATGGTCTTAAGCCTGGTGGGATTTGATTGTGATATCGTAAACTCTGCAAAGCAGGCGCTCTCTCGTATCGCGGTTACTCAGCCAGATATGATTTTATTGGATATGCGTTTGGGTTTAGAGATAGGCGGTGAGGATATCCTTTACCAGATCCGCTCGAACCCACGCCTGGATGAGACTCGGGTTATTGTGATTACTGCCTATCCGGCGATGGCAGAGCCAATTACGAATTTGGCCGACTTAATCTTGCTCAAACCGGTCGATGTGGACCAATTGAAGACCCTGGCGAGTCGTCTGGCGGTGCTTGGCGACCATACCAGGCGCTACCATTTCCGTGATCCCGTGACGGATTTGTTTACCAGGGAATTTTTCCTGACCCGCATGGAGCTCGCTTACGAGCGCGCCAGGCGCCGGTCGGAATTCTTATTTGCCATTTTGGTGTTCAGTTTCACTGCCAAGTCGCAGGACGGTGGTAAGCTGGAAGAACCGGATTGGGAAGCTCTGCTACGTTTGGCGGCGAACCGGATGAGGAAATATTACCGCCCCACTGATACAATCGCGCGGCTGAATACCGAACAATTCGCAACTTTACATGAGGACTTGAAAGCTGCTGAAGACTTGCATGTGCTCATCCAGCGCTTGCGCGAGGGTCTTGCCGATCCTTTTCAGCTTGGCGATCGTCAATTTACCTTGCAGCTGTCCATAGGCGCTGCCATCCATTCCCCTAAATATAACCAGCCTGTTGAACTACTCGAAGCCGCTCAGCAGGCCTGGGAGACCGCTTCCCAGACTGGACCGGAAGCTGTTCAAATTGCGGACATTTAGAATAGCTCACCAAGATGCTTGATACACCATTCCACTGCAGCCAGATTCCACCGGATGCGTTCCTGCATCGCCCAACCAGCCGGTGACTCAATCGTGATACAGTGCTGGCAGCCTAACGTCCTGAGATAGACCTCATCACTCCCCCGCCAATATTCAAGATCATCCCATGGCTCTGATTTTGCCTGCAAATGTTCCGCCAGTTGCAGCGCCAGGTCATGGGTCTCTTCTTTATACCAGAAGAGATAAGGTTCATCGGGTCTCGTGTCGTCCTCGTGGATGTCCAGGAACATATCCGGTGGGCGCCTGGTCCATTCATCCATTATCTCCTGGACGAACATGGGAGTACCTTCTCTGTTGGGGAGAAAAGCACGGTTCAAATCCACCTCCTGCCACATCCGCTCCTGCTTGTCCCACCCCTGATCGTTCAGTAGCGGTAGCAGCCACACCCGTTTGTCACTGGGACACAACGGTCCAGCTTGTCTGCAAGCCCATTCCAGCAGGGCAAGCGGGCCGCTCCTCTCATCGCCATGCAGACCGCTAATCACCGCCAGGCATGGACCGCGGTCATTGATCTGTGCGATCAGGCCTCCGTGCGTCAGTTGGCGCCAGTTTATGCAGGGATCGTCCTGCAAACCAGTTTTAAAAAGCCGGTAATATTCTAGAAAGGTCAATCCGGGATCAGTGTAAACCATCGGCGCCTCGTGAGATAGATAACTTAATCAATCCCAACGGGCTGCCCGCCGCATACTGCATATTATTACCTCTTCTGAAGATGCCGTTTTGAGAAGCTACCCAATTATCTCTTAATTACTGCCTCTTATCATGTTCGGTTTTACATGTGAACGCCTCTGGACCCCAAAATAATTGTGATCCCTGCGGTTGTATAGATATCTATTTATACAAAAGGCTTTCTCATGGACAGGCAATACCATTACTGATGTCAATTATATCCCCACGAAAGACCATTTCGCTGTCAAAGCACTCATAGCCTCGAATTAAAACCACGGCCTCACCCACTGAGCCAACTACTTTGAAGGTGAGAGTCGCTGATTGGCTGTCCATCCACGCACTATAGTCGTTCGTTCCGGCGGCTGGGCGCATTTCTTGAATCTCTCCCAGGATCTTTCTTGCTTTATTCGATCCTTTGATAAATTCGTACGCTCGCCAATATATATGTCCTAACCGGCTCGCGGCCAGGTTATTAGCTGCCTCTGGGCTTAGCTCCGGCCATAGCACAGGAATTGAGGCTACATAAGCACTTTTTTTCCATGTCTTGATTTCGGGCATCGATCCAGCTGTTACACCTTCGATCCACCACGGACCGGCTTTTTCGTAAGGTG
>Ga0315283_10004974_pt1 | contig 11664 bp, 7 predicted proteins | sample YL17G09_0_MG_FD_204541 | JGI IMG/M metagenome (GOLD analysis project Ga0315283, IMG submission 204541) | Sediment microbial communities from Yellowstone Lake, YNP, Wyoming, USA - YL17G09_0 | ecosystem: Environmental > Aquatic > Freshwater > Lake > Sediment | place: USA: Wyoming | collected...
TAAGAATGGAGATGAAATAGAAATAGCCGGTATTGCAAATGGTAAGGAAGCTGCTCGTGTCGATTATATCGAATTTGTCAAAAAATAATTTGCTTGAAAGAAAATATTATCTGAAATGTTTCAGGGTGTGAATATAATTTATTATGAGTATCGGGAATTAGTAATAATAATTTTTTGCTTGTAAATCAATCAATTATCTCAAATGCTATTCATGAACTCACCCCCCCAACCCTCCTCTCTGTTTCACAAAGAGGGGGGGGGTAACGCGCTGTCTTTTAGCCGCTTTCCCCCTCTTTACAAAGTAGAGAGGGGGATAAATGGGGTGAGTTCGTGAGAGTTGGAAATAATCATGTAATTGATTGTTAATTAGTATTACAGATTTATTGTTCATTGCCGATAGTCATATAATATTTTTTAGAGTTTACTATATAGGTTAATATCAGGTTTTTAGAGATGCATTAAAGAAAAATCCTCTGCAGTTTGAAAAGCAAATAAATGTTATAACATGTTATAACATTTATTACTTTTATTATATTTGCATAAAGATATTTTAAAATGGAAACAACAATTGTAAAAATAGGTAATTCCCAGGGGCTTATAATTCCCAAGAAGCTTTTAAGCACTTTCGGAGAGGTAAAGCAAGTTGATATTCAATTGAAAGATGGAGGGTTGCTAGTAACACCATTAACCGAAAACAGGGCACGTAGTAATTGGGAGCAGTTATTTTATGATGCAATTGCCAAAGGTTTTACACCGGGGAATGATGTAATTGATATTGAAAATGATTTTGATAAAAAGGAATGGACATGGTAAAGAGGTTTGAGGTTTGGAATATAGAACTAAATCCAGCAAAGGGTTCAGAAATCAACAAAATCCGTCCATGCCTGATAGTTTCTCCCAATGAAATTAATAAATTTCTAAATACTGTCGTTATTGTTCCTATGACAAGTACAATCAAGCCATATCCTACACGGCTTGATTGTCATTTTAAGGCTAAAAACGGTCAGTTAGTTGTTGACCAGATCAGAAGTATTGATAAAAGCAGATTGATTGAAAAAATAGGCACAATGGATGTAAATACGTGTAAGAATATTTGTGCATTAATAATAGAAACTTTTAAATATAAATAAGCGCACCGGATTTTTTCTATCAGTTCACCGCGGTCAGTTTCTTTAATTTTGTCAAATCCGGTAGAATCATTCTACACTCACCTCAAAAAGTTCCCCGGAATAGAGTCCATCAAGGCTTAACTCAAATCCCTTTGTCTGAAGGTCATGGCCTGTTAGTGTTGTAATCACTTTCCCATCCAATGTTTTTATTTGATAGTTTTTCACTGGATCAAGGTACTTTACAGTTACTATCCTTTTTGTTTCAACAGAGCCATGCCTGAACACAGCAATTATACCTCCGCCTTTCGTTTCGATATTGATGCGCTGAAAGCCATCCCAGCTGCCTTCCATTGGTTCGCCGAATCCTGGCAGATCCTGTCTGAAGCTCATAATGTTATATGTCTTCTCCATCAGTTGGAGCCAATCGGCATATGAACGGTATTTTTTCAGGTCACCGGGAGATAATTTCCGCGGATCGCCAAGCATGATTGGCAAAGAACCGGCCTGTGATTTGATATGTGTTTCCCAGCCTTTGTCGTCCATCCGTGGATTTCCGATAACCAGAGCTGTTGCCGACATGGCAGGAGAGCGCCACCACGACATGTTTCTGATTCGAAGGTCGCCATCCTCATCCGGTCCATAAAAATTCGACATCCAGTTTCCTTCGGCATGTTTCAGCATGGCATAATCAATGAGCTGCAAACCTCCCATTGTTTCAAAAGTGCAATCAATAAACAGGTTGGGTTTTGCAGCATGAAGCTCATCATACAGTTCCCATATCTGTTCGAAATTGGTGTACATCGATTCGTGATGATCTTTATGTCCGGGATGGTCAGTAGCATAGCATCCAGATTTTTCATTGTCAAAAACATAGGCGCTTGTAACAACTGCAAAATCGAGTTTCAGGTATTCCAGTCCATGTTCCAATGCCAGTTTCAGAAGAATATCCCTGATATAGTTTTTCCAGCCGGTTGAAAAACAGGCAGAACGAACTCCATCATCAGCTTCGGTATGTATACTGCCAAATTCCCCGTTTCTGTCCCTGACAAACCATTCAGGATGTTCGCTGTAAACTTTACTTTCGGGCGATGCGCTTCCAACACTTACCCATAAGCCTGGTTTCATTCCCAACGATTTGATGTAGTCGAAAACGGGTTTCAATCCATTTGGGAATTTCTTATTATCGATATCCCAGTCGCCATAGTTGACCTGCCAGCCGTCATCAATGATAAATTCCTTCATTCCTGCATCTGCCGATGCTTTTGCAAGTTCCATTATAAGTTTCTCATTTATATCTTTCCTGAAGGGATTCCAGGTATTATATACGAATGTCGGCTTTTCATCCAGTTCAGAAAGTCGAATTCCCATGTTCTTACGGATAAAATCAGGCAGGGAAGTATTTAAGATTTCTTCCGGAGTTTTCTGGTTGTTATAAACCATTGTAAACACCTGCGGAGTTTCAAACGATTCCTGAGGTTTTATCCATTTCCGGAACGGGAAACGGGCATCTTTGTGTGTAAGACCGGCTGACAGACCCGCTGCATCCCAAAAAACAGAAGTACGTTTCAGTACCCCCGAAGCTTCGTTACCAATCACTATGCCTGCTTCCCAATCCATATTGTGTACAATCAGGAGAGCATCCTGCATGTTTCCTTCATAAGGACCGATGGATTTTCTCCGTCCGTAATCGCTGTAAATCCAGCTGAAAGTAGTTGCCCAGTAATCGGTGATGCTGAATTTTTCAATATCCACCGACTCAAGGGCAACTTCTTCCTTACTTAGATTTTTCACTAAAAGGCTTTTGCGGATAACAGGCAGATTGGGGTAGAGCAGAAATTTCAGAGTGAGTTCGATCTTCCTGTCGCTGCTCAACAAGGTAACGACAGCACCATCACCCTGTAACTCATCACCTGCAGTCTTCACATTCACCAGGCTCCAGTTGCCTTTTCCTGAATAGGTTATACAGTTCACTTCGAATTGAAAATCGGTATTTTTATCCGGAAAATATTTAAAATCCCCGGCAACAGGTTTATAGGACAGGGTTAAGAATGTACTATCTGAAGAAGGAAGCTTTATGATGCGCTGAACGACGCCATTATTAAGAACCAGTTCTGTCTTTGACCATTTTGCGAACGGAGTAACGGCTAAGCTAATCCTAACAGTAAGAAATATCAAAAGAAACGTACAATAGACTTTTTTCATAGTTTTTTCATTTGTTTTTCACTTGCAGTTTTTCAATCGCCATGGCAATCTTTTCCCGGGTATCCAATATTCTTTCAGGCTGATCAGGATAACGCAGGGTATTTTCCAGCGTCACCTTTATTTTCCTGGGATATTTGTATAAAAGGTAATCCTCAGGGTTTAACAGCTGCCTGTATGCTTTCAGTTCCGGGTCAGTATTATTGCCTTCATACTTCGAAAGCAACTCCTTTAGCAGGAAAAGATACTCGTAGTCATCCATCCCGTCTCTGAAATTCTCCAGCCTTATTGATGAATAGGGTGTCCCGACCGGCCCTGGATAAACCAACTGTCCCTCTCCGTTAAAATAATAATATGTGCGTGAATCCCATGGCACATTCGGCCATTTCTGATCCATTGGTTTTCCTTTATTGGTGTTTCGCCAGAAATAATTGGAACTCCAGTGTTCAAAACCATCAACGCCATACATCCAGCAGTACCATGCAATGCTTCTCTGGTAGATTGCAGGACAATCTATAAAAAAATTCGGGGCGCTTTCCCTTGCAAGGGTGCAGAAATAGGTCCATATCTCCCCTCCTTTTGCCTGGGTTTCGGGCGACTCAATAATGTTTACCGGAGCCCAGATATCAATAAGATCATTCAATCCATACTGATCTGTTTTTCTGTCAAAGAAATCATATGGACCACCTTCGGCAAACAATTGCAGCCGAAGATCCGGATCGATCTTCTTGAGCCTTTCTGCCCGTTCTTTTATATATGGATACTCAAGGTCTGTTGGTTCATCCCATAGCTCAACCAGAGCCTTATCCAGCCAGCCTTTCGCTTTCAGGAACCGGACATAAGCTTCTACGAATCTATATGCCTGCTCAGCCTCTTCAGGTGTATAAAGCCCTTTTTTCATCTGTATAACAGAGAAACGTTCAAGTCCGCGTTCAATACAATAGCTCAGTACCTTTTCCACTTTAGTGAAATCATATTCTCCTTTGCTATCTGGCGTTTCACTTACATAATTCACTCCGGCCGATCCAGGATTAAACCGGTTTTTTAATAGCAGTTCACAGAATTTCTGATACCATTCAACAGGGTATTCCTCAAGATTATAAAAATCTGCCATATATTCGATCTGATCCCACGAGTGGGTTTTCAAATGGCTCGCAACAGGCAGTTCGAAATCCCATACCCTGCATTTTACAAAAGCTTTAACCTTATTCATCCCGTCAGCGCTTAGTATAATCGTGCCGCTATATTCCCCGGCTTTTGTTCCTGCAGGTGCATAAACTGTGATCCATAACGGCCTGCAAACATCTGTTCCGCTGATTTTGCTACTGCTTTTTAAAGGGATCAGTGGATCGGGGTGCCAGCCTTTATACTTTGTAACATAGGCAGACTGCCAGTTTATAAAATTGTAATCAACCAGGGATGTTTCAATCAGGCTTTTCGAAATTACTCTGCCATCCTTACCTGTCAGGTCACTTACTTCCACTTTCAGGTTTTTCAGATCTTTTCCAAAAGGCAGAATTACCAGTTGAAATGATTCATATTCATTTCGGGCAAGAGAAATCTCAATCTGATCTGTGACAGGCAAATGGAACAGAGCATCTTTCCTTAGCTTTATAACCGAATGGGTAAGTGCAATTCCAAAATCGCTGTTTGCACTCCAGTTGTTAAATGAATACCACTTTACCTTATTCAGTTGTTGTGCAATCTCAGTCTCTTTATTTGCAATTTTCAGAGTAAGGTCATCCCATTTACCTGATTTCCAGGCCGTATCTGCATAATTTTCAAGTTTTTGAACATCTGCAATAATCTTGTCTGCCTCAGCTTTAAGATCGCTGGCACCCGGACTTGATATCCTGGCCATTGATGCCATGGACTCTCCGATCATTTCTTTAAGTGATTTAAGTTTTGCTTTATTCGGTTCAATTGTAAACCAGAAATCTGAACTGCGACGGATTACAGAACCATCTTTTGATTTTACTATAGCTGAGGCATAATAGCTCCCTTCAAAAGGCAGATTGAAAGATATATTTTCTTTGATCTTACCACCTCCCGGAATTGTATAATCCTTTCTGTAAATTAATGGTTCTGAGCTTGTCTTAATCTGAAGATCAGAGGACGGGCCCTGTCCTTGCTGGTTAATGAATTCAGGAGTGCCGTTAAGAGGGATCAGCTCCAGTTCACACTGAATGTTGATTGCTTCCTTTCCGTTATTCTGTGCACTGAAAGGGATAAGATTCCTTCCGGGTGCAGGAACGGGCCACTTTCCAATATTACACTTTGCACTGTTTTCAGAGGACAGATAACACTTACCGCTCCAGTTTGAAGATTCACCGGAAGGATAGCTCCTTGATAATGTAACATTCAATTCAGCGCCATATGCTATATCGTTCAGCCCAAAATCACTAAGCGGAATTGAGAATTCTCCTGTCCAGTCTGTCATGTTTATCGAAGCGTCGTATACCCAGTTCCCGTTCCATCTTATGTCACTGTTCTTCCAGTCAGTCATTGTTCCTTTTGGATCGGCCATAAATTGAATATATGTGTCTTTAAAACTGATCCCAACCATTGCATGGTTACGGCCCCACAGGAAAGTGTCCCTCGGTCCCTTAGGACTGACAGTTTTGTTTAATTTTTCTGCTTCAGGATCACTGTTGCGAAAAGCGACAAACAGATTCTTCTCATCATAGTATAAATATACACTGACCGGATCCTTTACATAAGTGTCCAGAGACCAGTTGACAAATTCTGACATTTCAGAAGCTTGTTGCCATGAAGGATCTGAAAGTTTACCATCAATGACCGGTGCAGATTTTATCAGAGGGACCTGAATTTGTGGCTGATTAATCTGCGACTCTGCCTGCATTGATAATAAGGCAAAAATCGTTACCGGGAGGTAAAGCCTGATTAAAAACAGTTTTCTTTTCATTGTTGAGTTGAATTTATGATACTTTAAAATAAGCTTTTTGATCACTTTCCATTTTGCATCACCTTGTCAAGCCATGAGAATGCGTCAGATTGCATCATAAGGTTGTACTCATGAGGTGAGTCATATAATTTTGTAAGAAGCTTATCACCTGCATTTTGTGAATCCCAAACCTTTCTCATTTTTACAAATGCTTCATTGATTGATTCAACCGGGAAAAGATCATCGCGACTTCCACAGCAGAACATCATTGGTTTTGGACAGGCGATACTTGCCACATCAGGATAGTCAAGATAATGCGACAAACCCGGATGAACCATCGTATAGACGGAATTCCCTCCTGCCTGGTTATTACCAGGAACCATAAGAGCTTTATGGGTCGACATCCAGCATACCGATACCCCGGCTGCGATGTGCTCTGAAAGCGCAGCAATCTGCCATGTACGGAAACCACCGACAGAAAGTCCCATTGCTGCTATACGCATCGGATCAACTTCAGGTTGTACCGACAGAAACTCTGCAGCCCGAATGTCTTCGTGCGCTATCAGACCGGCAAATGAAGTACCAAGGTTAAAAAGATTTGAAGCAAGAGCCTGCTGACCCTCATACCCGGCTCCACCACGATCGGACCAGTTCAACATATCGACAGCGAAACAAACATATCCCTTTTTTGCCAACTCGTCGCCGATGAATCGTCCTCCATAACATTCCTTTACCCAGTTTTTTGCTGATTCGATCTTTTCAGCCGGCTCCTCCCAGGGTTCAATGACTTTCTCTTTGCCAATGTCGAATTTTGCACCATGATCGTGTAGCAGGAGCACAGCAGGATGTGGTCCTTTAGATTTTGGTACAAGCATAAATCCCAGTATTCTGCTATCACCTGTTATACTAATCAAAATTTTGCGGGCAACGTAGCTGCCACGATCCTGTTCAGAGATAACTACAGGATTAAAAAGTACTTCAGGAGGAGGAGTCAGAAGACATTCCATTACTTTAGTCCGCGCCTCTTTCTGCCAGGCTGAAAAATCGTCCTTCTCTGTATTTAACCATGAGAGCGGGTATACCTGCCGTGCTGCTAATTGTTTGTAAAAGACGGGCAACTTATCCTTAACACCAGGCGTTTCCTGCTGAGTTTGCTGAGCGCTTAAAGGGTTGATATGATTATTGAAGAGAACAAGCACTAAAACAAGTGGAATATAACATGATTTCATAATTTCCGGCATGTTGGTAAAGACTATTTATTAAGATTAACTTTTATTATTCTTTAAATCAACCAAACACTGATAATCAGCGTCGCCCAGTAGATTAGATAATTAAAATAGTGATATGTAAAACACCATCAATTTATTACCTTTCTGTACCATGGCAATCTCTCTAATGGGACATCGATTTTTACAGTTGCAGGCCCGGTAACGATAATACCATCGTCTCCCAGCCATTTACCTTCTGGAAAAACAACTTCACGCGAACGGTTACCTTTTTCCGCTAAGGGAGCAACCATTATTTTGCTGCCCAAAAGGAACTGGTCCTTAATTCCATGGTATCCTTTACCGGGATATTCATATTCAAGATTACGCACCATAGGTTCTCCGGAGATCGCCGATTCCCTGGCTAATTCCATTATTTCATTACCCATTTTGTAATGCAGATTAGCCATATTTTTGCAGATTGCCAGATTCTCTTTACTCAAAACCCTCCATGGGGCAACAGAGAACTGCATCATTGGCATCAATGCACTCACCTGTGCCGACCGTACGATCAGTTCCTCATCAAGCACTGAATTATCCTGAAATGAAGTCCATTCTCCTCCGCCGATCATATCGGGGCAGCCAAACTGGTGACCTATCAAACCCAATCCGATCATATCAGGGATCAGAACCTGAACATCACTCCAGGTATGGCTTTTGTCCCTTAAACGTTGCACCAGAGGTTGTCCGGCCATTTTCCAGCATGCACGCAATTCGTTTAACGGGAAATCAAGTCCGATTCGTGCATATGCTTCACAATGCTGATTCGGATCAAAATCATTAAAGGAATACCTGTCTATATAGCTTTCAGGATCACCGGCATCCAGTTTAAAGCCATCAACACCATATTCTTTCACCAGGTTATTAAGCTGTTCCTTAAACCATTTTTCGCCTTCCGGGTTGGAGAGATCAACTAGTGCACTCACTCCGTTCCACCATGTTATACTGGCAGGCCGTGTTTTCTCCCTGTCAGCAAAAATCAGGAGCTTTTTTTCCGCTAACTCCCTGTAAACAGGCGAATCGGAGCTTATGAAAGGAACTACCCATAGCATCACTTTGAAACCCATGGAATGAAGTTTTTTAATCATTCCTTTTGGATCAGAAAACTTTTCGCAATCGAATTTCCAGGTTCCATAGCGATCCTGCCAGTTATCATCAATCATGATTACACCGACAGGGAATCCGTTCTTAACAATATCTTCAGCGTATTTAAGGATATCATTCTCATTCTGGTCATACTGCAGTTCTATCCAGGTATTGTACTGTGGACTTGTGAAGAGCAAAGGATCGGGAGTTTTTCCGGAAGGAGGGAAAAATTCCCTGCTGGCATGGAGAAATGCTTCTTTTAATGTTTCGCCCTCTTTGCCGGTAAAAACCTTACCTCTTATTGTGTCAAGGATTATTTTTTCTTTTGTAATTTCTATATTCAATGGTTTTTCACTCCAGATATATCTGCCTTTATTTGATATGAAGAGCGGTGCGGCCTGATTTGCCTTGCAATTTGCAAACTGATCATAGGCAAATGCCTTATCATTCAAAGGTGAATTACGGCCGTCAAGAACAGCCCCTCCCCACCATTTCTCATCTTCCAGAATAGCAATTTTCTTCTTTGTACTCTCGACACTGACCCTGTTACAACTCTGAATGGATCCACATGCGATAACGCATACAGTCAGTAACTTATAAATATTTTTCTTCATAATATAATTATTAGTAGTTGCCTCACAAGCCTGTTTTAAAATCCACCCCTAAATCCCCCAGCCTTGCTCCGCCGAAGCGGCTACGCGAAGGCGAAGGGGGGACTTATTGAAGAACAATGATTTATAAAGCCCCCCTTGGGGGGTTGGGGGGTTAATTCGGTTCAGGCATTCCCTCATCTTACTTTAATAATTCTTCAAGCTTTGCAGCCATTCCTTTACGGGTCAGATAGAGCTCTTCAAGGTTGCGTGAAAATGTGCTTACATCTATTACCATATTACTGATCTGTTCCTCTGCAAAATCGCTGGCGCCTCTATCTTTAAGCATCCAGAGGTATTCATAGTCTTCAATTCCTTCCCTGAGCATCTCAAACCTGATTGAAGATACAGGTCCGGCTACATCAGGCTGACCGGTATATCTTTTTGTATGGTCACCGGGATATATCAGTGATCCTTCACCATTGAGAACATAACCACCACTGCAGTCAAATCCTGAAATGTAGGTAACCGGGTCAAGCCATGGATCAGGTGTCTGATTCCAGAAATTGGCTGCCCAGTAAAGGATCCCGTTCATCTTATACCTGGCTGTGATCCATGGAACCATTACAGGATCGAGGACAGGAGCATCAATGAAGTAATTCGGCTGCGGATAAGCCTGATCGCATGAGATATACCAGGTTGCTTCACCTCCTTTTGCCTGCTCTTCTTTTAAAGCCTGTTTAACCTTGGGATCATTCAGAGAATTGCCATGAACACAGAAGTCATTTACATATCCCCGTAAAGTTCCCCAATCAGAGTTATCAGTAACCGGTGACTCTGTTGCAAGAAAATGGATACCAGGCACAGCTTCATGAACAAGTTCAGCATACCGGCGGGTCTCTTCGTAATCTTTCTTTGTATTTGGTTCATCAATAGGACTGTTAAAAACAAGCCGGTCTCTCCAGCCGTTTTTTCTGAAATATGACTCAACTGCAGTAAGATAAGCTTTCACTTTGTTATTGAATTCTGCTGAAAAAGGTTCCGATTTAATACTGGTCTCAAGATTACGTGGCAGAGTTTCAAGGATCACCCTCTTTAATTTCATTTTATTTAGGAAATAATCATACCTCTCATCATTGAATTTTAACTCAACTTTTTCATCCTTTATTACCAGCTCAGGAACAAGTGGGTCATTAAACCAGGTTTCCATCCTGTGTGATGAGAGGAACTCAAAATATTTAAGAGTAAGCTGATCTATCTCGGGTGATGTAACAGGCTTGTTGTAGAACCTGGCAATCTCCCCTTTTGATATATTCACATAAGTTATAAGGTGAGTCTTTTCAGGCAATGAAAAACCATAAACCTCAACTTCAACATTAAGATTCCCGATAGCTTTATCAAACCGGGTCACAGTAATAGAACCTTTGTATACACCTGCCGGAGTACCAGCCGGAATATAAACATCAACCCATACTGGTCTGTTCCCAACAACCGTATACTGGGCCTGCATACTGAATGGCTCTTTCAACGGGGCAAGGGCATCGGGCCATAAACCTGTGGCACCCACAGGACTTGATATGGCATAGATCTGAATATAATGCTCAAGGAAGAGGCTTACCTGGTTCTTTGGAATTGATTTCCCATTTGCTGAAGTCAGGTCAGATACTGAGACGAAGAATCCGCCCGGGGCTTCAGGTCTCCATCCCGGAGGAACCGGTGCGGTTATGACAACCTGGAAAGGAACATGTTCGTTTCCTGCTCCTGCAACAGTTATCTTTTTATTCTCTCCCGACCAGACCAGATTGCTTTTTTCAACCTGGTCTTTAGGACGCACTTTCTGCTCGCCGGGGACTGCCCAGACTTTCACATCTTCACTATTTACTACGGGTTGGGCTTCAATAGTAAATACTGACAGACATATAATCTGAAAAACGAATAATCCACTGGCTACCTTAACATACTTAAGCATGCCTCTGATAATCTTTGAAAAAAATACAGATGTTCTCATGTTGATAATTTTAAATATTTCATTTTCCTATATTCCGGTTCACGAAGAGGTTCATTGCCTCAGGTGATCCATACATTGTCTGGCTGTAAGTTTTGCCAACCCCCGGCACAGTATTCGGTACCTTAAGCAACCGGGCGAACTTTGCATCCCATGCTTTCTTCAGGATACGAAGCTGTTCCGGATCATTATTAAGATTTACACTATTGACAACAGCCATGATTGTAACGCCGATTTGTCCGATTGGTCCTGTTGCAGGACATGAAGTATAGCGCCAGTCACCTTTATAGTCATTCCAGGTATCATTATTTAAAAAATCGATACCACGAAGAACTGAATCAGGAATGCGACTATCACCGGTAAGCTGATAATAATAGCTCAATCCGTTTAATCTTATTGAATTTATAAAACCTGCTTCTCCAACATGTGGTATCATGTTTTCATCATTATTACCTATTGAAACGCAATCACAATGTCCCCAGGGGAGACTGTATAACCATCCTCC
>Ga0315283_10004976_pt1 | contig 11662 bp, 11 predicted proteins | sample YL17G09_0_MG_FD_204541 | JGI IMG/M metagenome (GOLD analysis project Ga0315283, IMG submission 204541) | Sediment microbial communities from Yellowstone Lake, YNP, Wyoming, USA - YL17G09_0 | ecosystem: Environmental > Aquatic > Freshwater > Lake > Sediment | place: USA: Wyoming | collected...
TTTTCATGGTGGAGCTGAAGCTGTTCTTCGGAAATGTACGGCGTCAATTCCTTGTAACCATAGGGCAGTTTTGGTAAAGAATACGTGTGAGGGTTATCCATGATGTCCTCCTTTTTTGTAAAGTTGGTATCCGATGAATGATTCCGGCCGGAAACAAAAACGGTATTCGCAGGAAAGGCCCACCGGGGATGAGACCCTGTGAACCGCTGAGACGGGTCAGTGATTAGTCTACATGATTGATTGAGAGAAAAATAGTTCAAAAATTTACGGCCGCATCTCCCGGAACGGACACAATGAAAAAAGACGAAAGTCGGACCAAGCGGGATCTCATCGCCGAGGTGGAGGAACTTCGCGGGCTGATCGCCCGTCACCGGGAAACGGAAACCCGGTTGAGGGAGACGGAGGAGATGTACCGCAACCTCGCCGACAGCTCCCCTGTGGGCCTTTACCTGCTCGTGCAGGGTAAGTTCCATTTTCTCAATGCCCAGTTCGAGAGAAGCACAGGGTATCGCGCCGACGAGCTCATCGGGCAGGATGCCCTCTTCATGGTCCACCCTGAAGACCGTGAAAAGGTCCGCCGGGACGCTATCGAGATGTTGAGGGGGATGCGGACGACCCCCTATGAGTTCCGGACGATCACCAAGGGCGGCCAGACCCGCTGGATCCTGGGGACCGTGGCATCGATCCCCTTCTGGGGCGAACGCGCCGTTCTCGGAAATCACATGGACATCTCGGAGCAGAAGGAGGCCCGTCAGAAGCTGGACGAGTTGAAAACCCTGGAGGCTTCCATCCTCGATGCCCTGCCCGTGGCTGTCATCGGGCTCCGGGAGCGGCAGATCATCTCTGCCAACCGCGCGGTGGAGGCCATTTTCGGCTGGAAGCCCGAAGAAATCATCGGGCGCAACACGCGGCTTCTCTACCGCAGTGACGAGGAATTCGAGGAGATCGGCCGGCACTTCTACCCCGTCCTGGAGAGGCAGCGGATCTTCAGCGAGGAGTTCCCCTGCCGCCACAGGGACGGCCATGACATCCTCTGCTTCGTCAGCACGTCGCGCATCGGAGCCAACCTCGAGGGAAAGCGCATCGTCGCCACCTACGAGGACATCACCGAGCGCAAGCGCGCCGAGGCGGCCCTGAAGGGAAGCGAGGAGAGGCTGAGGGCCATCCTGGAGGGCTCGCCCACACCCACCTTCGTCATCGACCGCAGCCACCGGCTCATCGGATGGAACAAGGCGCTCGAGGAATTGACGGGCGTCCGAAGCGATGACGTCATCGACACCGACGGCCATTCGAAGATCTTGTATGGCGAAAAGCGCCCTACCGTCGCGGATCTGCTGGTCGACGGGGCGGCGGACCTGACGGCCGAGATCCGGAAATGGTACGGCGGGCACTACAGGCGCTCGGAGCTCCTGGAGGAAGCCTACGAGGCAACCGGCCCGTTCAGCTTCCCTGGCAAAGAGCCGCACTGGCTCCACTTCACTTCGGCAGCCATCCGGGACGCCAAGGGAGGGATGATCGGCGCCATTGAAACCATGACCGACATCTCGCCGCTCAAGCGGGCCGAGGACGAACTGAGAGAGAACGTCGAGAGACTTAAAAAGGTCATGAGCGGCGTCATCCGGGCCATCGATGTGATCGTGGAGACGCGCGACCCTTACACGGCGGGGCATCAGCACCAGGTGGCAAGACTCGCCACCACCATCGCAACCGAGATGGGCCTCCCCGCCGATACGGTCGAGGCGATCTACGTGGCCGCCTCGATCCACGACCTCGGGAAGATCTACGTCCCCGCCGAGATTCTCAGCAAGCCGGGGCGCATCAGCGACATCGAGAGAGGGTTCATCCGCACGCACCCCCAGGTGGGCTACGATATTTTAAAGAGCATCGACTTCCCCTGGCCGATCGCGGAGATCGTGCTGCAACACCACGAAAGAATGGACGGCTCCGGATACCCCCGCGGCCTCAAGGACGGCGATATCCGGATCGAGGCGCGTATCATCGGTCTGGCCGACGTGGTGGAGTCCATGGGCTCCCATCGCCCCTACCGGCCGACCCTCGGCATCGAGAAGGCTCTGGACGAGATCCGAACAAACAGGGGGATCCTCTACGACTCCGACGTCGTCGATGTCTGCCTTGCGCTCTTTCAGGAGAAGGGGTTTCGTTTCGAGGAAGCAACGGGCGACGGGTGAGGGTCGCGCGAAGCGCGAGTGAAGAAGTGATTTGTGGCTAGTGCCCTGTGCAGGAAAAGCTGGAGTACAACAGGGATTCGGGATTCCCGATACCCAGTTTCCCAATGCCCAATTCCTATCGCCTCAGGCGGTAATCATCAGGAGGAGCCAAAACGGACCATGAAAAAACCCATCGACACCATCGCCACAGAAGACCGTCACATGCCGCCTTTCTTCACCAAGCTCCCCCTTTCCATCGAGCGTGGCGAGGGCATCTACGTCTGGGACGAGTCGGGGAGGCGCTACATCGACTTCACCGCCGGGTGGGGCGTTACCTGCCTGGGGCACGCACACCCCGCCATCACCGGGGCCCTGACCGAGCAGGGGCAAAAGATCCTACAGAACCCGAACTCGGGCCTCACCTACTCGCCTGCCCGCGCGCGGCTCATCGCCCTGCTCACAGAGATCCTTCCATCGAGCCTGACGCGGGTCTTTTTTTCCAGCAGCGGCGCCGAGGCAAACGATGCCGTGATCAAGCTGGCCCGGAAGGTCACGGGCCGGATGGACGTTGTCTCGACGGAGCAGAGCTTTCACGGCCGGACGATCAGCACGGCCTCGGCCACGGGACAGGCGAAGCACCGCGAGCGTTTCAACCCGCTCATGCCCAACTACATCTTCGTGCCCTACGGCGACGTGGGGGCCATCGCCGAGGCGCTGGGCGAGAGCACGGCCGCCGTCATCCTCGAGCCCATCCAGGGCGAAGGGGGCGTCAATGTGCCGCCCGAAGGCTACCTGCGGGACGTGGAGAAGCTTTGCCGCAAGGCGGGCGCCTGCCTGATCGTCGATGAGGTCCAGACGGGCTTCTGCCGGACGGGCCCCCTGTTTGCCGTCACGGAGCTGGGTGTCCAGCCGGACTTCATGACCCTGGCCAAGGGGATCGCCGGGGGGTTTCCCTTCGGCGCCTTCGCCCTCTCCGAGGCGGTGTCGGCAAAACTCGAGAAGGGTGACCACGGCGGCACCTACTGCGGAAACCCCCTGGGCTGCGCCGTGGCCCATGCCGTGATCCGGCACCTGATAGACAACGACATCGAACAGAACGTGAAGAGCGTCGGGGCGCTGATCCACGAGCAGATGCTTCTCTGGAAAGAGCGCTTCCCGACGATGATCACGGATGTGCGGGGGCGGGGGCTGCTGCTGGCCATGGAGATCGCCGATGCGGCGACGGCCGAGCGGATCTTCAACGAAGCCCTGAAGCGGGGCCTCATCCTCAACCTGATCCAGACGAAGGTCATCCGCCTCTGCCCGGCCCTCAACATCACACCCGGCGAAGCGGAGATGGTCCTGTCGATTCTGGACGAGGCCCTCGAGGCGGCGGAAGAGAAAGCCTGATCGCTCAGCGGCAAGGATTCGCGGGAAACGCGCGGAACCTTTCTTCCTGTATTCATGCATCCAGTGATTTTGATAGACCTACATCATTTCAATTGGAAATCAATGAAGATAAGCTCGTGACGCCTCTGAGTATACTGTGCCTGCCTGACCACGGCTTAAGCCGGCGGACTCAACATGCGACGCACAAGGGTGTTTACCGTCTATCGATGATTGATTTTTTTAGAAAAAATGCATAATCCCGGTCACAATCAGAGGCGGATCAGAAATCCCAAGCTTCGCTGTTCATTTTATTGTTAAGGCAGATTCTTCCATGATGAAAAAATTCGGCATCACTCTGAAGGCGGCGGCCGTCGTGGCCGTTTTTATGTTGATTAAATTCGCAATCCATGCCGGCGGCGGCGAGTTTATCGTCGCAAACCCAGTGCTGACGGCACTGGTAGCAGGCGTTATCTTCACCATCGCAATCATCTTCAGCGGCATTCTCTCGGACTACAAGGAAAGCGAGAAGATACCTGGAGAACTGGCCGCATCACTGAGAAGCCTATACAACGATGTCAATTTTATCCAGGTAAAAGACAAAAAGAAAACGGATGATTTGCGGACTCACATCAAGGATCTCTTGCAGGTCATGCTTGCCAATTTTGAAGGCAACTGCTGGAGACTCAGCAAGGTCATTCCCTCCCTGAACCATATCGCCGACGATGTCAATGACCTTGCCAAGGATGGGATTGCGCCGCCGTTTATCATAAAGATGCGCAACGAACTGACGACCATTGACCGGATCTCCTATCGCATCGAGATTATTATGGAGACGAGTTTCATCCCCGCGGCGTACCATATTGCCACGATCGCCACCGCCGCTGTGCTTGCCGTTTTGCTCTTCACGAAAACGGACCACTGGTATGACGCCTCGCTGCTTCTCGGCTCCGTCACATTTGTCCTCATCAGCCTGCTTCTGCTGATCAGAGATATGGACAATCCGTTTGAATACGGGAGAGCAAGCAGCGCAGATGTCGATTTGAGCATTCTTTTTAAATTAAAGAATGAGTTTGAAATCGTTAATCGATATGATTCTCATCTATTGAATCGGGATGATTGATTTCCACCTGTATTCGTTGAGCCACAGAATCGCATCAGAGCAGGATTCGTAGGTGAAGTTCTCGAACGGAGAGCAGAAGCGCGCAGAATTAACAGCCGAGATGGAAAAGGGGATTGGGCTCTTACAAAAACGGCAGGGGCTCGTCCCTGCGATAGGCCGTGGCCTGGCAGGCGGCCATGAGCTCGCCTTCGGCATTGCGGACCTCGATGAGGAAGTGGCTGATCCGGCGGGAGCTGTCGACGAGCTTCGCCTCGGCTGTGAGGACATCGCCATCCCGGGGGGCTTTCATGTAGGAGACGCTGACGTTGAGGGCGATCTCGATTTTCCCGCTGGAGTTCGAGGCAATCTGGAAGGCCTCGTCGATGAGCGAGAAAATGGCCCCGCCGTGGCAGCGACCGTAGATGTTGTGGTGTCTCTCCGTAAAGGCCATCCGGATCAGCGCGTAGCCGCTCTCGACCTTCACGAGTTCGAGCCCCAGCATCTTCGCATAGGGCTCGCTCTTCACCCGCTCGCGCAGGGCCTCAAAGACCTTCTCGCTCATTTCTCTCTCCTTCAAAGAAAATCCCCCTCTTTCCCCCTTTGATAAAGGGGGATGAAAGGGGGATTTCGATTCAATCCTCGAGCCTCGGACCTCGATCCTGCCTTAAGGTAAAGGGATCATTCACCCTCACCTAAGTCCCGTTCGACAGGCTCACGGCCCTGAGCTAGCCGAAGGGCTTGTCGAAGGGCTCTCCCCTCAAGGGAGAGGAAGATTAAGGTAGGGGTCGCTATAGGCTATAAACTTTCTCCCCCGGCAGAACCGTGAACCCGCTCTTCGTCAGGATTTCGATGGCGCGGTCTGTTGCGTTGAACCGGAAAATGATGATGGCGTGCTCGCCGCTTCGCTCGACGTAGGCGTACATGTACTCCACGTTGACATTCTCCTTCGACAGGACCTCGAGAATGCCGTGAAGCCCGCCCGGGCGGTCGGGGACCAGCACAGCGACAACACTCGTGCGGCCGACGGTGAAACCATTGTCCTTCAAGACCTGCTTGGCCTTCTCCGCATCGTTGACGATCAGGCGAAGCACCCCGAAATCGGAGGTGTCGGCAAGCGACAGCGCCCGGATGTTGATGGCGGCATCCCTCAGGACCCGCGTCACCAGCTCCAGCCCGCCCGGCTTGTTCTCGAGGAATATGGAAATCTGCTCGACCTTGTTCATGGATGCACCCCCTTTGCTCGGTCTCAGATGTTGCGCTTGTCAATGACGCGCTTCGCCTTGCCCTCGAAACGCTGGATCGTCTTGGGCTCCACGAGCTTCACCTTGGTCGAGACGCCCAGGTAGTCCTTGATGTCCTTCGAGATGCGCCGGCTGATCTCCTGGAGGACCTTGACCTCGCCCGTCTCGGAGAAGAACTTCTCGCCCACCTCGACCTGGACCTCCAGGGTGTCGAGATTGCCCTCGCGGTCCACGATGAGCATGTAGTGGGGCTCGAGGCCCGGGATGTTGAGCAGCACGCCCTCGATCTGGGAGGGGTATACGTTCACACCGCGGATGATGAGCATGTCGTCGCTGCGGCCCGTGACGCGGTCCATGCGTAAGTGTGTGCGGCCGCACTTGCAGGGTGCTTTTACGAGGCGGGAGATATCCCGTGTCCGGTAGCGGATGAGCGGGAAGGCCTCCTTGGTGATCGTCGTGAAGACGAGCTCGCCGGTCTCTCCCTCGGGCACCGACTCACCCGTCTCGGGGTTGATGATCTCGGCGATGAAGTGATCCTCGAAGACATGGAGCCCCTGCTTGGCCTCGATGCACTCCATGGAGACGCCGGGCCCCATGACCTCAGAGAGCCCGTAGATGTCGAGGGCCGTGATGTTGAGCTTGTCCTCGATTTGCGCGCGCATCTTCTCGCTCCAGGGCTCGGCGCCCAGGACACCCACCCGCAACTTCAGGGAGCGCATGTCGACGCCCATTTCCTCGCCATGTTCGGCCAGGTAGAGGGTGTAGGAGGGGGTGGCGCAGATGGCGGTGGGGCCGAAGTCCTGCAGGATCATGATCTGGCGCTTCGTGTTGCCGCCCGACATGGGGATGACGCTCGCCCCGAGCCTCTCCGCCCCGTAGTGGGCCCCGAGGCCGCCCGTGAATAAGCCATAGCCGTAAGCATTGTGGATGATGTCGTTCTTCGTGAGCCCCGCCATGACGAAGCAGCGGGCCATGAGCTCGGACCAGGTGTCGATGTCGCGCTTCGTGTAGCCCACGACGGTGGAGCGGCCCGTGGTGCCCGAGGAGGCATGGACCCGGACGACACTCGACATGGGGACGGCGAAAAGGCCGTAGGGGTAATTGTCCCGCAGATCCTGCTTGGTCGTGAAGGGGAGTCTCTTCAGGTCGTCGAGGGATTTGATGTCGTCGGGCTTGATGCCGGCGTTGTCGAAGGTCCGCTTGTAGAACCCCACGGTGTGATAGACGCGCTGGACCACCTGCTGGAGCCTTTTGACCTGCAACGCCTCCAGTGCCTCGCGAGGCAGTGTCTCGAATTCTTCGTTGTAGATCATATCCCCTCATCCCTCCTCTTTTCGTTGGTTAAACAGGAAAACAGGTCGAACTATACCCGAAAATCCCACGATTTCAAAGCGGATTTACTCGCTGCGCTTCTCCGGGACGCAGATCGTTCCATTTCTGTAGCAGCGCTTGATGAAGACGTATCCGCCGGCCAGGGCGATAATGATCACTCCGATCCCGATGAGCTTGAGGCCGTCGAGGTCCTTCACGTCGAGGATGATCACCTTGCGGGCAATGGCAATCAGGGCAACCGTCATGACGATCTCCACGTGGATGAGCTTGTGATCGAGGTAGGTCCTGATCGATTCCAGAAGTTCGATGCCGATGAGGACCAGGAGGAACATGCCGAAGATCTCCAGAAGCCTGTTGACATCAAAGAGCAGGTACGGCGGCACGATGAGATCCTGGATGATGATCCAGGCCAGATCCAGGGAGGCAAAGAGGACCACCAGGGCCATCATGACGACCAGGGCTCTGATCACAATAAGCTCTAACTTTTCCAGGTATTTCATAATGGCTGCATCCTCCATGATGGAATTGTTTATTTCTAACACAAGCTTCCAGAAGAGCAAATGATTTGTGTTTGGAATCATGGCGGTCCGTGTTTATAATGATAGAATACAGAGGGAACCTGAAAGGAAAAAGTACTCATATGCCAACCATCAAAATCAAGGGAATGTCCTGCAATCACTGCGTCATGGCCGTCACGAAGGCCCTCGGCGGCATCGAAGGGGTCAGCAACGTGAAGGTGGACCTCGCGGAAGGCGAGGCGACTTTCGACGAGGCAACGCCTGTAGACCGTAACGTCATCGGCGAGCGCATCAGGAAAGCGGGGTTCGAAGTTGCCTGAAAAAATCACTCTCGGCATCTCGGGCATGTCCTGCGCGGCCTGTGTGCGGCGCGTGGAGGAAGGCCTGAGATCCGTCGAGGGCGTGAAGAACGCCTCCGTCAACTTCGCCACCGGGAAGGCCGTCGTGGAATATGACCCGGCGGCGGCAAGTCCCGATGCGTTGGCCGAGAAGGTTCACGACCTGGGCTATGAAGTGCTCTCCCGGGAACAGGCAGGCCCCGGAGCCACGCAGAAAACGACCGTTTCCATCGGCGGGATGACCTGCGCGGCCTGCGTGCGGCGAGTCGAGATGGCCCTGAAGGACGTGCCCGGTGTCGAGGAGGCCGCCGTGAACCTGGCCACGGGCCGCGGCACGGTGACCCACGGCACCGACTGGGCGGGCCCGGGCTGGCTGCGCAAGGCCGTCACCGAAGCCGGGTACGAGTATCTCGGTGTTCTCGATGCGACGCGGGAGGACCCCATCGAAAAGGCCCGCGAGAAGGAACTTCGGGAGCTTACCGTCAAGTTCATCGCCGGCATCATCCTCAGTGTGATCATCTTCATGGGGACCATGCAGGAGTGGTTCCCCTTCCTCGGCTCCATCCCCCGCCAGGCAATGCTCTATATCCTTTTTGCCCTGACGACCCCCGTCGTCTTCTGGGTGGGCAGCCGCTTTCACACGGGGGCCATGAAGGCGCTGAAACAGAAGACCTCCGACATGAACACCCTCGTGTCCATGGGGGCTCTCTCGGCCTACCTCTACTCGGCGCTGGCCACGTTCTTCCCTGCCGCCTTCACCCACGCGGGGGTCCACCTTCACGTCTACTATGACGGGGCGGCTTTCATCGTCAGCTTCATCGTCCTGGGGCGGCTCCTGGAGGCGCGGACGAAGGGAAAAACCTCCCAGGCGATCAAGCGCCTCATGGGGCTCAAGCCCAAAACGGCGCGCGTGATCCGGGATGGCCAGCCGGCGGACATCCCCGTCGAAGAGCTCATGAAGGGCGATGAGATCCTCGTGCGGCCCGGCGAGAAGATCCCCACGGACGGTGTCGTCCTGACAGGAGTCTCCGCCGTCGATGAATCCATGCTCACCGGCGAGAGCATGCCTGTCACGAAGGAGCCCGGAAGCGAGGTCTTCGGGGCCACGATCAACAAGAGCGGAAGCTTTACCTTCCGGGCAACGAAGATCGGCGCCGAGACGGCCCTTGCCCAGATCATCCGCCTCGTCGAGGAGGCCCAGGGCTCCAAGGCGCCCATCCAGCGGATCGCCGACCGCGTGGCCGCCGTCTTCGTGCCCACCGTCATGGCCATTGCCGCGATCACATTCATCGTATGGGCTTTCTTCGTCCCGGACCCCGTCTTCACACGGGCCCTGCTCAACTTCGTCTCCGTCCTCATCATCGCCTGCCCCTGCGCCATGGGACTGGCGACACCGACGGCCGTCATGGTGGGAACGGGGATCGGCGCCGAGAAGGGGATTCTCATCAAGGGGGGAGAGAGCCTGGAGAAGGCCCACCGGCTCACCATGATCGTCTTCGACAAGACGGGGACCCTCACCGTGGGCGAGCCCCGCGTGACCGACATCGTTGCGGCCCCCGGCATCACGAAGAGCCACGTGCTCCGCATCGCCGCCTCCGTGGAGGATTTATCGGAGCATCCTCTTGCCAGGGCCATCGTAGAAAAGGCGAGGGACGAGGGGATTCGTCCGGAGCCCGTCGAGGGTTTCGAGGCCCTCTCGGGTCTCGGTGCAAGGGCCGTCCTTAACGGCGCACCGCTTCTTCTCGGCAATCAGAAACTGATCGAGCAGGAGCAATGGAGTTTCAACGGCCTTGCTGAAACAGGTACGCGGCTTTCCTCGGAGGCCAAGACCTGCGTCTACGTGGCCGAGGGGGGAGCGGTGGCGGGCATCATCGCGCTATCCGACATCGCGAAGGACACGGCCGCCGAGACGGTGAAGGCCCTCAAAGAGATGGGCCTCAAGGTGGCCATGATCACCGGAGACAACGAGGCCACCGCCCGGGCCATGGGCAGTGCCCTCGGCATCGACCGGGTGCTCGCCGAGGTCCTGCCCGGCGAGAAGGCCCGCGAGATCAACCGCCTGAAGGCCCAGGGCGAGATCGTGGCCATGGTGGGCGACGGGATCAACGACGCCCCGGCCCTCTCGGCCGCCGACATCGGGATCGCCATCGGGGCAGGTACCGACGTGGCCATCGAGGCCTCCGACATCACCCTCATCCGCGACGACCTGCGGGCCGTGCCCGAGGCGATCAAGCTTTCCTTCCGGACCATGCAGACCATCCGGCAGAATCTTTTCTGGGCCTTTATCTACAACGTCATCGGGATTCCCATCGCCGCGGGGATCCTGTACCCCTTCTTCGGGGTCCTGCTCAACCCCGTCTACGCCGCCATCGCCATGGCGCTCAGTTCGGTGTCCGTCGTGACGAACTCGCTGCGGCTGCGGTGGTCATGAAAAAGGGACGAGGGACCAGGGTGTAGGGACAAGGAAGAAGTGCCTGAGTACTTGAGTGTCTGAGTGAAGACAAAGAAGTAACAAGAGGGATTCGTGAATCCGGACTCGGAATAAAGATGGGGATGGGGTAAAAAAAGTTCTCGCCCAATGCAGTTAAGGCGGGGACTGCACAGGGCGAGGAGGAAGGGGAGGGAATCTGTATGTCGATATCCTCACAAAAGTCTGTAAGGATACGCGCGTTTCGTCCACATACTCGTCGGATATTCGGCCTGGAGCCTCTCGTAAGCCATTTTGAGGGGTTTCGCGTCATGCGTGCTCTTGTACTCGCTGACCCCCTTAAGATACAGCGCTTCGGCCGTTGAGTCGCTTCTTGGAAACTCCTTCACAATATTTTCAAAATACTTCAGGGCCTCGCCAATTCGTTCGGCATCGAAATGGACCTTTCCGATCCCGAGCATGAGCGAAGGGATCAACTCCTCCGGCGGCAGGAATCCGACCGTCCGGTGATGCTCCTTACCCCCCCCGTTCACAGTGATGAGGGTCGGCGTCCATTTCACCATGTAATCATCTGCCATCGGCTTGGCGTCAAATGACAGCTTCAGCGGAACAACGCTTTTCCCGATAAAATCGACCACCTTTTCATCTGGATACGTCACGGCATCCATCTGCTGGCAGCCTATTCAAGCCGGGTTGTGAAAGAATAGCAGAACGGACTTCCCCGCGGAGCCTTCTCGCTCCAGGGCTTTTTTCAAGTCCGTCTCCCACTGAATCTTTCCCGACAAAGGAATCTCCTTTTACTCATCAACGTTAAAGAGCAGAGACAGTGTCCATACAAAGACCAAGCAAGCGTTCTGCCAGGGATGAGATTCTTCCCTTTTTTCATCCAACCCATCGATTGTAAAGAATATTATTCTATTTTGCCCGGCAAGCCGAAGACAGGCGGCAGCGACAGAATGTCACCGCCCGGCTGGAATGAGCCCCTCGGCATCAAGAGGTTATCCCCCGGAAGTTCCGAAAACAGGACCTTCCCGGGGAGCGACCCTTTTGTCATCCGTTTACGACATTAATGTCATGTTTTCCTACGACTGGGCGGGGGCAATGCAGTCCGGGGCGTCGTGGCCGGCGCTGTTCACGATGGGGGTTACGTCGAATGCGGCCATATCACCT
>Ga0315283_10004981_pt1 | contig 11659 bp, 13 predicted proteins | sample YL17G09_0_MG_FD_204541 | JGI IMG/M metagenome (GOLD analysis project Ga0315283, IMG submission 204541) | Sediment microbial communities from Yellowstone Lake, YNP, Wyoming, USA - YL17G09_0 | ecosystem: Environmental > Aquatic > Freshwater > Lake > Sediment | place: USA: Wyoming | collected...
CCAGAAGACGCCCGCTCGTCGTTGCCAATGCTCGCCATAGCCCGAGCTATGGCTGCGCTTTGCGCCTCGATCGGCCGCCTTCTGGCGCGCTGCTCGGGCACGCTCGAAAAACTCTCAGCCTCTGAGCTTCCTCGATGACGCTCGAACGCTACACGCGTTGGCAGGCCGCGCTCCTCCATCTCGCCATCAGCGCGGTGATCGCAGCTATCGTCGTGGCGGCGATGCTGCTGCTGTGGTATCCGCGGCCGTATTTTCAGGCGGCTGGCGGGCAGACGCTGCTGCTGCTGCTGATCGGCGTCGACGTCGTCGTCGGACCGCTGCTCACGCTGATCGTGTTCGATCCGAGGAAGAAGCACCTGGTGTTCGACCTCGCGCTGATCGCGATGCTGCAGTTCGGCGCGCTGACCTACGGCGTCGTGGTCATGTTCAACGCCCGGCCCGTGTACGTCGCCTTCGCCGGCGATCGCTTCGAGCTGGTGGAGGCGAACGCGATCGATCCGACCGATCTCGCGCAGGCGGCCCCGGCGTTCCGCGCCCTGCCGCTGAGGGGGCCGCAGGTCGTCGGCAGCCGGCTGCCTTCCAATCCGGGCGAACTCGACAAGCTGACGATGGCGACCCTGACGGGTGGGAGCATCGGCTTGTTTCCGCAACACTATGTCCCGTATTCGGCCCAGTCGCGGACCGTGCTGGCGCGTTCGGAACCGCTGGCGGCGCTGCGGCGCAAACACCCGGAAGGCGCGGCCGAGATCGATCGCGTCGTGAGCGCAAGCGGCAAGCCGGAAGCCCTGCTGCGTTATCTGCCGTTGCAGGCGCGGCACGGCGACATGGCGGTGGTCGTCGACGGGACGGACGGCGCCGTGCAGGGTGTCGCCGCGATCGATCCGTGGTAGCGCGCTGCCGCGGCCAGGCGGAAACGGCCGCGCGGCTATAATCGCCTTCTTTCTCCTGCGCGCTTCCATGGTCCTGTTTCGCGTTCTCGGCGTCGTCGCGCTGGCGCTCGGCGCCACGCTCCTGCCGGCGCAGCCCGCTCCGCAGCCGGTGCCGCAGCCCCCGGTGGGCGTCGCGAGTGTTCCGTTGCGCGCGGTGGCCGGCACGACGCCCGCGCCGGCCATCACCGCGGCGGCCTACGTCCTCCTCGACGCGACCAGCGGGCAGGTGATTGTTGCCCATAACGGCGACGAGCGCCGCGACCCGGCGTCGCTCACCAAGCTGATGACGGCCTACCTCGTGTTCGCGGCGCTGCGGGACAAGACGATCACGCCGTCGCAGCTCGTGAAAGTTTCGGAGAGCGCGTGGCGGGCGGAAGGCTCGCGGATGTTCATCGAGCCGCGCAAGGCGGTGTCGGTCGACGAGTTGCTGAACGGCATGATTGTGCAGTCGGGCAACGACGCATCGATCGCCCTGGCCGAGCTCGTCGCCGGCAGCGAGTTCGCGTTCGCGGAACGGATGAACGCCGAGGCGAAGCGCCTGGGCCTCGCCAACACCCGCTTCATGAACGCGACCGGGCTGTCGCAGCCGCAGCACTTCGCTTCGGCGGAGGATCTCGCGCGGCTGGCCGCGGCGCTCATCCGCGATTTTCCCGACTACTACCCGTTCTACGCACGGAAGGAATACCGCTACAACAACATCACGCAGGCGAACCGCAATCGGCTGCTCTGGATCGATCCCTACGTCGACGGGCTGAAGACGGGCCACACCGAAACCGCGGGCTGGTGCCTGATCGCGTCGGCGAAACGCGGCGAGCGCCGGCTGCTGTCGGTGGTGCTGGGGGCCGGTTCGGACGCCGCGCGGGCGAGCGAGAGCCAGAAGCTGCTCAATTACGGATTCCAGGCCTACGACACCATCCAGCTCTACCCGTCCGAGCGCCCGGTGTCGACGCTGCGCGTGTGGAAGGGCGCCGCGAGCGAACTGCCGGTGGGTTTTTTCGCCGACCAGTATCTGACGCTGCCGAAAGGCAAGGCCGACAAGCTGACGCTGACCATGGCCGCCACCGAACCGCTGGTGGCGCCGGTGGCGAAAGGCCAGCGCGTCGGCAGCGTCAAGGTCGCGCTGGACGGCAAGCCGGTCGCCGAATTCCCGCTGGCGGCGCTCGAGGAAGTGCCGGCAGGCACGTTCTTCGGGCGGGCATGGGACACGGTGCGGCTGTGGGTGAAACACCCGTGAGCACGGCAGCGCGGTTGCAGCGCCGGCTCGACGCGCGACGCGGCACGGCGAACCTTTTCTTCGAAGGCACTCGATGATCGTCCACCTCAACGGCCAGTTCCTTCCGCTCGCGGACGCGAAGATTTCCGTCCTCGATCGCGGGTTCATCTACGGCGACGGCGTCTACGAGCTGGTGCCGGTCTACCATCGGCACCCGTTTCGCCTGCCGCAGCATCTCGCGCGGTTGCAGAAGAGCCTCGACGGCATCCGGCTCGCCAATCCGCACCCCGACGCGCAGTGGGAGGCGCTGATCCGCGAGCTGATCGCGCGGCAGCCGTTCGACCACCAGGGCGTCTACCTGCAGGTGACGCGCGGTGTGGCCAAGCGCGATCACGCGTTCCCGCAGGACGTCGCGCCGACCGTGTTCATGATGAGCAATCCGCTGGCGACACCGTCGGCGGAGCAGGTCGAACACGGCGTGGCGGTCGTCACCGCCGCCGACAACCGCTGGCGCCGTTGCGACCTCAAGACCATTTCGCTCGTCGGCAACGTGCTGATGCGGCAGCTGGCGGCCGACGCCGGCGCGCTCGAGACGGTGATGTTCCGCGACGGGTTCCTCACCGAAGCCTCGGCGTCGAACGTGCTGGTCGTCATTGCAGGCCGGATCGTGGCCCCGCCCAAGGACAACCTGATCCTGCCCGGCATAACCTACGACGCCACGCTGGAGTTCGCGCGGGACGCCGGCCTGCCGTTCGAGGTGCGGCCCGTGCCCAGGGCGGAAGCCTTGGCCGCCGACGAGATGTGGCTGTCGTCGTCGACGAAGGAAGTGCTCGCGATCACGACCGTCGACGGCAGGCCGTTTGGCAACGGGATGCCGGGCCCGGTCTTTCGCCGGATGCACGCGCTGTTCCAGCAGAAGAAACCGCAGCAACCGTAGCCTGGGCTACGCATCGTCGTCCGGCAACGGTCGCGTCGTCCCGTAGCGGCCGTGGTGAAAGACCAGCCCGATGCCGTTGCGCCGCTCGCACTGCAGGACCTCGCCGATGAACAGCATGTGATCGCCGGCACGATGCCGCGCGTGATGGCGGCACTCGAACCACGCGATGCAGCCGTCGATCAGCGGCGCGCCGGCGACGCCGATCCGGCAGGGCACGCCGGCAAACCGGTCGGCATGCGGCCGCGAGAACCGGCGGGCGAGTTCGACCTGGTCATGCGCCAGCACGTTGACGGTGTAATGCTCGGCGTGCCGGAACGCGGCCAGCGTCTCGGAGCCCGCGGCCAGGCTCCACACGATCAGCGGCGGATCGAGCGACACCGAGTTGAACGAATTCGCCGTGAAGCCCGCATAGCGGCCGTCCGCGGCCGGCGTACAGATCACGGTGACGCCGGTCGCGAACTGCGCCAGCGCGTCCCGGAAGTGCCGTTCGGTAAAGGGCAAGGGAATCCCGCGAGCGGGGTCGCGGCCGGCAGGGGGCGTCAAGAGGGGAGGGACCGCGTCGCCGCGGTCGGCAGGGGAAAGTCGCGATGGTAGCAGTGCCGCCGGGCGCGGCAAACCGGGCCCCGGCCGGGTCGCTGGTGAAGCCCGGAGTTTGCTAGAATCCAGGCAGACGAACGGACTGGTGCGGAAGCATTGAAACTGCACTCCAACGACCGTAGCGTGGCTTGCCCGGCGGGGGACTTCCCAAAGGGCGGCCAAGGGATGACGCCATGTCCGCGACACTGGCCGAACCGCTGAAGAAGATCATCGCCGGACGCTATGCGGGCCGCGACCTGCCCGTGACGCTGGTGCTGCCGGATGGCGGCCGGCTCCCGCTGTCGCCCCGCGCCGAGGTCGACATCGTTGCCCGCAGCTGGGCCGGATTGAAGGCGCTCGCCTCGCCGGCGCTCGGCAACCTGGCCCGCGCCTATGTGCGCAACGAGATCGATTTCACGGGCAGCGCGCGGCGCATCCTCGACGTCGTCGACGCCATGGTCGGCGCCGTCGCGCACGGCCGGGACCCGGCGCGCGTCCGCATCCGGGCCTTCCTGCACCAGCGGCGCGCCAACCGGCGCAACATCGAGCACCATTACGACGTCTCCAACGCGTTCTACAAGCTGTGGCTCGACGCGCAGATGGTCTATTCCTGCGCCTATTTTCGCGACGACGCGCAAACGCTCGACGACGCCCAGAGCGACAAGCTGGACCACATCTGCCGCAAGCTGCGCCTCGCCGAGGGCGAAACGCTGCTCGACATCGGCTGCGGCTGGGGCGCCCTCATCTTCCGCGCGGCCGAACGGTATGGCGTGACGGCGACCGGCATCACGCTGTCGGGCAACCAGTTCGAGCACGTCACCCGGCAGATCGCCGAGCGCGGCCTTGCCGGCCGCGTCACTGTCCTGCTGTGCGATTACCTCGACCTCCCCGAGGACGTCCTCTACGACAAGATCGCCAGCATCGGCATGTTCGAGCATGTTGGCGTGCGGCGCTATCCGAAGTATTTCGGCAAGATCTTTCGCGTTCTCAAGCCGGGCGGACTCGTCCTCAACCACGGCATCACGCACAACGTGACCGACGCCGAAAGCCTCGGCAGCGGCATGGGCGAGTTCGTCGACACCTACGTGTTCCCGGGCGGCGAGCTCGCGCATGCGGCGATCGTCATCCAGGGGCTGGCGCGCGAAGGGCTCGAGCTCATCGATGCCGAAGCGCTGCGCGAACATTACGCGAGGACGCTGTGGAGCTGGTGCGAGCGGCTGGAGGCGAATGCCGACGCCGTCCGGGCAGAAGTCGGCGACGAGAAATACCGGATCTGGCGGATCTACCTGGCCGGTTCGGCGCATGCGTTCGACCGGGGCTGGCTGTCGCTGTTTCAGCTCCTGGCCGGCAAGCCGCTCCCCGATGGCCGGCTGCCGCATCCGCTGACCCGCCATTACATGTACGAGACGTGACCCGACACCCCGCTTGACTCCTGTTGCGCGCCGGTTGCACTGTGTGCATCGCGCCCCCACCTGCCGGCAGCCCGAGCGCGCCATGCCGACCCCACCCGCAACGACGACCGAATCCCTGCTGACGTTTCCGTGCGCCTTTCCGATCAAGGTCATGGGACGCACGCAGGACGGCTTCGCGCAGGCGATCGTGATGGTCGTGCAAAGGCGCGTCCCCGATTTCGACGCGGCGACGCTCGAGATGCGTGCTTCGCGCGCCGGCAGATATCTGTCGCTCACCTGCACGGTGAACGCGACCTCGCGCGAGCAGCTCGACAACCTGTACCGCGACCTGACGGCGCATCCGATGGTTGCGTTGGTCCTGTGACGGCCGCCCGCGCCGCGGCACCGGCGGCGAGCGCGCGCGAAACTCCCGCCGCCGAGGGCGTCATCCGCGCGCTCGGACGGACGGACTACGAGACTACGTGGCGCGCCATGCAGGCGTTCACCGCCGGGCGGGCGCCCGAGACACCGGATGAAATCTGGCTGACCGAGCATCCGCCGGTCTACACGCTGGGACTCGCCGGCCGGCGCCAGCATTTGCTGCGCGACAATGGCATTCCGGCGATCGGCGTCGATCGCGGGGGGCAGATCACGTACCACGGACCCGGCCAGCTCGTCGCCTATCTGTTGTTCGACCTGCGCCGGTCGCAGCAGGGCGTTCGCGCCATGGTCCGGGCCATCGAAGCCGCGGTGGTAGAATGGCTTGATTCATTGGGCATTTCTGCCTACGGCAAGGCATCTGCCCCGGGGGTGTACACGATGGCCACCGGTGTCGAGGCCAAGATCGCGGCGCTGGGGCTCAAGGTTCGCAATGGCTGCACCTACCATGGCGTGGCCGTGAACGTCGCCATGGACCTCGCCCCGTTCGCCGATATCGATCCCTGCGGCTACCCGGGGCTCGCGGTCACGCAGCTCGCCGATCTCGGCGTCGCTCGGACCGTCGCGGAAGCCGGTGCCGAATTGGCGCCGATCCTGGCTGCGCACCTGACGATGAAGGCCCGCCCGTGACCTTTCCCACCGTTCCCGGCCCCGCCAACGCCGCTGGCGTCAAGCATCGCGGCGAGGCGAAAACCGCGCGCATCCCGATCAAGGTCGTCGCCGCCGAGCGCCTCCCGAAGCCCGACTGGATTCGCGTGCGCGCGTCGTCGTCGCCGCGGTTCAACGAGGTGAAGGCGATCCTGCGCGAGCACAAGCTGCACACCGTGTGCGAGGAAGCCTTGTGCCCGAACATCGGCGAATGCTTCAGCAAGGGCACGGCCACGTTCATGATCATGGGCGACATCTGCACCCGGCGCTGCCCGTTCTGCGACGTCGGGCACGGCCGCCCGCTGCCGCTCGACGCCGACGAGCCGGCCAACCTTGCGCAGACGATCGCGGCGCTTGCGCTCTCGTACGTCGTCATCACGAGCGTGGACCGCGACGACCTGCGCGATGGCGGGGCGCAGCATTTCGTCGACTGCATTCGCGCGGTGCGCCTGCATTCGCCGGCCACCCAGATCGAGGTGCTGGTGCCTGATTTCCGCGGCCGGCTCGATCGCGCGCTCGAGATCCTGACGCAGGCGCCGCCCGACGTGATGAATCACAACCTCGAAACGGTGCCGCGGCTCTACCGGCAGGCGCGCCCCGGATCCGACTACGCGCACTCGCTGCGGCTGCTCGCCGATTTCAAGGCCCGCTTCCCGGCGGTGCCGACGAAATCCGGGCTGATGGTGGGGCTGGGCGAAACCGACGACGAAATCCTGGCCACGATGCGCGACATGCGCGCGCACCACATCGACATGCTGACCATCGGCCAGTACCTGCAGCCGACGGCCGGGCACCTACCGGTGCTGCGTTACGTTCATCCCGACGTCTTTGCGCGGTTCGAACGCGAGGCCCGCGCGATGGGCTTCAGGCACGCCGCGGTCGGCGCGCTGGTGCGCTCGTCGTACCACGCCGACCGGCAGGCCGAAGGGATTCTCGCCGGCGCGTAACAAATGGGGTCAGGTCCAATATAAAAATGGGGTCAGGTCCAATTTCAGCCAAAAGCGCTGAAATTGGACCTGACCCCATTTGTTCCGACCCCAGTTCAAGGTTTCGGCGGCGGCGCGTCCTTCGGCCACAGGATCCACATGCGGCCGTCCTGGCGCATGCGGCCGGCTTCCCGTCCCGCGTCGTCGCCGAAGCCCCAGAAGAAGTCTCCGCGGACGGCCCCGCGGATCGCGCCGCCAGTATCCTGCGCGAGCATCAGCCGCTGCAACGGCCGCGTCGACAGCGGATACGTGGTGGCGAGGTACACCGGGGCACCGAGCGGAATCGAACGCGTGTCGACCGCGATCGTGCGCTCGCGCAGCAGCGGCACGCCGAGCGATCCGTAGGGTCCGTCGATCTCGGCTTCGAGCGTGCCCGGCTCCGGCGGCGGTACGTCGCGGAAGAACACGTAGCTCGGGTTCTCGTCGAGTAGCGCTGGCAGCTTGTCGGCGTTGCGCCTGCCCCATGCCCGGATCCCTTGCATCGAGGCCTGCGCGAGCGTGAGCTCACCGCGGTCGATCAGCACCGTGCCGATCGAACGGTACGGATGGCCGTTCTGGTCGGCATAGCCGACGCGCATCACGGTGCCGTCCTCGAGTTTGATGCGGCCGGAGCCCTGGATCTGCAGGAAGAATGCCTCGACCGGATCCTCGACGTAAACGAGTGCCTTGCCGTCGATCGGCGCGCGGCCGGTCTCGATGTCGGCGCGCGGCCAATAAGGGATCACGCGCCTGCCTTCGACGCGGCCGCGCAACCGCTTGCCCTTGAGTTCGGGGTAGAGCGCGGTCAGGTCGATGGTCAGCAGGTCGTCGGGCACGGCGTAGAGCGGTACCGAAAACCGCGCGGTCTTCGTGCGGCTGCCGGCGAGCAGCGGCTCGTAGTAGCCGGTGATCCTCCCGGTGTCGCTGCCGTCCGCGGCCAGGACCTGGTATGGGATAAAATAGGTTTCGAAAAAGGCCCGGACCGCAGCGGGGTGGCGGCCGTCGAGCGCCGCGGCGGTGTTGCAGGTGGACTGCCACAGCGCCTGCTTCACCGCGGCGGCGACGAGCGCCCGGCAGCCGACGCGGAAAGCGGGCCACGCGGATTGCACCTCGTCGTCGCTCCAGCCCGGCAGCGCGCTCCATGGCGCCGGGCGATAGACGGCGGGCAGCGACGGAGCGGCAGGCGGCGGGACGGCGGCGGGTGGCGCAACCGTGGGCGGCGCGACGGCCGGCGGGGGCGCAGTCACGCACCCCGCCAGCAGAGCCGCGCCGAAGAGCCACGGCGCGAGACGGGCCACGACACGCGATGAACGAAGGGGACGAAACGCGATGGGATGGATCTTTCTCGAGGCGCTGGTCGCGCTGTTGCTGGCGGTCGGCATCGTGTGGTGGACGATGGGTCCGAAAACCCGGAAGCGCCCGCCCGATGACGGCGATGCGCCGCGCTGACGCCGGGTCAATGCAGCACGCGCGGCACCGACAGCGTGAAGACCGGGATGCCCACCTCGAACGCGTGCCCGTCCTCGGCCACCATCTGGTACGTCCCGCGCATCGTGCCCACCGCGGTCGGCAGGCTGGCGCCGCTCGTGTACTCGAAGCTTTCGCCGGGTTTCAGGAGCGGCTGCTGGCCGACCACGCCCAGCCCCTTCACCTCCTGGACGTGATGGTCGCTGTCGGTGATGATCCAGTGCCGGGAGAGCAGCTGTGCCGGGACGCTGCCGCTGTTGGTGAGCGTGATCGTGTACGCAAACGAGTATTGGTTGCGCGACGGATCGGACTGATCGGCGAGGTAGGCCGCCTGCGGCACGACGGTGATCTCGTATTTCTTGCTCTCGGCCATCGGGGGCGGGCCACGAAGATATTCGGAGGATTATAACGCGATGCCCGAACACAAGATTGCGCCGTCGCTCCTGTCCGCTGACTTCGCGCGGCTGGGCGACGAGGTCCGCGCGGTGATCGCCGCCGGCGCCGACCTCATTCATTTCGACGTGATGGACAACCATTACGTTCCCAACCTCACGATCGGGCCGCTGGTCTGCGACGCGATCCGGCCGCACGCGAGCGTGCCGATCGACGTGCACCTGATGGTCAAGCCGGTGGACCGCATCATTCCGGATTTCGCCAAGGCCGGCGCGGCCATCATCAGCTTCCATCCCGAGGCGTCCGAGCACGTCGACCGGACCATCGGCCTCATCCACGACTGCGGCTGCAAGGCGGGCCTCGTCTTCAACCCGGCCACGCCGCTCGTCTGGCTCGACCATGTGATCGACAAGCTCGACCTGGTGCTGATCATGTCCGTGAACCCGGGGTTCGGGGGCCAGTCGTTCATCCCGCACGCGCTCGTCAAGCTGGCGGCGGCGCGCGCGCGGATTGCCGCGGCGGAGCAGCGCACCGGCCGCCCGATCATCCTCGAAGTCGACGGCGGCGTGAAGGTCGACAACATCGGCGCGATCGCGGCTGCCGGCGCCAATGCGTTCGTCGCGGGTTCGGCGATCTTCGGCGCGGCGGATTACAAGGCGACGATCGCGAGCATGCGCGCCGAGATCGCGGGCGTCCGATGAGCGTTGGCGGCGTCGCCGCCCTCGACGCCAAGACGCGCGTCTTCGAGGTGAGCGCCATCGCACTCGACCTCGACGGCACGCTGCTCGACACGATCCACGACCTCGCCGCGGCCACCAACGCGCTGCTGGCGGAACTGGGGCATGCGCCGCTGCCCAAGGACACCATTCGTGCGCTGGTCGGCAAGGGGATCGCAAATCTGCTGCAGCGCGCGCTCGCACTCGCGCGCGGCGTGCCCGCCGACGCGATCGGCGGCGATACGCTGGCCGACGCGCTGCCGCGATACCAGCGGCATTACGCCGCCGTTCTCGGCCGCGAAACGCTGCCCTTTCCCGGCATGACCGAAGGCCTGCTGCGCCTTCGCGCAATGGGCTTCCCGCTCGCCATCGTCACCAACAAGACGGCCCGGTTCGTGCAGCCGCATCTCCAGCACGCTGGCATCGAGGAGCATTTCGCGCTCGTGATCGGCGGCGATACACTGCCGACGAAGAAGCCCGACGCCGGCCCGCTGCTGCACGTCGCGGCGGCCTTCGGGATTCCACCCGCGCGGCTGCTCATGGTCGGGGACTCGATCAATGACGTGCTGTCGGCGCGCGCCGCCGGGTGCCCGGTGCTGGTGCTGCCGTATGGCTACAACGAGGGGCTGCCGGTGCAAAGCCTCGACGCCGATGGTATAGTTCCATCGCTCGCCGCGGTCGCTGACCGCGTGCGCCGCGTTGATGCCCCGCGTTGATGCCGACACCCGTGAGCTTCGATCCTTTCGACCGCAATGCAGCCGCCGCTCACGCGCGGTGGTGGTGCGCGACCCCGTGGCGCCGCTGGCGCCGCTGACCGTTCGCGCCCCGGTGTCGCGCGCTCCAAGCGACGCCCCGCAGTACCGCGCAGTTCCGTTGCCTGCGTCGAACCCACCGTCAAACTGCCATGACCGAAGCCGAATTCCGCGCGCTGGCCGCGCAAGGGTATAACCGCATTCCGCTCGTTCTCGAGTCGTTCGCGGATCTCGACACCCCGCTCTCGCTCTACCTCAAGCTCGCCAACGCGCGCTACACGTTCCTGCTCGAGTCCGTCGTCGGCGGCGAGCGTTTCGGGCGCTACTCGTTCATCGGCCTGCCCGCGAAGACCCGCATCCGGGCCCGCGGCAGGGCCATCGAAGTCGGCAGTGACGCCGGCGTCCTCGAGCGGCACGAGGGCGATCCGCTCGCGTTCGTCAGCGACTTCCTGCGCCGCTACCGGGTTGCGCCTGGGGCCGAGCTGCCGCGTTTCTGCGGCGGGCTTGCCGGCTACTTCGGCTACGACACGGTGCGCCACATCGAGACGAAGCTCGCCGGCCGCGGCCCCGCCGGAACGTCCGGCATCGACGACGTCCCCGACATTCTGCTGCTGCTGACCGAAGAGCTCGCCGTCGTCGACAACCTCGCCGGCAAGATCTACCTGATCGTCTACGCCGACCCGCAGGCACCGGGTGCCTACGCGAACGCACGGCAGCGGCTGCTCGAGTTGCACGGCAAGCTGCGGCAGCCGGTCGCGATTCCGCAGGCGACGGGCGGCGCGGTGACGCAGGCGGCGAGCGAATTCGGCGCCGACGGCTTCAAGGCGGCGGTCGAGCGGGCGAAGGCCTACATCGCCGCCGGCGACGTCATGCAGGTCGTGCTGTCGCAGCGGCTGCAGCGGCCCTTCACGTCGTCGCCATTGTCCCTCTACCGCGCGCTGCGCTCGCTCAACCCGTCGCCGTACATGTTCTATTACGACTTCGACGATTTCCACGTGGTCGGCGCGTCGCCGGAGATCCTGGTGCGCAAGGAGGGTGCGGCGATCACGCTGCGCCCGATCGCCGGCACCCGGCCGCGCGGCGCCACGCGCGAGGCCGATCAGCAACTTGCGCAGGAGCTGCTCGCCGATCCGAAGGAGATCGCCGAGCACGTGATGCTGGTCGATCTCGGACGCAACGACGTCGGCCGGGTCGCGCAGACCGGCACCGTCAAGGTCACCGACCGGATGCAGGT